>ENA-OQCW01000107-OQCW01000107.1-human-gut-metagenome-genome-assembly--contig:-NODE-107-length-63882-cov-4.549776_pt1 | contig 63882 bp, 61 predicted proteins | sample MGYA00242767_ERZ504593 | MGnify/ENA primary metagenome ERZ504593 (study PRJEB26092, sample SAMD00036307) | human gut metagenome | host: Homo sapiens | study: EMG produced TPA metagenomics assembly of... | reverse complement strand
ACTGTTTATGTTATACTTTTAAGTAACAATCAGCAAAGGAGTGTTTTCCTATGACAGTAGGTGAGAAAATAAGAAAATTCCGGATCGATCAAGGATATACACAGAAAGAATTGGCAATCATGTCCGGATTGAGCGAATCGGCAATTAGAAATTATGAACTTGGGAATCGTTTTCCATCATCAGAACAATTAGAAAAAATAGCAAACTCATTAAAGATCAGTCCATACGCCATGTCTGATCCAAACTTTGATACTTATGTTAGTGTCATGCACGCATTATTTGCTTTAGAGGATCAATATGGTCTGCACGCCTACCGTGATGAATCCGGCGTACCGCAGCTCATGTTTAAGGACAAAGGACATGATTCTTTAAATATGCTGGATCATATTGGAGCATGGGCTGATATGTACCAGAAATTCAGAAATGAAGAGATTCCAGAAAAAGAATATTTAGACTGGAAAAGTCAATTCCCAGCTAAATAAAAAGAAATTATTTACAATCATATTAAAAAAGTATTGTCATTTGATTGTCAACGGACATAGAAAGAGCCAAGAAAGCCCGTAAAATAGGCATTTCTTGGCTCTAATATATTATTCAAACTCTATCGTAGCCACCGGCTTCGGAGTAATTTCATAGCATACTCTGCTAACACTTGGAACTTCCGCCGTAATTCTAGCGCAAATTTTTTCCAGAATATCATAATCAATTCTTTCAATACTTGCAGTCATGGCATCAATGGTATTAACAGCACGAATTACCACCATATATCCCATGCTTCTTGCATTATCTCTTACACCAACAGCTTTAAAATCCGGTACTACAGTAAAATACTGCCATACTTTCTTATCAAGACCTGCTTTTGCAAATTCTTCTCTTAAAATTGCATCAGACTCTCTTAAAGCTTCCAATCTGTCTCTTGTAATTGCACCAAGACATCTTACACCAAGTCCCGGTCCTGGGAACGGCTGACGGTAAACCATATCATGAGGCAATCCCAGTTCAATACCGCAAGCGCGAACTTCATCTTTAAACAACTGTTTCAAAGGTTCTACCAATTCAAACTGTAAGTCTTCCGGCAGACCTCCTACATTATGATGAGACTTCACACATTTAGCTGTTTTTGTACCACTTTCAATAATATCAGGATAAATAGTTCCCTGTCCTAAGAAATCAATGCCTTCCAATTTTCTGGCTTCTTCTTCAAATACACGGATAAATTCACCGCCGATAATTTTACGTTTTTCTTCTGGGTCAGCTACATTTTCCAGTTTTCCTAAAAATCTTTCTGTAGCATCTACATAAATCAGATTTGCGTGAAGCTCGTCTCTAAAGATTTTCACAACGCTTTCAGACTCATTTTTACGCATTAAGCCATGATTTACATGAACACATACAAGCTGCTGTCCAATGGCTTTGATTAACATAGCTGCTACAACAGAAGAATCTACACCGCCGGATAAAGCCAGTAAAACCTTCTTATCCCCTACCTGTTTACGGATAAGTTCTACCTGATCCTCGATAAAATTCTTCATATTCCAGTTTGCTTCTGCCTTACATTCTTCAAATACAAATTGTTTTAATTCTTCCTGATTTGGAAGCTCCTTAAACTGTTTTTCACATTTTGAAGCCGGATAATCAACAGAAATCATTGGGTATCCTAAAGTGTAAAGCTCTGGTCTTATTTCCACTTCTTTTCCATCTACAACTCTGTTTTCTCCACCGTTTAAAATAATACCTTTTACATTATCCAGCGCCTGAAGTTCTTCCACAGTAATATCATGTGGATGAATTTCACTGTAAACGCCCAGCTCTCTGATTTCTCTGGCAACCACTGTATTTTCAGTGCTGCCCAAATCCAGAATTACAATCATATCCTGTTTCATGGTATTCTCTCCTTTTACATTTGAAATCTAAACGTACTTCTATTATACCTCCTAACCTGATAAAAATCATCAGAAACTTACTACTCATCCATCAAATCGTAACAATTCAGCCATATTAGCTCGAATTGATAGTTACACCAAATTTTCTATCATCTTTTTCAAAACGCCAATACAGGTCTGATAATCCTCAGAAGGTATTCCCTCCCTTAGCTTAGTCTCGACACTGCGTATATTCTCCACAACTTCCTTTTGTATCGTCAATGATTTTTCTGTGGGAATGATTTCCTTCATTCTGGCATCTTCTTTAGAGCATTCTCTGCAAATAAAACCATTTTTCTCCATAAGCTTTAAAATTTCCGTTGCCGTTGATTTTCGAATATCAAATTCCTTCTCGATATCCTTTTGATATACCGGAGCTTCTAATGCTCTAAGCAGAATAAAATGAAGTACTCTGTTCTGCATATTGGTAAGTCCACATCTCTTCTCTGAAGAAAGAGTAATTTTCCTCTTTAACTGATGAGAAAGTATATTAATCAATCTCCCTGCATCTTCCTGATGGCTTTTCATATTCATTCCCTTTACTTGATTTCAGCAGTTGCCTCTTTCAACCATTGACGTTCCTCTTCAGAAAGCATCGGTCCCACAATCTCATATACCTTCTGATGATATTCGTTCAGCCATACAAGTTCTGCCTTTGTAAGCATTTCCGGTAAAATTGCTTCTCTTTCATAAGGAACCCATGTCATGTTTTCAAATTCCATGAACTGTCCATATCCATTCTTTTCTGCCTTCTTACAAAGAAGAAGATTTTCTGTACGAATGCCATATTTTCCTTCTAAATACAGTCCAGGTTCATCTGATGTAAGCATACCTTCTTCCAGAGGTGTTGTATTTCCGCGTCTTCCATTAGCACGCATTCTCCAGTTAATATTCTGAGGGCCTTCATGAACATTCAACAAATATCCCACACCATGTCCTGTTCCATGGTTAAAATCCATTGCTCTTTCCCAGAGAGGTCCTCTCGCCAATACGTCTAAATTAGCTCCGCTGCATCCATACTGGAATTTTGCCATAGCAAGGCGAATATGTCCCTGAAGCACCAGAGTAAAGTTTTCTTTCTGTTCCTGTGTCAGCTCTCCTGCCGCAATGGTTCTTGTGATATCTGTTGTTCCCTGCCAATACTGAGCGCCGGAATCAATCAGGAAAAAATCCCTTTGGCTCTACCTTTGCATACTCTGTTTCGGTAGGTGCATAATGGCACATTGCCGCATTTGCTTCATAAGCACAGATTGTCTCAAAACTTAAATCCAGACAATCCGGATCTTCTTTTCTAAATTCCAAACTCTTTTCTGCTGCACTGTACTCAGTAATTTCCCCGCTGTTTACATGATTTTTTGAAACCCAGTAGATAAATCTGCACATTGCCTTTGCATCTTTGATATGGGCAATTCGAATGTTTTCCATCTCTGTTTCATTTTTACAGCCCTTCATAATTGCTGCAGGATTGCTCTGGAAAATAACTTCTACATTTTCCGGAAGAATTTTTTGTACTAAAGTATAGTTGGTGCAGGCATCTTCCAACATAATTTTACTGTCATCTGCCAATGCTTTTACGTCCTCATAAATTGCAAAGTAATCATGAAGCACCACACCTGCTTTTTCTAATTCTGCTCTTACCTGTTCAGATACCGCTTCTTCCTGTACATAAAAGTGAACCTGCTCCATAGTTACCATTACATAAGACATCACTACCGGATTATAAATAATATCATTTCCACGAATATTCAAAAGCCACACAATATCATCCATACTGCTGATAATATGCACATTTGCCCCAGCTTCTTTCATGGCATCTCTTACATCCTGAATTTTATCTTCTCTGGATTTTCCCGCATATTTTACATCTAAAGTATATACAGGCTCTTTTGACATTTCCGGTCTGTCTGTCCAGATTGCTCCTGCCAAATCATCCTGATATTCAAATCTGCCTTCTTTTTTCCTGTACCAGAGTTTCAAAATCTTTGCCTTCTGCCACATGAATCGTTCTTCCGTCACATCCCAGACAGCTATTCATTGGTAAATTCTCTTTAATAAATTCTTCTACTGTAGGAACTCCTTCCTCTCCCATTTTCATGAGAGTTACTCCTGTACCCTCCAGCTGTTTTGCCGCCTGAATAAAATATCTTCCGTCTGTCCACAGGTAAGCATTATCTCTTGTCACAAGCAGTGTTCCTGCGGAACCGGAAAATCCGGATAACCACGCTCTTACCTTAAAATAAGTTCCTACATACTCTGACTGGTGAAAATCTGCTGTAGGCACCAAATACATATCCATGTTTGCTGCCTGCATTTTTTCCTGCAATTTTGCAATTCGTTCCTGATTAACGTTCATGTTAAGCGCTTCCTTTCTTTATTTAATCCCCTTCATGGTCAGGGAAATTCTCTTTTTCTTCATATCAACACCCAATACCATAACATCTACTACATCACCTACGCTTACTGCTTCCAAAGGATGTTTAATGTAGCGTTCTGTCATCTGGGAAATATGTACAAGTCCATCCTGATGTACACCGATATCCACAAAAGCTCCGAAATCAATTACATTTCGAACGGTTCCTTTTAATACCATTCCTTCTTTTAAATCCTTCATATCCAAAACGTCTGTACGAAGAATTGGCTTCGGCATTTCCTCACGTGGGTCACGTCCTGGTTTTGTCAGCTCCTTGACAATATCTCTTAATGTCATTTCACCAACCCCCAGCTTTTCTGCCTGCTGTGCATAGTCTTTTACAAAATATACCTGCTGCCCATTAAAAATATCTTCCGGTTTCATTCCCATACTTTCCAGAAATTTCTCTGCTGCCGGATAGCTTTCTGGATGAACACTGGTAGCATCCAGAGGATTTTTTGCCCCCGCGGATACGCAGGAAACCTGCACACTGTTCAAAGGCTTTTGGCCCTAATTTTGCAACTTTTAAAAGCTCTTTTCTATCTTTAAACTCACCGTTTTCTTCTCTATATACAACGATATTTTTCGCAATCGCTTTGCTGATACCGGAAACATATTCCAACAGAGAAACAGAGGCTGTATTCAAGTCTACACCTACTTTATTTACACAGTCTTCTACTACTCCTGAAAGAGCTTCACCCAGTTTTTTCTGGTTCATATCATGCTGATACTGTCCCACTCCAATGGATTTCGGGTCGATTTTAACCAGCTCTGCCAACGGATCTTGAAGTCTTCTGGCAATCGATGCCGCACTTCTCTGTCCCACATCAAAATTCGGGAATTCCTCTGTTGCCAGCTTACTTGCTGAATAAACAGAAGCCCCTGCTTCATTGGTAATTACATACTGAACTTTCTGTGGAATTTCTTTTAAAAGTTCTACGATTACCTGCTCAGATTCCCTGCTGGCAGTACCGTTTCCTACAGAAAACAGAGTAATATTATATTTCTCAATCATTTCTTTTAAAGTTTCTTTTGCTGCTGCAATTTTCGCCGGTGTAGTAGGCGCAGTTGGATAAATAACAGTAGTATCTAACACCTTACCTGTAGCATCTACCACTGCCAGCTTACATCCTGTACGAAAAGCAGGGTCCCATCCCAGCACAACCTGTCCCACAATTGGAGGCTGCATTAAAAGCTGTTCCAAATTTTTCTTGAAAACTTTAATTGCTCCGTCCTCTGCTTTTTCTGTCAAATCATTTCTGATTTCTCTTTCAATAGCCGGTGCAATCAAACGTCTGTAACTGTCTTCCACTGTTGCTTTCAAAACAGGTGTTGTGTTTTTATTATCTTTTTTAATTACCTGTTTTTCCAGATAACGGAGAATATCTTCTTCCGGTGCAGAAATTTTTACTGTCAGAATTTTTTCCTTTTCGCCTCGATTAATAGCTAAAACTCTGTGTCCCGCTACCTTTGATACCGGTTCCTCATGGTCATAATACATCTCATAAACAGTTGTTTCTTCCGGCTTCTTTGCAACAGAAACAAGCATTCCCTGTTTCATTGTCATTTCACGGATACGAATACGATAATCTGCTTCATCAGAAATACTTTCTGCTACAATATCCATAGCTCCGGCAATCGCTTCTTTTACATTTTTTACTTCTTTTTCTTCAGAAACAAAAGCTTCCGCTTCTTCCTCAATACTTTTCTCTGTCATCTGAAGAAGTACAATATTAGCCAGACCTTCCAGACCTTTTTCCTTCGCAATCGTAGCTCTTGTTCTTCTCTTTGGTCTGTATGGACGATATAAATCTTCCACCACAACCAATGTCTGCGCTTCTAAAATCTGTTTCTTTAATTCTTCTGTTAATTTGCCCTGTTCTTCAATACTGGAAAGAACCTGTTTTTCTTATCTTCCAGATTGCGAAGATAAGTAAGGCGTTCAAATAAAGTACGAAGCTGTTCATCATTTAAAGCTCCTGTTGCTTCTTTACGGTAACGGGAAATAAAAGGGATGGTATTTCCCTCATCTATTAAGGAAACAGCAGCTTCTACCTGCCATTTTTCTACATTTAATTCCTGAGTTATAATCTGTATAATATCCATATAACTGTCCTTTCTCTTTTCACTATTATCACCTTACAACCTTATCAATCTGTAAGGAATTTGTCAAGAAATTCATGCTTTGTCCCTTACCAAACTCTTTTTTATGTCTTTTTATTGCCTGACAAAATAATACATGATAAAATAACCCTATGATTATTCAAAAGAAACGAGGTCTAGCCCATGGAAAATCCTTACAATAACGAACAGCCTTATCAGCCTGTTCCTCCACAAGAACCAATCCCTTCCACTCCCTCTCTTTATCAGGGAAACAATGGATTTGCCACAGCATCTTTAGTTATGGGAATTCTTTCCCTTGTATTTTTTTGCTGTGTACCACCTTTACTCTTTATTGTATCAGGTCTTGGAATTCTTTTTTCCAGCCTGTCCAAAGGTCAGCGTGCCCGCTCCGGTGCCGCAAAAGCAGGTCTTGCGCTATCCGCCAGTGCTTTAGCTATTATGAGTGCATTTTTAATCTTTTTTTGCTCAGCATTTCTGCTCTCACCGGAAGGAAGCTCATTTTTAAGAGATTATCTTCATATTCTTACAGATGAAAATGTCAGTGATGAGGAAATATACAATTTCTTAGATGAATATTTAAACGGTTTTGAAGGTGATGCAGGTACGGACAGTTGGGACTATGAAAATTCTCCTGATTATTACGAGGATTTTGATGAATTTCAACTTCCTCCTGAATTTTTCCAACAGCCTGAAACAGACAATATTGACAGCTTTATATAAACTTTTATTTTACGTGTTTTCATGGGGAATTTGCCTATTTATATCAGGGCAATTCCCCATATTATTTTTACTGCATTCTTGAAAATCCACTGTACAAGAATAATGATAACCGCCCCATATAAATACTTTTCTGTATAAGGCATACTTATACGCAGCCTGCCTTTTGATAAATACTGAATGGTATGGGAAATCATGTACCAGCTATACAAAACAGCTCCGTAAATCACCACAGGATGATAGAAAAAAGAGCCTATCACATCACCTTTCAGTAAAGCTTTTACTGCTCTTGTTCCTCCGCATCCGGGACAATAATACCCTGTCCATTTGTGAAAAAGACAAGGAGGTAAAGCAAAATCAACAGGAAAAAACCTTTTCATAACTAATAAAAAAATACTCGCAAATAATAAAAGAACTCCTGCTTCATAGATATTCTTTTCCAGTCTCAAATCTCTGCTTTTCTTCATAATTTTATTGTATTCTCCATCTACTATGTTATAATAAAAATATATTATACCACGTACGCAGACGAGAAAGCACCCGAAGGGTATTTGCTCGACAAGTCGTGGCTTGCCGGTATAATCCGACACCTTTTGGCGGCAAGCTGATTATATCAGCTTGGTTTGCACATCGTGCAAACATTATACCACATATTTTCCCTACGACAGGAGGTTATTTTATGAAGCATACATCTTCACAATTAAAAGCCATTTCAAGAAGTGCACTGGATGGAAACTGGGGACTTCCTATTGCAGCTAATCTGCTTCTATTTGCTATTAGTTTCCCAATTATGTTTTTTATCACTTTTTTTACTAATACAACTACTACCACAGGCACAATAACCAGCGAGTTTTTAACTTATGCCGTATCCCTTTTTTATATCACTTTTTTTCTGCAGGAATTACAAAAATGACTTTAAATATCAGCAGAAAACAATCTTACTCTATGAAAGATATGTTATATGTTTTTCATCATAATGCGGACCGCTTCTTAATTGTAGGATTAGTAATTACAGTTATTAGTTTTTATCACAAGTTTACCTGTTATGTTCATGTCAATGAACAGTAACATTCCGGTTTCTTTTATCGTATTTTTCTCTTTGTTTGATCTCATAATCTCTGTAATTATTGATTTATTCCTGGGGCTTAGTATTTACCTTTTATTAGATAACCCTGAAATGGGCGCTATAGACTCCATGAAAGAAAGTATTCGCCTGATGAAAGGAAATAAGGGGCGTTCCCTTTATATTACCCTTAGCTTTCTCCCTCTGGCATTTCTTTCTGTGTTTACTTGCTACATCGGACTTATATGGCTCATTCCATATATGGGATATGACTATGACAAACTTTTATCGTGATATTATCGGTGAATTAAACACACCAGACAACACACCAATCAATGAAATTCCAGAAATGACAATGGAACAAAATCCAAATGGAAATGAGTCTAATTTTTAATTAAGAAAAAATGCAAAAAAGCTGATACAGAAAACGCAAAATATGAAAACATTTATCTTTTCGCTTTGCCAGTTTACTTGTATCAGCTTTTTATTTTCACTGAAAATATCAATATTCAAATAAAATATTCAAAAGCTCATGCCCTTTTACCGGTTCTAAGGAAGCTCCTGCCTCTTCATTATAACAGCTGCCTTTTTCCTCTGTTTTCCGACTGTCATACAACAGATAAGGAACAGGATTTGCTGTATGTGTTTTCACCTTTATGGGTGTTGGATGATCCGGTAAAACCAAAAGACGGTAATTCTCACCCGATTGATCCAGCCCGTCTTTTACAAGCTTAATTACTCTTTCATCCAGATATTCAATCGCCTGTATCTTCTTTTCCACACTTCCCTGATGTCCCATTTCATCCGGTGCTTCTACATGAATATAAGCAAAATCATATCCCTCTTTTAAAAGTGCATCAAGGGCAGCCTGAGCCTTTCCCTCATAATTTGTATGAAGTCCTCCGTTTGCCCCTTCCACAGAAATATTTTTCATTCCTGTACCTACAGCAATACCTTTTAACAAATCTACTGCTGATATCATAACACCTTTTTTGTGGAATTTCCCTTCAAAAGAAGACAGTGACGGTTTAGTTCCGGCTCCCCAGAACCAAAGACTGTTCGCCGGATTTAATCCCTTTTCTCTCCTCTTTTGATTGATAGGATGATTCTCTAATATTTTATAACTCTCCTTTTGCATAGCAAGCAAAAGCTCCTCATCAGGCAGATAATTCTTAATTTCCCGTTCTCTGATATCATGAGGAGGTGTCAGTGGTACAACATTTCCATGTTTCCAAATCAGACAATGACGATAACTGGTTCCGGCATAAAACTGAAACTCCTGATTTTCCAGTCCTTCTTTTACTGCCTCCAGCAAAGCAGAAGCTTCCTCTGTGCTGATTTCATCTGCACTGTGGTCTAAAAGATGTCTTTCCTCATAATTGTCTTCCTCCTCTGAAAGAGTTACAAGGTTGGCACGGATTGCCACATCCCCCTCTTCCATACTGACTCCGATATTCAATGCTTCCAACGGAGAACGACCGGAATAATAAATCTCTGGGTTATATCCCATAATAGATAAATTAGCAGTATCACTTCCCGGACTCATTCCTTTTGGTACGGTTCTTGCCATTCCTATCTCGCCTGTTTTTGCTAACAAATCCATTACAGGTGTTTTTGCATAAGCCAAAGGTGTCTGTCCCCCAAGTACTTCTAACGGCTCATCCGCCATTCCATCACCTAACACCACAACATATTTCATACCCTCACTCCTTATTCTCTACCTAAAATTTTCAGGTAATGCACTCCATTAATGTGCTCAATATTATCCATCATAGCTGCAGCGTCTCCCTCCACCGCAGAAATTGCAACACTCAAAGTAAGACTGGCAATTCCATTCATTGGAATACTCTGATGTATGGTCAGAATATTTCCATGAAATTGTGCGATTGTCCGAAGCACTGCTGACAAAAGTCCCGGCTCATCATCCATCTGAATAATAAAAGTAATATTCTGTCCCTTTGTCTTCTCTTTAAAGGGGAAAATATCGTCCTTATACTTGTAAAAGGAACTTCTGCTAATTCCCACTGCTTCTACTGCTTCCTGAACCGTATCATATTGCTGAACGTCCAAAAGTCTTTTTGCTTCTACCACCTTTAACAGCACATCCGGTACGGCTTTTTCTGTTACTACAAAATATCTTCTGCTATCTTTCATCTTTTTCCCTTGTTCTTTTCATAAATACATTTGTGCGTCTTCAAAAGATATTATCATATTTTTAAGCAGTAAGCAACTATTTTTCTTTTTTCCCAAGAGCAATCCACTTCAAGTAGGCATTAATAAAATTGTCAATATTTCCATTCATCACTGCATCTACATTTCCTGACTCTTCGTTTGTTCGATGATCTTTTACCATAGTGTATGGCTGCATAACGTAAGAACGAATTTGATTTCCCCATCCAATTTCTGTTAATTCTCCCTGAATACCAGAAAGTTTTTTCTCATTTTCCTGCTGTTTTAAAAGATACAGCTTTGCTTTTAACATCTGCATTGCCTTATCCTTATTCTGAAACTGAGAACGTTCATTCTGACACTGTACCACAATTCCGGTAGGAAGATGTGTAATACGTACTGCGGAAGATGTTTTATTGATATGCTGACCACCGGCACCACTGGAACGATAAGTATCAATTTTCAAATCATCCGGATTAATTTCTACGTCCACATCTTCCTCAATATCCGGCATAACATCACAGGAAACAAAGGATGTCTGACGCTTTCCTGCTGCATTAAAAGGTGAAATTCTAACAAGACGGTGAACACCTTTTTCTGACTTTAAATAACCATAGGCATTTTCACCATTTACCTGAAAGGTAACAGATTTAATTCCTGCCTCATCTCCATCCAGATAATCCAGCACTTCTGTGGTAAATCCCTGTCGATCTGCCCAGCGCAAATACATACGGTACAACATACTTGCCCAGTCACAGGACTCTGTTCCACCAGCACCAGCATGAAGAGTAACAATGGCATTATCCTTGTCATATTCTCCGGATAATAATGTCTTAATACGAATATGCTCAAAATCCTGTATAAATTCGTCTAACATTTCCTGAATATCAGGGACAATGGAAGGGTCGTTTTCTTCATATCCCATTTCAATCATCAGCTCAATTTCTTCCTTCTGGTTTTGCAGCTTATGATAAATTTCCATATCTCCCTTTAAGGCGCTGAGTTCCTTCATCATCTTCTGGGAACGCTCTGCGTTATCCCAAAATCCCGGAGCTTCCATTTCTCTTTCCAGCTCTTCTACTCTTTTTTCCTTATTCTCTAAATCAAGAGAGTCTCTGACCTCTTTTAAAGGCTCTGTATAACCATTTAATGTATATTTAAACTGATCTAATTCTACCAAAGCTTTTTCCTCCTATTCCTCATCAATTTCTACCGTAACCATATAAATACTTACCTGTTGTTCTACTTTCACCACTGTTCCTGTCAGTGCTTTCAAAGGTTTCTTCAAATTACTGGACATTGCCACTGCTGGTTTAATTGTATAATAATACATCATCCCAGACATGGTAAGCGCCTGATCTTCCTTTAATTCTACTTTATCTCCTTCTTTTACAAGCCCTTCTCTTTCCATGGTAAAATCCACCTTCTGTCCCATAGCCTTATACCTCCTTTATTGCATAGGATGCTATTTCCTCTGCAAAAATACAAAGACTGCCGTGGAACTATTTGCCCACAGCAGTCTGTATCACTGACTTATCAGATTGATTTTCTACCGCAGCACTGTTTATATTTCTTACCGCTGCCGCATGGACAAGGATCATTTGGGTAGACTTTCTTTTCTACTCTCTGTACCGGTTTTTTCGGGCCAGAATCATCCTTATTTGTTCCTGTTACCTGAGCAACCTGCTCACGCTCTACTTTTTGCTCAAGGCGTACATGATACAGCAATCTTACTGTTGTCTCCTGAATTGCTGCAATCATTCCATCAAACATTTCATAAGCCTGCATTTTATATTCTACTTTTGGATCTTTCTGTCCATAAGCCTGAAGTCCGATTCCCTGACGGAGCTGATCCATATCATCAATATGATCCATCCATTTCTGATCAATAACCTTCAAAAGGATAACACGCTCTAATTCACGCAGCTGTTCTGCTTCCGGAAATTCTGCTTCTTTTTCTTCGTAAAGTTTTACAGCTTCTTCTTTTAATTCCTGTTTTAACTGATTTTTCTTTACACCTTTTACTTTTTCTAAAGTTAAAGGTTTCAGCGGAATGGTTGGAAGAAGTACGGAATTAAATTCATTCAAATCCCATTCTTCCTGATCCACATCATCAGAAAAGCACATATCTACTGCATGCTCTACTGTATCTGTAATCATCTTATAAATGGAATCACGCATATTAGCGCCATCCAATACCATACGTCTTTCTTTATAAATGATTTCTCTTTGTTCATTATTTACCTGGTCATATTCCAGAAGGTTCTTACGAATACCGTAGTTATTTCCTTCAATCTTTCTCTGTGCCTTTTCAATGGCGCTGGTAAGCATTTTATGCTCAATCTGTTCATTTTCTGCAACACCTAAAGATTTAAACACATTCATCAGTTTTTCAGAACCAAACAGACGCATTAAATCATCTTCCAGAGAAATATAGAAGCAAGATTCACCCGGATCACCCTGACGTCCTGAACGACCTCTTAACTGATTGTCAATACGGCGGGACTCATGACGTTCTGTACCGATAATTTTCAGACCGCCTGCTTCCTTGGAAACATCATCCAGCTTAATATCCGTACCACGACCTGCCATATTTGTAGCAATGGTTACATTTCCTGCTTCACCGGCATGCGCTACGATTTCCGCTTCTTTTTCATGGAATTTCGCATTCAATACCTGATGTTTAATTCCTTCTCTTGTAAGCATACGGCTTAAAAGCTCAGATGTTTCAATAGTAATTGTACCTACCAATACAGGCTGCTGTTTCTCATGAGCCTCTTTTACTGCTTCCACTACTGCACGGAACTTTTCCTTCTTTGTCATATATACCACGTCTTCTTTATCAATACGTGCTACCGGTCTGTTGGTAGGGATTTCAATAACGTCCATGCCGTAAATATCTCTGAATTCCTGCTCTTCTGTAAGGGCCGTACCTGTCATACCTGATTTCTTCTTATATTTATTAAAGAAGTTCTGGAAAGTAATCGTTGCAAGAGTTTTACTTTCACGTCTTACTTTTACGTGCTCTTTCGCTTCAATAGCCTGATGAAGACCGTCAGAATAGCGGCGTCCCGGCATAATACGTCCGGTAAATTCATCTACGATTAAAACCTCATCATCTTTTACTACATAATCCTGATCTCTGAACATCAGATTGTGAGCACGAAGAGCAAGAATAATATTATGCTGGATTTCCAAATTTTCAGGATCAGCCAAGTTTTCAATACTAAAGAACTTCTCTACTTTTTCACACCCTGCTCAGTAAGATTTACGATTTTATCTTTTTCATTGACAATGAAATCTCCTGTTTCTGTGATTTCCTCGCCCATGATTGCAGTCATTTTTGTAACTTCACCGCTGGCTTCGCCACGTTCTAACTGTTTTGCCAGAATGTCACACACTTCATAAAGCTTTGTAGATTTTCCGCTCTGTCCTGAAATAATCAGAGGTGTACGTGCCTCATCAATCAATACAGAGTCAACCTCATCGATAATAGCGTAGTGCAAATCTCTCTGAACAAGCTGTTCTTTATAAATAACCATGTTATCACGAAGATAGTCAAATCCCAGCTCATTATTTGTTACATAAGTAATATCGCAGGCATACTGCTCACGTCTTTCACCGTTTTTCATGTCGTTTAATACGACACCCACAGTAAGACCTAAAAACTCATGAACCTTTCCCATCCATTCAGCATCACGGTGAGCCAGATAGTCATTGACAGTTACTACATGAACACCTTTTCCTTCCAACGCATTTAAGTATGCCGGAAGTGTAGATACTAAAGTTTTACCTTCACCGGTTCTCATTTCCGCAATACGCCCCTGATGAAGAATAATACCACCAATTAACTGTACACGGTAATGTTCCATGCCAAGTACACGTTTTGCAGCTTCTCGTACTGTAGCAAATGCCTCAGGAAGAAGATCATCTAAAGTTGCTCCCTCCTGAAGTCTGGCTTTATACTCTTTCGTCTTTCCTCGCAGTTCTTCATCGCTTAATGCCTGCATAGAAGGACGTAATTCCTCGATTTTATCTACAAGGGAAGTAATACGTTTTAATTCTCTTTCACTATGTGTTCCAAACACCTTTTCAATCAGATTCATTATGATATACTCCTAAAACTATCTAATTTTAACATTACTAAGTCTTATTGTAACACTTTCCTTCTTTTAACACAAGAACAAAGCGTTTCAGAAGTGAAAAAATCCTGTAAAACAGAGAAGCTGCCACTTCACGATTTCTCATCGTTGAAGTAACAGCTCCTCTCAGTTAAAATTTAATATCTTTTAAATTTCCTTTTCCTATGCTTTATGCCATCTTTCCAGATGCATCTACATAGTAGCCGTCAATCCATTTACTGGTTGCCATTGTTCCGTCTGTATTCATATAATACCAATCAGAACCTACCTGTACCCAACCGGTTTCCATAGAACCATCTGTATTCAGATAATACCAATGTCCTCCTACAGATACCCAGCCTGTTTCCATAACGCCGCTGTTATCCAGATGATACCAAGTATTTCCTACCTGTAACCAGCCTGTTTCCATAACACCGTCTTCATTCAGATAGTACCAATGTCCTTCTACAAGTACCCAGCCTGTTTTCATTGCTCCGTCTGTGTTCAGATAATACCAATGTCCTCCTACAGATACCCAGCCTGTTTCCATAACGCCGCTGTTATCCAGATGATACCAAGTATTTCCTACCTGTAACCAGCCTGTTTCCATAACACCATCTGCATTCAGGTAGTACCATGTATCTTCTAACTGTAACCAGCCTGTTTCCATAGAGCCATCTGTATTTCAGATAGTACCAATGTCCTCCTACGGATACCCAGCCTGTCTCCATAATGCCGTCTTTATTGAAGTAATACCATGTTCCGGAAAGGTCTTTCCATCCAATTGCTTTCTCACCATCTTCGTAGTACATCCAGCCTTTTTCTGTTTCAACCCAACCGTTTTTCTTCTCTAAGCCTTCCATTGCTTTAGACAGTTTTTCTGCTGCTGCGTCAATTTCAGTCTGTTCTGCTTTATCCTTTTCCTGCACAGCCTTTGCTTCTTCTAAGGCAGCTTTCACAGGTTCAACAGTGCTCTCTGTATACTGAGTAAAGTCTAAAGCTTCTGCTTCTGCAATCAATGCATTCAATTTTTGCTTATTTGTCAAAACGCCATTTTTTAAATACATACGGCAAGGCTCTGACATATTACCTGCATAATCCTCAACAACAACTTCCAGCATTCCTTCTGTTGCCGGCAAAGCTGAGCTTGCTTTCATAGTTGTAGCTGCACGAATTGCATGTGGTGCTGTAAATGCATTAAATCCGTTTCTGAACTGAACATATTCACCATCTAAGCTAATATGCAGTTTAAACCAGTCAGGTGACTGCGGACACCAAGCTGTAAGTCTTGTTCCTTCAATACGAATGTTCTCTCCGTCATAAGTAAATGGCATACTATAAGTATCTTTCACTTTACCAGTTACGTTCACAGGTTCACCCTTAGAACCATTTGCAAATACAACTGTAACAGCAACATTATACTGTTCTCCGTTATATCTTGGCACTTCAATACGTGCTTCGCTCTGTCCCTTAGGCACTGTCATAGTCCATGCTTCGGTATCTGCGGAGTCATCCATAGTTACCTCGATTTCCAAATGATCATAATCAACAGAAGGATTTGTCCAGCTTAAGTTTAAAGCGCCCTCTTCTTTTGACTGCACCAGTTTTCCTTTTACAACTGCTGTATCATGAACGGAAATTTCCTTTTCTTCAGAAGCCACAGCAAGGTCTTTCACACTCTTATTGTAATCAACTTTATATTTGGCAGCTTCACTTCTTGAGCCATCTTTTCCTACTGCTACAAGTTCCAGTGTAACCGCATTTGTTTCTTTCAAATTCTTGATGTAATAAACATTATCGAAAATTCCGCCAACAAATACTTTTTCACCATTGGAAAGATTTGCGTAAATTTCATATTTATCAACAGTATCAAAGTTTCCTAAATTCCAAGTAACTATCATTTCGTCATCTACGAAATTTCTGTCAACGCCAAAGTTTGTAGGAGCTGCAGGTGTATAATTACCTCCATCTGTCACTTTGATGCCACCGATATTCATCTGATATCCTTTAGCCTGTCCGTCAAATACCAGACCTAAAGCTGCAATATTCTTACCTGCATACTGAGACAGGTCTACTTCACTGGTAATCCAGCCACCTTTTGCTGTGCTGTCTGCGATTTCCAGTTCTTCCATACTTGTGCTTTCTCCATCTTTCAGAATAACACCAAGCTTCATAGACACATCATCATTAGAAGTTTTTCGGAAAGTAATAGATGCTTTGGAGCTGTCCTTCACTTCCAAATCTGTTTTAAATAAATGAAGTTTATTTTTCGCATCTACATCTCCATATACTACCAGAGAGCTTCCACCTTCATAAGCGCCCACCTGAGTATAAGGCAGAGTCATGTCTTTGCCGCTCACATCTTTTCTTACTTCCTTAGCACCGTAGTCAAAGTCTGCGCTAAGCTTGGAATCTCCCTCAGAATCAATCCACCACTGCCATGTAGGTAAAATATCCTGAATATTAATGTTAGACCATTCCTCATCACTGCTAACTTCACCATTTACAAAATACTGTACACCTTTTCCTACATTAAAGTTAGAATAGAATGTAGTACCGTCGATTACGGAACGCTCTGCAGAAAAATCTGCTACACCCGGCCAGTTTCCGGCATCATCAACTTGTACATCAGGACGACCATACCCTTTCTGATCTCCCGTATTTGTCGGATCAGATTTTACACCTGAGAAAAACATTCTCTCACGCTCTGCAATCATCCACTGATAATTGGTATTCTGAAGCTTGCCGTCATCTAAATCTCTCTGATAGAAATCAGAAGGTGTGAAAAGAGCCACACTACTCTTCAAATTCTTTGTTCCATCGTCATTGGTATAAAGTTCTTCAATTCTTGAAGAAGTACCATGTCCTCCATTAAATTTCCCCTGTAAACACTCTATACCATAAAATGCCTGCTCATAAGGATCAATATTATTCTCTTTCATCCACTCTAACTGACTGTCAAAACTTCCCGGCCATCCATAATTCACAAATACAGAGTCCTGAATTTTAGTAGGAACACCATCAATCTCTGACTCCAGCCATCCTGCTTTACTCTCATTCATGTAGCTGTTCGTATCATAATACTGAGTATAAAGTCCTGCTTCTTCCAGACGAGCTAAAAACTTCTTCTTTCTTTCGCTGTATTCCGGATAAACAGCTTCTTCTGCATTAAAGAAGTATCCATCATATCCAAAATACTCTGCCATCTCAATCAGTTTTTCTGCCACTGGGAAGGTTCCATCTTCATCCATAACAAACAATTCGTTAATCGTCTGTCCAGGACGGTAATATTGGTCAAAATACAGACAGGCAATGGACATAACACCGTTTTTGTGTGCTGCATTAGTATATGCAGGATTTGGAATATTCAATACACCAAACTCAAAGTAACGTTTTTCCCATCCACGACTTGCCTCTTTGTTCTCATATTCCCAGTCGTAAAGGCTCACCGGGCTATCCTGAGATGCTGCTCCATGCCATGGAGAAAAATAATCCACATACTGCCAGTAATTGAGAGTATGGTACCCAAAAGTATTATTATACATCATACCATCCACAAAAGAGTTACCATAATCCCCCTGCATCAGCATAATCTGACCATTGGAATCCAAATTTGGATTTACCTGAGTAGGCTTATATTCCTTATTTCGTTTCTGCAATGGTACTTTTGCTACAAGAAATTCTGAACCTTCATCTGCCTCTGGTGTCCAGTCGCGTATATCCCAGATACGATAACCGTTAAACCTTGGCTGATTTGTTTTTCTGGCCTGCTCTCCTGTCATTGGAATAGAATCTGTAGCCAAAACTTCTAACAAATTCACTGAGCCCAAAAGCATGGTGGTTGCCAACATACATGGCAAAACTTTTCTCCCTTTTTTCTTTCGCATTTTACTCATATTCCTGCTCTTCCTCCTTAATAAAAAATTAATTTAGGCGTTTGCGAAACGCCAAAGCCGTATAAATACGACATCTTTTGTTACAATTACTAACTTGTTTCGCAATCGCCTAAACATTTCCTAACTTTTTAATTTTTTCTTCTATGCTTTATGCCATCTTTCCTGATGCATCTACATAGTAGCCGTCAATCCATTTACTGGTTGCCATTGTTCCGTCTGCATTCAGATAATACCAATTACCACCTACGGATACCCAACCTGTTTCCATTGTTCCATCTTCATTCAGATAATACCAATGTCCTCCTACAGATACCCAACCTGTTTCCATTGTTCCATCTTCATTCAGATAATACCAATGTCCTCCTACGGATACCCAGCCTGTTTCCATTACTCCATTGCTATCTAAGTGATACCAATGTCCTCCTACAGATACCCAGCCTGTTTCCATTGTTCCATCTTCATTCAGATAATACCAATGTCCTCCTACGAATGCCCAGCCTGTTTCCATTGTTCCGTCTGTATTCAGATAGTACCAATGTCCTCCTACAGATACCCAACCTGTTTCCATTGTTCCATCTTCATTCAGATAATACCAAGTATTGTCTACAGATACCCAGCCTGTTTGCATGATTCCGTTTTCATTAAAGTAATACCATTCTTCGGAAATTGCTTTCCATCCGGTTACTTTCTTTCCGTTTTCATAGTATTCCAAACCGTTTTCTGTCTCATGCCAGCCTTTTATAACTTCTACCAGGTTATTCTGTGCTTCCTGTAAATCTGTAACTGCTTTTTCAACATCTTCTACTGTTGCTTCTTCATCTGCATAAACTTTTTCTGCTGCTTTTAATGCTTCTGCAAATGGAGCCCATGTTTCTTCTGTGTAATCTTCTTTTGTTAATGCATTTGCTGCATCAATCGCTACTTTCAGAGCATCTTTAGATGGTTTTTCAGGTTCCGGAGCTACTTCTACCAGTTTTCCTGTAGCATCTACCAGTGCATCTTTTGCTTTCTGCACCATTTCTGCTGTTGCTTCTTCATTTGCAAGAACTTCTTCTGCTGCTTTTAACGCTTCTGTAAATGGAGCCCATGTTTCTGGTGTGTAGTTTTCTTCTTTCAGCTCTTTCGCTGCATCAATTGCTGCTTTCAATGCATCTTTAGATGGTTTTTCTACTAATTTTTCTGTAGCATCTGCCAATGCACTTACAACATTCTGCACCATTTCTGTTGTTGCTTCTTCATTTGCATAAGCTTCTTCTGCTGCTTTTAATGCTTCTGCAAATGGAGCCCATGTTCCTGGTGTATAATTTTTCTCTTCCAGTTTTTTCGCTGCGTCAATTGCTGCTTTTAGTGCTTCTTTATCTGCAGAAACTTTAATTGTCATAGTAGCTAAAACTGTGTCATCCTGTGACTTAAATTCTACAGTATAAGTTCCTACTTTTTCTGGATTAAACGGATCTTCGTAAACAACCCCGTCTGCACCTGTAATAACAACTTTCATACCTTCCGGTACTTTTGTCATAGCATCAATGTCATAATCTTCAGCAAGCCATTTCTGACCTTTTAATGCAGTAGCAACAGTGCCTCTTACTGTTTTTGATTCTTTATAGCATTTATCCATATAATCCTGGATTTTAACTGCTTCACTGCCTTCTTTAATCTGAATTTCTGCTGGAATACTTTCATAATCTACTGTAAGTAAAGGAGCCTGTCCTGTATATTTTACATCACTTTCTACTTTTTCTCTTGTGAAAGCTTCTAATTCCAGAATAACAGCTTCCCCATTACCTTTATTAACTGTTGTGTATCTGATATAGTGAGCTTTTACCGGTTTTTCCAGAACATATTCTGCGCTTGCTTTCTTATTATCAGGTACTGTTACAATTTCTTTGAAATTTCTTCCATCTTCAGAATATTCCCATTTGTATTCAGAAGCTACTTCCTTCTCTCTGTAAGTAACAGCTACTTTGGAAATTTCTCTTGTTTCTCCAAGATTGATAGTTGCAGTACCTTTGTTATCCAGATAGTATCCACCAGATAACTGTGTCTTGTCACCATCTACCATAACCTCTGGTTCTTCATGACGCCCTGCCATTACATCTGCTTCAATTCTCATTCCTTTAGAAACATTATTGTAGTTGTATAAAGCTTTTGGAGGATTTGCTTTTAAGTTTTCCTCTACTTTATTTACAAATTTACCTTCTGGTGTTTCTTTGCTAAGGTCTAATTTGTTTCCACTTAAATCAACTGCATATACTTTTTCGTATTTGCCATTTTCGGAAACATCTAATTTCTCAAGACCTACTGAGTTCATGTAAACAAGAACTAATTTTTCACATCCGCTGATATTTGCTTCTTTCAGATTTGTGTAACCACCATCTCTTAAATCAATTGTTTTCAGTTCTGCACAATCTGACATATCTAATTTTTCTACAGTCTTTGGAATATTTCTGCCAAGAACTTCTTTTACTTGTGTTCCTTTTAATGTAAGTCCTTTTAAGTTTTTCAGTGTTTCCAGACCTGTTAAATCTTTTACTGGAAGACCTGTTAAATCAAGTTCTCCCTCATACTGTGCCATTTCTTCTGCGGAGTTGCATCCAGTCTGTTCCTTAATTGCTTTTAAAAGAGCTTCATCCGGAATAACTGTGCTGTCTACCGGCACGATTTCAACTAATCCTCTGGCTGCTTTATCCAGTTTTACTCTCTGAGTCTGGATAGTCATCTTATCTGTCTCTGCATCTTCTCTTGCAAAGGCACTTACACTGTCAAGTACTGGTTTAAATGCTTCCCAGCTGTCTTTTGAATAATGATCTCTATTTGCTTCGTATTCTTCACAAACTTCTAAGATACGTGATTTATCTGCATCTTTTAAGAGTTCACATTCTGCATCTTTTAATGCCATTCTGGCTGCATCAGCCTGTGCCTTTGTAGCTTCTGCTCCCACTAAAGCGGCTGCATTGCTGCGTGCTGTTTCAAAAGCTCCCCATGTAGAATCAATATAATCGCTTGCCTCAAACTTGCTTTCATACATATCTACCATTTCTTTGAGGTCTTTCTGGTAAGCCGGCATATCTGATACTTTTCCGTATTCTTTTGCTAAACGCTCTGTATCCGGTTTCTTTGGTGCATGAATTGTATAGAATACTTTTCCTCCATCTGCTGTAAGAGGAATCTGTTCTAATACAACTGTCTGGTCTTTTCCTGCCGGTGCAGATACCAAAAATCGGTTTTGCTGCATTTTCATCTGCGTATACTTTTACAACTGCATTTTCTTCTAAGCCTTTGATTTCCAATGCACCATAAGGATTTGTAAGGTTTACACCTGCTGCTCTTGCAAAGAGTTTTGCTTCTCCCTGTGCAATTTCCTCACCTGTTTCTGGTGGGTATGCTACACTTGTTCTCTGACTTTGTACGATTTCACTTGTTGATGCGTCCTGTACAGAGTACCATAAACGTCCGCCGTTTGGATCTAATTCTAAATTCTCAAAAGTAGCAATACCTTTTGCATACTGTTTGTAAACATTGTCAGGCTGCTCTGCACGAACCTGTGCAATTGGTTCTTTTGCTTCCATGCTGTCGTACAGATAAACCACACCTGTTTTTTCGTTTACAGTTCCGTTTGGATAGTTACCCTTGGAATAAAGCATAGTTACATTGTCAATAATAACTTTATCTTTATTGCCTTCATTATTATAAACTGTTACGTTTCTCTCCAATGGTGATGAGGAAACTGTTACACTTCCTTCACCTGCATTTTCGTATAACTGAAGTTCATAAATACGAATTGCTGACCATGGAGTACTGTCAGATGTTGTTACATGAAGCTTAATATAACGAGCTTTAATAGGATCATTTAAGTTTCTGTCTGTTACATCCTGCTTATTTCCTCTTACTCTATCAGCTTCTTTATAACTCAAGCTTTTTACTCTTCTCGCTGCACTTGAGTCATCTGGATCTAAAAGTTCTGCTCCGTCATCACCTGCATAAAGAAGTTCAAAGTCGATTGTATTATAATCAACGCCCTCTCCTGCACCACGACAGTTTGCATGATATACAATCCAACGGCTGATATCTACTTCTTTACCTAAGTCAAGGTAAGCACTTCCGTTTGTAGTTAATCCACACCATTTACTGGAAGGAATAACACCATCATTAATTTTATCTACAGGACCATCTGCTGCACAAGGTGTATCTGTAACTGCAGGTGCACGAAGTGCAAGGTTCTTTCCTAATTCAAGTTCAGGACCATAGCCGCCCGGTACTTCTTCTGGCCACTGAATTTTAATCTGTTTAGAAGCGCCTGCTACACCGTTTTCACTGAAAGAAGTAATTTCGAAAGTAGCTTCTTTTTCACCTTCCAGTTTTTTATATTTAGAAATATAGAATGCATCAGAAGGTGTTGCTCCTACAAATTCTTTTGTTCCATCAGGTTTCACTCTATGAATTACATCGATAAAGGAATTTTCACCTTTTTCCCAGTAAATTCTGGCTTCTGCTGTTACATCAGTTGGATAAATCACATCATCCAGAGTAATTTCTCCCGGTGCAGCCGGTTTAGATTTATCTGTAACAACGCCTAATTTACCAATGCTAAGGTCGTAATCTTTTACACCTTTTGCGGATTCCAGTTTCAGAGAAATTGCAATGGCTTTTTCTCCGGCTTTGTTTGCTAAAGGAATAGATGTTTCCTGCCAGTTACCATCACCTTTTACTTCTACCGGATAGAATTCAAAGTTTTCTTCATCATAAGTATCACCAAAGCATAAGCCTACAGATAATTTCACATCTGTATCTTTCTTTGTTTTGTAAACCAATTCAAAAGTTGAATTATCCTGAATATCAAGCTGTGTACTGTAAAGCTTAATGTGGTTAGCTTTTTCTGCTGTTAAGTCTCCACTGATTTTCATGGAAGCTCCACCCCAGTAAGCGTCATCATAATCAATTTTTGGAGTCACTTCAGAACCACCGTCTTCAGCTTCTACAATCCAACGCCATGTAGGAAGAACTTCTGTTAAAGAACGGTTGTACCATCCATCTTTTTTACCTGTCACTTTTCCATTTTCATAGAATTTATATCCGTTACCAGGATTAAAGTGTGTCACAAAGTCCGTTCCGATAATTGGTGTCTGGTCTGCTACCAGATTTGCAAATCCACAGAATTCATTTTGAGGTCTGTTAGTGGAAGAAGGATCAAAATCCGGTCCTACCCAGAGTTCCTGATCCTGCACATTCATAAAATCATCGGAGCTTTTAGACTGTGTCAGTGTGGAAGTAGGAGCCAAAATACCTAAGGAAATTTTCAATTTTCCATCTTTATCAAGTCTCGCATGATAATCTCCACCCTTTGCACCAGGTTCCATCGGAATATATTCCCATGTGGAATGGATATCCCATTTATCTCTGTCAGCAGCATAAGCAGCATCAATAGTACTGTCTACATAACCTGAACCAGACATATCCAGCCACCACTCATCATTAACTCGTTTGTCACCGTCCTGCATCCAGTTTTTAATATCTGTATCTCCTAAACTTCCTCTACCGTTATACCAGCTCACTCTGAAGTTTTCAGGAGCTTTTTCCTGCATATAAATCAGAAATTCTTTAAATCCCTGTACGCCTGTGCCAGACTCTGCATTGAAAATATATCCATCAAAGCCATAATACTGAGCAATCTCAATCAGCTTATCTGCACACACAAAATTTCCTTCTTCATCTTTCTCTACTAATTCTTGAACAAACTGATTTCCATAAGCATAGTCTCCCCATGGAATAAAGATAGTTCCTGTTGCCATAACACCATTTCTGTGGGCAGAGTCAATATGTTCCGGTGAAGGAATTGCAATCGGACCTTCTGCTGAAGAACCTCCCCAGAAATTATAAGTATCCACATACTGGAAGTTATTAAAAGCATACACGAAATCTCCATCGCCACCCTGTGAAGGAGCCTCACTTGCTCTGGCATTTGACATAGCAAGCGGCTGAACCTTAGCATCTCTTGATGCCAATGGATTGACGTTTGGTCCCATATAACGCTCCCTAAGCGGAATTGCACTTCTGTTATAACGTGCATCCGGATCGTTATCCGGGCTCCAATTCTTCAATTCTCCTACCTGAAGACAAGTACCATAAGGCTGCAAAGACTCATTTTGATAATAGAACTGGTTTGGAACAGGTAAATCCTCCGGCCAATATCCCAATCCAGCATGTACTGTTTCTGTCGGCATCGTAATACCGGATACAATACAAACACCACTTAACATTGTAGCCATGGTCTTTTTAAAGATTTCCTTTTTCTTCATTCTGTTTTCTCCTTTCTCGATGTTAAAACAGGCAATCTCTACTTAACAATTATTTTGTTACCTTTTCTTCAATTATACACTTTTAATAACTTTTATCAATGCTTTTCTTTTATCAGCTATCATTTTCATCATAAATACAGAAATTTTACTGTATTTTTTTCATTTATTTTTCACAATCTTTTTTTATTTGTTTTTTATCAAATGTTCATTTATACCTTTTGGCATTTTTTTCTATTACAATGTTTCTCTTTACTCAAGTAATATCGCATATTTGTTACTTAACATTTTTGATGTTGTCATCATAATATTTGACGATTTTTTCTGATTTAACACCTAACACACCTATTCTATACTATCTGCCAGAGTGCAATTTTTACGAAATAAAAACCCCAATGGCATTTCCTGCCATTGGGGCGTCTTCCTCACCTTATTCTATTTATCAACCAAAATCTGGTTCAATCAATCCGTAAGTATTTCCTTTTCTCTTATAAACTACATTTACTTCCTCTGTCTCTGCATTTAAGAAAACGAAGAAATTATGTCCCAGCAATTCCATCTGTACACATGCATCTTCCGGATACATTGGTTTAAAACCAAATTTCTTTGTACGGATAATTTTGATTTCATTTGTATCTTCTTCATAATCCTTTTCAACAAATTCCGGCTGAAATCCTGCACTTTGTTTTTTATCAATAATTTTATTTTTGTACTTTCTTAACTGTCTTTCAATAATTTCCTCTACCAAATCAATGGAAACATACATATCACTGCTCACCTGCTCGGAGCGAATAATATTTCCTTTTACAGGAATGGTAACCTCGATTTTCTGTCTTTCTTTTTCTACACTTAAAGTAACAATAATCTCTGTGTCAGACGTGAAGTACTTTTCCAGTTTTCCCAGCTTATCCTCTACTGCACTTCTAAGCCCCTGTGTAACCTCAATATTCTTTCCACTTATAATAAACTTCATTATGTCCAACCCCTTTTACGTATATTTTACAAGAACTTTACCAACTCTTGTAATGTGTTATTATTATACCAATATTTCTTCATTTGTTCAATAGTTTTTAGAAAATTTACAAAATGATTATATTTTGTATACTCTATAAATCCAAAAAAAAGAGCCTGTTAAACAGACTCTTTCCTTCTATCTCGTTGCATTCCCATTTCCAGTTCCCATTGCATTACTGTTCTCTGATGAATTTTCACTTCCTGTAGCATTGTCCATATTTCGCTCAAGAGTATCTCCTACACCCTCTGCTCCATCACGAATATCATCTCCTAATTCTTCTGCTCCATCTTCTAAAGCCTCACCAGTCTCACCAACTACACCTTTATCTGTTGTATCATCTGATGTAGTATCATTACCACAGGCAGTCACACAAAGCATAGTTGACAGCAGCAGTCCTAATATCAGTTTTTTCATTTCATGAAACTCCTTTCTATTAAGTTCTGCTGTTAATATCTGCAAATAAAACTGTTTTATGCACAATTACAAAACAAATTATTTATCAATAACATGACTCATATTATATAAGCCGGCTGGTTTCCCACTTAAAAATTTTCCTGCTTCTACTGCACCTTTTGCAAAGACGGTCTTGGAATAAGCTGTATGTCTGAATTCGATTACTTCATCAGGACCCGCAAAAATCACTTCGTGGTCACCTACAATTGTTCCACCGCGGACTGCAGAAATTCCAATTTCCTTACTGTCTCTTTTTTCTCTTTTCTGACTTCTGTCATAAACATAATGATATTCATTATCCATTGCTTCGTTTAAACTGTCAGCCAAAGCAAGAGCTGTTCCGCTTGGCGCATCTACTTTCAGATTATGATGACGTTCCACAATCTCCATATCAAAGCCCGCAGTTGCCAGCACTTTTGCAGCATCCTGCAAAAGCTTTAAAAGAGTATTAATTCCCAGAGACATATTTGCAGAACGAAGTATTGCTATTTCTTTAGAAGCTTCTTTTACACTGTTCAACTGTTCCTCAGATAAACCTGTTGTACACAGTACTAAAGGGAGTTTTTTCTCCACGCAATACTTCAATACATTATCTGTTGCCTTTGGAGAAGAAAAATCAATCATAACATCTGCTTCTTTATCACAATCAAAAACATTTGTGTAAACCGGATAATTATGAATTTTCATATCTGCAACATCAATTCCCGCTGTAATCTCTGCATTTTCGTCTTTCTCTACAAGCTCTGAAATCACACGTCCCATGTGACCATTACAGCCATTCATTATTATTCTGACCATCTTTTTTCCTCTTTTCTTTTGCATATTACAAAACTCTTATGCTAGTCTAAGCTAATTCTATACCAAAATCTTCCATAGCTTTCTTCAGAACTTCCTGATGAGCTTCTTCCATTTCTGTCATCGGCATACGCAAAGGCCCTACTTCTTTTCCCATAAGGTTTAAAGCTGTTTTTACCGGAATTGGATTTACTTCACAGAAAAGCGCATGAACTAAAGGCAGTGCTTTCAACTGCATATCCCTGCTCTCCTCTACTTTACCTTCCATAAATTTTGCTACAATATCATGTGTGTACTTCGGAGCAACATTAGAAAGTACAGAGATAACCCCTTTTCCTCCAAGAGAAAGGATTGGTACAATCTGGTCGTCATTTCCAGAATAAATATCCATCTTTCCCTGTGTTAAAGCTGCAATTTCAGCTACCTGAGAAATATTTCCGGAAGCTTCTTTAATCGCTACAATATTTTCTACGTGTTCTGCCAGATAAGCGGCTGTCTTCGGCTCAATATTACATCCTGTACGACTTGCTACATTATATAAAATAATTGGAAGCTTCACAGAATTTGCAATTGCTGTATAATGTGCAATCAACCCTTTCTGAGTTGCTTTATTATAATATGGTGTTACTAAAAGCAGTCCGTCTGCCCCATATTTTTCAGCTTCCTGTGAAAGATAAATAGCTGTCTGAGTACAATTTGAACCTGTTCCCGCAATAACAGGAATTCTTTTATTTACTTTATCAATAGTATATTTAATTGTCTCTAAATGTTCCTCATGCGTCAGGGTAGAAGATTCTCCTGTTGTTCCGCAGATGATAATTGCATCAGTTTGTCCTGCAATCTGTTCTTCAAGAATTTCTCCCAATTTCTCAAAGTTTACTTCTCCGTTTTCTTTCATTGGCGTTACAATCGCTACACCTGCACCTGTAAAAATAGACATATTCTTCCTCCTTATTGTCCCGTTCCTATTCTTTTGTATATACACTCTGATTTACAGCTTATTTGACCACTTCCAGTGAAACCACTCTGTCTGCTGCATTTTTCAAAGCTTCTGTCACAACATTTCCAGTCATAATCAGCTCTGTTTCGTCATCTTTTGCCCGAATTAAACTTTCAATTTCTTCTTCTGAAACAATACCAAACTCTAAAGCCCCCAGAATTTCATCGAGAATTAACATATCGCATTCTTCTGTCAGCAATACTTTTCGTGCAAAATTCAATCCGTTTCGAATATTCAGATTTTCCTCTTTTTTTCTTCCTCTGTCAAATCTTCATAAAACTTATCTTTTTTCTCAAATCGAAATAGACGAACCTCCGGCTCCATTGCATTTAAAAAATCTAATCGAGAAGTGGCTCTTCCTTTCAAAAACTGAATTACAATAGCCCGTTTCCCATAACCTACTGCACGAATTGCCTGACCGATTGCTACACTTGTTTTTCCTTTTCCCGGTCCGCAGTAAATCTGCGTCAATCCCTTTTCTTCATCCATAATTATACACCTCTTACAGACTGCCTTTTCCTTATTTTACTTTATTAAGAGTTGTGTATATATTACTACACCTAAGCAAATATTGCAACCTAACAATCAAACTTGACTATTTTAATCTGCATATTCTAACTTGCTTACAGAAACTTCATAAGCCACTCTCTTTTCCGTCTCGTTTTCTCCTAATTTTTTAATATATTCTCTACTCTGAATTCTGCCCCAGATCAGCACATGTCCGCCTACTTCAAATGCAGATGCATAACGGGCATTTCTTCCCCAACATATACAAGGTATGTAATCTGATTTTCCGTAAGGTCTGTTCACTGCTAATAAAAGGTCTGCAATTTCCCTTCCAAGAGGTGTTTTCCTGTATACCGGCGGCTTACAAATATATCCGTCAAGGAAAATCTGATTTGTCTTAATGGAGTCATCTGCTTCCTCCACAAAAGTCAGCTCTCTTACAAAAACAGAAAGTACCAGTCTGTTCTTCTTCTCTTCGTGACGATTATAGGAACGGAACTGTCCCTGCACCATAATGTATTCCCCTTCATAATCCTGTGTAACGTCTACCAGACGTTCTGAAACCATCAAAGGTATTCTGTCCTCGGAATCGCTGAGTCTTTTCACTAATACATCTACCAGGTAAAATCCTTCCCCATACACCTGATGACTGAATGTGAAGCCTGACGCTACCTTTCCCATAATGGACACCTGATTGTTTTCAATAATTTTATCTGCCATGATTTGTTTCCCCTTCCTCTTTCTGGTATCTTGTCTATATCATGTCTATTCAGGAAATCCTATTTTAGAACCACTTTTTTAATTTTTTAAAAAAATTCTTTTTCCCCTTTGTATTTACAATTAAGTATGATAGAATAAAATCCGGATTTTACTGGAAATACAGGCGTTGCTGTATTAAGTCATATTCAAAATATTTATACATTTCTGAACAATACTTAAAATAGCAATGCTTTCGCAGCATAAAGAGAAAAGAGGTTAATTATGAAAACAGCAAGAGAAGATATTAGAAATGTGGCGATTATTGCCCATGTTGACCATGGTAAAACAACTTTGGTTGACCAGCTTCTTCGCCAGAGCGGTGTTTTCCGCGAAAATCAGGCAGTGCAGGAACGTGTCATGGACTCTAACGATATTGAAAGAGAACGTGGTATTACCATTTTATCCAAAAATACTGCTGTATACTACAAAGATACTAAAATTAACATTATTGATACACCTGGACATGCTGATTTCGGTGGTGAAGTAGAGCGTGTATTAAAAATGGTAGATGGTGTTATCCTTTTAGTGGATGCCTTTGAAGGAGCTATGCCTCAGACAAAATTCGTTCTGAAAAAAGCTCTGGAGTTAGACCTTCATGTTATCGTATGTATTAACAAAATTGACCGTCCTGAAGCTCGTCCTGACGAAGTAATTGATGAAGTTTTAGAACTTCTCATGGACTTAGACGCATCCGATGAACAGTTAGACTGCCCATTCTTATACGCATCTGCAAAAGCAGGTCATGCTGTTCTGGATTTAAGTGATACACCGGAAAACATGGAGCCTTTATTTGAAACTATTTTAAAATACATTCCGGCTCCTATGGGTGATCCTGAGGCACCTACACAAGCTTTAATCAGTACCATCGACTATAATGAATATGTAGGACGTATCGGTGTAGGTAAAGTAGAAAACGGTAAAATTTCTGTCAATCAGGAAGTTATGCTGGTAAATCACCACGACCCTGATAAAATGAAAAAGGTAAAAATCAGCAAGCTCTACGAATTTGAAGGTCTGAATAAAGTTGAAGTGAAAGAAGCCGGTATCGGTTCTATTGTTGCTATTTCCGGTATTGCAGACATTCATATTGGAGATACACTTTGTTCCCCTGAGAATCCGGAACCAATTCCGTTCCAGAAGATTTCAGAGCCTACAATTTCTATGAACTTCATCGTAAATGACAGTCCTTTTGCAGGACAGGAAGGTAAATTCATCACTTCCCGTCATTTAAGAGAACGTCTTATGCGTGAATTAAACACAGATGTCAGTCTCCGTGTAGAAGACACTGACAGTACAGACTGCTTTAAAGTTTCCGGACGTGGAGAACTTCATTTATCTGTTTTAATCGAAAATATGAGACGTGAAGGCTACGAATTTGCTGTAAGTAAAGCAGAAGTTATCTACCACGAAGATGAACGCGGAAGAAAATTAGAACCTATGGAAATTGCTTATGTAGATGTTCCGGAAGAATTCTCCGGTACAATCATCCAGCGTTTAAGTGAAAGAAAAGGTGAACTTCAGGGTATGAGTCCTGCCAGTGACGGAACAACACGTCTGGAATTCAATATTCCATCCAGAGGTCTGATTGGTTTTCGAGGTGAATTTATGACCTCCACAAAAGGAGCAGGTATTTTAAATACTGCATTTGACGGCTATTCTCCATATAAAGGCGATTTGCAATACCGTAAACAAGGTTCTCTTATTGCCTTTGAAACAGGTGAGTCCGTAGCTTATGGTCTTTTCTCTGCACAGGACCGTGGTACACTCTTTATCGGACCGGGAGAAAAAGTATACAGTGGTATGGTTATCGGACAGAGTGGTAAGGCAGAAGACATTGAATTAAATGTATGTAAAACAAAACACCTTACCAATACTCGTTCTTCTTCTGCTGATGAAGCCTTAAAGCTGACTCCTCCTAAAGTTTTAAGTCTGGAACAGGCGCTGGAATTTATTGATACAGATGAACTTCTGGAAATCACACCGGACTCCCTGCGTATCCGCAAAAAAATTCTGGACTCCCGTTTAAGAAAAAGACAGAGCTTTAAAAAATAATTTTATCTATATCTATAAATAAACCAAAAAGAAAAACTACTATTGAGAGTTTCAACTCCTGATAGTAGTTTTTCTTTTACTTAGTAGCGTAACATATTAAATTTTCTGATATTCTTAAAATTATCAATATTTTTTCTTTATATTATTCTTTATTTATGGTAAAATCTGTTTACAAGTAAATGGTATTTATAAGTTAGGAGGATTTTATATGACGAAAAAAGCTGAAACCATCGCACCCACTGTTATTGACAGCACAGATGCCCTTCTCGAAAAAATCGCTGTCATGAAAGAAGCTCAGAAAAAATTCGCCACCTATACACAGGAACAGGTGGACAAAATTTTCTTTGAAGCTGCTATGGCAGCCAACAAAATGCGTATACCTCTTGCACGGCTTGCATGCGAAGAAACAGGAATGGGGGTATTAGAAGACAAGGTAATTAAAAATCATTATGCAGCAGAATATACATACAACACTTACAAAAGAGTAAAAACTTGTGGCGTAGTGGAAGAAGACACTTCTTACGGAATTAAAAAAAATTGCAGAACCCGTAGGTGTGGTAGGCGCTGTTATTCCTACTACCAATCCAACTTCTACTGCAATTTATAAATGCTTGATTTGTTTAAAAACCAGAAATGCAATCTTAATCAGTCCTCATCCAAGAGCAAAAAAATGTACCACAGAAGCTGCACGAATTATTCTTGAAGCAGCTGTAAAAGCAGGTGCTCCGGAAGGTATTATTGGCTGGATTGAGGAGCCTACACTGGAACTTTCCAACGCTTTGATGAAATCTGTAGACGTTATTCTGGCTACCGGCGGTCCTGGAATGGTAAAGGCTGCTTATTCCTCCGGAAAACCGGCAATCGGCGTAGGTCCCGGTAATGTTCCCGTAATTATGGACAGCTCCTGTGATATCCAAACTGCCGTCTACTCTGTTATTCACTCTAAAACATTTGATAACGGTATGATTTGTGCATCTGAACAGTCTGTAACTGCTATTGCTGACATCTACGATGCTGTAAAAGCAGAATTTATAAAGCGCGGCTGCTATGTATTAAATAACACAGAGCTTGATGCAGTGCGAAAAATCCTTCTTACAGAAGCCGGCACTGTAAATGCAAAAATCGTAGGTCAGCCTGCTCCTGTTATTGCAGAGCTGGCAGGAATTACCGTTCCGAAAACAGCGAAAATCTTAATCGGAGAAGTTACTTCTGTAGATGTTTCAGAGCCATTTGCTCATGAAAAACTCTCTCCTGTACTTGCCCTCTATAAAGCAAAAGATTTTGCAACTGCTGTAGATATGGCAGATCAGTTGGTAAAAGACGGTGGCTACGGACATACAGCTTCCATCTACCTGCATCCTTCTGAAACAGAAAAATTGAATATTTTTGCAGACCGTATGAAGACTTGTCGTATTCTTGTAAATACTCCATCTTCCCACGGCGGAATTGGTGACTTATATAACTTTAAGCTTGCACCATCCCTGACACTTGGCTGTGGCTCTTATGGTGGAAACTCCGTTTCTGAAAATGTAGGAGTAAAACATCTTTTGAATACGAAAACAGTTGCAGAAAGGAGAGAAAATATGCTCTGGTTCCGTTCTCCTGAAAAAGTTTACTTCAAAAAAGGCTGTCTGCCTGTTGCCTTAGATGAGTTAAAAAATGTATATGATAAAAAGAAAGCATTTATCGTTACCGATACTTTCCTTTACAGTAACGGCTACACAAAACCGATTACAGATAAATTAGATGAAATGGGCATTATTTATGACTGCTTCTTCGAGGTTACACCTGATCCAACTTTACAGTGTGCGCAAAAAGGTCTGGAACAGTTAAAAGCCTTTGGCCCTGATACGATTATCGCTCTGGGTGGCGGTTCTGCTATGGATGCTGCTAAAATTATGTGGCTTATGTACGAACATCCGGAATGTAAATTTGAAGATCTGGCTATGGATTTCATGGATATCAGAAAACGTGTTTATGTATTCCCGAAAATGGGCATTAAGGCTATGATGGTTGCTATTCCTACTTCTTCCGGAACAGGTTCTGAGGTAACTCCTTTTGCAATTATCACAGATGCTTCCACCGGAACCAAATGGCCGATTGCAGACTATGAACTTATGCCGAATATGGCAATTATTGATGCGGATTATATGATGGGACAGCCAAAAGGACTGACCAGTGCTTCCGGTATTGACGCCTTGACACATGCTCTGGAGGCTTATGCTTCTATTATGGCTACAGACTTTACCGATGGTCTTGCCTTAAAAGCTGCCAAACTGATTTTTGATTATCTTCCTTCTGCATACGAAAAAGGTGCTGCTGACCCAATCGCTCGTGAAAAAATGGCAAACGCTTCTACCCTTGCAGGTATGGCGTTCTCCAATGCATTCTTAGGTGTATGCCACTCCATGGCACACAAACTGGGAGCTTATCATCACCTGCCTCACGGTATTGCAAACGCCCTGCTTATTGAGCACGTAATGAGATACAATGCTGATCCGGCTCCTACAAAGATGGGAACCTTCTCACAGTATCCTTATCCTCATGCAAAAGAAAGATACTGCGAAATGGCTCGTTTCGTAGGTATTACAGGTAAAGATGACGATGAAGTATTTGAAAACTTTATCAAAGCTATTGCCGAATTAAAAGAAAAGGTGGGAATTAAACGCACGATTAAAGAATATGGAATTGAAGAAAAAGATTTCCTGGCAACCTTAGACGAAATGGTAGAAAACGCATTTAATGACCAGTGTACCGGTGCTAATCCACGTTACCCGCTTATGAAAGAAATGAAAGAAATGTACTTAAAAGCATTTTATGAGGGATAAAGAGTAACGGGATTTTCATAAGTCACGCATAACGAAGAGGTATACATTTAACGCTCAGTCTGCGCTCACTTTGAGCCTGTGGTCTCAAAGCTGTGCTCGACAAATTCGCTATAAATGTATACCTCTTTTTATGCTGTTTAACTTAGAAATCCCATTTTTATAATATAAAACGGCTAGTTTAAAAGAATAAAATTCCTCAAAGGAGGCATCCTCTGGGGAACTTTATCGTCCAACTGAGCATTACCTAATTCACGATATTTTCAGTCCTCGCCGCAGTTTCTGGCATCCGCCCCAGAAAAGAGGCACAGCCACCACAACAAGTATTGTCTCTGCCACCAGATAAACGGCGCTAATTCTGGAAAAGTCTTTTACACGACTGTCTGTATTTATCTGCTGTATTCCATTTAAAATTTCTTTCCCATAATAAGATATATCAAAAATATTGTTTTCCGGTAAGTAGATAGCCGGTATCTGTACAAGCTGTAAAAGCAGTCCAAATCCTATTACCGCAAGAAGAAAAATACCTGCTGCAAAGCTTGTGTTTAATCTTCGCTGTGCTGTATTTTCCTTATTCTCATATACAGACATAAATTTCTTATAAGAAAAAATGCACAAGTACAGAACAAACCATAAACCGGCAAGAAAGAACCCCAGAAGCAGTATGCTGTTTCCTAACTGATGTAAACGTCCCAAATCGTTTATCTCGCCTTCCAAAGGCATTTTCATCAAGACTGCTATTTCCTGTTGTTGCTGTCCGGCTGTTTTTCCTTCATCTGCCTTTATCAGCAAATGTTCTGCCAATGTTTCTGAAGACTCTGGTATCTTGCTATAAATAACAGGGATATCAGCAGAACCTAACTGTGTCAGAACGCCTCCGTCCTCATAAACTCCACAAACTGTAAATTCTTCTCCGTTGATATATAACTGTTTCTTTCCTTCCATTTTCTCTTTAAACAGCTCTTTTGAAAGACTTTCCGGTATAACTACAGCATTTTCGTGTGACATCTCAGCAGAAAAATATTCTCCCTCACAAAAATACAGCTTTGCATATTTCCCATAATTTGCCGTTGTTTCCTGATAATAGGCAGAAACAGATTTATTTTCTCCTTCATCTGTAACCAGCACCTTTTCTCCTGTTCCTGCTGCCGCAAATCCCCCTTGTTCTGCAAAAGAAGAAGCCTGTGCTACAGAAACCTTCAAGCCCTCAGTATCATAAATCTCAATTGCAGAGGGTATGTGATTTTTCAAATCTCCGCTGATAAAGGCTGCTGCAAAGAAAAAAAATACAGAAACAGAAAGCTGAATAATAGCACATATAAAAAATCGAAGTTTTCTTTTTCTCATTCTCCTACACACCTCACAGTCTCTCCGTCAGACAAGCTCCGACTTGGATAAATTGCCAGCCTCTGCCCTTCTAAATCTGTATTTTTCAACTGAACGAAATCATAATCTTCGCTATATACTTCTACTAAAGTTTGCTTTACATATTCTTCTGCGCCCCATGTTCCTTCTCTCCTTTGAATAAGCATCACACAAGGTTCACCATTTGAGTCCGTAAACACACCGGCAGGCGAAACCTTCACAACTGCAGTTCCATCTTCCAGCTTTTCAGCAGAAGAAACTTCTATGGTGCGGATTTCTGTCAACAGCAACGTTTCAATCCTGTGTGCCACAACCGTACACATAACCAAAATCATAAAAAGCGCTGCTGCCATTCGTACTGCAAATCCTCTTGAATTCTTCATAAATCCCATCCTTTCTCTATCTACTTCACACCTGACAATTCAATTCCCTGAGTCAGTTCTTCATGAAAAAAGAAAAACAATAAAAGCATGGGTAACGCTGCCAAAACACCGCACACAAACGATAATGAAAAATTAACTTCATTGACACTGGCAAGAAATACGGAAAGAGGATATCGCAAAGTATCTCTTAAAAAAGTCATAGGTTGTTCCACCATATTCCATGTATCCACAAAGGACAAAAGAAATACACTGATAATCCCGCCTTTTCCTACGGGCATAACAACCCGAAATAATATCTGAAATGTTCCCGCACCATCCAGTTGTGCCGCATCTAAAATCTCATCCGGTATTCTTTTAAAAATCTGTGTCATAAATACGGTTCCGAAAGGCAGAAACGTCATAGGCAAAATCAAGGCAAGCCATGAGTCCAAAAGCTTTAATTCGTCCAAAATAATATAATTAGGAACAAGTGTTACCTGTATAGGCATCATCATCAATACCATTAACAGAAAAAGGATAACTTTTTTAAACGGAATGGGATATTTGGCAAATGCAAATCCTCCCAATGCACTGACAAAAATCTGACCGACTGATATTACTATGCACAGAAAAAGGCTGTACCAAAATTTCATGAGATAATCTGTACTTCTCAAAAACACCATATAATACCCTTCCAAAGAAAAGGCATTAGGTATGATGTGAAAAGCAGCCTCAGCATTTTCCTTCTGGTTTATGACAGCTCCATAATAGCTCTCAATTTCAGATGGCGACATAAAACTGTTACACACAGTATAGATTGCAGGGAATAATACCAAAACTCCTAAAAAAAGGAAAAAGATAATACTCAAAATCTGTGATTGTCTTTTCATTCTCATTCCTCCCTGTATCTATTTTGAAGCAGATACAATCCGCACAATAGAAAAAACAACACCAGAAACAGCAGGATTGCCGCCACGCTTAATTTCTGATAGTTCAAATTTTCAAAATTGTTATTCAGGAAATGTTGTATCATATAAATACTGTCATGCGGGTGCTTTCCCCCTAAAAGAAACGCTTCACGATAAGATTTAAAAGCATTTACAATACCCATAACTACTGCCAGAAAAAAATGTGGAGCCATCATTGGCAATGTAATAGAAACCAGCTTTTTCAAACTTCCTGCTCCTTCCACCGCCGCCGTCTGATAAAATTCCTCCGGAATGGTATTCAGACCGGATAACAACAAAACCACACTATATCCGAAGCTTTTCCATATATACAAGCCCAGTAATACATAAAAGGCACTTGGCCCTTCCATCCATTGCACCATCGGCACTCCTATGGATATCAGCCAATGATTGATAATCCCTGTCTCTGCAAAAAAATACTTGAATAACCATAACAGCACTGGCTATGGGAAGCACCAAAGGCAGCAAAAGGATGTAGCGGAAAAAGCGACTTCCCGCCAATCCTTTCTTTATCAGCAGTGCAATAAAAAAACTCAGCACAAGATTTAAGGTAACGCCAATAACCAGAAACCGCAGTGTATTTGCAGCTGCCAACTGAAACGCATAAGAAGAAAAAACCTCTTTGTAATTATCAAACCCTACAAAGTAAGCTCCACCCACACCAAAAGTAAAAGAATACTTCACACATATAGCAAACGGCAGCAAAAAGAAAACAAAAGTTCCCAATAAAACCGGCGCTGCCAACAAAAGTCCTGTGAGCTTTTTTCTCCTTTCCAGCAAATGATATCTATTTTTCATAGAACGCCTCCCTCTTATTCATCAAAATAGAAGCGTAATTCATCTTTTAAATTATCCAGCTTTTTCTCCACAGAACTCTCTTCACTGGTCATAAAGATTGCATCAAAAATCAGAGAATTTTCATATTGACAGAAACGAGCTGTCGTAACCTGCTGTGTAATCTGAAACAGCTCCTCTGCCTTCTTGGCAGCTTCCTCCTGATATTCTTCCGTTCCTGAACTCAGCCAATACTGATATGCCGGTACAATGGCATTGTTATTTACAGGAATAGCTGTAAATCTCTTTCCATTTCCAAATTTCTCCCAACCTGTACTTCCCTGCACTTCATCGGATAATAAAAATTCTAAAAAATCTCCTGCCTGTGAAGCATAATCACTGTTTGCCCGAACTGCCGCAAACACATTCACCTGTGCGTTTACTCCTTTTTCTCCGTTTGGAAACGGAAGGAACTTAACATCTACATCAGAAGCAAAAGACCTTTTCATAAGTTCTGTTAAAGAACTCTCTGAGGAATGTCCCATTATCATCACATTAGGTAATTCCTGTGCTTCATCAAAAGAAAGCTCCTGTCTCTCTGCTAGCAGTTCTGCCATATTCTGTAATTCTTTAGAAAAAGTAATTGTCTTTTCTTCATAATCGAAAACAGACGTTCCAAAAAGTCCCGCCATATACTCTTTCATATAAAATTCCGCTGGAAATCCCTTTACTCCTGTATGAGAAGAAACCTCTTTCAGAAATTTATCCGGCTGGTCAGATGACGGCGTCCATTCTCCCAGCATCTCCTCTGTCACAGCAATTCCCGGCAGCATATATCCCAATGGTAGAAAATACTGTTTCCCGTCATCTTCCCCCGCTTTTAACACAGTTTGATTAAGCGGCATATCTGCTAATCCCTCTATCACTGTATTCAAGTCTAAAAATACTCCGTTGTAACTGCTTTTTACCATATCCGGCAATACGATATTCTCTTCATCCAAAAGAAAAACATCAGGACCTTTGCCTGCCATAATCTGCACCTGCATATCCTTCATTTCTTTCTTTATTTTTTCGTTTTCCTCCGTAGGCGCATTATCTATATGAGGAATAACTTCAACGTCAATTTCCGTTTCCGGATAAAGCTTCACGTACTTTGCGATTGCCATGGTATAAAACTCTTTCTGGCTTTCCGAAATAGCGATAATCATCTTGGAATGGTCTCTGGTGTCCTCTGTCACTTTAGGTGTTTCCTCCTTCTTGTTTCCCTCTGAAGAATTGGAAGATTTACAAGATACCAAAGATGCTACACACAATAATCCTGCCATAATAAATGCTAATTTTTTCTTCATAGACGCTACCTCCCCATTGGTTTTTAAAAATTCAATAGCCTAAATCAATCTGTTTGAAGATATTGATTTAGGCTACTATAAATAATGTTTATAACATTTTGTATTTATTAATATCTTATAAAACAAATATATAAAACTTTTATTTATTTGTTTTATCATATCATCTTTATAGCGTTTTAGCAAGATAAAATATAGTTTATGGTGTTACTGTCCCTCCATCTATGGTAGTTTCAACAATCGTAGGTTCATACAACAAAAAATTCTGATATGCACGATAATAGCAAAATACAACCGCAACAGCAGTAATAAAAATTGCCAAAACACCTGCAAATATTAACATTTGTTTTTTTCTGGAAAGCAATACAGACTGATACAATACCTGCGGCTGCTGATTACTTAAATAATCCTTTACAATATCTTCTGGGGAGCCAAAATTAGCTATGACATCTTCAAAAGTGCAATCATAATGTATTAAAGAATAATCACGTAACTGCATTTTTACATCTCTTAAAAATTTACCTTCTGCATATCCCACATTTGGAAATAATCCCCTCAGAATATAGTAATATTGTAAACAATTTTTATTTCTTATCATGTTATTTTGCCACCTCTCTGCTGACTTTATAATTGAAAATTCTCTCATTAATATCTATAACTGTTTGATAATCTGAACGCATCTCCTGAAGCTCTGCTTCTCCCAGCTCTGTTAAATGATAATAGACAACCTCCATTCTTCTTCCTACTAATTCCTTTCTTTTGGAAATAAAACCTTTATCCTCTAATCTATACAATGCCGGATACATATTCCCTGCTGTGAGTGTAATAATATTATCTGAAAGTGTATTAAATAACTGTGCCATCTCATATCCATATAAATCTCCTTCAGATAATAATTGAAGAAGTAGCATATCAAGATATCCTTTCTTAAATTTTTCACAATATTTTCCCATAAAGTTCACCTCCTCTTACAAAACATATAAGTGTCGTTATTCTATAATACTTATAGTATATAAAATAATAATATATAAGTAAATATGAAAATATCTTTTCCCACCGCAAAAAATGCTCTTTCTGTATAGCAAGCCCCAGCTTCTCTATACAAAAAGAGCATTTTCTATTTTATTCTACCTCTTGAGTTCCTTCTCCAAAGTAATAATATACTTCACCATCTTCTAAATCAATTCCCTTTGCTTTTGCCAACTCCTGTACAGTCACTAATTTGTAACCCTTTTCTACCAATTCAGGGATTAAACGCAGGGAGGCTTCTACAGATGATTCATGAATATCATGCATTAAAACAACAGAACCATCCTGTACATTATCCATCGTTTTCTGATAAGTAGCATCTGCATTTTTCGTCTTCCAGTCTTTTGTATCTAAGCTCCATTTTATAATCGGCATACCAGCCAATTCCTGTACGCTTTCATTAAAGCTTCCACCAGGAGGTCTTAAACTATCCGCCGGAACACCTGCTGCATTTTCAATAATACTGTTGGTCTTTCCTATTTCATCTGAAATCTCCTCAGACGAAAGAGTCGGAAGCATTTTATGATCGTATGTATGATTTCCTAATTCCATGCCACTGTCATATATCCTTTTTACAATATCAGGATATCTTTCTGCATTTTCACCCAGCATGAAAAATGTTGCTTTTGCATTATTTTCTTCCAGACAGTCTAAAAGCTTATCTGTATATTTTCCCGGTCCATCATCATAAGTCAACGCTACCATAGGACGAACCTTACTGCTATCATAACGCCCTTCTTCGTCAAAATAGTAGTCTTTTCCGTCAAGCTCCAACCAACCGGTTTTTACATAGCCATTTTCATCAAAATAGTATTTTACTCCGTCAATTTCCTTCCAACCCGCTTCAAAGAAGGTTCCGTCTGCATTTCGATACCATTTTCCTGTTTCATCTGTCTGCCAGCCAAAGATTGTCATATCACCGGAGAGCTTCTGAATATCTGAAGCGCTCATTACCGGCTGCCTCGCTGCCGGAATTTCTCCCGTTTTTGTCTCGGCTTTTACCTCTTTGCTGATTTCCGTAGGTTTTCTCTTGCCAAAGCCCGAAGTTAATGCCGTAACCCCTTTTGCAATCAAAAAGATTGCAAGCACTAACACTCCTGCCATGGCCACAATTCGCATAAGTTTTCTACGTCTAATCTGCCTCAGACGTTCTTGTCTGCGGCGCATCATACGTGCCTGACGGCGACGCTCATACTCTTCGTCATCAAACTCATCCCCAGACCGAAATCTTTCATCGTAGTCCATAATATACTCCTCTCTTTTGTAATATACCTTTATTATACACAACCCATCTCTTCTTGTATAGGGGATTTCTGACAATTTTTCCTTTTTTTGTCCAGTTTCTTTTTTATTGTGACACAAAATTTCCCTGCATAAATTCACTTACATTCTCAGAGTTTACTTTGTAATATGGCAAGTATACATATCTCTCATTTTTAAAAGAAATATTTTCCATTCCTTCCCCTGTAATCAACGCTGCTGATAATTCTGCCATAGCTTTCGCCTGTCCCTCTTTATCGTTATACACAGTTCCCCATAATTCTTGATTTTCTACGCCTTGCAAACCGGCTTCTGTCCCGTCTATCCCTAAAAAAGCAGGCAGTGCAGCAGACGTATAATTTAATTTTTTGTAAGCATCCACAGCTCCTAATGCCATATCATCGTTATTTCCCAATACCAGTTCAATTTTGTTCTGATACTCTCCGATAATCTGCTCCATTCTGTTCTGCGCCTGCGCTCTATTCCAGTTTGCAATTTTGCAGCTAAGCTTTTCCACTTCAATTCCATTTTCTTTTAACGTGTTTACAGCATTTTCTGTCCGAATAATAGCGTCCTGATGCCCCATCTCTCCCTCCAGAACAACATACTGGATTTTTCCGTCTTTATTTTTATCAATTTGACTGTTTGCCTCTATCATTTCTACTGCCAGTTCTCCCTGCAATTTACCGGACTGCTTTGCGTCTGCCCCTACATAATATAATTTATCCCATTGGTGCAAGTCTTCTGCCACCGGTTCCCTGTTAAAAAAGATAATTGGCACTTCTCTTTCCCTTGCAAGGTCAATAATCTCTGAAGGATCTGCTCGGTCTACCAAATTTACACATAAAATATTACATCCCTCATCAAGCAATTCTTCCACTTGATCGTTCTGATTTTTCTGCACGCCTGCTGCATCCTGTATAGTTACAGATACTTCCAGTTTATCACTTTCTATTTCCTTTAAACTTTCTTTAAAAATTCCAATCAATTCATTCAAATAAGTATCACTCTGATCATAATAAGTCACGCCTACATGGAGTTTTTGGAGTGTTTCTTTTTCATGACAGCCTGACAAGAGCAGCGTTGCTGCGCCAAGCAAAATTCCTATCCCCGTTAATTTTCTTTTTCGCATTCTTTACCTCACTTTACTGACTCATAGTAAAAATGACTTCCTGATTTTCCTTTGAAAACAAGTTTTCTTTTCTCATAACTGTATAAGAAATCTTTGGATTTGCACATTCATAAAACATTTTGTCAAGTTTATTCACCAGCTCTGTCAAACTCTGATACCCTACATTAAATGTATCCGGAACTACAAGACATTCTACAGCTCCCATATCCAAGTAATAAACAGCCTGAGTAGAATTTCCAATTCCATAGACAATGGCTCCATGAAGATTATTTGCCACTGCCCCTTCTCCTGCAGCAATCAGGCTATTATCATCCAAGGCAACTATAAAATCCACCTCAGGCTTACTTTCCAAAAAAGTGCTTCCCTCATCTTCTGCTTTTTTTGTATCTGACCAGATAATTTCAGCTCCTGTACCCTGCAAAGTTTCTATAAATCCCTTTTCTTTATTAAGACTGCTTTTAAAATTTCCTTCTCTTTCTAAAATACCCAGAGTTTTTCCTTCCAGATTTCCACCATAATCCTTTAAAAGTTCTTCTGCTAACGTCTTACCCATTGCATAAGCATCTGGCTGCACCACAGGAAACTCGGATATTTCATTTTTCTCTGATGGAACATCCTCAATCAGCATAATTTCTGCCTTATTGCCAATTTTTTTCAACATATTTTGCGTATCTTCTCCTGACACAGGCTGTACAATTATTCCATCTGCACCGTTTTTAATTTCCTCTTCAATTAACTTTTTTTCCTCCTCCTGACTAAGTGATGCACCTGTGCTTACCATAACCATTTCCGCACCTTTATCTTCTGCTGCCATCTTCAACCCATACTTAAATGCGAACCACTGTCTATCATCTGCATTTTCTACAACTACCGATATCTGATAACTCTGCTCTTCATTTTTCTCCCGCAGCATAACAAAAGCCAGAAGAACCACCATAGTGCCCAACACAGCCTCTATGAGAATAAACATTTTTTTATCCTTCTTCATTCTCTTTCCCCTGTAGTTTTCATAATATGACCTTTTTCCAGTATTTTACAATTTTCCTCCGTATAAGGCACAGCAGGAATACGAATTGATACCCTTGTTCCCTCATCAGGTTCACTTTCTACTAACAATCCGTATTCTTTTCCAAAAACAATTTGAATACGGCTGTTGACATTTACTAATCCCACACCTGAGCCATGTTTATGAACACGGTTGCTTTCTGTCAATACAAGGGCAGCTTCTTCCTCCGGCATACCCAATCCATTATCACAAACAGCCAGAACAATCTTGTCTTCCTGCATCCTTCCTGTAACTACAATTTCTCCACTGTCATCCATACCACTTACGCCATAATTTATAGCGTTTTCCAGCAAAGGCTGCAAAATTAATTTTACTGTGCAATACGAATACACTTCTTCATCTACATCAAAAGTAACCGAAAAAGAATTCTTATAGCGAACTTTCTGAATATTCATATAGCTCTGAGCATGCTGTAATTCATCTTTAATACTTATAATAGTACGCCCTTTAGAAAGGCTGATACGAAACAGTCTTGCCAACTGAGAAATCATAAAAACAGCTTCATCATTTTTCTCCCCTTCAATCATCCACGTAATTGATTCCAACGTATTATACAGAAAATGAGGATGAATTTGACTCTGCAATGCGTCTAATTCACTCTTTCTTCTCTCATTTTGCTCTAACACAATTTTTTTCATCAAATCATCAATCTGTTCATAAGATTTCTGAATGGAATAACCTAAATGACGGATTTCCTGAGAGCCCCCAATGTAAATTTCAGGCTTCTCTCCTGCTTCATATTCCCGTACAGAATGGTTCAACTTCAAAATTGGGCTCGAAATCCTAAGAGAAACTATACGGTTAATCACTACCAGCATCATAGTCATCAACAGTATTAACATTGCCAAAAAATAGCGAATATTTACCATACCATGATTAAAAAGTAGAATATGGAATAACCCCTACCAGCTTCCATCCTGTATAACTCACCGTATTCACAACCACTTTTCTGTTTTCGCCTTCAAAGGTTTCATCATAAACCCCATCTTTATATGCCGAAGCCTGTCTATTGTTTTCGTCATAAATACCATCACTAATCTGTATCTGTCTCGGGTGATAAATAATCTCTCCGTTGCTGTCACATAAATAATAATATTGACCATTATTTACTTCATTAATCTGTTTCATCATTCTGGAAATGCTGGAAAAATCCATATCTACCAATAACACACCAGACTGAGGAATTCCCCGATTTGTCAACTCTACTACTCTACTTAAAGAAATCACCCAATAGTAGCTCTGTGCTGTATCATTGAATAAGTTCTGAATATGAGGTGTGGAAAAATGCATATTTTCCATCTCTTCCGTAGCTTTCATGTACCATTCCTGACTGGTTACATCAGGGTCTTCCTTCTGTGCCGCTACGGGCTCTGCAGTAATCAAGCTTCCATAATTATTATACAAAGCAATACTTCTTAGATTTTCCTTATTTGCCTCATATAAAAGATTCATACCACCTTGAATTTCCTGTTTGTGACTTTCAAAGTCATTTTCTTTTATTACATTATAATAAACCGTATCAGAAATCTGACGCATACTCATCAAATATGCCTCCATATTTTCCCCTGTCTGCTCCATAAGTTTTTGGGTACTGTTTATGGTTTCCTCCCTCGCTGAATTAGAAAATCGCAAATATAAAACAATTCCTAAAATCAACATGATGGAAATAGAGACAATAGAAAAAGCCAGCATAATTGTAGTCTGGATTTCTTTTGGTTTCAGTTTTTTCAGTTGTCTGAAATACTTATTTTTCACTGTCTTTATACTCCGTTCTGTATTTAGAAGGAGATACGCCAAACTTCCGTTTAAATACATAGCTAAAATAGTTTGGATCTGTATATCCTACCTTTTTCCCGATAATATAACTTTTTTCATTGGTTTCCAACAAAAGTCTGGAAGCTCTGTCCATACGGTAATCTGTAAGATAACCGATAAAAGATTTTCCTGTTTCCTTTTTAAATATAGTAGAAAAATAGGAATTGGAAACCCCCAATGCTTCACAAATACTATCCAGAGAAAGTTCTTCATTTACATAATTATTATGAACATAATCTTTTGCTTTCTCTACAAAAGATTTCCTGGATGTATTCCGTTCGCTGAGCAGCTTTTCATGAAGAGAAACACTGATATTTACAATCCATTTTTCCAGCATATCCGGCTCCATATCCAATATTTTCCCATACAGTTCTCCCATATCTTTTGAAAGTTCATCCAAAACAATATCGTTATTAGCAGCAAAACGGCAGAATTCACTGAGCAATTCCATAATATCCAGATGATGTTGCTGTAAAGACTTTTCTTTAAATGAAATACTGTGAAGATAAGTATGTACAGCTTCCATGATTTCCGGCTCCTCTTTTAGCCTTATCATCTTAAATAAATAAGACAGTTCTGTTTCATGGCTGGAGCCCGGATTATTTTTCTCAGAAGGTGCGACTTCCTGAATATTAATTGCTCTTGAAGCACCATAAAGAACCCGGTAAGAGATGGCATCTCTGGCACTGCTGTAAGACTGGGACAAATTCAAAATATGATCACATACCTGTCCAATGCCAACGGTAACATTTGCTCCGATAATTCGATGAACATAACGGCAAAAACGATCACAATCATCTGTCAGTTCTGAAATTTCATTCTCTTTTGATAGCTGAGCAAGTAAAACTGTCTTCCCCAAATAAGAAAAGCACTTTGCTCTCCATTTTTCTCCCAGATATTCCTTCGCCTGCTTCTCAACAGAAGCTGACAGCAGCAATGGATTCATATCCTGAGGTACTTGAGAAGATGATGTATGAATAACCAGACAGCAGAAAAAAGGCCCTTCAAGAGAAATCTGATAATCAGAAAGATATTTCTCAAGTTCTTCTTCATGAATATGTCCCTCAATCAGGGTAGTATAGAAATTCGCCTGTAAAAGAGGCAGTGATTCCATATAATATTTCTTTAAGATTTCTGCATTTCGTTTTTCGCTGATTTCCTGATCCAATTTTATCTTTAACTGAGTAAATACATTGGTAAGTTCTATAGAATTTACCGGTTTTAAAATATATTCCTCCACCTCTAAGTGTACTGCTTCTTTGGCATATTCAAATTCGTCAAAGCCTGTAAAAAGCAACAGCTTTGTTCCCGGATAATCTGCTTTAATATGTCCTGCCAGCTCCATTCCATCCATATAAGGCATATTGATATCTGTCATCACTACATCCGGCTGAAATTCCTCCACCATCTCTAATGCTTTCACACCATTATTGGCATATCCGATAACAGAAAAGCCAAGACTTTCCCAATTGATTTTCTTCATGATTACCTGTATTACATCTTCTTCATCATCGACTAAAAGTACTGTATATGTATCCATTTTCCTTCTCCGTATTTTCACTCTTATTTCGCATCATTATAACATAAAAGAGCCAGACCTGCATCTGACTCTTTTAAAAAGCTGCTTATTGACTTATTGTAATTATTTCTTCTGAACGTATTTCAGACAGTCAAGTGTAACTGCTACAAGGATGATGATACCTGAGAATACGAACTGCAGGTTTGTATCAATACCAAGAATTGTCAGAGAATATGTAAGTGCTGTAAAGATAAACACACCAACTACTACGCCGGAGATTTTACCAATACCACCTGTGAAAGATACACCACCTACTACGCAGGCTGCAATGGCATCCATTTCCCATCCCTGTCCATAAGCTGCAGAACCGGAACCAACCATTCTGATACATTCAAGCCATGAACCAAATCCGTAAAGAACACCTGCCATAACGAAAGCGCCTACTGTTACACTAAATACGGAAATACCGGATACAGATGCTGCTTCTGGGTTTCCACCTACTGCATACAGATTTTTACCAAAAGTTGTTTTATTCCAGATAAACCATACAATAGCAATAGCTGCAACAGCCCACAGAATAATTGTTGGGAATCCGTTTACTTTAGGAATAACCATGTTTGGAATTGTGGATTCAATAGCACCAAAAGATACACCTTTTGTTGCGTAAGTAACAATACCAAAGATTACCAGCATGTTTGCCATAGTTGAAATAAATGGATGCATTTTAAACTTCGCTGTAAAGAAACCTGCGATTGTTGTAAAGAATGTACATAAAACAATACAAACTACTAACGCTAAAATAACTCTGACGATAACAGGCATGCCTGTAAAGTCAAAAATATGACCAAATACACCACCTGTATTAATACCCTGGTGCATAATAATTGTTGCTGCTGTCATACCCATACCAACCATACGTCCGATGGAAAGGTCTGTACCAGCTAAAAGGATTAACGCTGCTACACCTAATGCAAGGAACATACGAGGAGATGCCTGCTGAAGAATATTCAATACATTATTGTAAGTTAAAAGTGGTGAACCTTTTACAATTGGTGTAATAATACACAGTGCAATAAAGATTAACAGGATAGCAATATACAATCCATTCTGCAGAAGGAAGTTTCTGCGGTTAAATGTATATTTGTAATTTTCCCATTTCTGTGCTCTTGTTTCCATGAAAGTAAACTTAGACATACGCAGTAAGTCAATCAAGTGGAACTTAAAAGAATATGCTGCATGTCTTCTGTCTTTTGCTTCCTGGAATTCTTTTTCCATTGTCATCTTAGCATCAAAGAGTCTGTTTTTATAAACATAATTTTCATCTTTGATTTCCTGATGATCGGAAAGTTTTGCCAAAGCAGCTTTATGCTCTTTTTCCAGTTCTGCCACTTTTCGCTGATGACGTGCTTTTGCAGCCGCTTTTTCTGCTACACAGCTTGCTTTTACAGCCTGATAGTAATCTTTATCAAAATGCTCTTTTAAATACTTTTCTGCATCGGCAATCAGTTTGGAAACTTCGTCTTTATTCTTTGCTTCTACTGCTTTTGCTTTGTCCAGCTCTATTTTGCATTTTGCAAGTCTGTCTTCTTTTTCCCCTTTTGTAAGAGTACGGTCTCTTTTAATGCTATCCATAATATTCTGGATTTCCACAATTTTATCTGTACCATCTACTCTTAACGCATCAATTTTTTTCTGAATTTTACCAACATAATCCTCTATCGGCTGACGCAGTTTCATTTCCTGCTCAGCAGTAAGGATATTACTATTTTCGTTTGCCATATCTATTCTTCTCCCTCATTATAGGTATTTTGCACTGAGTCTTAAAAGTTCTTCCTGATTGGTCTCTTTTGTATTTACAATTCCTGAAAGATGTCCGTTAGACATGACACCAATACGGTTTGTAATACCCAGAATTTCAGGCATTTCTGAAGAAACAACGATAATCGTTTTTCCCTGTTTTGCCATTTGAATAATCAGGTCGTAAATTTCATATTTTGCACCAACATCAATTCCTCTGGTTGGTTCGTCCATCATGAATACCTGAGGACTGCGCTCCAGCCATTTACCAAAAATAACCTTCTGCTGATTACCACCTGAAAGACTGGAAATCATATCATCCGGCCCCATACATTTTGTATGCATAATTTTAATTTCGTTGGCAGTTGCTTTTACCATTTTGGCATCTGAAAGAGCCAAACCAGATTTATACTGAGGCAGGTTTGCTATTGTTGTATTAAATGTTAAATCACATTTCAGGAACAAACCATTTGCCTTTCTTTCCTCTGTAATCAAGGCAAAACCGTGATCCATTGCTTCTTTTGCACTGTTAAAGTTCATCAGCTTATTATTGAAGTAAACACGTCCTGCCGCTCTGGTACGAATACCGAAAATAGTCTCTAAAAGTTCTGTACGTCCTGCACCAACCAGACCATAAAGTCCGAAAATTTCTCCCTCTCTTACGTCAAAGGTAATATCCTGTAAATGAGGTTCAAATTTTGTAGACAAGTGCTGAATAGATAAAATAACATCTTTTGGCACATTGTCCACCGGTGGGAAACGATTTTCCAAAGAACGACCAACCATGGCTGCAATCAGTTCATTCATATCTGTATCTTTTGAACTTTTTGTCATAACCAGATTACCGTCTCGAAGAACTGAAATCTCATCACAAATTTCAAAAATCTCATCCATTTTATGAGAAATGTAAATCAGAGAAATTCCCTGATCTCTCAACATTCTCATCATTTCAAATAGTTTATCTACTTCCTGTACTGTCAGAGAAGAAGTAGGCTCATCAAGAACAATTACTTTTGCATTATAGGAAATTGCTTTTGCAATTTCACACATCTGTCTTTGGGATACTGACATATTACGCATAGGCTGTGTCAGGTTTACAGTCATTCCCAGCTTTCTGAAAAGTTCAGAAGCTTCTTTTTTCATTCTTCCCTCGTCAACGATACCGGCAGAGTTTACCGGATATCTTCCAAGGAAAAGGTTATCCATTACGTTTCTCTCCAGACACTGGTTCAATTCCTGATGAACCATGGCAATTCCGTTTTCCAGCGCATCTTTAGGCCCTGAAAAATTAACTTCTCTGCCATCCAGAGTGATTTTTCCTTCATCTTTCTGATAAGTTCCAAAAAGACATTTCATCATTGTTGACTTACCGGCACCATTCTCACCCATAAGCCCCATAACCGATCCTCTCTTTAAGTCCAGATTGATATGATCCAGAACTCTGTTTCGGCCAAAAGACTTACTCATATTACGTATCGATAAGACAACTTCATCTTTCTTATCTGCCATTCTTTTCTACTCCTGTATCTCTATATTAGTATCTGACAGTATTTTGCCACTGTCAGATTTAAAAGAGGCTGTCGCATTAAGGGCGTATCCGAAATACTGCCTTAACACGACACCCTCTATCTCTGTCATCTTGCCACAGGTATTACTGTTTTACTTACTGCAGTAATGCTGTATAAGAAGCTGCATTGTCTGTTTTAACCATGTTAATTGCAAATGCATCATACTGGCTTGGGTTTCCAAGACGGTTTGTGATGTTGGATTCTGTCTGTCCGTCACCACCGATGTATTCAACATCAAGGTTCAAAAGATCATCATATTTCTCAAGAAGTGGCTGGTATGTAGAGCTTAAGAAGTTATCAGAAGCGTTGTAAATATTCAGCCATACTTTTTTCTTAGGAGCTTTGCTTTCATCTAACTGTTTGGATACAGCCTCAAATGTCTTAGTAGAGTCTGTGAATTCCTTATAGTTATCTGCTGTTACAGCTACGTTTAATGCATAGTAAGAACGTTCATCTGCTTTGTATACATATTCTTTATCGCTAAGAACGTTTCCTGCTTCATCTGCTGTACCGATACCTGTATCAATATCAACACCGTCTAAAGAGTTACGAAGAACACGAAGTGTTAAGTAAGCCTGTACATCTGCATGCTGGCTGATTGTTCCGCCGTATCCTTCTGCAATAGCTGCTACTGCATCACTGTTAGCATCGTATCCGAAAGTAGGAACTTTGTTTTCTTTTGACCAAGCATTGAACATAGACATTCCCATACCATCATTGTTAGAAACAACAACATCAATCTGATCACCGAAAGAAGAAGACCATGTTCCGATTGCGTTACCTGCTGTAGCTGCATCCCATGTAGCACCTGCAGAGTTTTTCATTTCCTGAGAACCTAACTCACGAACTACGAATTTCTTTCCGCCTGCTTCTAAGGAACCGTCCTGAACTGCTCCCTGTTTTCCATCTACGTTTGTTCCAACTGGTTCACTGTTAATAGCGCCGTCTTTTTCTACGCCTGTTCCAAGAGCTTTACGAACACCTCTTGTACGTGCGATGGAGTCATTATGTCCGATATCACCGATTGCTAAAACATATCCGATTACGCCGTCTCCATTACGGTCAATAGTTTCTGCATTTTTTTCAATGTATTCTTTAACCATCTGACCCTGAAGTTCAGCACCCTGATTTGCATCAAATCCTACATAATAAGTATCTTTATTGAAGTTGAGAGCATTCTTATCCAGCTCACCAGTAGAACTGTTAGATGGCTGGCGGTTGAACCATACTAAAGGTTTGTCTTTGTTTGCTACATCAGAAGCTTCTGTTTTTCCTGTTTCCTCTGTTTTTCCTGTTTCCTCTGTTTTGTTACCTTCTTCTTTTGCAGGTTCAGAACCACATGCAACAGCAGAAAGTCCTAATACTGCTGTCATTGCTAATACTGCTAATTTTCTCTTCATTGAAATATTCTCCCTTCACCGCACCATTTTCGTCCGTGCTTTTTATTGATATTGACACTATACACAATATCTTCAAAAGAAAACATAGAATTTTTTTTGTTTTTCATTGAAATTTTTAAGATTTTCTTAGTCATATCGCATAATATTATAGGTTTTTCTGTCGAAATATAGGCATTCCGTCTTTATTTCATCTCTATTTTATTATTTACAACGAAAAAATATAGGAAAACTGCAACTCTTTTGAGCACAATTTTCCTATATAAAACTATACACTATCTATCCCATTTATCACACAAGGAATTAATCTGGTCTGCAAACCTAGCTAAGTCTTTATTTGTACCACCTTCGTTATGGCGGATTACTGTCATTAATCTCTGTCCCGCTGCAAGTAATCTCGCAAATACTCCGGCTGCTTTTCTGCTCTTTGCTTTCTGCTCTACACGCTTAATGACAATGCCTACAGTTTCTCTGGTTATTTCATTTGTTATTAAATCAACTTCTGTTCCGCTGTAAGGTGCCATTGCCTGATAACCTAATTCATCCTCCAATCTCTTGGCAAACAAATCACAAACTGTATCATCTCCATGAGCCACGAAAACACGCTTTGGCTTTTCTTTAAAGGAAGATGCCCATTTCATAAGTCCTGCATTATCCGCATGTCCGCTAATACCGGGAAGTCTTACAATATCCGCATTTACGTGAATTTCTTCTCCAAAGATATGAACATCTTTTGCTCCTTCTACTAAAGAATGCCCTAATGTTCCCACTGCCTGATATCCTACGAACAAAATAGTAGAGTCACTTCTCCAAAGATTATGCTTTAAGTGATGTTTAATACGTCCTGCATCACACATACCACTGGCAGATAGAATTACCTTTGGTGTTTCATTGAAATTTATTGCCCTTGACTCATCACTGGTAATAGACAATTTCAATCCCGAAAATGCAATGGGATTTATTCCTTTATTGATTAATTCCATTGCTTCTTCATCATAGCATTCGCTATAATGCTCTTTAAAAATACTGGTTGCCTGCACTGCAAGAGGACTATCCACATATACCTCAAATGCCGAAAATTCCGGCAGCATATTATCTTCTTTAATTTTTCTAAGGAAATAAAGCATTTCCTGTGTCCTTCCTACTGCAAAAGAAGGAATTACTACATTTCCGCCTCGTTTAAAGGTTCTCCTTAGAATATCAACAAGTTCTATCACGTAATCCGGTTTTTCTCCGTGGCTTCTATCTCCATAAGTGGACTCCATAACCACATAATCTGCGCTGTCCAGATATTCCGGATCTTTAATCAATGGCTGTTCCGTATTTCCAATATCTCCTGAAAATACGATTTTCCGTTCTTCTCCATCTTCTGTAATCCACAATTCAATACTAGACGAACCTAATAAATGTCCTGCGTCTACAAAACGTACTTTAATACCTTCTGCAATTTCTATTACCTGATTATAATTACACTCTACAAATTGCTGAATAACCCCTAACGCATCTTCCATGGTATAGGCAGGCACAAACTCCGTCTGTCCGTTTCTCTTTGCTTTACGATTTCTCCATTCTGCCTCAAACATCTGAATATGTGCACTATCACGAAGCATAATATCACATAAATCACAAGTTGCCGCAGTTGCATAAATCGGACCGCGAAATCCTCTGGCGTGTATCAAAGGAAAATTACCGGAATGGTCAATATGTGCATGTGTAAGCAATGCAAAATCCAATTCTGACGCAGCTACCGGAATATCCTGATTTTCATACTGATCGGGCCCCTGTTCCATACCACAATCCACAATAAATTTCTTGCCTGCTGCTTCTAAGAAGTAACAACTTCCAGTAACCTCATGAGCAGCCCCTATAAAAGTCAGTTTCATAGAAAAACCCCCTTTTGTGGTAAAATGAATGTTGCTATATTCATTATACCCCAGTAAAGAGGGTTTTGACAGGACTTTATATATTTTTTAGGAAATTTAATAAATTGTGTGATTACTCTACAAGAATACCATTTGTAATAGGTGTTTTACTTTCTGTTACACTTCCATCTTGGGCTACACAAGCTGCTTTTACTCGATAATGATATCCTCTTGTAACCTGCACATTATAACTTTTTGTCAACAACGCAGTATTGTACGCTGTGTCTGAAAAAGTTCTTATATTGTACCAGCTTCCGTTAGAATATCTCTGTAATGTCATTTTAAGAATTAACTTATCACAGGTCACGCTTCCATAAACAGCTCCGTAAACATTGACACTTCCATTCCCATTATCTGTTATTTTTGCTGTTCCCTGATTAAGGATATTCCCTTTTACATCTGCATTCAAACTTATTTCTGAACAATTTTCATTTATAAGTGTAGAACCATCTACTATCTTATTTAAATCGTTTGTACTGGCAAATACCGTTACATTCATAACAACAATTAATATAACTGTTATTACATTTCTTACTCTTATTTTCATTTTCTTATTTGTCTCCTTCTACGCAGCTAATATACTATATTTTCTGCTATATTTTCCATTTCTTCTTTTTCGATTTTCCCAAAAAACTCATAATAACAGTTCTTATATTCCCATTTTAATGAATATGTTGGAAATTCATCTTCTTCATCTTCTATTTTCCACAATGTAATCTCTAAGTCTGAAACTAATTCATTGCTAAATGTCTTCATAGGAATTCCGCTATCATTTTGTTCTAAAACAGAAGCACTCTTCTCATTAGAAAATGCCGTTAAAAATATTATTTGCTCACCATAAGAATATTGTAAAATTCCTGCTCCTGACTCTTCATCCAGACTATATGCCTGATATTCTAATTTATCCGGAAGATAAAAAAATCTAGGCATTTTAATGTCTAAAATATTCTCTATTTCCTCACACGCATACTGCTCCGTCCTGTCACTTTTTATTACATCATTATTATCTACCTGTGTATTCACATCATTTCCAAACAACTCATTCATCTCTCTCATGATGTACGCTCTGTTTGCCTCACTGGTCATGGAAATGCCAAATACGCCGATTAGGACTGCTGCTGCAACAGAAGCCCAACGTATCACTCTTTTTCTCCCTGTATTTCCCTGTTTGGTATTGCTTTTGTTCATATACCACTTTGCATTTTTTAATTCTTTTACTTTATTGGTGTGTTTTTCTCTATCATCTACATTCGTTACATAATTGTTTGTGTTTTCAATTGACTCACGTCTTCTAATTTCGGCCATTAATTTTTGAAAGCCCTCTTCTGTAGGTTCACATTCCAAAGATTTTGTAAATTCTTCCTGCCTCTTTTCATTTCTTCTGCCTCTTTCAAAAATTCCTCCAAAATTTTCTGATTTAATTTCTTCATCATTCAAATTTTAGTGAAAAAAGGTTTCACAATTTTTTCTCATTTTCTTCTGATTTCCCCATGAAACTCCTATCTTTCCTTTGACTTTTTTTCATAACTGTATCATATTATCTTATAGTTACTATTTTGAACTAATCAGGAGGAACACCATGAAACATATCGTACTTACCGGCGGTGGAACTGCCGGACACGTTACCCCAAATATAGCTATGATTCCACGTTTAAAAGAACTGGGATACAAAATTTCTTATATCGGCTCTTACGAAGGTATGGAAAGAAAGCTCATTGAAGAACTTAACATTCCTTACTATGGAATTTCTTCCGGTAAATTACGCCGTTACTTTGATGTCAAAAATTTTACTGATCCGTTCAGAGTTATAAAAGGTTTCTTTGAAGCTAAAAAATTAATGAAGCAGTTAAAACCTGATGTTGTATTCTCTAAAGGTGGATTTGTCACAGTGCCTGTTGTAATTGCAGCAAGCAAAAAACATATACCTACCTTTATCCATGAGTCTGACATGACACCGGGACTTGCAAACAAAATATCCATTCCTTTTGCAACAAAAATTTGCTGCAACTTTCCCGAAACGGTTTCTCATCTTCCTGAGGACAAGGCTGTTCTCACAGGAACACCTATCCGTCAAGAATTACTGGAAGGAAACCCAGAAAAAGCTCTGGAGTTTACAGGTCTTTCTAAAGATAAACCTGTTATCCTTATCATAGGTGGAAGTCTTGGTGCTGCTGCTGTCAATGATGCAGTCAGAAAAATCCTCCCTGAATTATTAAAAGACTTTCAGGTAATCCACCTCTGCGGAAAAGATAAAGTTGATGAAACTTTATCTAACGTTAAGGGATATGTACAATATGAATATATCAAACAAGAACTTGCTGATTTATTTGCTCTAGCCGATCTTGTTATCTCCCGTGCAGGTGCAAATGCAATTTGTGAACTTAGTGCTTTAAACAAGCCTAACCTCTTAATTCCACTTTCCGCACGAGCAAGCCGTGGAGATCAGATTTTAAATGCCCGTTCTTTTGAACAGCTTGGTTACAGCAAAGTTCTGGAAGAAGAAGAACTTACTAATGACATATTATTAAGCGCTGTCCGTGATTTATATGAAAACCGAGAAGCTTATATTACAGCTATGTCTTCCAGTAAGCATAAGGACTCTATTCAACAGATTGTCCAGCTCTTTGAAGACGCAGTAAACAAGACTTTATAAGTCTTCAAACTTATTTCTGTAATACTTATTAATCCAAACTTTTATCCTGTGCCTTTTGGCTCTCAGACTTTCTACTGAAATGCCAAGGGCACGGGCAGTTTCTAATGCATTTTGACCTTCTACATTCATTTTCATAACAATTTCGTACCACTGACTATTTTTCTTTTCCAAACTTCAAAAAATTTTCCCGTAAACTCTTGCATAACAAGCTTCTTTGTTGTTTCTTCCTCCACAGATGATTGTTTTTCTGAACGATTTGAAGTCCACATAATTCCTTCCTCTGCGAAAAGTTCTTCTTCATTTGAAGCTCCTGCAGTTACTTCATGTACTTGATATGATTTTCTGCAAAAGTCAATGGCTTTTCTCTTTGCATTTACTATCAACCATTGCCTATGGTATTCTTCCTGTAAAGTATCTGCTTTTTTCAAAAACGAAATAAAAACTTCTTGGCTTACGTCTTCCGCAAAGTCAATATCACGCAAAATACTATACACTACCTTTTCCACTATTTGATAATGTTGACGATAGATTTCTCGAAACTTCTCTTCTGTCATCTCTTTATCCAACTTCTAATTTTCAGATTTGAGAAAATTTTTCTAAAATTCTCATCTCTATCTTCTGGTTTAAGAGTGCCTGGTTCCCATGTAATTCCCACACCATCATTTTCATTTCTCGGAATTAAATGCATGTGGAAGTGAAATACCGTCTGTCCTGCTGCTGTTCCGTTGTTTTGTACTACATTGTAGCCATCACAATTTAACACTTTTTTCATTTTCTTTGTCACTTCTTTTGCTAATACCAAAGCTTTTCCTGCCAAATCATCAGGTAATTCATACAAATTCTCAAAGTGAGCCTTTGGTAGAATTAGAGCATGGCCCTTACTGGCAGGTCCCAGATCTAAGATTACTCTAAAATCCTGATCCTCATAAAGTGTTGCGGCTGGTATTTCTCCGTTTGCAATTTTGCAAAAAATACAGTCTTTCATTTTCATAATCTCCTTTCACTTATATATCCGAATAAAAACCTGTAAATATTACTCCTGTTTTGTCGAATTTTGGCATATAAAACTATTTGCCATTTAAAAACAAGGATGTTACACTTGTTTTTGAAAAAATTAAAAAGGGGGTAAATATGAACACTCAAATAAATCAATCTAATCAAAATATTACTACAAAGGAAGAACCTGATTATCGTCAGTTATATGAAGAACTTCAAGCACAACAGCAATTTACATTATCTCATATGCCTCATGAAATCCGAAATCCGGTAACATTAATCAACAGCTTTTTACAGCTATTAGAATCTCACCATCCCGAATTAAAAGAAGATAAATACTGGGGTAAAATTATGGAAAACATGGATTTTCTGAAAACGCTTCTTAATGAATTTTCTAGCTTTAATAATTCTGGAAAGCTAAATCTTCAAGAATTAGACCTATCAGAACTTCTGGAAAATCTGGTTGCTTCTAGTTTACCCACTTTAGAAAACTACAATGTTTCTCTTGTTTTAAATATTGAGCCAAATTTGCCTGTCATTCAAGCAGATAAAACCAAAATGTCTCAGCTAATTTTAAATCTTTTAAGAAATTCCTCAGAAGCTATTAAAACAAAGGGAGTTATTCACTGTTCTCTAACTTCCCAAAAAAATCATCTTGTTCTTTCTATTAAAGATAATGGAAGCGGAATTCCTGTTTTATATCAAGAAGACCTTTTTGAACCATTCATTACCCATAAACAGGAAGGCACTGGTCTTGGACTTCCTATCTGCAAAAGAATTGCAGAAGCCCACAATGGAAGTATTTCTTTCCAATCCGTTCCTGAAAAAGGCACTGAATTTACCGTTCTACTGCCTATACGACAGCTTTTATAATCTTTTTTGATAACCTCTGTGATAAAAAAGAACAGATAAAATAAATCCACTCACCAATCCACCAAAGTGTGCCGCATTATCCACACCTGTACTTGTCATTCCAAAGTACAAACTTAATCCGGCCATGACAATTAATTGTCTGGTGGTAAAATTTTCAATCCTTCCTCTGTTTGCAATGACAATATAGATAAGAGCTCCAATTACCGCAAAAACTGCACCGGATGCTCCTGCTGAAATAAAATATTTGCCATTTTTTATTTCCAAATATATGGACAAAATATTTGCTCCAATACCACCAAAGAAATAAATAAGCAAATATTTTATTTTGCCTATATTTCTTTCCAAACAGTCTCCCAAAAACAGCAAAACCAGCATATTATTCCCCAGATGCTGAATACCAAAATGTAAAAACATAGAGGAAATCAAACGATAATATTCATGCTCCTGTAAAACTGCTGGCATATAACAGCCCCCCCAATGTAGAATATGATAGCTGTTCAATGATGAACCTGTTAATTCTACCAGTAAAAATACCAATAGATTAACAGTAATCAAAAGGGTATTTACAGGAACTTCCTTTCTCTTTCTCAAAAAATACCTAATCTCATTTTCTGTTTTGCTTCTTGGCATTCCTGAATAATTATTTTCTGTATTCATCATTCTTCCTTTACTTTTATGATTATCTATCTTTTTTGCTTGTCATTTTTATTTTACCACATTTTTCCAAACTCAGCATTAGATTTGTCAATATATAAATACCTTTTTTCTGCAAAATCAATAATATTTTCTTCTTTTAATAAATATTCAGTTTCCGGCTGCAATATTTCTCCATCTAATTCTGTTCCATTTCTTGAATTTAAGTCAATTAAAAATGTCTGATTATTACGACAAATAATTTTTGCATGAATACGGCTGATTGTAGATGCATTCAAATAGATATCTACCTTTTCTTTTTGACTCCCTATAATCGTATTCTCTTTTTCCAGAAAAAACTTCTTTCCTGTTTCTATTTCTAAAAGGTAGGATTTTCCTTTAACTTCAGGCTGTAAAAGTACAGTTTTCCCGAAATCCTCCGGTAACTCCTCCTGTTTTTCTTTCTTAATTTCCTCAAAACTATGGTTCTCAAAATCATGACTTCTATATTTCAAAATATAGATTAACACACCCATAGCAATAACAAAGGCAATAATAAAAACTGCTGCAATTCCTAAATAACGTATTCCCATGCCAGACAAATATCTTACAAAAAAGAAAACAATTCCAATTATAAAAAGAATTTCCACCACAAATATTTTTTTTACGGGAAATTCTTCTTCCTCATCATCTTTATAAAAATCATCTAAAATTTTTTCCCTTTCTTTCTGTTCTTCCTCGTTTTTTATTTTAAAATCAATATTTCTATCTTCTGTTTCACCATAAAGAAGCTGGTGTACATAATCCGGCTGAATACGATTTTCCACTGCAAGCTTATGCATACCATAACCAATTGTCACTGCACCTTTATCCTTATGCTCAATTTTGGGCAACAAATATTCTGTCAGAATACAAAATTCCTCTTCTATCGTATTTTTTTGCTCTGGAAACCAGAAAAAATAATAGGTATCTTTATCCAAATTTTTATATATATACATAGGATTTAAAAGCAGGAAATCTCGATTTAGTAAATATTCATCTAGCCTCTCTAAAGTAGCAACTATTTGCAGAAAAAGTTCTTTCAATGTATTTTTATCAAATTTCCCCTTCTCATACAGGTTTGTAAGACTCTGGCTCCCTGTAATTTCATAATAGAGATATTCTTTTCCGTTTATCCGCTGCATTTTACAGGGGAGCAATCCAGACACCTGATTTTCCAATAAAATATGAGTTTGATAATTATCTTTTAACGGATTTTCTAATGGCAAAACAGCAAAATTACAGCTCATATTTCTCTTAAAAGTAATCTCCAAAGTGTTTAACCCCCTTCTACTACTTTTTTATTTTATGTTTTGCGAAAATCTACGGTGTTTTTGTACTTTTTCAATGAAATCCACAGGCTTTATTACCTTACATCTCCACTGCTCTTTCATATTCCAATTCAAATTTTGAAATGGGATATGAAGATTTTTTTGAAACCCCACAGAAATTTCTTCTTTTCCTCCACTCACGGTATATGTTTCCTGCATATCAGCTACTCTTTTCCTTGTCTCGTTTACTCCATTTTCTTCATTTATCAAAACACGACCACTTCCATATACAGAAATCTCACAGATTTGTGCTGTTTTCCACACTTTCATCTGCGTACCCCAAATCAAAAGTAAAGACGCAAAAATCACCAAAAGCCATACCCCACTTATTAATGCCATTTCCACTGTATAACTTCCTTTTAACTTTAATTTTTTTATATCATCCATACATAAGCACCTGCCATTCCCATTGTCAAGAAAGGAAGGAATGGAATTTCCCTGTCTCGTCTTCCTCTTTTCCATACAAAAATAAAAACCGCCCATAGAAAAGTAGCAAAAAGTGCTATTGATAAAATTCCTAAAGTATTGCAAAGCCCCACAGATACTCCCATAATCAAAATAATCCAGCAATCTCCATAGCCTACTGCCTCACTGGACGCTCTGCTAATTGCAAAGAAAAAAATGCCCGGAATACTTCCTATAAGAGCCGTTATCAATTTTTCATACTGATTTCCATGTTGCAAAATATTTCTCCCAGCAATGTGCCTATTACAAAAATCCCATAAAACAAATTTTCCACAAAGCAACTGTCTTTTGCTTCCCATCTTCCACACTGCACAGAAAAAGAATACACAAATGTACCAACCATTTCATTTTCATGCTTTTATCCTCCGCATCTCTCACAGATATTCAAATGTTGTGCTTGAGATTTTTTCACCAACTTGACATGACGTGTTAATCCACCACATGTTTTATCTTTATGATAACGATTTCCCATAGGCGTAATATAAACTATTTCAGGTTTCTCTCCTGCTTCCATACATCTCTCACAGCCATGATACTTCCCACCATATATGTTTTTCTTCTGTTCAGCCTCTGAAGAAGACATCCCCTGTACAGAAAGCCTTAAATGGCTACAGGAAGCACTGGTATGATAAACACTTTCCCAATCTGTAACATATACCATTTCTTCGGTCTGAAATAATTCTTCTTTAGATGTATAACCAATCCACGCTCTTGCCTGTCCCTGTACCTGAATTCTGACAGGAAAAGTCTGAAAACGTGTAAAAGGTGCCTGATAGAAAAAGAACGCTTTTAGAGAAATCATTCCGTTTTCATAGGAAGATTGTGACAATTTTATCCCATTGACTCCACCCATAATCCCCAGTAAATTTTCATCTGCAAGTTCTTCTTTTATCTTTTTCTTAGCATAAATCTGACAAATACAATTGCTGACTGTTCCCACCGGAGACTGTGTGCCTTCCTCATTACAATATGCGTACATTCCCAACTCTTTTGCACTTTCACACAAGATACTCTGTATCATGGTTGTTGTTCTGTATAAATCCAAAAGTCCTGCCAGTATTATCATAGCAAAAAAGAAAAGAGGCAGAACAACCGCACACTCCACAGTTAAACTTGCCTTTTGCCGGAGAACTTCCACCCCCTTTCTTTGTTTTTTCTGTTTCATGGTTTTCCACCTCCCTTTTCCTTTTTTACATATCGTAAGAATACATTCTTTCTGCCTGCCATACTTTATTTTCTGGCCCCACAATCTGAAAACTTACTGCAATAGCATCAATACAGGTATCAAAAGAAAATTTTTCCTTACCTTTTTCCAGTCTAAGATTAACCTCTATCATATCCATAATTCGCATCATCAGCTTTTGTTCTGATACACTTAACAGCAAAATCCGCAAATATCCCTCATAATCAACACCTTTTTCTGTAGAAATTCCGGTATCTGCTCTTAAATTAGAAAGCTGTGTCTTCCAACTATCTACATCTTTCACCAGAGGCACACATCCACCGGAAAGTAATGATTTTACATCTGCAATGCTTTCCATGTATGCCCATCCTGCTGCCAGAACACCTTGTACAAAAGTCATACCTTCAGGTATAAGCAACAGAAAAGATAAAGCAGAAGCACATGCTGCAATTTCTCCTCGCTTCTGTGGATTGGTATAAAGAAACGCCAGATTACTGATTTCACGAAGAATGAGAAGTTTTTTTATAACAGAAGATAAATTTTCTCTATCACTGTTTTTTCCTCCTAAAAGATATTCCATTTCATAAGACAATGGTGCTTCTGCTCCATCTGTAAAGCTTTTAAACTTCTCAAAAGCATACTCCTGAACAAAAATCTTATCTGTAAAGTTTTCTTCTATTTCCAGCTCTTGAAATTCTCCCCTTCCCTGTTGTCTTTCCCTATTTGATAAAAAAGCAGACAAGTCTACTGTTTTTTCCGATACATTTACACCATCTGGTAAAACAAAAGATAAAAACCCATTTTCTTTAAAGCTTTTTATAATTTCTAAAGGGTTATTTGTCTCTGAAATTTCCGGCATAGGAATGGTTTCTTCTGAATTTAATTCTTCCATTCCGTCATTTTTTATGTTTTCTTGTTCCTCTAACTCCTTTTTTTTGCTTCCTCTGTCTTTTTTTGAATTAAAAGCTTCTATACCTGCATTTCCCAAGTTTTCCTTCATATATCGAACAATTTGCTGTTTCACTGCCGCTCCATTTTTCATCCGATGCTATCCGAAACCCGTCTGCTGCACATATCTGCACAGCACACTTAGTCAAGCCTGACTCTAAAACAGGTCTCATATAATCCTCTAAATGATTTAATACCTGAGATATTTGCACTGTACCGGTACGATAAGAAGTATCCAGAAAAAACAAATGATACCTTTCTAAAAGTTCTCTGTCATATTCCGAAAAAAGTGAATAAAGTCCCGTATCCATACTATTGACAGCTTGCGTTCTGGCGCACGCTATTCGAGACGACTGAATACTTACTGTTAATAAGCGACAACAGAACCAACAGCAAAATACTCATAGCTACTGTCATACTTCCTTTTTGCTTCACTCTTTCACCTCTATATGCTGTTACTCTGCTTCGTAATTTTAGATAAAATACTTTTTACCAAACTGGTAAGTTGTTCCTTAAAAATTAAAACCAACCCAATAAGCACAACCAGTATAAGTATAATTTCTACTACACCGACAGCGTCTTCTTCCTGCCAAAACTCCTTTAATCCTCTCATAATTCCTACCTCCTGTTATAAAAAACTAAAAAATGCGGGTATCATTAAAATCATTAACACAACAATTAACTGCAGTACCATAGGAAGCAAAAGTTTTGTGGAAGCTTCTTCCCCTCTTACCTTGGCACTGCGCTTTCGTTCATCTTCCGCCACTGCCTCCTCTCTCTCCAAAAGCTCCAAAAGGTTCTGATTGCCTTTCTTCAAATTCTGCACTAATAAAACGGACAACACTTTATATTGAGAAAGTCCACACCTTACCCCAAAACGTTCATAAGCTTCTGCTTCATATATTCCTCCTTGCATTTCTTTACAAGTACGAACAATTTCTTCATAAGCACTTCTTTCCTTCGCATGATATTTTTCCTTGCTTCGCAAATATCCATCTGCAATTTTCTCCATTGCCTTTCGTATGGTAAATCCGGCACGTAAAAACAATACCAGTTTTTGAATAATATCAGGATAGTCTCGCTGCATCTCCTTTTTCACAAGTTCCCGCTTCTTTTTCTCCTTTTCCTTTTGCAAAGGATAAACACCCAGCCCTAAAACCAAAGACATTATGCAAATAATTCTCCCTGTCTCTGTCCCTGTTTTCCTATAACGGATTTCCTCTCCCCTGTACTGTTTGAGGAAGATACAAAGGTTCTTGAAGGAATTTTCACTTAAAAGTTCTGCCTCTTTTTTGTATTTCTTTTTTAGCAATCTTTTTC
>ENA-OQCW01000094-OQCW01000094.1-human-gut-metagenome-genome-assembly--contig:-NODE-94-length-67572-cov-7.487138_pt1 | contig 67572 bp, 48 predicted proteins | sample MGYA00242767_ERZ504593 | MGnify/ENA primary metagenome ERZ504593 (study PRJEB26092, sample SAMD00036307) | human gut metagenome | host: Homo sapiens | study: EMG produced TPA metagenomics assembly of... | reverse complement strand
TCCCGCTCAAGGCGGACAATATCGTCATGCAGAGTTCCCTGCAGTTTACCAAGGTGCTGGAAGAGGAGCTGATCGCCAAGGGGAACTGCAACTTGAAAGGAATCCGGCTGTTCTGGAACATGGTGGATAGAAGGGGACGGAAGAATTTGTATGATGCCTGGAACCGGGTCATCCACAGGATGGGGCTGCGGCTGCTGTCCTCACACATTCCGAACACCCTCCGCTACAACAAGGAGGCGGACCCTGTCTGTAAGGGTGTCTTTCGTTCCACGCTGTTTCCACCCGATCCCCGTCAGGAGAAAGACTCCGGTCTTCCTGAACTGGTGGAGGAGATATGCCATGCCATCGGTCTGGAGGAATCCGATACCGAGCGGTAGCGGATGATAGGATACAGACACCTTGAATAAGGGCTTTTAGCCTAAGATAAAGTAAGATAATTGCATGATAATAAGTTTTTTACAGATGTGACTTCTCCTATAAAAGCATTACCTTAGTAGTGTAATGTACGCCAAGAGGTCACACAAGTAATTGTTCAGCATCGTGTCTGAACCTATTGTTCCATCAATAGTAGCCTGAAGAGGCGTACGTGACTGGCAACGGTCGGGTGCGAAGCCCTCTTGACAACGACGTTCCAACCTAAGCATCATAGGCGAAGAATGTCAAAGCTGACTGATATGAGTAACCTAAGTGAATCGCCGTACCATCGTGACTATGAATTAGCTCACGGATATTTATGGGCCATTCCAAAAGGCAAGCAGTCAGGATAGTACGCTGTTACATCGTGCTACACGGATGTCGCACTGCTGGTGGATAGGCGGAGTCTAAGTCGGTCGTCAGTTATTTGTGCGAAACTTGGTAAGCCCGTATCTCTCCCGTCAGCCAATAACCGATGGGTGGCCAATTGTAAGAGCGGCCGAATGAGGTGCGGGTAAAGGATTGTGGAGAAAGCGAATGCCATGGTGTAATGCCCTGGATAAAGGTTTCAACGTCACCCTACGCGAAAGCGGGCAGACTTCCACAGGGTAATTCTTTGTGAAACGAATTGTAGAACTTCAAGTATAAAGAAACAGCAAAGGAACAAGGCGCAAGCCGAGTGTGCATCTTCAGCCGGACGCAAAACCGTGTGGAAAGGAATAGACTTCGCACGATGCGAACGTAAGGTATCAATCGTTCACTGACTGCTATGTTCGGTATTAATGCAGACTGAATCCTTAATCATTTATCCAAACTCTTGAAATATCAAAGCCTGATTTAAGTGCAGATAACTGATAGAGTTTGGATAAATGGAAAGTTTGAATAAAATACATTATTATCAATTTCTACAGATATTTTTCCTTGCGCTCACACCCCACTGCATATTTGAGAAAACAGAATGATTTAACATACTATTTTTCATATCCAATCTTTTTTAATACTCCCCATGATAATACTCACTATAAAAAGTCCAATCGAATAATTTTACGCGGTGATAAATGAAATTAATAGAAAGCGATTACCTTTGAAGAAAAAGTCTGTAATTTGGTCAAGAGAAAAGTACAATAGGTCAAAACATGGATATTATAATTCGCTTTATTTGCACTACCATTTTAAATCTAATTGTATTAATCCTTATTATAAACTTTAATATCTGCACTATGAAGAGAAAAGTACTATTAAGCACATTGTTTCTAATACTACATTTCACTGTAGCATTAGCACAGCAAGTAACTATTTCAGGGCAAGTGTTGGATGAGAAGAGTGAACCTCTTATCGGTGCCACGATAAATATCGAAGGTACCACCAATGCAGTAATCACCGATTTAGAAGGAAAGTTCACGATAAAAGTACTTCCTTCTGAAAAACTGGTCATCAGTTATCTGGGATATAAGCCCAAAACTATCACTATCGGAAAGAACCGAAGATTTGATATCATTCTAGACCCTTCAGTCACAGAGATGGATGAGGTGGTTGTTGTAGGCTATGGTAGCCAGCGAAAAAGTGATATTGCAACCGCCGTTGCTTCTGTGAATATAAAAGATATTGTAAACAGTAGTTCTACGCAGACGTTGCAAGCACTACAAGGCAAAATCAGCGGAGTACAGATTATCCCCACAGACGGTTCATTGTCAAGCGGAATGACTTTCAGAATCAGAGGTGTCAACTCCGTCACAGGAGGAACCCAGCCTCTCTTCGTCATTGATGGTGTACCAATGCCTACTCAACAGATCACCAATGAAGATACCGAAACGGTAAACAATCCTCTGCTGGGACTGAATCCAAATGATATTGAATCCAATTTGAATTATTGGAATCCTCGTCCTATCAAAAAGGATAATCCATATTTGACCGTCCAAAGGAAGCTCTCTCCACAGACTGTGGAGGATTTCGCCAATAGACTGTTCATCTACCAGGTAGGAAAAACAATCATATCGGCTTTCCATTCCGCAAACCCTCCCAGATGGAAATCCTTAACTTTGAAATGAGGAACTATTTTGCAGAGACCAATACCAATTATAAAGCCTTTGCCACGGGTGGTGACAAGGCACAAAGCTGTTGGATGGCCAATTTTGTTCCTTTTGACAAGGTTACAGACATATATCTCTTTGAATCCGCTATTGACGCAATGAGTTTCTACGAAATAAACCATTATACTAAAGAAACCACATGCGCATTCATAAGCACGGGGGGATATGTCACCAAATCCCAAATAGAGAATATAAGCCGTATATTCCCATCTGATAAGGTAAAGTGGAATTGTTGCTATGACAATGATGCCAGCGGTAATGGTTTTGACATCACCACAGCATATTATCTCAAAGGTGAGGAATGTAAAGCTTTTGCAAGGACCAACACTGGAGACACATATAAGACCATCTATTTAAGTTTCCCGGATGGAAACACACAGACCTTCAAAGAAGATGCATTTTCCTCCGGCGAGTATCTTAAACAACATGGTATAGACAATGTAAATATCATCAAACCTTCACGGTACAAAGATTGGAATGAGCTTCTTGTCTATTACAAAAGATTTGATTTGAACCTGGGTCCAGGAATGAAATTCATCCCGGCTATCGAAAAGACCATATCCCAACTGAATCTAAGAGGATATGAACAATTGGCCAATAGTATCAGTTCTTCCACAAAAGAACTGGTGGATTCTCTGCTTGAGCAAGCCAATTACTGCATTTCCGCACCTCTTGCCGAGAGCGGCGCTTATACTCTTATGGTAGACTGTAATATCTTCATGGGGCTGGACACGATGGTACCGGTACCAAGCAACTTATATGTTATAGAAAAGTGCACGCAAAAAAAGATATCGGCACATGCCATAAATGAATTTCTTAAAAAAGAATATATAAACATTTTTAGAGACATGAGTTCATCTGATTTCAAAAATTTTCTAGAGAAAGACATCCTAACTTATACAAAGGGTGCTGTAGAAAAGAATTTTGAGAAAGTGATATTGACTTTCGGATGGAGCCTTAAACCTTCAATTCTAAAAAAAAAGGAGTTTTGACTTAGAACATGGTATATAGCATAACAATACAGCATGATACCATAATAGTAGCTGTTTCAAGCAGACATGTTGTCACAATTCCTGCCAGGTTTAATGGAATGATTCTCGGGCTTTGGAACTTGATACAGATTTTCGTTGCCTACTGTAATGAGAATCCGAATTGGGTGAGTAATGTCCGGTCACTGTGGGGTGACCGATTCAAATAGGGACAGGTATGGAACGGATGCCTATTCATGCCCCTATTATAGCTGACACATGGACTTTTATACATTCTTGCACTTTTTAAGTGGGTAAAAAAGTACTATTTGTATTTTATACAAAAAATTGTTTGCTTAATGAAATGGAACATACATTGCCAATGATATTTAATACCTATATATAGGTATTAGATGCGTTTTTATACCCAAAAAATGGTATTTTTATAATCTTTTGTAATATCTAATTTTGCGTCCTAAAATAGATCTTTTATCGAAGAGAGATACAGTTTCCTTATATTTGAACTGGGGCTTCTGTAAAGTGCGATAAATATGAGGCTGGAACGGAGCTATCAGAAGAATTTTGGAGAAAATCCGTTTTTTAACTTAGTTAGATCTATCAATGAAAATATAAGTATTTATCTGCGTTGTATTAAGATATAGCATATCAGAACTACAACCATCCCGTTTTTTATTTAGATTTGCAGTTTGCTTTTAATCACTCAAGATCCGTATTACTATGTATGGAACTTAAATAAAGTACTAATATATATTGGATTTTCCTAAATATAATGCAGTTGCTATATTGTTAGACAACAGACGGTTGAGGTCTGTGAGATTATGCAACGGCACCAACAAAAACAACATGTATTTTTAATAATTTTAGTTTTGTTACACACAATGGTTTGTTTTAATTTAAAATTTACATATAATTTTGCATTATTAATAAATATGATGTTACTTATGAAAAAAGGTATTTTGGGGTGTAATATTATATACTTGTTTATACTTATTTGCATAGGAATTGCCCTCCCTATCAAATCGCAAAACAATTACAAAGTAAAACTTACAGGCACTGTTTATGAGTACGACCACAACAACAAGCGTTTGCCTTTAGAATTTGCAGCTGTGTCTATTCCTGAAATTGCACTAGGGACAACCTCTGATGAAAATGGTAGATACATACTGGAAAACGTACCTACTGGTAAAATTCGTATGCAAATTCAATATTTGGGCAAAGTCTCCATTGACACCTTAATAAATGTAAATAAGGATTTGGTTCTTAATTTTACAATGAGGAATGAGGATTTTAAGTTGAAAGAAGTTACAGTAACTGCAACCAACAGCCGTTCAGGCAAATCCACATCTTCTCACATTTCCCGCTCTGCTATGGACCATATGCAAGCGACCAGTTTATATGATGTAATGTCATTGATGCCAGGTGGAATTTCACAGAATCAAGATATGAGTTCGGCACAACAGATTAACATCCGTCAAGTTTCCAGTTCCAGTGGTCCGGAAGCTCCGATGAATGCTATGGGCACCGCAATAATTCGTGATGGTGCCCCCATCTCAAATAATGCTAATCTATCTGCGATGAGCCCTACGGTATTAAGTGGTACGGAAACACCCGCTTCATTGGCCGGAGGTGCCTCGCCGGCTGGTGGAACCGATGTTCGTAGTATTTCTACTGAAAATATAGAGTCTATACAAATCGTTCGTGGTATCCCTTCTGTTGAATATGGTGATCTGACCTCAGGAGCAGTAATTATTAATACAAAAGCTGGTCGTGAGCCGCTACGTGTCAAAGCAAAAGCCAATCCCAATATCTATCAGGTGTCTATGGGAACCGGTTTTGAACTTGGAAAAAAGAAAGGCGCTTTAAATGTAAGTGCAGATTATGCTTATAATACGAATAATCCAATATCCAGTTACCAGCACTATCAGCGTGCCACAACAAAGTTGCTCTATTCAAATACTTTCTTTAATAATAAGTTACGTACCAATTCCAGCTTTGATTTTATTTATGGTAAGGATCAACGTGAACGTAATCCTGATGATGAACAAACTAAAACAGCTTCGGAAGGCCGCGATATAGGTTTTACTTTGAATACCAATGGTACATGGAATATAAATAAGGGCTGGTTAAAAACACTACGCTATGTATTGTCAGGTACGTATATGGATAAAGACAGTTATTATGAAACCGTATACAGTTCTGCTACATCTCCTTATTCCATGACCACTACAAACGGTGCGGTACTTAGTAACTTTGCAGGTCAGCATATCTATGATGCCAATGGTAATCAAATTACTAATTTTGGACCGGAAGACATAAATCATTATGCTGTTTATCTACCAAGCAGCTATTTGGGACACTATGAGATCGATAGTCGTGAAGTTAATTTGTTTGCTAAAGTGACGAGTTCTCTATTCAAGGCGAGCGGTCATGTAAACAACCGCATCTTGATTGGTGCGGATTTCCGGAGTGACGGTAACGTTGGTAAAGGAAAAACTTATGACCCAAGTACTCCTCCTTATCGTAGTCAATACGGTCATAATTCATCTTTCCGTCCACGTAACTATAAGGATATTCCTTTCATTAACCAATTTGGTGCATATGTGGAAGATAATTTCAAATGGTCCATAAGCGGTACGCATGATTTGAACATTCAGGCTGGTGTGCGTTATGATCATACCTCAGTAGTAGGAGGCATTTTCTCGCCACGTGTAAATGCATCCATTGATTTGATTCCGAATCTATTAAGTCTTCAGGGAGGTTACGGTATTGCTGCAAAGATGCCTTCTCTTCTCTATTTATATCCAGAAAATGCATATTTTGAATATATCAATATAAATGAGCTTACCAATGAAAATATTCCGGAAAGCCAGCGCTTGTTTATGACTACCACAGAAGTTCGGCAAGTAGATAACTCAGATTTGAAGATTGCCCAAAATCATAAAGCAGAAGTCGGTTTTAATTTACGAGTGGGTAAAACCAATCTGAATGTAATAGCTTATAAGGAGCGTCTGAAGGATGGTTATGTAATGAGCCAAACCTTCAACACCTTCAATACATTTATCTACAATGAATACCAGCGCACAGAAAACGGGATAGAGCTTAGTAGTAGCCTACCGGTATTGTCTACTTATGCAAAACCAACTAATAATTTAAATATAGAAACTAAAGGTTTAGAATTTGATTTGAATATCGGACGTATTGATGCTATCCGTACGGCCTTCCAAATAAATGGCTCATGGATGCGTACTAAGAGTTGGCGTCAGGGTTATAGCTTCTATGACAATAGCGAAGATGCTGCTTCAGCCCGTAAACCGGTGGCCATTTATTCTCAAGAAGGCAATGCAAGTTACAAACAACAATTTGTAACGACTTTACGTGCCACTCACAATATCCCGCGTATCGGTTTTGTTGTTACGATGACAGCACAAGCTATTTGGCAGCAGTCTAATTGGAATACATTTGGAAACGATTCTATACCTGTGGGCTATTTAGCATTGGAAGATGCGTCTGTAAATATGTTTCCCAAGGGGAAATATACCACTACCCAGCAAGTAAAGGATGCAGGATATGGATATATGTTGAATAATGTAAGTCATAATAATGCTATAAAAGAATCATACAGTCCTTATTTTTGTTTTAACTTGAATGTAACTAAAGAAATTAGCAATATGCTACGTGTTTCTTTCTTTGCCAACAATATGTTCAGAAGTTATCCGCGCAGAGAATCCAAACGTAATCCGGGTTCATATATTCAATTGAATAACCGATTTTTCTTTGGGCTGGAATTATCACTCACTTTATAATGTTTAGGAAGTTATGAAAAAATATTTAATATATTTGTTTACATTGGCAAGTACCCTTTTGATAGGATGCGATTCGTTCAGGGACATGTCTGGCACAGCAGAAGTGAATCCTATCACAGTGGATGTATATTTGGATATTACCGTTGAAAATATATCCACACTGAAAGATCTGACTGTAAAGTTCGACAATTACGATGAAGATTTACATTATGTAAAAGAAGTAACTGATAATAGTGTGAAAGTTGACGGAATTATCCCCGGAATTTATTCGGTAACAGTATCCGGTACAGCGATCGATACAGAAAACAATGAATACTACATCAATGGCAATTCTGTAAATGCGGCATTATTTAAGCATGGTAGCGCATTGAATATTGAAGTACAAGGGCTTAAAGTGAGCCCATTAATATTCAAGGAGATTTATTATTGCGGTAGCCGTCCGGAAAAAGGAGGAGTCTATTTCCGAGACCAGTTCTATGAGATATACAATAACTCTGCTGACATTTTGTATTTGGACGGTATTTATTTCGCAAATTTAACTCCGGGTACAGCTACCACTAAATTACCTATTTGGCCGGAAGCGGACGGTAATAATTATGCATATGGAGAACGTGTGTGGAAATTTCCAGGAAATGGAACCGAATATCCGTTAGCGCCAGGTGAATCTTGCATCATTTCTCAATTTGCCGCTAACCATCAGTTGGACATCTATAACCCTCAAAGTCCTATAGACGGCAGTAGTTCTGAGTTTGAGTTTAATATGAATAATCCAAACTTCCCTGACCAGGCAGCTTATGATATGCAACATGTTTTCTACCAAGGAAAAGCAGAGATGGGAAGTATACCACAATATTTGACATCCGTATTCGGAGGTGCTTATGTGATTTTTCGTGTTCCTGAAGGAGAAGCTTGGGATCCGGTCAACGATGAAAATATGAAGACAACAGATCTTAGCAAACCGAACAGCAATGTTTATTATGCAAAAATACCTATTAAATATGTATTGGATGCTGTTGAAGCAGTAAACAATGAGTCAAAGATGAATGCAAAACGTGTCCCCGGTGTACTTGATGCAGGTATTACTTGGGTAGGAGCTACTTATTGCGGTTTAGGTATTGCTCGCAAATTGTCCACAGACGAAGAAGGTAATCCTATTATTCGCGAAGAAACAGGTACATATATATATCAGGATACAAACAACAGTACGGATGACTTTGAACGTGGCGTTGTTCCTGTAATGCGTCGTAATGGAGCAAAAATGCCTTCATGGAATCACACATTGTAATAATTAACTAAAAAGACAGAACAATGAAAAAACAATATATGAACTATATGAAAAGCTGCCTGCTGGTAATGATAGCCTGCCTTGTAAGTATGGTGGGAGCGGCACAGGGCTTCTCTCCCGCCGCTATGGAACAATTGAAAACAAGACGACTATGGTCTCATTCACAGAATGCTGCCGGTATGCCATTCGATGATATTCAGAATTATTCGAATGTTATATTGGGATATGACTTACAGGACGGAAACTATTGCCGTCCGCAAGAGGGGCAGAAAGAGGCTATCGTAGGTGTATCCAGTGAAGGCTTTATCAATCTGAAAAATGCATATGTGTGGGGAGCATTTAATTTTGCACAAAAAAATCTGACAGATGCCGGATATAACGCCTCCATTGCCGATCCATTCAGGGGAATGCCTTACTATGTCGCAGACCAGCACTTAAGCAAATGGAGAAATCAATATTACGATCTGAAGTTTCGTGCAGCTACTCCTTTACTTGGTAATCATTGGGCATTGGGGTTGGAAGGTAATTATGTAGCTACATTAGCTGCCAAACAGCGCGACCCGCGTGTGGATACCCGTTTTTATACGCTGGGACTGACGCCGGGGATTACTTACAAGTTGAATAATTCACACAAGTTTGGTGCAAGTTTCAAGTATAGTTCTATCAAGGAAGACTCAAGAATGAGTAATGTCAACTCTTATGTGGATCAGGACTATTATATATTATACGGTTTGGGAACAGCCATAAAAGGAATAGGCAGCGGTGTAACCAGCAATTATATTGGAGACCGTTTCGGTGGAGCTCTCCAGTACAACTTCAGTATGCCCTCTTTCAATTTACTGCTTGAGGGCAGTTACGATGTAAAAGCGGAAACTGTTCAGCAGAGCTATACGACTCCTAAAAAAATAGCCGGTGTAAAAGATAAAACTGCTCATGTTTCTTTAACGATGATTCAGGAAGGAAAGGACTATACCAATTATATGAGAACCACATATACAAATCGTAACATCGATGGTATTCAGTATATTTCTCAACGCGATAACTCTGAATCACAAAGTGGCTGGGTGGAATTATATAATAACATCCGTTCTACGTACAAGGCACAAACCGCTTCTCTTAATTATGCATTAAGCAGAAACCGCGGGAATGAATATAGTTGGAAAGCAGAATTAAATGTGAATTATACCAAGCAAGACGATGAATATTTAATGCCTAATTCTGTACAGAATGCAGAAAATTTATCTTTAGGCTTAGGTGGCAAAAAAAATTTTGTTTTAGGCAATAGTTTGAATCGCAGGCTTTTAATAGATGTTCATGTTGCGTATAACAATAATCTGGGAGGTGAATATGTATATGGTGGCAGCCATGCAGACTATCCAACTGTAACCGAATTACAACAAGGGCTGACTAATTATTATACCTGTGATTACTATCGTATTGGCGGGTCGATAACGTATTCGCAACAAGTCAGAGAAAACAGACGTATGAACTTATTTGCAAAAGTTGTATTCGATCGTGTAAATACCTCTGACTATGATTATGATGGGCGTACTCATTTATCGATAAGTTTAGGATGTAATTTTTAATGCTACATAACGAAATCTATATTACAAAACATGCGTAAATTAATAACTGGAAGTTTGATGCTCTGCAGCATATTATCTCTGCGGGCACAGACATTTGTTAAACCGGCTGTGAAAGTAAAGGACACCTCTTTTGCTGTAATTACAGATAAAGGGACATTTCAGGCTTGTGAAGCCGAGCTTAAAGCCTATCAGGAGATTCTAGGAATGGAAGGGTTGCCTACGTTCATCGTATACAATGAATGGAATAAACCGGAAGATGTAAAGAAAGTTATTGTTAAGCTCTACAAAAAGGATAAATTGGAAGGAGTGGTATTTGTCGGTGATATCCCTATTCCAATGCTCCGCAAAGCCCAGCATATGACTTCCGCTTTTAAAATGGATGAGAAAAACAATGACTGGAGAGATTCTTCAGTGCCCAGCGACCGTTTCTACGATGATTTCGACCTACAATTCGATTTTTTGAAACAGGACAGTGTCGAAAATAATTTCTTCTATTATAATTTGGCTATAAAATCTCCACAGCAAATTCGGTGTGACATATATTCTGCACGTGTCAAAGCTGTTGATAACGGCGAAGAACCGCATGCGCAAATCAGCCGCTATTTTAAAAAAGTGGTGGCTGAGCACCAGATAAACAATAAATTAGACCAATTCTTCTCCTATACAGGTGATGGCTCTTACTCTAACTCATTGACTGCATGGACACCGGAAACCTTTACTATTCGCGAACAAATGCCGGGCGTATTCGATAAAGAGGGACGGGCCCGTTTCATCCGTTATAATTTCAGCGATTATCCCAAGGACGATGTCATTAATATGCTGAAACGCACAGATCTGGACTTGTCTATTTTTCATGAGCATGGTATGCCCGAACGTCAATATCTTTCCGGTAGTCCCGCTACTAATAGGTGGAATGCTCATGTAGATGCAATGAAGTACTATTATCGTGGTTTAGCGCGTAGAAAGCAAAACAACAAAAAGTCTTTCGACGAAATGCTGGATATGATGAAAAACACATACGGTTTGGACACTACTTGGATTGCAGGCTATGATGATCCCAAAGTAATTGCAGAAGATTCTTTACTAGACCTGCGCACCGGTATTATCCTGTCGGAAGTTACAGAGTTTAAGCCTAATAGCCGTATGGTAATTTTCGATGCATGCTATAATGGTGATTTCCGGGAAAAAGATTACATTGCCGGACGTTATATCATGTCGGAAGGAAAATGCGTAACTACTTTTGCCAATTCAGTCAATGTACTGCAAGATAAAATGGCAAACGAGATGCTCGGCCTGTTAGGTATGGGAGCACGAGTGGGGCAATGGGCTAAATTGACGAATATTCTCGAATCGCACATTACCGGTGACCCTACTCTACGTTTTCAATCTATCAATGAGGTAGATGCCAATGCTTTGTTCAAAGAACCATATAGCGAGTCCCGCATGTTGGAGTTATTACAGTCGCCCTATGCCGACATACAGAATTTTGCTTTGCACAACCTTTATCGCAATGACTATCCGGGTATTTCTGATTTATTAAGAAAAACTTTTGAAACTTCCTCGTTCATGATGGTACGTTTCACCTGCTTGGCATTGCTTGAGAAGATTAGTGACAAAAACTTCCGGGAAGTCTTACACTTGGCCATTACGGATTCCTATGAATTTATTCGTCGCACCTCTGTTCGTATGATGCAACATGTGGGACTGAACGAGTATGTTTATCCGCAAATCAAAGCCTATGTAGAAGACAACCTATCCGAGCGTGTGGCATTTAATGTGAGTTTGGGGCTTCAAGTCTTTGATCAGGCAGCCGTACAGGCGGCAATTGATAAAGTAATGGCTGAGACCTATGTGTTGCAAGACAAGGAGGAGATGCGTAAGGTTTTGGAGAATGCCAATAATAGTCGTAGCATGCAAAAAGAGTTATTAAGCAAAGAAACTTCCGAACGTTGGCGCATCCTTTATTGCAATTCTCTGAAAAATCATATGGCACATGCCTGTGTAGACGGCCTCTTGGCTTTACTTACCGACTCCAGTGAAAGTGAAAAGCTAAAAACCTGTTTATTGGAGGCTTTTGCTTGGTTCACTCATTCTTATCGGAAGCCTGACATCCTTCGGGTATGCGATCAACTGAGAAAAGATAAGAGCTTATCCGAGAACCTTCGTGAAGAAGCCGACCGTACATATTACAGACTTAAAAATTAATTGGCCATGATTAAAAAAATAATATATCTGGCATTTCTTTTGCCATTGGCAGGAAATGCACAAACAACAGTCATAAAGCCATTGGTCAAACAACCTACCGCTTTTGCTATCATAACAGATAACCAAACTTATGCAAATACCAAAGATGCCATGCATCAGTACAAAACTGCGGTTGAAGATGATGGTTTGGCAACTTATCTGATCAGCGGTGACTGGCAAAATCCAGATCAAGTCAAACAGATAATCATCAAAACATATCAAGAATGCCCTTCATTGGAAGGTCTGGTTTTAATCGGCGATGTGCCTGTCGCATTGGTACGTAATGCGCAACACATGACTACTGCATTCAAAATGAATGAGAAAGCCTTTCCTTGGGATCAGTCTTCCGTACCTACCGACCGCTTTTATGATGATCTGAACTTAAAGTTTGAGTTCATCAGGCAAGACTCAGTAAATCATCAGCATTTCTACTACAAATTGACAGAAGACAGTCCCCAGCGGCTAAATCCTACTTTCTATTCAGCTCGTATCAAGTATCCGGAAAAAAAGGAAGGGGATAAATATGCGGCCATTGCCTCATATCTGAAGAAAGCTGCTGCTGCCAAGGCAGATAAGCATAATCAATTAGATCGGGTATTCTCATTCAATGGTGCTTCTTACAATTCCGATTGCCTGATTGTATGGATGGATGACGAAAAAGCTTATATGGAGAACTTTCCATTAGCTTTTGGTCGTCAAATGGGATTCAAACATTGGAACTTCCGAATGAAACACCCTATGAAATATAAGTTATTCAGCGAATTGCAACGAAAGGACCTTGACTTATTTATGTTTCATGAACATGGAATGCCAACAGGGCAGCTTATTAATGATGAATTGGCATGCACTGATTTCAATAATCGTTATAAAATGTTGAAGAGTACACTTTATAATGCAGTCATGTCCCATGTTGGAAAACGTGACAAAGACACCTTACGTATTCAGATGCAGGAAAAACGACAAGTGAATGAGGTGTTTTTTAAAGACCTGGACAATCCTAAGTTCTGGGAAGCAGACTCTCTTCACTACGCTGATGAACGTATCATAACGGAAGATTTAATGAAGAGAAATCTTTCCACTAATCCGAAGATGATAATGTTTGATGCGTGCTACAACGGTTCTTTTCACGAAAACGACTATATAGCAGGACAATATATCTTTAATGACGGTCAGACATTAGTAGCACAAGGAAATACCCGTAACGTATTGCAAGACCGCTGGACTATTGAAATGATTGGTTTGTTGTCCCATGGTGTACGAGCCGGGCAATACAATAAGCTAATCGTATCACTTGAAGGTCATTTGTTTGGTGATCCCACTTTCCGTTTTGCTCCTATCGAAGCCAATACTTTAAGTACCGATATAACAATACACAAAGATGACAAAGCCTATTGGAAGAATTTGTTAAACAGCCCATACGCTGATGTACAAAGTTTGGCCATGCGTATGCTGGCTGACGCCGATACCCAAAAGGAATTATCTCCGTTGCTCCTGAAGAAGTACCGGGAAAGTGGCTTCAATACGGTTCGTATGGAAGCTATCAAGTTGTTGAGCCGTTATCAGGACGACAACTTCATCGAAGCATTACGCGAAGGTTTGAACGATACTTATGAAATGGTAGCTCGCCAAAGTGCCATTTATGCTGGATTTGTAGGTGACGATTCCTTATTGCCCGCTATTGTGGAAGCATTGGTCGAACATAATGAACGCTTACGCGTACAAATGAGTGCCAACAAGGCTTTAAGCCTTTATCCGAAAGAGAAAGTAGAAAAGACAATAGAAGACTTTTATGCAAAAGTTGACCGTTTGAATGAAAACGAAGAGAAAAAACGATTACTAAGAAGCCTGGAAAGAATGTTTGTACAAGAGGCAAAAGTCCATCAGACCTTGATGGATGTAGCTGCACCGGAAGCAAAACGTATCAGTGCAATCCGCAATGTGCGTAACTATACATTCCATTTCCACGTGGATGATTATTTGAATGTAATTCGTGATGCCGGTAATCCACAGGAAGTACGTGTAGTAATGGCCGAAGCATTAGGTTGGTTTACTAATTCTGTACAACGGCCACACATTCTTGAAGAAATAAAGAAGATGCAACAAACAGCCAATCTTCCGGAAGATTTAAAAGCAGAGCTTGAACAGACAATCAAAAGATTAAGTTTATAAATATGAATAAATACATCCTTTTGGCAATTACCGCTTTGTGCTTACAGGATATGCAGGCGCAAACAGTTGTACATCCTAGTATAAAAACAAAGACTACTTTTGCAATTGTAGTCGATCAGAAAAGTTATGATGAAGCGAAAAGTGAAATTGATGCTTATCGTACCAGTATAGAAAAAGAAGGTTTAGGTACTTACTTGCTAATTGATGATTGGAAAAGGCCCGAACCTATTCGTGAGCAACTTGTCAAATTGCATGAGAATGAGAAAACGCCTTTGGAGGGTTGCGTATTTATAGGTGACATCCCTATTCCAATGATTCGTGATGCACATCATCTATCTTCGGCTTTCAAAAGGTCTCCCAAAGCCAATTGGCAGAAATCAAGCGTTCCTTCCGACCGTTATTATGATGACTTCGGATTAAAATTTGATTATATTAAACAAGACAGTTTGATACCTGACTATCATTATATGACATTGCGTGCTGATTCTAAACAGTATATTTCACCGGATATTTATTCGGCCCGTATCCGTCCATTACATTTAGAAGGTGAGAACCGTTATCAGATGCTACGCGATTACTTAAAAAAGGCAGTTGCCGAAAAAGCAAAGCAAAATGCATTTGACCAACTGACTATGGCCCGTGGCCATGGTTACAATTCTGAAGATCCTTTGGCATGGAGCGGTGAGCAAATAGCCTTACGTGAGCAATTGCCGCAAATATTCAAATCGGGTAATACAGTGAAGTTCTATGATTTTAACATGCGCTATCCGATGAAACCATTATACTTGAACGAGATTCAGCGCGAAGGATTAGATGTCATGCTATTCCATCACCACGGTGGCCCCACCATGCAGTATATCAATGGCTATGAAAATGGTTCCGGTATTAATTTGAGTATTGAGAATGCCAAAATATTCTTGCGAAGCAAAGTGCCTTCATACGCCAAGAAACATGGGCGTGAAGCTGCTATCAAAGAATATGCCAAGCAGTATGGGGTGCCTGAAAGTTGGTGTGCGGAAGCTTTCGATGAGGAGAAAATAAAATCGGATTCCATTGTAAACCGTAATATGGATATCTATACTGAAGATATTCGTCTTTTGACTCCTAATGCGCGTTTTATATTGTTCGATGCTTGTTTCAACGGTTCTTTCCATTTGGATGACAACATTGTAGGCTCTTATATATTCAATAAGGGTAAGACCATTGCTACTATGGGATGTACGGTTAACACCATTCAAGATAAATGGCCGGATGAATTTCTCGGCTTGTTAGCTGCCGGTATGCGCATCGGGCAGTTCACTCGTTTTACCTGCTTCTTGGAAAATCATCTGATCGGTGACCCGACTTTTCACTTCACCAATAATGCCGGGCTGGATATGGACATCAACCAAGCTTTAGTTGCGCAGGAAGGAAATGTTACATTCTGGAAAAAACAGCTGAATTCCCCTATGGCTGACATGCAGGCAATGGCGCTCCGTCAATTGTCAATGGCAAATTATAGTGGTCTCGTTGAGTTGCTGAAGAAAAGTTACCACGAATCGAACTATTTCGTTGTGCGGTTGGAAGCATTACGCCTATTAGCTTTGAACTATCCGACAGAGGTTGCCGATGTATTGCAGACAGCCATGAACGACAGTTATGAACTGATCCGTCGTTATGCGGTGGAATACGTTGAAAAGAATTGCAATCCGGAATTGTTGCCGGCATGGATAGAAAGCTATTTATTACGCGGACATGAAAACCGCCATCGTTTCAGAATTTTTAGTGCTATCAACACGTTCGACCATGATATGGCTTTGAATGAATTGAAGAAACAGGCTGCCGATTGGTCTTTCTACGATTCTTCCTATGTGAATGAATTGTTAGAATACCTTCCTCGCCAAAAGAAAGGACTTGAAAGAGATTTTGCACTTATTGACAGTCCGGAAAGTACTACCAAACAGATACAAAGCGAAATAAGTAGGTTCCGAAATAAACCTATTGCTAAAGCTATTGAGCCATTACTGAACATTATAAAAAATGAAAGCCAAGAAGAAGAACTTCGCATATTGGCTGCTGAAACATTAGGCTGGTATAATTTATACTATAATAAAGCAGATATAATCAAAGAACTTAACACATTTAGAACTTCCAATCAAAAGCTAATGAACGAAGTTACCAAAACAATTAATAGGCTGAAAAGTCAAAATAGGTAGAATCATCCAAACGATGAGATAGACCGGATCCAAAGGGCGGTTCTGCCATTCCTGAGCAGCCTGGTTGACTTGGTAGTGTAAAATAAACTGTGTCACGCATTATTTATCTCTAGAAAACTCATCGGTCGGGGAACGGCCCGCGCCAAGGGGCGGGACCACCCGTCCCGACGAGCGTAAAATTACAATAATTTAAACCGGTTTCCAAACTTTATAGCCAGTTGTTGCGAGATGGTAGCCCAATTGGCCAGTGGCATGGTCCATTTCTTACGTATATTGCGGTATGCAAGATAAACAAGTTTCTCAAGGGCTGTATCCGATGGGAACACGCCCTTGTTTTTTGTTACCTTGCGGATCTGACGGTGATACCCCTCAACGGTATTTGTGGTATAGATAAGCTTACGGATGACCGGAGTATACTGGAAGTATTCGGACAGCTTATCCCAGTTGTCCTGCCAGGATCTGATAACGACAGGATACTGTTCACCCCATTTTTCATCCAGCTTGAGGAGCTCATTTTCTGCGGATTCCTTATTGACTGCCTGATAGACACATTTCAAATCCCTTAAGAACTCCTTCTGATTCTTGGATCCTACATACTTGATGGAGTTACGTATCTGATGTACTACACAAAGCTGTACGGCTGTATTAGGATAAACGCTTTGAATGGCTTCAGGAAACCCCTTCAGACCGTCTATACAGGCAATGAGAATATCCTCAACTCCACGGTTCTGAAGGTCTGTCAACACGCTGAGCCAGAAGTTTGCTCCCTCATTCCTTGATATATACATTCCAAGTAACTCCTTGTGTCCCTCCCTGTCAATGCTCAGTACATTATAGATTGCACGGGTTACCGCGCAGCCACGTTCATCCGTTACTTTGTAATGAATGGCATCCATCCAGACTATAGGATAAACAGAATCAAGCATCCGTGATTTCCATGCTTTTATCTCCGGAAGTACACGGTCTGTGATGGAACTGATTGTGTCGGCCGAAACACGATTCCCAAGATTTTCTTCCATCCAGTCACTGATTTCCCTTGTGCTGTTTCCCATTGCATACAAGCCAATTATACGGTCAGCAACACCTTCTGCCAGAATAGTCTCACGCTTCTTGATAAACTGGGGATCAAAACTCGAATTACGGTCACGGGGAGTGGAAACGGTTACTTCGCCCAAGGGAGTCTGAACCTGCTTTTGCATCTTTCCGTTACGACGGTTACCCATCTGGCGTTCTTCTTCTGTCAAATGTGCATCCATCTCTCCTTCCAGGGCTGCATTCAATATACTTTCCAATAGTGGGGCAAAGGCGCCGTCCTTACCCAACAAAGGCTTGCCGGCTTTCAGCTGTTCAATGGCCTTGTTCTTGATACTCTCGAAATCAAATTCTTCTTTCATAAAAAAAACTGTGTTAGCAAAGTTAATACTTTATTCCTTGCTGACACAGTTTAATTTACATCCTCGGTTGACTTTGTTCGTGATGATGGAAATAGCTGATGTGGACAGTTCTATCTCATAGATTTCACGCATCTCCTCTTCTATGTCTGACACGCTCATTCCTTTGGCATATAGGGAGATAACAAGTTTTTCTTTAATATTATCGACACTATACAGGGACATTCAGTAAATGTCTATAGTATAACTCCTCAACCAGTTCCAGACACCAATCATTAAAACAGGGATATTCCTAAAATAATAAAATTTAAGGCAACTAATTCATTGCGAGTTAGTTGCCTTTTTTGTATCTTTAAGCATTCCCCCCAAAAAACGGTTTGACGGCCAAAACGGGGGTAATCTAAAATAAAAACACATGGTAAAGATACAAAAAATCTCAGAAATCGAACCTCGTTTAGGTTTTACCGAGTTCGATATGCTAAAAAAATATCGTCAAAGTTTTGCAACGAGTGAATTAGGTCGCCTCCATGCTCTGTTTCCTTTCTCGGAACTGGCCCGACAAATGCATTTGAAGTCCTCTGCTTTGGGTCGTAAAAGTTATTTTTCTCCCGAAGGTAAAATAGCCTTGATGGTCTTGAAGTCCTATACCAACTTTTCCGATGCACAACTGATTGAGCATTTAAACGGTAATATTCATTACCAGTTGTTTTGTGGTGTTCAGATTGATCCGCTTCATCCACTAACCAATCCTAAAATCGTTAGTGCAATTCGTCAGGAACTAGCGCATCGCCTTGACGTTGAGCCCCTCCAGCTCATTCTTGCCGAGCATTGGAAACCTTATCTTGAGAACCTTCATGTCTGTATGACCGATGCCACCTGTTATGAAAGTCATCTGCGTTTTCCTACTGATACCAAACTCTTATGGGAAGGTATTGTATGGCTTCATCGTCATCTGTGCAAACATTGCCAGACCTTGCACATACAACGTCCCCGTAACAAGTATCTTGATGTACGCCGTGCCTATCTTGCTTATAGCAAACTGCGTAAACGCAGGAAATCACAGACTCGTATGATTACACGAAGGTTACTTCAGTTATTGGAAAATTCAATACTGCCAACAGATAATCCAAATGATCGCCTGTCATAATATAACAGGCATTGTTCATTACATAATTGTTGGCATCATATGCAAAAGCCATTTGGTTTCCGATTATTTTCCATACAATTTTTGGCTTAGAAAAATCCTCCATATAAGCACAGTTACGAAGGTTATATGGCGTATCTCCTTTGTCTGTTCTTTTCGATATTTTATCCCAATATAAATCTAAATGAGCTTTTATGGCAGGATACTCTTCGATTTTGATGCGAGGTAATTTACCTTTTATACCATTATGAATGTTGATAATCCATAATTCAGCCCATTTATACCCGTATCTCCTAATATCTCTGCCACGCAAAATCGGTCGTATAAGTTCAGCCGTCCGAACACGTTCATCTTCTGTTTGACAATTCGCTAGTATCTCATCACGCTTTTCGGTAGAAATGATAAAAGCATCATTGAAACCAGTTTTTATCCCATAGTTGATTTGGATGTTCCAATCCTTCAAGGGTATTCCCACAGACTCAATCTTCTGCTTGATGCTCTGTTCAATGGGAGACAATATCACCCATGGGATAGAATCTGCAAAGTTACACTTCACGCCTTGTTGCTGCACGAAATCGCTCAAATTATTCAAGCCATTCGAATCTTGTACCAAACAAGCTTGTGTGTTAAAAATATTTGCTGCTTTTTGAGATAAAAGAATATTTGCTTCTACCGTTATTGCATCGAATATTTTTATACCTGCAAAATCTACCAACATAATAGGATTGGTCTTGCTTGCGAAATAACCTCGCAAGGCTTCACCATACCCTGCACGCATCCATTTATTAGACGTGATATAGCAAAGAAAACCATTGGGAGTAAGCAGGTTCATACCCAACTCATAGAAGAGGCAGTAAATATCACCAGTGCGTGCATAAGTTATGTAACCCATGCATTCTAATACATCGGCACTCTTACCCATAGATTGTAACTGAATGTAAGGTGGATTGCCAATGATACAGTCAAATCCCAAGAAGTTGCCTTCGGCATCGAGTACTTCTGGAAACTCTATACGCCATTCGAATGCACCAAGATAAATTTTGTTGGAGCGTATTTCCTCAAATATATTTTCTAAAGTCGCAATTTCTTTCTTTAAATCGGCAATGCGCTTGTCCGACGCTTTCTTTTCCTTTTTGTCGGTTCAAACAGTTGAGGCGCTTGTAAGTTTGCCAACTCAGAGCGGCGTTTGTTCAATCTAACCAATCGTGCATCCCGGCGGTTGATCTCTGTTTTCAGTTTCGACTTGATTTCTGTTATAAACGTTTCCAAATCCTGCTTTTCGCTTTTACTTTGGGCATTTTTATATTTAGCTACAGCCTCCTTATATTGGCTGATGCTGATACTAGACTCTCGCAGTACGGTCTGAATACTGTCTGTCAAAGCGAATCGGTGAAGCAAAGAATTTCCACATTTGATGTTAATGTCGATATTTGGTAAGGTTTCTAAATAAGTGTAATTACTTTCAGCCGTATAGTAAGCATTCTTCAACAATTCAATCCACAGTCGTAGGCGGCAAATCTTCACAGAGTTGGGGTTAATATCAACGCCAAATAAACAGTTCTCAATGATTTGACGCTTCTCCTTGAAAAGAGTTTCCTGCATGCGGCGACTTTCCGCATTGAGTGGGTTGTAAGCAAATAAATTACCTTCGGTATCGGTAACAATCAGCTCGTCATTTTCAATGGCAAGTTGATAGTCCGCTTTGCGGATACGCTTACCGGTAGCATCTACCAAAATACCTAATTCGTATTTCAAGAGTATCAGTTCATTGAGAGCAGACACAAGAAAGTGACCCGAACCAACAGCTGGATCACACAGTCGCAAACTGTTAATTAGTTCATTAGCTTCGACTATATTGTCAATATGGTTGTATAGTTCTATACGGGTGGTACAATTCCAGCCATAATAACCATTAAACTTTTGCAACACGGTCTTGGTGATTGCTTCACGGCACATGAACATAGTGATAAAGCCTGGAGTGAATACTGAACCATCCTTGTGACCATTTATTTTCTCGAATATAAGCCCTAAAACAGAAGCATTGATGAGTGTTTTAGCCTCTTCTTGCACTTCTTCACTGCCTTCGCTCGCAAAGTTATAAGCGTCGAGAAAAGCAAACAAATATTGCAGGGTGGGTAATGCGTTGACTTGTAGATTGCGTTTTTTATTTCGTAATACGCTACTCGCCAAGACAGGAAGTACCGTACGTTGTGAAAGGCTGTTTATCTTAATTGTTTTACTTTCCAAATCTGTCACCTCGAAAAGAGAACTGTTAAGATAGGGAACGTAAGCAAAATCACGCATAATGGAGTGTGTGCGGCTGCCCATGTCACGTGCAAGCACTTGGAAAAAGAGTGTGTTGAGATCATCATAGTCATGAATCTTAGTTATTGAAAGAAATTTATAGATTGCATCTCCATTGTGGTATTTCAACATCTGAGCCTCCAACAGTTTCAAGAAAAGGATACGATTCATCCAAGTAATACACAATTCCATTGCAACATTGAATAACCGTTCCTCATAATCATTCCCATACAAACGACCATTTATGTGACGCAAACAATCTTCTGCATCCAGTTGGTTAATAGTATTCTCTAGTAATGAAGCCTCGTCACGCCGTTCCACAGCTTTGCGTACAATCACGGTTTTATTATTCTCTTTGCGTTCCTCAATACCAATAATGTGTAGCAGCTCAGTGTAGAATCCACGGTTGAGCGAATTGCTGTCATTTTGGAACGATAGCTTCAAAAGATGTGTATCGCTGAATATCTTATAAAGTTCGATAAGTTTGCGTGAAGCGCTACTGTCTGTTCTATCAAGCAGGTGTTGATAGTCTTGTAAGTTGAAGTAAGTGTATTCAAGGCTATCTTTCACCTCCTCAATATAGGTTGTTGCAATTTCAGTATAGAAGAAATCGGTTTTGTTACTGGTTTTGCGTCCATCCACAAAGTCTTGAAACTCACGACGTAATTGTTTGTTCTGATAGAATTTGCGTTCAAACTCATGGGCATCAAAAATAAAGAATTCATGAATATTAGTAGCGATGAGATATTTAATATCATTGTTCTTCTTATTGACACGTTCTTTAAGATAGTATAGCAATAATTCCTGCAAAGCCTTACGATTAAGATTGTCATTAGAAATCATCTCACCTTTGTTGGTGGTACTCTTTACTTCAATCAATAACCCTATATTGGACTTGATAGTTTTATCCAATCGGATAGCCAAATCAATATCTTCTTCGGGAGCCATGTAGTATGGCTTGTAGAACGTTTCACTCAGAAAATTACGTAAATGTTCTTTTTGCGTGTGTTCTCTTTGCCCATCCACAATATTGTCTCTCAATGTGCGAAGGGCATTTTTGAATAAGTCAAAATCTGTTGTTTCAATCGCAACCTGTCTATATGCTTTGTTCAAAACTTGATTCGGTTTGAGTAGTCCCATAATGTTTGGTAAATGAGTTAATAAAATACAAAGGTAGTCTAAAAACTTGATAATAAAGAATGAACGTATTGGTTTAACGAAAGTTTGTTCTACTGCCAGCCATTATCAACAAACAATAGCAGCAGTAGATTTGACATGATTCTACTTATTATATTGTAATAGCCAGCCAAAGTAATCTTTTCACATCCGGATCTATCACAGGTTGGATAAGTTGTTAACCTGAAGGTAACCGACCTGATGGTATAGGAACAGGAAGAAGTCTGTAATCATGGCATTTACCCGGATAGAGAAGCCACATTTTTTATTGCCGGACTTCCGGCATTGCCTCATCCATGTGTGAAAAGGAGTTTTTTCTTTCACCACAACGTTCCTTTCACATACCCAAAGGGGGTAGTGGATCCAGACCTGCTTCGGCTTTCTTTTTCCTTCCCATATGACAAAAACCGACTATCCATGACTATTCCTGCCAGTGTGCCGGTCGTGCTTGCCTCTCATGGTTTCTTCCCTTATATTCGCACTGATATTTAAACGAGTTGAAAATATGGAAATATGCTACATCGAGGCCGGTGTCCTTGAGAGGATGCTGGCGCGCGCCGAGAACCTGTCCGCACGTGTGGACAGATTGTATGAGAGAAACCGCTGTAAGGAACCCGGAGAGTGACTGGACGGCCAGGATGTCTGCCTGCGCCTTGACATCTCGCCGCGTACCCTGCAGACTCTCCGCGATACCGGACGGCTGGCGTTCACCCGCCTCCAGCGCAAGTTCTATTACAAGCCCGGGGATGTGGAGAAGTTGATGGTCTACGTCGGCATCAGACGCAAGGAGAAGGAGGTGAGAGAAAGAAGGAAGAACGGAAACCTTTAAAGAGCGGAAGAGATGGAAGGCATTATCGACAAGGAGAACGAACGTGTCCGCAGGTTCTTTGCCCTGCTGGACGACATGGAGAAAAAAGTGGAACGTCTTGCCCGTGACAACCGTCCTCCCTTCAACGGGGAACGGTTCCTGACCGACAGGGAGCTTTCCGGGATGTTGAAGATCAGCCGCAGGTGCCTGCAGGATTACAGGGACCAAGGACGGATTCCCTATATCCAGCTTGGCGGGAAGATCCTGTACTGGCAGTCGGACATCGAGAGGCTGCTGGAGGAGAACTATCACCCTGCATTGGTATAATATCGTATTTAAGTTTAAGGATTGTCGCCGGAATTGCATTTACGATTCCGGCGGCAGTTTTTATTTAGCCTGCGGCTTCCTTGCCGGCCGCGGGCTTTCTTCTTTCCATCAGCCGGTTCATGTCCGAGGATATCTTCCGGTCGGTGACCTGGGCGTAGACCTGCGTGCTGTCGATGTTCGTGTGGCCCATCATCCTGGCGATGCTCTCTATCGGAATACCTGCGGTCAGTGTCAGGGTCCCGAACGAATGCCGGGCCATGTGGTAGGACAGGTTCTCTTTCATGCCTAATGCCACGCCCATTCCATGTACCTCATACCAGAGGACGTCGCGGACCGGCAGCGGGAATACCGGCCTGTCGTCATCCGTGGTGTTGTAAAGCTCCAGTATCTGTCCGGCTATGGGATGCAGCGGGATGAACGCCTCCACGTCCGTTTTGGCGCGGCGGATGCGGATATACCTTCTTCCTTCCGAAGTCGTTCCGATGTGACGGGGATGGAGAGCCCTCGTATCCGCGTAGGCCAGACCGGTCAGCGAGGAGAAGATGAACGTCCTGCGTGCCAGCTCCATCATCGGGTCGGGCAGCGGGGTTTCCATCATCCGCTTCAGTTCACTGCGGCTGATATGCCTTAGTTTAGGTGTTTCTTTCCTCTCGTATGCCACGTCCTCTATCGGATTGGCTCTTAGTATTTCCCGGTCCACGGCGATGTAGATGAGCCGGTTGAGCCAGCACAGGCAGTGGTTCACGTGTCCGTTCCTGTGTCCCAGCTCCTTCTTGAGAAAGACCTTGAACGATTCGGCGAACTCCTCGGTGATGTCCGAAAAGGCGATGTCCTTCATCCCGCGGGATTCGATGAACTGCCTGAGGTTGAGCTGGGTGGTCTTCGACTGGCGGTAGGTGGAAGTGGAGTTGATCTCCTTGGAGCGGACCCTGAGCCGTTCGCGTTCCACCTCTCCGGCCTGCAGGAGGTATTCCGGTACGGAATTGGCGCCTGACACGGTGGTCTTGAGCAGTTCGGCCGTGACCACTCCCTGGTTCCTCAGCAGGTTCCCGTACGCCTCTTCCAACCGGCTGCGGAAGGCGGCAAGGCGGTTGTTCTCCCTGGCTGTTTTGATTTCACACTTCTTGCTGTCCCAGTCCCCGGGTTTGCAATAGACGCCTGTCGTGACTGCCGATTTCTTTCCGTCGATGCTGATCCGGCAGAGGACGGCGGTCGTGCCGTCCGATTTCACCTTGTTACGGTTGATGTAGAATAAGAGCTTGAATGTACTGCGCATGATAATGATTGTTTAGGGATTAAAGGATAAGTTTCAAATCGCGGGTTGCCTCGACGAACCTGTCCATGTCCTCGAACAGCTTCTTCGGGGTTACGCGCGCGTATATCTGGGTGGTCTTTATGTTGGAGTGTCCCAGCATTTTGCAGATGGTCTCTATCGGCACTCCCTCCTCGAGCGTGACCAGCGAGGCGAAAGAATGCCGTCCCATGTGGTAGACAAGGTCCTGGCTCAGCCCTGCCATCAGGCGCAGGGATTTCATATTGGCCCTGAGCGTGTGGTAGTCCTGCGGCGGGAAAAGAGTCTCGCGGGTATCGTCCCGGTATTTCTCAATCAACGCGACGGCTTCCGGAAGCAGCTTGACACGTCCGAGGTAGTCGGTTTTCTTTCGCTGGTATTTCAGCCAGAGGCTGCCCTCGTCATCCCGGAAGAGGTTCTTCCGGGTGATGCTTACCGCATCGGCATAGGCGGTGCCGGTGTAACAGGCGAAGAGGAAGAGGTCCCGGGTGATGACATGTGACCTGCGTTTTTCCGGTATCTCCAGATCATGCAGCTTCTCGAAATTCTCACGGCTGAGTGCTTTCGGTGTTGTCTCCTTCTGCTTGGGCAGCTTGAAGTGGCAGAAATGGTATTTCTCCGAGTGGCCCTCCTTGTAGGCGATGCGGCAGATCTTTTTCAAGATGGCCAGGTAGCCGCGAAGCGTGTCCACGGCATATCCCTTTTCCAGAAGGATGAAATCCTGATAGTCGCGGATGAACTGCTCGTTGAGCTGCCCGAAGACAAGGTCCGGAACCTTGAATTTCGCCTTGATGAATTCGGAAAGCGTGCGGTAGGTGAAGAGGTAGGTCGAGAGTGTGGTGGGCGCACGGTCCACACCGACACGGGCCTTCATTTCCCCGTTATGCCGGTCGAGAAGTTTGAGCAGGGTCATCTGCATGCCCGCATTGCCCTGGAACATGTCCCTGACCGCGGCGGCATCGAAATCCCTTTTTCTTTCCATGAGGGAATTGAAGGCCGAGTGTACGGCAAGCAGCAGTCTTTCTATTTTTTCATTGGTCTCCACCGCTTCCCGGCTCTTGCCGTTCAGCCGGCTCTCACGCGCGTTCCACAGCCCGGGGGTGCAGGAGAGCTTGCAGCTGAACTGCGCCATCGTGCGGTTGAGGGTGATCCGTCCCATGATCGGGGCTTTGCCGGTCTTGTCCGGCTCGCTCTTTTTCAGGTAGAGCAGCACCTTGAATTTTTCCACTTTCATAACGCTCTTTTTTAGGTTGTAAAAATACTCCTTTGAAAAGCGTCCTTTGGCATGCAAAACATTGAGAAACAGTGAATACAAATCCGCTTTGTTCTTATCGGTAAAAATTCGGTTACCTGCCGTCGTTTCCGAAACAGGCGGCTAACAGTCTGGTAACTGAAACGTCGCAATATTTTGTTTTCTTTTGCAGGTCTGTCTGTTCTGCAATTCTCGCAAAATGCTTAATTATAAACGTTTTACGTTTAATTATCGTCATTCTGTTTTTTATTGCATTTCTAAATATTACTTACACTGCCCGTCATACCTGGGCTACGACGGCTTATTATTGTGAAATCCATCCGGGTATTATTTCCGAAGCGATGGGACATTCGTCTATCACCGTCACTGAAACTTATCTGAAGCCTTTCAGGAATAAGAAAATTGATGAAGCAAATAAGCAAGTTCTCGATTTTGTGAAGCGTTCAGTGACAGGTGTAAGTGCTTGAAAATTATTCTGTTACTCTGTAGGTAACGGGAATGAATATCGGTGCAAATATGAGCATATTTCTTAAAACAACCAAACGAAATCACACATTTTTTCTAATAAAGCATTCAAAAGTAGAACTAGGACAAATAAAACACGCGGATTCTTTGTATTAGGGCTTTGTTAACTTCTAAATTTTGCAAAAGATTTCCTTCCCCTCTACTGCCTTTCAGAAGCAGGGGTAAAAAAGTTTCATCACATTTGGTATCATTTTTCAGTATCGACTACTCCAGAAGAGCAGGCACAAAGGTTTCTCTGTTACCTACAGAGTAACGGGTTGTGCTATTATTGAAACTTAGTGTTTAATAATATATTATTAATGTAATTTTTAAGTAGTTATGAAAAGAAAATTTGTAAAAGTGATGTTCTTCGGGGCGTTGGCGCTTTCTACTGTCACCTATGTAGGTTGTAAGGACTATGATGATGACATAAAAAGTGTACAGGAACAAATTGACCAGATCAAGTCAAACAATCCTGTAAGCGTGGGAGACATGCAAACTGCCATTAATGCGGCTAAAAGTGCTTTGGAAAGTCAGTTGGCTGATTTAAAGACAAAATTGGAGAATAAGGATTCTCAAATTAAAGATTTGGGTCTGAAAATTACTGATTTGGAGGACAAATTGTCAAAGACTGCTGATAAGGCAACGGTCGACCAGCTGACAAAAGACTTGGCAACAGCTAAGAATGATTTAGAAGCACTGAAGAAACTTCAAAAGTCTGATATTGATGGTTTGACAGCAAGAATTGTAAAGCTGGAAGTCCTTAAAGAGGAATTGGATGGTTTAAAAGTCAATTTCGCTACAAAAGAAGAGCTGAAGAACTACGTTGAATCTGCAAAATTGTCAGGACTTATCAGTGATGAAATTGCCACAGCTTTGGGTGAAGATGGGGAGATTGCCACTGCAATAAATAATGCTATTCAAACAAAGGTTCTTGCGGACTTTGGCAGTATGAAAGAAGTTGCTGCTCTTGCCGGAGAGGATGCAACTGTAGCAGACGTTATTAAAGAATTGTATGCTGCTATTAATGCTGATAAAACTGGTATCCTTGCTAAACTGACTGCGCTGGAAGACTATCAAACAGCATTGGAAGATAAAGCGGTAGAAAATGGTTACGAGAGTGTAGAAGCCGTTATTGCAGAGGTGAAATCTCTTAAAACGACTCTTTCCGGTCTTTATGCAAGCGCAGAATTCAGTGAAAAAGTCAAGGCGATTGTTTCAGCAGAACTGACGACTGTAAATAGCCGTATAGATACGCTAGAAGATAACCTTGCAAAACTGGGTGTTGCTATTAAAGGTATGATTCAGAGTGTAGTATATATTCCTACAAGCATAGATCGTAGCGTAGATTTCTATACTTTGTATGCTAAGAAAACTTCAACCTCATCTTCTTATGTTGTTGCAGCGAAGAGTGCAGATGCAAAAGAATTGCAATTCCGTATTTCTCCGGCTTCTGCTGCTATGACATTGGAGGATTTCAATAAAAACTACGAAATCAAGTTAAATGCTGAAGAACGTAACTGGACTCGTGCTGCTGAACCGTTTGCCGTAGAAGTGAAGAACTGTGAAGCTGGTGTTCTTACAGTATCATTAACAACTTCAAGCGAAAAGAGCCATGCGATATCTTTGAATATTGTAAGTACAAAAGATGCGGAAGGTAAAGAAGGATTGACTCCGACAAATGTTAATTCTGATTATATCGCAGTGATACAGTCTAGTTATTATCTGAAGACTGCTTATTATGAGGTAGCAACAGAGAAAGCAGGCGAGATTATCTATGATGCTCCCCAACCGGTTGATTATTCAGGAGTTGGAACTTTGACGGTTTCATATACAACAACTGCAAGTGGAAGCACAGCATTTACAAAAACATTAGAAGAACTGAATGTAGAGAATATCTTTGCGACGACTTATAGCTTGACTGGAACAGATGCAAATCTATTTGAAGTTTCTACTGCAGGTAGCGTTAGTCTAAAAACATCCGGTCTGATTGCTTCTTTGGATAAAACTGCTAATGTTATGGCTAAAGTAACGGCTCTAGGTTTCTATTTGGAAACTAGTTCTGATAATCCTAAAAAGTTAGGAACTGTAAAAGTAACACGTACTATTGATGAACTTACACATGCGTATGCTTTGGTAGAACGTGACTGGACTAATGAAACAGCAGTTGCTGCAGAGGAGAGAGTAGTTCTAAATGTTGCTGACATTTATAACGATCCGGCTGTGAATATCCGCCCATCAGCTTATGAAAGTTTGAGTTTGGTTGAACTTCTTCCTACAACAGGTATACGCTTAGAAAATGGTGCAAATAATGCCTTGACTTTAATCATTCCTAAAAATACAGCTGCTGGTGATTATACCGCAACAGCTAAGTTCGAAGGAGATGGCTATACGCTTGTTGTAAATGTTCCAGTTAAGATTAAGCCTATCACTTTGGCTAAATTGGCTAGAGTGTCGGAAATGTGGTCTTCAGATCAAACTCGTACAGGCTTTACTCCGACAAAAGATTCTGAGACAGCGGCTACTGCTATTACTTCCGAATTTAAGCTTGCTACTATATTCTCCAACTTTGATGCTGTTAAAGCTGCTGTTTTGGCTAAAGGTGGTACTTTCGTAATTACTACTAACATTACGGAAAATAGCATTGCTGGCGTTAGCTATGATGAAAACGAGGCTAAGTTTACGTTTGATAAAGATCTCTATACTGGTAAGATGACTGTTGGTGGTAAGACTGTACCTGCTGTAGTTAAGTTTACTATTAAAGCTAGCTATAATGGTAAAGTTGAGGATACGATTGAAGGTATTGTTGAAGTGAAAGATATTAGTGGAACTTGGGTTGCTCCGACTGCAACGACTCTTTCTTTATCTGATAAGTCTGTAGAATATAATGTTTCAACAGGTTTTGCTTGGAATGATTTGGCAGGTAAGACTATGTGGAAGGATGGTGCTGTGGTAGCAGGAACAGGAAGCAATGGATTTGCAAATTCAGTTACTAATCCTCTTGATATCTATGGTCTGGCAGCTCCTGTTTTTGAATTCAAAGAAGCAGCTGCGTCAACTTATCTGTCTCTTGATGATGCTACAGGAAAGGTGACCTTTACAGCAGAAGGTAAATCTCACCATTTCTACGAAGCTGTAACTTATACTGTAGAAGTAAAAGCTACATCTAAGTGGGGTACAATTAAGAATTATGAAGGAAAGAATACAATTACAGTAACTATTCCGGCAGAATAAGAAGAAAAATTGGAGAGTTGCTTCAAACCTCTTAATGCTTTATATAAGCAAAGGATTGTATTACAGTTGAAACTACTCCAAATTCAGAATAATAAAACCCTTCTTCACCTTGTGTGAAGAATACGCCGAGAAGAAACAGAGTGAAGGATTTGGCTTGTGAAAGTCAATCCTTCCAATTCTGTTCTTCTTATAGAAAGGGATACCTCCCTTATTTCCCACAGGTATCCCTTTTTTTTATTTCATAACATCTCCTTATTTGCACTAGAAACCAATTTGCTAGTCCCTTATTTCCCTATAGATTAAGGAGATGTTTTGAGAATATAGAAAGTCCGGGCTTGCGAAAGTCCGGGCTTTTTCATTATTATTTATTTATCGGATTGAATATAATGGAAGTTCTCGTCATATAGTCCTACGAGCAGGCTTTGTCCTTTACCATCCACTTTCAGCCCGCCATATACGGCTTTTTGATAAAGAGTATCTTGTCCCTCTTCAAAGAAGAAAGACTCGGCACCGAGGAAGATCCGGTGACGCACTATTTTATATTTGATGACTAGCTCATTGTCGTTTACAGGTTCTAAAGCGTTTTGCAGCCGCACTATTTTTCCTACTTGATTACTGTCAATTTGAAGTATGGCATAACCGCGTATGGCAGTTTGTTGGTCTAGCAGATCTGATGAAGCTTCTTTGTAGCTAAGCCTCATATAGTCTCCTTGCATAAGAGAGCGGGGATCGACGGGAGCTAGCTGTAACAAAATCAACTGTCCGTCTTTCAAAGTTTGCTCTTTTTTATAAACCGACCAGTTGAAATATCCCAGTAGCAGTATCAGGTTTGCAATAATCAATATTCGGCTATACTTTTTCATGTCTTGTTCTTTTTTGAGTGAAGAAATACCAGGCTGTAATACATGCAATTCCGATGAAGAAAAGTGTCATGGATTTGGTGAGCAGGCTTAAATTCAAATCATAATAGTATTTGGAAACGGCATAGATAAAAAGAAGAAGCGAGGCAGCACACTCCGCTTTGTAGCCATAATGGAAACATATTAGAATCAGCAACAAACTGCCGGATAAATAAGGAGCAAACACGGTAGGCAGACAGATAACAATACAAAGAATATAGATACCAATCTGGTTCACCGGATGATCCACTTTCATGACCTGCATGATTCGTTGAACCATTATAAGAATACCGATCCATATACAAACAGACAGTATGCAGGATACAAGCCAGCTATTTGTTTCTGATATCAGATAATTGATTGATAATCCTCCCAGTGAGACGATACCGGATATGAATAATCCGAAATGAAATGGTTTGTATTTGGAAAAGTAATTCTCTGTTCCTATACATTCAAACAACTTAGTTTCAAAGATGTTGGCAAATAGAAATAGTGCAAGGATAGGAACTACAGCTATTTGCAAGGGATAAAATGAAGAAAAGACATGGGCGGCTTCTCCGAAGAAAGATATATTAAACAGAATGACTGAAAGAAAGGGGAGGATAAACCCTCTTGATAACAAGAATGTGAGAATACTGATTCCTATAAGTGTAGTGAAGAGGATATTAATGCTGGCATTTATACCAAAACCAATCAATACACACCCGGCTATGTATAAAGTGATGTTCATTGCATCCAGAAAAGACCGGATCACCATGCGGCTGATTGTTAGGGTAGCGAGAATTAATATACTTCCTACAATCAGGCAAGAAATATCGGAGCGGAGGATTCTGGCAAGTGCCAGAAATCCCAGAAAGAAAATAGCCGTCAGGATTCCTCCGATAATAGATACGGCTTGAATGGTGAGGCTATGCTTCTGTGTCATACCATTGCTTTTTTAGATGAAGAATGATGTAAATGAGTAAAGTTGTTCCGGTGATGACAATAACCCCTCCGTAGAAGAATATCTGAACATCCCTAAGACCGCTTTGTGATATGAATGTAGTCAATAGAATCATTAACGCAGCAAACGGAATGATAGCCAGATAGAACAGGCTTTTTACTTTCCATCCATACCAAAGTCCCGCAGAGAATAAAAGGAGGGTGCTTATGAGAGGAACAGACAATATGGCATTCTCTTCGCAGATTGCCATCATTAACAGAAAACTGGTATGTATAATAGTAGCCAGTGAAAGAAGGCTGACAAACCAGCGATTGTTGCTGTCCAAATGACCTTTTACACTCATCCATTCCGTGATGATCGTTGTTAAGGCACATATCCAGGTTACTGCATTGGCCAGCAAAGTCATTTCCCAGGAGTTGGCACTGGCAATCTGTATATTGTACAACCATATCGTAGTACAAAGTAATCCGATGAACGTCAGCCATAACGGAGCGAAACGGATAGCAACCGCCCAGAGAATAGTGAAGAGAGTCCATCCCAGGAAAAGATCGTAAGCATCGGCTCCCGTTTGGTAGATTTGTCCGAAGACAGCTAAAAGCGTGCCTATCAGGAATGTAGCTCCGGTCAGGAGAATTTGTTTGACGAGCTTATTCCAATGCGTGAATGTAGCGAGCAGGACAGAAGCTACTAATAACACTTCTACTATTCCTAACTTTGCAAATTTGGGTAATTCCTCCCAGTTGTAGGCAAAGAAGAAGATAATTCCTGCCACTGTAAAACCAACGCCCACTGCCAATAAAAAAATAGAAAGGAATTGATTCCATTGTTTTTTATCTGCGTACAGCGCTTGTCGGGATAAAGGCGAAGAGTCGGTCTTTTCCATGTGTTTTTGCTTTTTGATGATTACAAACATAAGAAAATAAAATGATTATCACCTCAAGATAGACTATAAAAAGGTATGACTTACCTTATTGAAATTGACAATAATAGTAGGTCATACCTTGAGAGAGGTTATGAAAATATTAAAAATAGAATAACTTAAAATACCTCCCGTATATGCTTAAAGTTAGAATTGATCGTATCAATTACTTCTTGTGAACGACCGTTGATTAACAACTTGTACATCGACTGTGCAAAACCCACCATTTGTCCGAATTCAATTTTCGGAGGCATGGCCAGTGCATTCGGATCAGTCATGATATTAACAAGTACCGGACCGTCCAACTCAAATGCATTCAGTAAGGTCGTTAATACTTCTTCCGGATCGCTGACATTAAACCCGGTCATTCCCATTGCTTCGGCCACTTGGGCGAAGTCAGGATTCAACATATTTGTCTGCCAGTCCGGCAGTCCGTCCACTTCCATTTCCAACTTCACCATTCCCAATGAACGGTTGTTGAATACGATAATTTTAATTGGTAACTTATATTGTACAACGGTTTCCAAGTCTCCTAAAGTCATAGACAAGCCACCATCTCCGCAAAGCGCCACTACCTGGCGATCCGGATAAGCTAGTGCGGCACCGATGGCTTGCGGCAAAGCATTTGCCATAGAACCATGATTGAAAGAACCCAGCATGTGGCGTTTACCTGTCGCTTGCAGATAACGCGCTCCCCATACACAAGTCATTCCTGTATCTACTGTGAACACAGCATCGTCCGAACTTAGTTTGTCTATTTCGGACATCACATATTCGGGATGAATCTTATTTACATCGCCTTTATCTTCCGTGTAAGCAGCCAGAGCCTTCTTTACTCCTTCATATCTTTTAAGTTGTTTCAACAGGAACGAATCATCTGTCTTCGGATTCAGCATACGCAATAGACTTTGGATGCTCAGTTTAACATCACCGCAAAGTCCGATATCCACCTTTGCACGACGTCCCAGACGTTCGGGTTTTATATCAATCTGTGCTATCTTGATGTCATCCGGCAGGAAAGCAGAATAAGGAAAGTCTGTGCCGAGCATGAGAAGCACTTCGGCTTCATGCATACTGTAATAGCCTGACGGCATTCCCAACAATCCGGTCATACCCACTTCATACGGATTCTCATATTGCACCTCCATCTTTCCTTTGAAAGTATATACCACCGGAGCATTCAGCTTCTCGGAAAGCGCGATCACTTCCTCGTGAGCTCCCCGGCAACCGATGCCGCAGAAAAGAGTGATACGTGTATGTTTGTTCAACATGTCAGCTAATTGAGCCAGATCTTCTTCCGACGGACAAACTTCCGGTGGGGCAGGATAGTTGATAACCGACGAGTCGACGGTAACGGCAGAAGCCTTTGCCAAGTCACCCGGAAGTCCGATGACGGACACCCCTTTGCGGGTGACAGCCGTTTGTATGGCCGACTGGAGCATACGTGGAAATTGTGTGGGAGTAGTGGCTACTTCATTATAATAACTGCAATCGTTAAAAAGTTTGATGGTATTCGTCTCCTGAAAATATTCCGTACCGAACTCTCCGGTGGGAATTGTAGAGGCGATGGCGATTACCGGTGCGCCGGATCGGTGTGCGTCATACAAGCCGTTAATCAGATGAACATGTCCCGGCCCGCTACTTCCCGCGCAGCATCCCGGGCGACCGGTCAGTTGTGCTTCTGCCGCAGCGGCATACGCCCCTGTTTCTTCGTGGCGCACATGTATCCATTTTATTTGATCGTTTTTTCTGACTGCTTCGTTTACTTCATTCAGACTGTCGCCTGTTACGGCGTAGATGCGTTCAACTCCGGATTTTACCAGAGTATCTATCAACTGTTCTGCTATTTTTTTTGCCATAGCTGTAATTGGTTTAGGATTGATTTTTATGTAATAACAGATGGCTGCAAAGAAAAGTTCTGATTTAACATATGCTAATAACGCCTTTGTGTCGGGACACATCACCACTTTTATGTTAAAATTAATTCTGTAACAACTTTTTAGTAAAGATGTATAAACAATTGCAATATCCTTTTGTTATCTTTATAGGCGAAATCTTAACCTAATGTATTAAACCTCTTAATTACTCTAGAAAAATGAACAGAAATGAAATCGGTGTGAATGCCGGTAAGGTTTGGCAACTGCTTAGCAATAACGAGAAGTGGAGCTATGGACTTTTGAAGAGAAAATCCGGGCTGAAAGATAAAGAGCTGGGTGCCGCTTTGGGGTGGTTGTCAAGAGAGAGCAAAATAGAGTTCGATCAGTGCGATGAAGAGCTTTATGTATATCTCTGTGTGAATGTTTATATTGGCTGAAAGAGTTTGACGCTTTAACGAGAACAGAAGAATCTCCGGAGGAATGACAGCATAGTCAGCACTTCGGAGATTCTCGTTTTTTATCCTTTTTCTGCTTTATGTATCTTCCTTTCAATGGATTTCCGGAAATAATTCTGTTACTTTGCATCACGAATTAAAATGTAAGAAACAATGAGAAGTTTTGCCTCCGACAATAATTCCGGTGTGCATCCGTTGGTAATGGAAGCATTGAACCGGGCTAATATAGACCATTCTTTAGGATATGGCGATGATAAATGGACAGAAGAAGCCGTAGCGAAGATAAAGGAAACCTTTACGCCCAACTGTGTCCCCTTGTTTGTATTTAACGGAACGGGTAGCAACGTGGTAGCATTGCAGCTGATGACCCGTCCGTATCATTCCATCTTTTGTGCGGAAACGGCTCATATCTATGTAGATGAATGCGGCTCTCCTGTGAAAATGACAGGTTGTCAGATTCGCCCGATTGCCACTCCTGACGGTAAACTTACCCCGGAATTGATGCAATCTTATCTGCATGGTTTCGGCGATCAGCACCATTCACAACCCAGAGCCCTCTACATCTCCCAATGTACCGAACTTGGCACCATCTATACTCCCGAAGAATTGAAACGTCTGACAGACTTTGCCCATCTGAATGGTATGTATGTACACATGGACGGAGCCAGAATAGCCAACGCCTGTGCCGCTTTGAATCTTTCCTTAAAAGAACTGACAGTAGACTGCGGAGTCGATATTCTTAGTTTTGGCGGAACGAAGAACGGACTGATGATGGGAGAGTGCGTGATTGTATTTAATAAAGACCTGCAACCGGAAGCCCGCTTCATCCGTAAGCAATCCGCCCAGCTCGCTTCGAAGATGCGTTACCTCTCTTGCCAGTTTACGGCATACCTCACAGATAACCTCTGGCTGAAGAATGCCAACCATGCCAATGCAATGGCTGCCAAACTTTACACTGAATTGAAGAAACTGCCCGAAGTAACTTTCACTCAAAGAGCCGAAAGTAACCAGTTATTCCTCACCATGCCCCGCCCGGTTATCGACCGGATGCTAGAGTCTTACTTCTTTTATTTTTGGGACGAAGAGAAGAATGAAATCCGTCTGGTGACTTCTTTTGATACCACAGAGGAGGATGTAGACGAGTTTATAAGACTTTTAAAACGTTAAAAAGGAAATTCGGAACAACAAAAGCGCCTGAATATCTGTTTTTATAGGAAGTTTGAAACTAACTTTGTCCGCAAAGTTTTCTACTTCTTATGATTATGAATACTAGACAGAACAGGCTAATCATATTCGCGCTTTTGTTGTTGACACAAACCCCGTTGGGCGCACAGCTGCATTCTACTAAAATTGAACTGCCGGAGGGTTCTATATCTGCAACCATGGAAGATTCCATTCCGGCAAAGCGCAGTTTCTTTAAAAAAGTTTTCTTGATTACTTCAATGACGCCAATAAGGAAAAAAATGAATAAAAAGTTTGATTTCAGTGTGATAGGCGGCCCACATTATTCCAGTGACACCAAGTTCGGACTCGGACTGGTGGCAGCCGGACTATATCGAACCGATCGGATTGATACGCTTCTTCCTCCCTCCAATGTCTCTCTTTACGGAGATGTGTCGACTGTCGGCTTCTATCTGTTGGGAGTCCGCGGAAATCATCTGTTTCCAAAAGATAAATACCGCTTGAATTACAATCTCTATTTCTATTCTTTTCCCAGTCTGTATTGGGGACGGGGATATGACAATGGAGCGAACTCTGATAACGAAAGCGATTATAAACGTTTTCAGGCACAGGTGAAAGTCGATTTTATGTTTCGGCTGGCAAAGAACTTCTACATCGGCCCGATGGCCGTATTCGATTATATCGACGGACGGAACTTTGAGAAACCGGAACTATGGGAAGGAATGGCCGCGCGAACCACTAATACCAGCCTGGGACTTTCCCTCCTTTACGATTCACGTGATTTCCTGACAAATGCATATCATGGCTATTATTTGCGGATAGACCAGCGGTTCAGTCCGGCTTTTCTCGGCAATAAATATGCGTTTAGCAGTACAGAACTGACTACCAGTTATTATCAGCCGGTATGGAAAGGTGGAGTGCTGGCAGGGCAATTCCACACATTGCTTACCTATGGCGATACCCCTTGGGGATTGATGGCAACGTTGGGAAGTTCTTACTCCATGCGCGGATATTACGAGGACGCTATCGGGACAAGGGAGCAATGGACGCGCAAATAGAACTCCGGCAACACGTCTGGAAACGGAATGGAGTAGCTGTATGGGTAGGAGCGGGAACGATTTTTCCACGACTTTCCGAGTTCACCCCGAAACACATTCTGCCTAATTATGGCTTCGGGTATCGTTGGGAATTTAAGAAGAGAGTAAATGTACGTTTGGATTTAGGGTTTGGCAAACACCAGACCGGATTTATTTTTAACATCAATGAAGCTTTTTAAAAATATAAAGAATTGGTTGGAAAATCAGGAACATCTGTTTTATCTGTTCCTGTTTATCTTGATAGTACCTAATATGGTACTCTGTTTTACAGAACCTTTACCATTTATGGCAAAAGTCGCCAATGTGTTGTTACCTTTCGGTTGCTATTACCTGTTGATGACTTTGTCGAGGAATTGCGGCAAGATGCTGTGGATTTTATTCCTGTTCCTGTTCTTCGGAGCCTTTCAGATCGTGTTGCTTTATTTATTCGGCCAGTCCATTATCGCTGTCGATATGTTTTTGAATCTGGTCACCACCAATTCGAGTGAGGCATTGGAACTGCTCGATAATCTCACACCTGCCATTATTGCTGTAATCATACTCTATGTACCTGCCCTGATATTAGGGACGATTTCAATTATACGTAAACGGAAACTTACGGTAGAGTTCATTCGCAGGGAACGGAAGAGAGCCTTCCTGGTCTTTGGAATCTCCCTCCTTAGTCTTGTCGGAGCCTATGTGCAGGATTCGGGATATGAGTTGAAATCTGATTTATACCCGCTAAACGTATGCTACAACGTAGGTCTTGCCTTTCAAAGAACAGCTCTGACACAGGATTACCACCGTACATCCAAAGACTTTACTTTCCATGCCCGGCCTACTCATCCGGAGGGAAAACGGGAAGTATATGTAATGGTCATAGGAGAAACCTCTCGTGCCCTAAACTGGCAATTGTATGGTTACGAACGTGAAACGAACCCGCTCTTATCCCGGCAAACGGGTCTGATTGCTTTCCCAAAAGTGTTGACAGAGTCGAATACGACACATAAAAGTGTCCCCATGCTGATGTCGGATGCTACTGCCTGCAACTACGACTCTATCTACCATCAAAAAGGAATCATCACCGCTTTCAAAGAGGCAGGATTCCGGACGGCTTTTTTCTCCAACCAACGTTACAACCATTCATTTATCGACTTCTTCGGAATGGAAGCCGATACGTATGATTTTATAAAAGAAGATTCGGTCAGTTCTACCTATAATCCTTCTGACGACGAACTTCTGAAATTGGTGGAGGAGGAACTGGCGAAAGGTGCAACGAAACAATTCATCGTACTTCACACCTACGGTTCCCACTTTAACTATCGCGAACGTTACCCGTCGGAAGATGCTTTCTTTACGCCCGATTATCCGATGGAAGCAGAGAGAAAATACCGGGATAACCTGGTGAATGCCTATGACAACTCTATTCGTTACACGGATGATTTTCTGTCACGACTTATCCGTATGTTGGAAAAACAGCAGGTAGATGCCGCCATGCTCTACACTTCCGATCATGGAGAGGACATTTTCGACGATTCCCGTCATCTGTTCCTCCACGCTTCTCCCGTACCTTCTTATTATCAGCTTCATGTGCCATTCCTGATTTGGATGTCCGATGACTACCGCGAAACGTATCCCGAACGTTGGAATACCGCTATTGAAAATAAGGATAAGAATGTTTCTTCCAGCAGCTCTTTCTTCCCGACCATGCTGTCTTTAGGCGGAATAGAAACTCCTTACCGGGATGATTCGCAGGCTGTGACGGCTTCGCACTACGTCCTGAAACCGAGGGTTTATCTGAACGATCACAATGATCCCCGTCCGTTGGATGATTTGGGCATGAAGAAGCAAGACTTCCAGATGCTGGAAAAGAGGAATATCAAGTATTAAGTATTAGGTATTAATCCTTGTTAATTTTTGCATCCAAAAATGGGATTGGCGTGTTATTTGCCGTATGATGTATGAACGATTAAATTCATAAAACATGGCCTATATAGATTATTACAAGATTCTTGGAGTAGACAAAAGTGCTTCTCAGGATGATATCAAAAAGGCTTTTCGTAAGTTGGCCCGGAAATATCACCCTGATTTGAATCCTAATGACCCTAGTGCAAAGGATAAATTTCAGGAAATCAACGAAGCCAATGAAGTACTGAGTGACCCCGAGAAACGTAAAAAGTATGATGAGTACGGAGAACATTGGAAGCATGCCGATGAATTCGAAGCGCAGAAACGTGCACAGCAACAAGCCGGAGGCTTTGGCGGTGCAGGAGGTTTCGGCGGATTCGGCGGTGCGGGTCAGGGTTTCTCCGACGGTAACGGAACCTATTGGTATAGTTCCGATGGAGAAGGATTTTCCGGTGGCAACGCTAGTGGATTTTCCGATTTCTTCGAATCAATGTTCGGACATCGGGGAGGAAGAGGACAAAGTTCTGCGGGATTCCGCGGACAGGACTTTAATGCCGAACTTCATCTTTCCCTTCGTGATGCTGCTCAAACGCATAAGCAGATATTGACTGTAAATGGTAAACAGGTACGTATCACTATCCCTGCCGGTGTAGCCGACGGACAGGTTATTAAACTGAAAGGCTACGGAGCCGAAGGTGTCAACGGAGGACCTGCGGGCGACTTATACATTACGTTCGTTATAGCCGAAGACCCGGTGTTCAAACGCCTGGGCGACGATCTGTACGTAGATGTGGAGGTAGATCTTTACTCTGCCGTATTGGGAGGCGAGAAAGTAGTCGACACGCTGGACGGTAAAGTGAAACTGAAGATAAAACCGGAAACGCAGAACGGTACGAAAGTCCGTCTGAAAGGTAAAGGATTCCCGGTTTATAAGAAGGAAGGACAATTCGGTGACTTGATTGTGACCTATTCTGTCAAGATTCCTACGAACTTGACCGACAAACAGAAAGAGTTGTTCCGTCAATTACAGAGTATGAACTAAAATGAATGAGTACTATGCAGACCGAATTAATAATTGTCAGTGAATACTGTCACAAATGTCATATTGAGCCTTCATTCATCGAAATGTTGGAAGAGGGCGGTTTGATTAACGTGCATACCGAAGGCGGTGAACATTATCTGCTTTTGTCGGAACTCCCGAACGTGGAACGTTATAGCAGAATGTACTATGACTTATCCATCAACATGGAAGGTATCGATGCCATTCATCATTTGCTGGAAAGGATGGAAGATATGAGGCACGAAATGCGTTCGCTTCGCAAACAACTTTTGCTGTACCGGGAACGGGAAATAGAAGATATGGACTGGTAAAAAAATAGAGCCTCTGTTTGATTCGAACAGAGGCTCTATTTATAGTAAACGGAGGCTCTGATTCATTCAATCAGAGCCTCCGTTTTTTCAGGATGTTTATGCCGTTTTTTTATAATACAATATACGTGCAAATCTCTTCCAGATAGCGTGCGTCGATAGTGTCGAAGCTATCCAATGTATCACTGTCGATATCCAGCACCCCGGCAACTTTCCCCTGCTTGAGGATCGGTACTACTATTTCCGATTTCGAGTCCGAACTACAGGCTATGTGTCCGGGAAACTGCTCTACATCAGGAACAATCAGTGTACGGGCTTCTTTCCAAGCGGTTCCGCAAACTCCTCTGCCAAAGCGGATGCGAGTGCAGGCAATGGGGCCTTGAAACGGACCCAGTACGAGTTCTTCCTCTTTCACAAGGTAAAAGCCTACCCAGAAGAAACCGAAAGTCTGCTTTAAGGCTGCTGCCATGTTGGCAAGATTGGCAATGAGATCTGCTTCCGTACTTACCAAAGCATGCAGTTGCGGAAGTAACTCCCGATACTTTTCTTCCTTGCTTCCTGTGTGGATGATTAAATTTTCTGCCATCTCTTTACTATTTGATTTGGTTCAGAATGCTCGGATCTTTTATCTTATCGTCTTCTGCAAAGAAGATAATCTTAGTCAGTATCTCGGCAGTCTTCGGATCTTCATCTACGAAAGGCAGGAACAGGCGTCCGCGATTTTGCGAATGTACCGGAAGAACGGCTATCTGTGCACCACCTTCCTGATGGATCACACCGCTGCCCAGATGGATATTATACTTACCCAGTTTGCCTTCAATGTGAGCGAAACTTCCTTTTATCGTCACGTTCTTGAAATGGAACAACGGCATTGTCAGTTCCACCAGCACGCTGCGTATCTCGATGGTAGAGTGGCTGGTTTCCGGATCGACGCTTCCGGCATGAGCTACACTTACTGCCAGGTCTACGTCCCTCATCACTTCCGAGAAGATGACAGGAGGAATCTCCGAGATTTTCATCAGCTTGTAGTCCTTGCGGTTGTGGAAGCAGACATATTCCAATGTCGGAGCTTCGATGTCGGCAGGAGAGAACCAGTCTGCCATCGCATAGATGGTGGCGATGATGTTCTCTTTGTAATAGATCTTTTGGAGACCGTCTTCATAGTCGGCTACCCAGCGACGGCCTTTCAGTACGGCAACCGTTTTCTGCGGTTGGATCTGGTTGCCGGCATAGCGGCGGGATTGAGTGGCTTCTATTTCTTCCGGAGTCGGAACGTAAAGTTCGCGGAATACCTGTTTGAAAGGTTGGCGGATTGATTTATCGAACAGGAATTTTTGATAAGCATGCCAGTCTCCGCTTGTATACAGGTCTGTGGGGTGCGCGATGCGTAACTCGTCTTTCGGTTTTAACGGGAGGCAAACGGCATTCACTGTAATCAGTAATCCATCGGTGTAGAAGCCCGTCTGTCCGTTGCAGATGAAGACGAGATGTTTCAGTAATGGCCAGATAACAGGATTCTGCATCAGCTTGCGCAATTCGTTTTCTTCAAAATGGGTGCAGTCTTCCATCGCCTGTTCCAGCATGATGCGCGAACGGGTGTACTGGTCTTTCAGCTTTTTGTGTACTGCTTTCAGTTCTTCTATATACGGATGCTTTTTCAGCTTGGCAGGCATGCTGTTGAGCTCTTTGCCGTCTTTGATTTGCTTAATCTCCGATTTACCTTCCTCGTTGATTTGTACATACACTTCTACGCCGTCTATCTCTTTGGGGGACAGGTAGGGAAGAAGTTCTTTAATCAGTTCGGTTTCCATGCTCCAGGTCAGGCGGGTAACGTCTCCGTAACCGGAGTTGCGTGCCAGGTTTTGCAGAGCGATGTTTACCGCTTTCTTTTCGCTTTCCTGTCTTTGAGCACCGAATTCCTTGCTCTCTTTCAGGAACTTTTGCAGGTATTGATAACGATCCAGCAGTTCTTTATCCGGCTTCCGTCCCAATGGGATGAGGCCGTAGCTCATCAATAAGTCTTTGTTGCGCTTGGCTATTATTTCTTTCTTTATATCTGCCGCCTTCACTGCACCGTTGGTAGCATCGGCAAACTTACGGGCACGGGTATGGCTGTTGCTGCATGAAATATATTTGGCGGCATTGTAGACCACTTCGAAGCGTTGCTTGCCAATTGTCTTAAATGCATCTTTGAACCAGTCGATGTCAAAAGCACCTTCCCGCAGGTCATCTACGTCGATGGGGGTGTAGCGGGCGATAATCGCTTTCTTCTTGTCGTCACACGTTTCATTGGTGTGGGCGTGGAAATAATAGGCTGCACTTGTCAGTCCTTTCCAGCCTATTGCCTTTTCAGTCAGTTCAATCCATTGTGGGGCGAACATGGCGGCTTCTACCAGTCGCTCGTCGCTGATTTCGGCTTGTTTCGCCAGTTTCTTCAGATTCTCGCTGGTGTCCGTAGGCAGGGGATGGCAAGCATGGAGCAGACTGCTCAATACACCCCGTTTGGTGCTGCCCCAGTTGTAACTGTCACGTATGAAAGTATCTTTGCCGAATGCTTGCAGAATACGGATAAATGTTTCAGCTCCATAGACGTAGCTTAGTTCTTCTGCAAGGGAGGTGACTTGTGTCTCGGAGTCTCCACGTTTTAATTCAATTTCAAGAATCCGGTCTACCACCTTTTGGGCGAGGGAACGGAAGAGGGAGAAGTCGATGTTTTTGATATCGGCGTATCTTTCTTTTTCCTTGTTGAAACGAACGTTGTCGTTCAATACCATGGTGATTGCTTTGATCTGGCTGGGAGAGCTGATGCGTCCCATCATTTCACGGTATACTTCCTCTGTCGGGATGATTCCCAGCATCCAGGCACGGGCGAAGTCTGTGGCATGAAGATAAGAGTCTGTTTCCTCTAGTTCGGGGGTGTGCTCCATGTAGTTGGTGAGCTTATAAAGCTGATAGCGCACTGTGAAGTAACGGATAAATAGATCATCATTCATGGGCTTTTGAGGCATTTCGAGCCAGAAGTTCACGAATTTGTTGTTATGTATCGGATAAACGACCTGTTTTTCTCCGTATTCCAGTTTGTCCCGAAGCCATGCATGCTTACTGGTGTACTGGCGGAAAATGTTTTTGGTATTTAGCAAAGGCAACAGTTGGAGTAGCATATTGACGGCCAGTCGTTGGTAGACGGCTTCATCTTTGTACTCGTATGCTAGTGCTTCGATGATGTCGCTCATCTGTTCATAGTACGGCATCTTGCGGAGGTCTTTCTGCAATCCGCGGTAAGTGATGCCGGCATACATCCGGTTGACAAGCGGCTCAAAAGTATTACTTGATTTCTGGTCTGCTTTGATGTCCTCTTCATCTTCCTCGTCGGAGTCGTCTTCGTCTTTAGTAGTACCTGTCGATGCAAGCATGAAACTCATCATCAGCAGTTTGTCATAGCTTCCTATCTCTTCTTCGTAGAAGGCTTGCCACAGTTCCGGGAATCCGAGTCCGCTCAATCCTCCGTAGTTACTCCAGTTTATCAGGACACTGTTGCCTACCAGGCGTGCCTCTCCATAACTATTCTTGAATTCTTCATTCTTATAGGCTTCGATGTATTTGCTTAGTTTCTTAAATACGAGTTTAGCCCTTCCGAAGCAAATAAACTCAAATGCTTTTTTCACGTTGAACCCTTTATCCTGGGTAATCTCCGGCAGATTGACTTCAAGAGCCGGGTCGTACAGACCGAAACCGTTATCTTTGGTATAATGTTGTGTGACGCTCTCTTCTGTTCCATCGCCAATCAGAGATTCTATCAATACTTTTTCTTTCGGGTTCGGCTTCTGAATCTCTTTAACTGTCGGGATCAATTCCTGATAGATATCTTGCAGGAATTCTACATTGTGTATGGTCTTCATCATGTCCAATCCTGCCAGGCGGCGTTCGGCAACCTTGTCTGTTAGCAAGCGGCGGATGCTGTCGGCTAGCTGTTCTTTGGGCTGTTTCATCAGCAGATTGATAGCATGGATACGCATTTCGCTGTATTTGAAGCGCAGTAACTCTTCTACTTTCTGGTTTTGTTCGGGCGATAAGGTCATCTCGGACAATGCTTTATATGCTTCTTCACGCACATCTTGCGAACGGTCTCCCAGTGATTGCAGTACATATTCTTCCTGTAGCGGACTGGTCGGTGGAGCTAATACAACACCGATATAGCCTGCCCGCATATAAGTATCCAGAGAGGGCAGATAGCTGCAAAGATCGTCTTTCAATGCAGAATTATTAGTCATCCAGGTGATATATGCCATTTTGAGAACGATTTCCGAACGGGTGAGTTCTGTGCTTTCCCAAGGGAATACATAAGGAGAATAAATTTCTTTGGCAGAGATGGACTGATAGATTTGCTTCAGATATTCATAATGGCGGACCGCCTCTTCTTTGCTATCAAAATAGTCGTGGAGTGACGGGGCGTCTTTGTGCCCTCCGTACCGGCTAAGATAGAGACCGGACAGATACAACGGTAAGATAGCCGCCACCACCGACGGTTCCTTATACCATCTTTCAAAGGCATTTTTACTGATGCGGTGGTTCATGCCGGAGTATTGCGTACAGCGTAAGAAATAAAGTAATGTCTGTACCTGGTATTTAGCACCTTTCTTGATAATTTCCGGTACGAGCGTCTGAATCTCTTCCGTATTATAGAATCCGATGCTCCATAAAGCCAGATAGAGTTCGATTGTATCTTTGCTTTGAAGAGCACTGTGTGCTTGTTTCCGGTCGTTCAGAAAACGATGGATCAGTTCTACATATTTATTGGTGATACGTTCGCTGCTGTCTTGTTCTCCGATACCCGTACTGACTGCAATACCGCGTTTCACGGAAGCAAATCGTTGCAGGCCGTTGTCGCAGATGACCGAGAAAAGATGGAGATAACTTTCGGGACAACCTTCGTCCATCGTTTCCACGATAGCTTGGCGGAGACCCTCCTGTAACTTGGCTGCCAGAAGTAACTTCCCTTCCAGTTCCAGCAAGGGGCGGTATCCACTTACTGCGATAGCCTGGAGATGTCCCTGGTTGAGGCGGTTGGCGTTATTCTCACTGGTCAGCACATTGTTGAGGTATTCAATGACAGTCTGGTTGCCTTCTGCTATTTGGGCGGCCATCCAGTTTTGGCAGTTCATCGAATCCTTGTATGCTTCTATTTCTTCCGGAGTGTTTCCTCCGTTCAGTATGGCTTGAACCGTAAATCCGGTGGCGCGCAGTTTCAGAAACTGGGTCAGTGCATCTATAACGTGGCCGATATGCAGAAGAGGATTTGCCGACCGTTGTGACCGGCGCGAGTATCCGTGAGTGTACGGGCACCGTGCTTTGAGCTTCAGATAGGTGTGGAACAGGTGGGCGTACTCGTCTCCCAATAGATAGCGGAGTAGCTTGTTCAATTTACCATCGAAAAGATTGGCAACGCTTTTAATCTTCTCTTCTTGGATAATATAGATGATGCAAGGCTCTAATTTATCGCTGTATGCACCATACCGGGTATCCATGTTGAAGTATTGCATAAATACATCCAACAGTGCCATTGTCTCTTTGTCTAAACTGGTTCTCTTTTTCGTTAACCTTTCCAGGTACGGAGCAATCCGTTTATTTAATGCGTCATTGTAAATCAGTCTCATGATTCTTTTCGTTTTAAATGTGTTTTATAGGATAATGATTACCATAATCTTCCCGACAGCATAGCGAGCCGGATGAAGGTTAAGGTAGATTCTTCTTTAAGTTGGATGGGAGAGGATAGGTCTCCGGTTTCCGTATCATCCATGAAGATACGGAAAATTCCGTCCTCATAGGATTGCAAAGCATTGGTGATGGCTTCGACTTCTGCGGCAGGTTTGCCATTATAGTTTACTGCAAACCCTACTTTGCCGGAAGCTGTTTTATTTTCCACTTCTTCCTGTGTGAGGTATTTCAGCACTTCGCTCTGTTGCAAGCGTTCATTGTATTCGCAGACTTGCCAACTGACGATGGCTTCGATCAACCCCTGTACATTGACAGGCGGAACAGGAAAATCGATAGGAATCTTTTCGATACTGCACTTTCGCTTTCCTAACTGTTTGATTTGGATATATACTCTCATATTCTCTTTATTGGGTGATCTGGATACTTGATGTAATGGCATTCAGATCGGTTTCAGCTTCTTCGTCATAGACAAGCATGACAATAGCAAAAGATCGTTTCTTGCTCTCTTGAAAGTAATGCAACGCTATTTGTTTTACATCCTCTCCCGGTTCATCAGGAGCCCCGATGTGCAGGGGATTCGTGATCTTTGTCATGGGGAGTCCGTTGATGTTGACATTGCTTAGTTGGTAATCTTCTGACGGTTCCCCTTGTGCATTTCTTGGGAGAGTGAGTGATAACTCTTTCATGTGTTCAAACTCCTTCTGCGTGTCGTAGGTGAGGGCGGTAATCGTTAATTGATTCCCTCCGTTGACCAGCATGAGTAATGGAGGTTCCGCACCATCAATAATTCCTTTTGCTCCTGCTATTTTTATCCAGTTGGTAGGATACTGGCAACTGAATTTGGTGGCTGCATCATAATAAGATAGCCACGTATCGTCATTGCTGACAGGCGTATATGCCGGAACTTTCCTGCTGGAAAGATTGTCCGTAGCATTCACAGCGGAATGATTACTGTTCTCGTTTTCCTCTTCCAGTTCACCATTCAGATAGGCTTCCACAATGCCGCTTTCCCATTCATTGCGTATCTCCGGGTAAAGAGGAGGAACGTTTTTGCACAGGATCATGAAGCTGAACAGGAATATACAGAATATACCAAGCTCCCCGATGATGGAGACAGTCCGCTGTGCATCGGGTTTCTCGAACTTGTAGCCGACCACGTATATAATTCCCAGAACAAACCCGCTTAACAACCCGCCAATATGGGCGGCATTATCAATGCCAGCTTTCATCCCGTAAACCAGATTATACCCCACAAAAATGAGGATGCTGGTTAACAATGCCTTTCGTTGTTCTTTGGCGATGCGATGAAAGAGGAGGAATGCAAGGAATATACCGTAAAGTCCGAAGATAGATCCGGAAGCTCCGGCGCTGATTGTCTCACCGTGCATATACAGGCTGAATGCAGCCGAACATAATCCGGTTAGCAGGTATGAAACGAACATACGGCGTCCTCCTATCAGTTCTTCTAACAGAAGTCCTACATACATGAAAGCATACATGTTCATCAGGAGATGGAAAGCTCCGATATGTATGAAGTTGCAAGTCACTGTGCGCCACCAGTCACCGGTCAGAGTCAGCGGTCCGAAGTCGGCTCCCCATTTCAGTAGTGACAGAGTGGAAGGAGACATAATACCCACTCCGGAAGCAATCATTACAATGAATACAAGAATATTGATGTCTATCAGGATGGGAGTTGCTATAAATCCTTTGCGGGGAATGAAGAAAGACAGGAAAGAGTTCCTCTTCTTTTCTTCCTCTATGTAGGCTTTTTCTTCTTCTGTGAGCGGGCGGTTGAACTCTTCTTCGAAATCTTTGGCCCTTTGGGCTAGTTCTTCCGGAGTGAGTGAGGCTTTTATTTCTTCCATTGTTTCCCGTAACTTCTGGATATTTTTTCTGTTCTTTCCATAATCAACAAATTGTACGGAAGAAGACTGACTGCGAACGGATACTTCCCCGTCACTTCCCTTTTCTATGGTAAAGGTTATTGCCTCTCCATGGGAGCGTATACTGAACGGGACTTCAAACCGGATTCCTTCCGGAGTTACTTCCTCGATATTCCACTCAAGTTTTTGAGAGGCTTCGAGAGCCAATATAAGGATTTCCGTGTTTGATAAACCTGGCAAATACAGTTTGTCATTATATGAAGGTTTGAGTGCCATATTTCTATCTCTATCTACATTCATCAATTAAAAAATTACTTATCTCACTGACAAATGTATAGAATAATAATGGAAAATAATAGAATATGACAAATAAAAAAATGCATCCATTTCGTAAGAAAGGATGCTTTTATCAGATTTAGTCGATTATTTGTTACTTTTTGTAGAACGCCAAATCTTCTTTGTCGAAGTTTTCGATGAAATTTGTATGCTTTTCTACTTCCGCTTCTGCATAGTTCAAATATACGTGTGCAGATTTGGAGAACAGTTCAGAAGACTTGCTGGCATCTTGAATCAGTAAGTGACACATGATAATATCAGCAGCCATTTCCACCAGTTTGCGAGCGGTGAAGTCAAGCAATTCCTGATCCTGTACTTCTTTCACAGCGTTGGTACTTGCTTCAAATTTGTCAGCCATCTTCTTCAGGCGAGACATCAGCGGTTCCATTTCCGGTGAACAAGGAATGGCCTCAAACTCGCGGATAGTAGCGATGTAAGAACCATTAGTCACGTAACGGATAGCGGCTACAGTCTGCAACTGGGTAGTTCCTTCGTAGATGCTGGTGATACGTGCGTCGCGATAGATGCGTTGGCAAGCATATTCCATCATGAAACCTGAACCACCGTGAATCTGGATACAGTCATAAGCGTTCTGGTTAGCATATTCAGAGTTCATACCCTTAGCCAGCGGAGTAAAGCTGTCTGCTAGTTTGGCGTATTTTTTCTGTTCCTGACGTTCTTCCGGAGTCAGTTTACGTTCGCGGGAAATATCATCCAATGCTTTGTAAATGTCTACGTAGCGAGCTGTTTGATACAGCAAAGCACGTCCGGCATCCAACTTACCTTTCATGATAGCCAGCATATCGTATACTGCCGGGAATTCGATGATTGCTTTACCGAATTGCTTACGGTCTTTAGCATAAGCCAATCCCTCATTGTAAGCAGCTTGGCTCAATCCTACAGACTGCGCAGCAATACCCAGACGGGCACCGTTCATTAAAGCCATAACGTATTTAATCAAACCGAGTTTGCGGTCACCGCAAAGTTCAGCTTTAGCATTCTTGTACACCAGTTCGCAAGTAGGAGAACCGTGGATACCGAGTTTGTTTTCGATACGACGTACGTTCACACCACCCTCATTCTTGTCATAGATGAACATAGAAAGACCACGACCGTCTCTTGTACCTTCTTCCGAACGAGCCAATACCAAGTGAAGATTAGCATCACCGTTTGTAATAAAACGTTTTACACCGTTCAGCAACCAGCAACCGTCTTTTTCGCTATAAGTTGCTTTCAGCATAACTGCCTGTAAGTCGGAACCTGCATCCGGTTCGGTCAAGTCCATAGACATCGTTTCACCTTGGCATACGCGAGGAATGAAACGGCTGTGTTGGTCAGCGTTACCGAATTCGTACAGTGTTTCAATACAGTCCTGCAAAGACCAGATATTTCCGAAACCGGCGTCGGCAGCAGCCACGATTTCTGCACACATGGTGTACGGAGTGATCGGGAAGTTCAAACCGCCGAATCTGCGTGGCATGGTCATACCGTTCAGGCCGGCTTTCACCATAGCGTCCAGGTTCTGTTTGGTTCCGGAAGCATATTCTACGCGACCGTTAGCACAGTGAGGACCTTCTTCGTCTACACCTTCTGCGTTAGCAGCAATGATTTCTCCTGTGATTTCTCCTGTAATCTCCAATACTTTGTCGTAAGAGTCTACAGCATCTTCGAAGTCCAGCGGAGCGTAGTCGAATTCATCTTTATCTCTGTAATTGCGTTCTTTGAGTTCGCAAATACGTTTCATCATCGGATTGTTCAAGTGAAACTTGAGTTCCGGTATGTCTGTATAATAATTAGCCATCTTTCCTTACTTGCTATTTTGTTTATAATACTTAATCATCTTCGGCACAACTTCTTCGATACTTCCGTTGATTACGTAATCGGCAATCGTATTGATCGGAGCATCCGGATCGTTGTTAATGGAGATGATGATACCACTTTCCTGCATACCGGCGATATGCTGAATCTGTCCGGAGATACCGCAAGCGATGTAGAGTTTTGGACGAACCGTAACACCAGTCTGACCGATCTGACGATCATGGTCTGCGAAACCAGCGTCAACAGCAGCACGGCTGGCACCTACTTCTGCGTGAAGTTCTTTAGCGAGGTCGAACAATAGGTTGAAGTTTTCTTTCGAACCTACACCGTAACCACCGGCTATGATGATCGGAGAACCTTTCAGGTTGTTCTTTGCCTTTTCTACATGGCGTTCGATGACTTTCACTACATAGTCCGTGTCGGCTACATACTTTTTCACGTCGTGACGGATTACTTCTCCCTGATAAGTCGGAGAGAGGATTTCTTTCTTCATCACACCTTCGCGAACGGTTGCCATCTGCGGGCGGTGTTCCGGGTTCACAATCGTAGCAACGATGTTACCACCGAATGCCGGACGGATTTGATATAACAGGTTCTTATAAGTCTTACCTTCTTTTTTGTCTTCGTGGTCACCGATTTCAAGTGAAGTACAGTCGGCAGTCAATCCGCTGGTCAGAGCAGAAGAAACGCGCGGACCGAGGTCACGACCGATAACGGTAGCACCCATCAAACAGATTTGCGGTTGCTCTTCTTTGAAGAGGTTTACCAGGATAGCTGTGTGAGGAAGTGATGTATAAGGGTAAAGGCCTTCACCGTCGAAAACGTGAAGTTTATCTACTCCGTAAGGAAGGATTTGTTTTTCAATATCTTTGAGGCCGCTTCCGGCAACTACAGCTTCGAGCTGACAGTTCAACTGGTTGGCTAACGAACGACCTTTGGTCAGAAGTTCGAGGCTAACGTCTGCAACGTTACCTTCTTCTATTTCGCAATATACAAATAAGTTATTCATGATTATCCGATGGTGTGGTTAGCTAATAGTTCAACAATCAGGTCTTCCACGTCACGGTCGCTACCGCTGATGGTTTTGCTCTCTTTAGCCTGGAACACGATGTTCTGGATGGCTTTCACTTTTGTCGGCGAACCGGACAGACCGCATTGTGCAAGGTCACCGTTTACGTCGGCTACACTCCATTCTACCAGATTCAAATAATCACGCTTGTCATACAAATCGGTATAATCAAGGTTACCTTGTTGTTTTTCGGTAACTGTTTTGGCGTGTTTGTATTTCTGAACCAGTTTCGCATTGCGCGGACGGCAAGGAGCGGCAGAACCGTTTACGGTAATCACGATAGGCAGCGGACCCTCTACAGTTTCTACACCACCGTCGATATGACGTTTCACCTTGATTTTACCATCGCCCACTTCCAGAATTTCTTCTGCGTATGTGATTTGCGTCAATCCTAGCTTCTCTGCTACCTGCGGACCTACTTGTGCCGTGTCACCGTCGATAGCCTGACGACCACCAATGATAATGTCGCAATCACCGATTTTGCGGATGGCAGTAGCCAGTGCGTAAGACGTAGCCAGTGTATCTGCACCAGCGAAAGCACGGTCGGTCAGCAAGTAACCGTTATCTGCGCCACGGAAAAGTCCTTCACGAATAATGTCGGCTGCCCGTCCCGGTCCCATGGTCAGGATGGTTACGGTAGAGCCTGGATGAGCATCTTTCAGTCGAAGAGCTTGCTCGAGAGCATTCAGGTCTTCGGGGTTGAAGATAGCGGGAAGTGCCGCGCGGTTAATCGTCCCGTCGGCTTTCATGGCATCTTTCCCAACATTACGTGTGTCAGGAACTTGTTTTGCCAATACAACAATTTTCAAACTCATGCTATAAATTTTAGTATTAGTATTTCTACAAGTTAGCAGCCAGTAGTCAAGTAGTAATATCTTGCTATCCAAACTATCCGGTTAACTATCAGCGTGCAAATTTACTCAAACGCTTGGTTCTGACAAGAAATCCGAGTAAAAAATGCACAGGTTTAAGATTTTTGAGCAAAAGAGGAGGGTTTTTATAGATTTAATTCAGGGTTGACAAAGCGTTTATGGGCAGTCTGCCGGATTGTCCGGCAGACTGTTGATGAATTCCGGATTATTTGATAAGTTCGTAATAATGTGCATTCGTGAAATTATCATTCTTGAAAATAGCCTTTTGCATAATTCCTACTTTCGTGAATCCCACTTTCTCTAATACCCGCATGGATGGGGAGTTATGCTCAAATACGACTGCGAATACACGTACCTTATCAGTGTGTTCGAAATAATAGTTGATGGCTTCTTTCAGGGCGTCAGTAACGATTCCCTGGTTCCAGAAAGGTTCTCCAATCCAGTAGCCTACTTCTGTACTAAAACGTTCTACATCCGTAGCGGGTACAAAACCGATACTTCCAACTGCTTCTCCGTTTACCTCAATGCAGAAATCTTGAATGTTTTCTTTCGCTTGTACCATAGAGAGAAAAACGTTAGCATCTTCCTGACTATAAGGATAGGGGAGACCGTCACGACAGTTATCCCAAATATTCTTGTTATTGAGATATTGGGCTAATGATGCTACATCTTCGGTTTGCCAGGTACGGAGAGTATAGTTTTTCTTCTGCACAATAATTCCTGTTTTTTGTACCATATCATCTATTATTGTATCCCAATTTCAGCTAACCCCATCGGTTCACCGTCATGTATCATCCGTGTTGCTTTCAACTGAATGTAGCGAGCCTTGACCGGAGTAAAGTAAACCGATTGCAAAATCGGATTGCTCTTTATATTGGAAAATTCATCTTTGGCTACTACCTGGTTGACTGCATTGCTATCCATGCCTACAGATATTTCGTAGGCCGCGATCAACCCTTTATTATATTCACTTTGGTCGGGGAGATAGTGGAATGAGGTAATCGTTCGTTCTTCTCCCAAGTCAATCAATAGTGTATTTCCATTGATGAAACAGGTGGTCTGGTCGTTTTTATCCATGCCTTTCTGTGCTTCCTCTACATCTACTCCAACAAGAGTGAACGGGTAACTTTTCAGTTCTGCAGCTTTCGCTGTGTATGTATCCGAAGTCTCTCCTGCATAATATGCTTCAATGTTATTAATACAGAGACAAGCCCGTGAATCCGTGAAGCGGACACGAATCTTATCCGTAGTGATTGTTTCGAAACGAAGGAGCCGTTTATATCCGATAGTGGTAGTCTCCTCATTGAGCTTTACTGGGAGCCATTCGCCTGCCTGGTTATATTCTACAACGAATGATTTGACACGTTGTCCGAGAGGAATATATTCCTGCAACATCATACGGTTGATCTTCTCTGCCTGAGGTAAATCGAATTCGATAGTGGCTGAAGTGACATCATCATTGGTAGCCCAATAAGTATCATAATCACCGTCGGTCACAGCTTTGGCGGAGAATGTTCTTCCACGTTCGTCCGATGCTTTGGGAGAGAGTCCCGCCAGCAGATTGTGTGCCAGTTGTTTTTGTACATTCTGGTGGAAGTTTACGGCATTGACAGAGTCAGTAGGGTGAATCAATCCGTCACGGTCTACCGGGAAGTTTAATAATAGCGTTGCGTTATGTCCTACGCTGCGGTAATATAAATCAGTCAGTTCGTCTACTGTTTTCACACGGTCGTATTCTTCCGGATGATAAAACCATCCCGGACGGATGGAAACATCACACTCGGCAGCTACCCATTGGTTACCATCGGCATGACCATATTGCAGTTCACGATACTTGGGATAGCCCGGATAAACTTCTCCTGCACGAAGAAAAGACCAGTTAGTAGCTCCGGCAAATCCGTGTTCGTTGCCTACCCAACGACAGCCCGGACCTCCATCCGAGAAGATAACAGCTTGTGGCTGTAACTCATCAATCATCTTGTAAGCTCGCGGATAGTTATAATAAGTCTTGCGGTCGATTGTACGGCTGTCTTTTGCTCCGCCATACCAGCCGTCTCCACCGTTGGCACCATCAAACCAGATTTCAAATACGTCACCGTAGTTGGTCAGCAGTTCGTTGAGTTGTTTATAGAAGTATTCTACATATTCGGGAGAACCATAATTGGCCTGATGCCTGTCCCAGGGCGAGAGATAGACTGCGAATTTAATGCCATACTTTTTGCAGGCATCCGACAGTTCGCGGACAATGTCTCCTTTTCCGTCTTTGTACGGAGTGTTGCGGATACAGTACTCTGTCAGTTGCGTAGGCCACAGACAGAATCCATCGTGATGTTTCGCTGTCAGGATCACTCCTTTCATGCCGGATTTGACAAATGTCTGTACCCATTGCTCACAGTCCAGACGGGTAGGGTTGAATGTTTTAGGATCGGAGTCTCCATATCCCCATTCACGGTCGTTGAATGTGTTAAGTCCGAAGTGTACAAACGCATACGTTTCCATTTTTTGCCATTCCACCTGTTTGGCTTCGGGAATGGGTAAGATAGCTTCCGGTGCTTTTACCGAATTACAGGCACTTAGTAGAAAAAGACCTGTTGCGAAGATAAGAAAGTGTTTTTTCATGGGGGTGTTTATTAGTTAATAATTGAATGTAAGAATCATCTACAATGTAATTCCAACTACAAAATAAAGTTGCTCTTCATAAGGGTTGGCTATTAGCTTTCCGAAGATGGGTAAAGAGAAATTGGACGTTATTTTAATATCTTTTGTTGCAGATAATCCGATATTGACTACATTGAATTTGTCGGAGTACATACTTTCCCAAGGAGTGAAACCTGCTTCGATATTCATATTTACATCCTTCACGCTGAACGGGTAACTCAACTCGCAGTAACTGGACCAGGCACGTTTCCCGTTTTCCCGGTAATCGTTTCCGGCAAAGGTCGTGTACCAGCTTACTGACAATGGGAACTTTTCGCTAAGCATATAGCCGGCTCCTACCTCGAAAGTGTGCCCGGTAGAGTGCGAACTGTAATTGAAGTATTTAAAAGGTTCCTCTTCTGTCTGGGTAAAATAGTTATTGGCGTAAAGAGTCAGGTTTTTGTATTCGTACTCTAGTGATAAATCTATTTCATTGTTCTTTTCGCGAAATTCGGTAGAACCCCATGCGTAAACGGTCAGTCCTTTCCAGTTGAGGCCGAGTGAAGGCTGTACACTTGCATTGCCGCTATCCATACCGCGCCAGATATAACTGCTTACAAAATCAGCAGTTACAAAAACTTCTTGTGCCTGTGCAAAGGCCGTACAAAACAGGATGGCAATAAGTAGGATTTGTTTTTTCATTTTATCGGTTATTTCTTCTCGTTTTCGGGGGGTAAAGATACGCAATATATAGATAAATGATGACAGATGAGGAGAAAAAAGAAAACGGCTGCATTGAGCAGCCGTTTCTTAAGTAATTGTGAATCTTGAAAGTTAGTTAGAAAGTGACGTCCATTTTCAGTACGAAAGTACGTGGAGCGGCAACTGCCATTGGGCGGTAGCTGTATTCTTTATTCAACAGGTTGTTCACCATAAACTGGAAAGCTACTTCTTTTGTGGCTTTTACTCCGAAGCGCACGTCAACAGTGGCATAGTCCGTATTATGTTTTTTCCAGTAAGTAGCCAGTGTCTCTCCTTTTGAATAACCGAAAAGGATGCCACGTACATAATCCATCAGGTCTTTCTGCTGTTTCTCGCGTTCGTCCAACATCAGATAGTCAACTGCCAGAATTTTGCTCTTCCATGCTACATTGGCACCGACATTGATACGTTTCCACTGGAAATCTACCGTAGCTTTAAAACTGTGCTTCGGGCGATATTTAAGGTACTTACCTGTGTTCGATTTCTCTTTCATCTGAAGAGGATCGGTATAAAGCCCCTCTACTGCATTACGTTCCTGATAGTCAGCATCGCGTGGCTCCGTGTATACATATCCCAAGTTATAGAACAATTTCGTGTTCTTATTGAAATTATACACGCCGTTCGTTGAGATTTCTACTCCGTAAATCTGGGCTTTCGATACATTGTGGAACTGGGCTCCGATACCGAACCCTTTGCCATCTGTCAGCATCTGGAATGCATCGCCTATGCTATTAATCATCGTGTAATTGGCATTGTTGAACAGCCCGAACTGGAATTCAACCATGTCTTTATATTGTGTATAGAATCCTGCAACATCCACAAAACCCTGGAAATTACCAACTTTATATCCTTGCTTAATTCCTAATTCCGCATTAAATCCTTTCTCCGGTTTGATGTCCAGATTAGGATAAACGCCAACTCCACCAATATCCTTGCGCAGGTATTTTTCATTGATAGACGGATTACGGTAACCCTGTCCGAAGCTGGCACGGATAAAACTGTAATCAGCCAACTGATAATTTAACCCTGCACGGAAGACCGGACGGAACGGAACTTTGGTTCCGAAGATTTTAGTTTCGGCTTCACGGTGATGATTATTCACCCGATAATATTCGGCACGTACACCGGCAGATACACTCAAACGATCCCAGAAGCGCTGATCGTATTGGAAGAAAGCAGCTATATTATCACTTTTGTATACCTCATCCATTACAGCGGAGTCATAGCGGATATGTTCCAGGGTTACTCCGGTAGTGATTTGTGCACCGCCTTCCCATTTCTTATTGAACTGGTAGTCGAGGTAGTAATCGAAGTTCTTATCAGTCTGTGTTTTTGGAGTGTTTTCGTGACGGATTGATAACATTTGATAACCACGGAATCAGATCACTCGGTAACTGTCCGTTCGTAAGTCCCCCTAAGTCACTCGGCACTCCGTTGTCCATTACCCAAGAGATCAGATCGCAATAATCGGCAGTCGTCGCATTCGGGAAAATATTGCCTAATGAGGTGAACACTCCGTTCATGGCATCTTCCAGATTTCCGTTGATAAGTCCGGAACCTATACCTACCAATGCAGGATAAAGTGAACTGTAATCGCCACCGGCTATATTCTGTATCGTTTTGGCATCAGTTCCCATATTTCCCAGAATATCAGTGATGGAAGTTCCTTGGGTAGGGCGTACGATATTATCGGCACTGTAATAGAAACGTCCTTTAATCTTATGTGACGTACCGTTTTCCGGATTCACATAGTTGATGAACGGATCGATATGGAAATTATTCTCTTCACGTCCCATGTTGGTGAAAGGAGACGGTTTGTACACTTCCGTTGGTGAACGCCAGATAAAGAAGTCACCATATTGATTGGAAAGGAAATCGACATTGAAACCATAATTCAACAGTTTCATTCCCATATCAGGCTGATGATAAGTGAGGCTCCCTCCCATACGGAAACGTTTGTTGTATCCCTGTTGGCGGTATCCTTCGTCAGTGAAAAGATTGATTCCTCCGCTGACATCGAAATTGCCGATACGACGGGAGTGGGAGAGGTCGAATCCTTCGTAAATAGGATTCCGTATACCGCTAAGAAGACTTCCGCGCAGGATCGGTTTAACAGAATATTTATCATCTTTCCAGAAACTCTTGTCGCTCCATTGGTATTTGTCGTTTTCCGCATCACCATATACTCCCACATAAGCACTGAAACGTGTTTTCGGAGTCAGTCCCGGACGTGCAGTACGGATGTTGATAATGCCGTTCAAGGCTGATGACCCGTACAACACGGAGGAAGCTCCTTTAATAACTTCCACCTGTTCTACATTTTCTAAAGGTATGGTGTTCCAATTGATTTCACCGGTTTTTGGATTCAGGGTACTCATGCCGTCTATCAGAATCTGGCTGCGTGCACCTACACCGTAAGTCCATCCGCTGCCACCGCGCATAGAGGGCTGTTTGTCTACAATGTCTACACCGGGCAATGTACGGAGTGTGGAAGAAATATCTGTCGGTGCCTGACGGGCAATATCTCCGGCTTTCACCACATCCATGGAAACAGTAACGTCACTCAACTTCTGTTCAAAGCGTCCGGCACTAACCACCACTTCTTCCAGTAGCTTTGTGCTTTCTTTCATATAAACGTCTTTCGTGATGACTTCACGCTTATTGATAACAATTGGCATCAATACATCTTCATAGCCTACATAACTGAATACAAGATCGACTCCTCCCTCGGGCAGTTTGATTTCATATTCTCCATTGATGTTGGACACTGCTCCCTGATTGCCATGGAGTTTGTATGTGACGGCTGCGCCTACCAATGGCTCATTGGTTCTGGCGTCGTATATATGTCCTTTCAAGGTTTGGGCAAAGCTGTTTCCGAAACCGGTTAGGGATAAAAGGATTATCAGAGTATATAATTTCTTCATTGTTCTTATTCTTTAATAGTATATTAATTTTGAGGTACGAGATCGAGTCCCAAGTCAAAACTTTGAACTAGCAATGCACATTCCGGCCAAGTGATAAATAGCATATCTATTAGCGGTTCGAGAAATCCGGCAAGTCCGGCCATTTCCGGTGGTAATAAACTTGGCAGCATTTTTAATACTATGGGATGAAAATCTCCAAGAAGCTTTAATATCGGAGCTATTCCTTCTTTATCAAGGTAAATGTATGAGTGACCATTTTGTATCTTGATGTGCATAGGTATTCCGTTTGATAACCAATCAAAGAACGTTGCAAAAGATTGATCGTTCATGCTAACGATAAAACCTAGAATCTCATTTTGCAATTGACCGTTTACTGTTTTCAGAAGACTCTTAAGTTTTAAGGCATCCATGCTGAAGATGGCATCCGAGATGGAGCTTATGATGTTTTTGTCGATCACTTTTCCACTGCCGGAAGCAACCTGTGAAATGATTGCCGGCAGATCGAGCTTTATAACAATCTTGCCATCCCTTTGAAACCAGTATGCCAATCCTTTGGGAGAAGTCGTATATTGATAATCTTTAATGGCATCCGTAATCATATCCTGATCCTCTATATCCATATTTAAAAAGGCAGTCAGAACATTACCGATAAATAAATCCTTGTTTTCCTCGTTAAAAGCATCTCCCGAATAATTGGCAATGATATTTCCATCCGGTTCCAATGTTATATCTTTCAGGACGCAAGGCAACAAGTATCCTAATAATCCCTGCAGAACACTTCCCATGTTTTGACCGTTGTAGCTGGTTTCTGTGGCTTCTTCTGTTTCCGGAAATCTGAAGTAAATGGCACATGAAGTCATCTTGTCATCTTTTTCCTCCCATTGATATCCATTTCCCTCATCTGCAATAACCTTTCCTGTTCCATGCTCTACATCTGCGAAACGATAGTTCTTAGCCCATAAATTAGCATTTGCCATCGTTACGTCAGCCAGATTTAATATAAGTCTGCCTTTCACTACGCGTCCCTCATAATTAAAGGTGCTTTGGGTGGTAGTACCGATGCCTTTGCCTTGAAAAGAGTATCCCTCTGCATCTCCTGTGAGAGGTATATGAGCCAGCTTTAATGCCTTTTCTCCCGGAAGAATATCATAAAAAGTAAGATTAGCTGTCTCACCCTTTACTGTGCTGAAATCCACCGATTTCCCAGTCATATTTTCGCCGTTGTATACCAAAGTCAAGGTAGGATTCGGATTCGAAAATTTATTGGAATAATTGGCCGTTACGTCTACAGGATCGGGGCCTGGATAATCTTCACTACAAGAAGTCAGTATTCCTGTTACACTCGTGAATATAAGCGATATTATAAGTGAAATCTTTTTCATTATCATTCTCTTTTATAGTGATTGGTAATTATTTGGTCGATGGAACTAAGTCCAATCCTAAATTGAATAATTGCATGAGTTTCCATTGTTCAGCAATCATAGCCAAATCCAATGAAAGTCCTCCTAAATCGACTTTAATTCCGGATAGTATGTTGATGACAGGAGTTAATGTCTGATAGTCCAGGTATAGATAGGTATGTCCATCTTTGGTATGGGTTATATTCATGGGAATACCATTTTTGATGCAATTGAATAAAGCGGTAAAAGAGGCATCGTCCACCATTACCAAGTAACCTAATATATCATTATTCACAATTGCATTAAGAGTGGAAAGCAGACTTTTGAGGCGAATGGGGTCCGTTTTGAGAATGGCTTCAGTAATCCCGTTGATAAGCTCACCATCTATCTGTTGCTGGCTATTCTTAATGATTTCTGTAATGATTGCGGGAATATTTAGTTTTAATATTAACTTGTTATTGGCTTGTCCCCAATAAGCTAGTCCATTAGGAGATTTCTCATAAGTACGGTTTTCTATAACGGTTTGAATTTGTTTTTGAACAACTTCTGCTTCATCGCCATTCAAAGGTAAGAACAGTAACTCTTCATTTATTGGATCTGAAGAGTAATATGCTGTAATAGTACCATCCTTTTCCAGTTTGATATCTTTTATTAATTGAGGTATGAGCGTCTGAAGAATACCCGGGGCAAGGTTACCTAAGAGATACATTAATGAAGCTTCGTCAGTTCCTATCCCTTCTTTAGGTTTCATATCGAAATAACAGGCACCTTTGTACTGTACAGGATGAAATTCATTCGTAAGATCCTGAACCATTTCATAAAGAGCGAAGTCGTATTTGTTAACCAGCTTTTGGGGATCAGCCATTACCACATTCAAATCCAGCTTCATCGTTTTCGGAGTAATGCTACCGCTGTATTTCACCGTAGCTCCTCCCATCGTGATATTTGTTCCGCTGAAAGTGTAATACCCTTTCTCTTCATTCTCATACAGTTGGATATGACTGATAGGAGTTTCCTTTTCTCCGGGAATCACATCATTCAGTGTCAGTGTTCCCGTTTCACTATCTCCTGTCTTGAAACTGACAGTTTTTCCAACGAGTTTCTCTCCACTGTAGGTTAGGTCTAGCGTATATGGTTTAATATACGAGCCATATTCCTGACTAATTTCTCCCGGCCAAAATAGCTTGTCATTGTAAGTCTCTTCGCATGATGTAAAGAAAAATACCGCGCAAGCTACATAAAATAGTTTTCGTAGGTTTCTCATTTTGCTTTTTGTTTTTATTGCGTATTTAATAAAACTTTGCAAAGTTCGACTAACAATTCTTTATTGTCAAGGTCTGTTTTTTATTTTAATGTTCTATTTTTAATTGTGTATGGCGAAAGTGCTTAAAATGAGAAAATAAATGTGTTCTATTTTTAATATTGATTGTTCTTCTTTTAAGAATGGTTGTAAAAAGAGAATGAAGAGAGCTCTAAAAAAGCAAACGGTTTCCCACCTGTTTTTCACAGGTGAGAAACCGTTCGTTTTTTTCTTCTCTATTTCCGACTCTTGCGGAAAGTTTAGAATGTAATATCCATCTTTACAACAAAAGTACGTGGAGCGGCAACTGCCATCGGGCGATAGCTATATTCCTTATTCAGCAAGTTATTTACCATAAACTGGAAAGCAACCTCTTTCGTGGCTTTTACTCCAAGACGCATGTCAACGGTGGCATAGTCCGTATTGTGCTTTTTCCAGTAGCTCGCCAGACTTTCTCCTTTGGAATAGCCGAAAGCAACGCCACGAACATAATCCATCAGGTCAAGTTGTGTTTTCGGACGTTCATCCATCATCAGGTAGTCCACAGCGAGGATTTTGCTCTTCCAGGCAACGTTGGCACCCAGATTGATACGTTTCCACTGGAAATCTACCGTGGCTTTGAAGCTATGCTTCGGACGATATTTGAGATACTTACCTGTGTTCGATTTCTCTTTCATCTGAAGAGGATCGGTATAAAGTCCTTCTACCGCATTGCGCTCCTGATAATCAGCATCGCGTGGTTCAGTATATACATATCCTAAATTATAGAACAACTTCGTGTTCTTATTAAAGTTATAAACACCGTTTGTCGAGATTTCCACTCCGTAGATCTGGGCTTTCGATACGTTATGGAACTGTGCTCCAATACCGAAACCTTGACCGTCAGTTAACATTCGGACAGCATCGCCGATACTGTTAATCATCGTATAATCGGCATTATTGAAGAGGCCGAACTGGAATTCAACCATATCTTTATACTGTGTATAGAATCCGGCAACATCTACAAATCCCTGGAAATTACCGATTTTGTATCCTTGCTTAATCCCCAATTCCGCATTAAATCCTTTTTCCGGCTTAATGTCCAGATTCGGATAAACACCGACTCCACCGATATCCTTGCGCAGGTATTTTTCATTGATAGACGGATTACGGTAACCTTGACCGAAGCTGGCACGGATAAAACTGTAATCAGCCAACTGATAATTTAATCCTGCACGGAACACCGGACGGAATGGAACCTTGGTTCCGAAGATCTTTGTTTCTGCTTCACGATGATGATTGTTCACCCGATAATATTCGGCACGTACACCGGCAGATACACTCAAGCGATCCCAGAAACGCTGGTCATACTGGAAGAAAGCGGCTATGTTATCACTTTTATATTAATGGCAATTATTATCTTTACAAGTATTTGGACGGGTTTTTATTTTTATAATCGAAATGAAGCTAAAAAATATAATGCTAAGATAAAAGAAATAGAAAAAGAAAATGATAATTAAGATTATTGTTAAAGGAATATCAGAAGTAAAGCTTTCATGATATAATGAATAATAGTGAAAGTGAGTGATAATAATGTTAAATTTTCGTTATGCTGATATAAATGATTTAGATTTTTTAGTGGAGTTAAGGACACGTGATTTAAGACTGTTTTCTAATCAGGAAATCTTACCACAGACAATTAACAAGATTCGTGATTTCTACAAAACAGGTATTATCAATGGTACCTGTTTTACATTATTAGGATTTGATAATGAATTATTGGCTGCTTCAGGAACATTATACTTATATTCCTTAATGCCATCAAATGAAAATCCTTCAGGAATTATGGGGCAGTTAACAAATATATGGGTAGATGAAAAATATCGTCATCAAGGTATTGCTAGTAGAATTGTTAGTGACTTATTAACAAAAGGACAAGGTAAATGTGGAATGATTTGCTTGAATTCTTCAAAAGATGCAATCGCACTATATCAAAAACTAGGATTTAAAACCAAAGAAAGGTATATGATAAAACAATGGGACTAATAATTAAAAAGCCTGATGATGCAATCATTGTAAATAAAAAAGATGGAACTCATGTTGCCTATTATTTGTTTGACGAGTATGAAGTTCACTTAAACAGTTTACCACCGCAAACTGAACAAGTATGGCATTTTCATCAAGCTATCGAGGAAGTAATCTTAATTATTGAAGGAGAGATAGAAATCCACTATTTAGATAATGATAAGAGAATGCGGCAAAGAGTTCAGCCAAATGATTTAATATTAGTTAAAGATAGTATTCATACATTGATTAATCGTAGTACGAAAGAATGTAAGTTTGTTGTTTTTAGATTAGTACTTGATGGTAAGAATAAACGTGATCTAATCAAGAATGACAAAAAGGTTGTAAATATGCTGTAGAATTGTTTCCAAAGAAACAATATAAGGAGGAAGAATATGTTTATTGATTTAACTTTAGAAGTTACTCCAAAACTAACTCAGGATGCTAAAGGAAATGAAAGTAAAGCTAATTTTGGGCATTTAGGCACTCATTTTGATGTGATGAACAAAGAGTTTCCATTATCTTATTTAGAAAGAAATGGAGTTATTTTTGATGTCCGAGGTATTGATGAAATTGAAGTGATTGATTTGGAAAAAAATTAGATCTGGTGAATTTTGTGATTTTTTATACAGGATTTTTAGAAAAGGCAGGATATGGTACTAAAGAATATTTTCAAGCCCACCCTCAATTATCAAATAATCTGATTGTAAAAATTGTTAGATAAGAAAGTTAGTATTATTGGAATTGATTGTGCTGGGATTCGTCGCGGTAAAGAACATACGCCGATGGATCAATATTGTGCTGATCATAATGCATTTGTTGTTGAAAATTTAGATAATCTAGAAAGTTTATTAATGCAAAATGAGTTTACTATAAATACTTATCCGATGAAATTTAGTGAAATGACAGGCTTGCCATGTCGGGTAGTTGCCAAGGTAGATTAAAATGCAAGTGATTCTCGATTTATTTACTGAACTATACGAAAAACAAGATATATTATCAAAGCTAAACCCAAAGCAGCAGTTTGCAAGGTTATGGTTATTCAGTAATTCATTGTCTTGATGCAATTGGAATTCTTGATGGGCCTAACATTACAAAAAATAGCAGAACACCTAAAAATGACTCGTGGGGAATTAGTAAAATTATCAAAAAATTAGTTTCTAATAATTTAATAACAACATATCAAAATGATAATAATAAAAAAGAGATATATTTTAAACTTACAGCTGCCAGAGAACATTTATTTTTAGAGCAGCAGGCACGACATCAAAAGTATATTGAACGTGATATAACTTTTTAAAATGACAAGATGAGCAAAAAATGATAGTTGTTAAAGAATTTTTTAACTGTAATAATTATTTAAACCATCAAATTGAAGAATTAAGCAAATAGCAGTATTGTTCAGAGGCGCTAGTTTTATTAACAAAATTAGTGCCTGTTTTATTAACTTAATAGATTGATTGTAAACGGATACAAAATATATTATAATACTTATGACAATACTTGTCATAAGTTAGGGGAGGTGCTCATAATGGATGAGTTCTTGCAGGGAATCAATGCATCGATTTATTTAAAATGGATATTAATGCAAAACAATCATTATAGTTTAAATATCAAAGTTGATGACAATGATAATAATACGATCATCATCAGTAAATGAAATAGTAATTGGGAAAATAATTTATTATGGCAAAGGGGAATTTTTTTGAGGAAGAGTTAAATGATCGTCAAACAAAGGAAAAAAATCTTTTATCTTCATTTTCAATTAACACATTTTAATCATGCAGTGGAGTTGTTTAAAGAAATGATTAATTGTGCATTAGAAGCAACTAATCGGCCGCAAATAAGAGTTTTATTATGCTGTAGCGGTGGTCTGACAACAACTTTATTTGCAAGTAAAATGCAAGAGCTGGCAAAATTGGAAAATCTATCATATGAGATTTTTGCAACAGGATATTCACGCTTATTTGAGATTGCTAATGATTATGATATTATTTTAATTGCACCGCAAGTTGCTTATATGCTGCCACAAGCTAAGCGACGTTTGCCAGATAAAGAGGTAGTAACGATACCAACACGCATTTTTGCAACAAATGATTATTCAGGAGCATTAAAAATCATTTATGATTGGTATCAAAACAAGGAGGAAAAATAACCTATGAATATCAGTAATACTAAAAATCTACGACAAATAAATCGGGATAAAGTCATGGATATTTTTATGGAGCAAGAAACTTGTACTAAAAATCAATTAGCTTTAGCGACTGGGCTAAGTTTAGCTACAATTACAAATATTTTAAAGGAATTGCTGGCAAGTAATGAAGTATTAAAAGATGGTGAGTTAGAATCGACGGGAGGAAGAAAGAGTGTTGTTTATTCTTTGAATAGCGATTATTCTCGGATGCTAACGATTTCGGTTAATAAAGAATACCGGCGGGTACACTTGATTTATCGGGTTTATAATCTGGCAGATGAAATAGTTTTTAGTGATGAAGTCATCAAAAAGGAAGTTAAAGTTAATGATATTTATGATATTATTAACATCGTTTTAGCTAAGTTTGATAATATAAAAGTTATTGGAATAAGTATGCCAGGGATTATTAATGATGGGCGAGTTACTTCAACTGGATTAACAAATTTTAATGATATTGATTTATATTCATTACTAACCAATAAATATAGTCAAGTGATCATATTGGGTAATGATGTAAATACAGCAGTAATTGGTTTTTATCTAGCAGAAAAAATTATGAAAATGTCTGTCTGTTATTTCAACCAGGTGAAGGGTATGGTGGTGTTGGAACAGTAATTAACGGTCAACTTGTAACAGGTAAAACTAATTGTGCTGGTGAGATACAATATTTACCCTTGAGTCAAGATGATCAATTGAAATTGCTTCAGTCTCCCCACGGAACGATTGAATTGTTGAGTAAGATTGTAATTTGTTTAACCGCGATCGTAAATCCCGAAATCGTAGCTATTAGTTGTACTAATCTTGAGCGTGCTAGTGATTTAGATGAAACATTGAAACAGATGGTTCCGGCTAAATATCTTCCTAAGATAAAAAAAGTAACTAATTTAAGTGAGTATATTTTAATTGGTTTACAACTGATTTGTAAAGATTCTTTAAAAACAAATCTTGTCATAAAAAAACAATCGATTATTTAAGCATCTATAATAAAAGATGCTTTTCTTGTTAATAATTTAATTGGTGATAAGATGTCAGAAAAAGATATACAATTATTGGTCATGTGTTTAAAGGAATATATTAAAAATATTGATGGTGAAAGGTTTAAACAACTATTTTTAGGTTATGCTGAATACATGGCACGAAATTATGGGCAGGATTGTTTGATTGATGAATATGATTTAATGATGGAACAAGTAGAAAAATTTGTTGATGAGCAGCATTTGGATATAAATTTATTACCTCCATACAAGCGGGATGTTTTTTATCGATTCATTAAAAATCATTATTCAAAACAAGATATCTTAAGTTTATATTATTTTAATGATGAGATTGGTGCTTTAGAATGTTTTATTGATATGATTGATAGTAAGTATCAATAAAAGCCTTGTATTATCAAATAAATTTGATATGATTATATAGAAACGAGGTGGAAGGATGTATAAATTTTCTTGCTAAAATTTAATAACAGTATACTTTGAGTTACTGTTTTTGTGCGCGAGAAAATATATCCTTTTAACTAAATCCGATTCTAAGATTCTATTTAAGCTACGAGTGTATATTTTCTTGTAGCTTTTTATATTGTTAGGAGGAATGGAAATGGGTTTATTAGACGTAAAGAATTTATCGTTTAAATATGATAATCAGATTGAAAAGGTATTTGATAATGTTAGTTTTCAAATTGATACAAATTGGAAACTTGGATTGATTGGTCGAAATGGTAAAGGGAAGACTACGTTGTTAGAATTATTGATGTCTAAATATGAATATCGGGGCTATATTACCCCTAATT
>ENA-OQCW01000091-OQCW01000091.1-human-gut-metagenome-genome-assembly--contig:-NODE-91-length-69392-cov-11.007681_pt1 | contig 69392 bp, 55 predicted proteins | sample MGYA00242767_ERZ504593 | MGnify/ENA primary metagenome ERZ504593 (study PRJEB26092, sample SAMD00036307) | human gut metagenome | host: Homo sapiens | study: EMG produced TPA metagenomics assembly of... | reverse complement strand
GGAGGATATGACCAGGGGGAACCCTGGTATTTCTTATAGGATAAACGATTGCAAGACTAACTTCCACCCCTATTTCACAGTGTAGAACAATATAGGCTAAGGGTGGAAGTTAGTTTTTCATTTTAGGGGTAACAAATTCTTACAAAATAATTAGCACTCACCTATTGACAGTGCTAACAACATGTGTTATATTACATGCAGAACAAAGAAAACAACATATTTCTCCTTCGGGAGAGATATTTCTCATATAAGAGGAGGGTTAGCCTATGAATATCAGTAAATTTACACAGAAATCCGTACAGGCTGTCCAGGATCTGGAGAAGGTTGCTTATCAGTTTGGCAACCAGGAGATTGAAGAGGAGCATCTTTTATATGCTCTGCTGGAACAGGAAGACAGCCTGATTCTTAAACTGATCGAGAAGATGGAGATAGATAAAGATTATTTCAGAAATTCTCTGAATCAGGCACTGGATGCTAAGGTTAAGGTATCCGGCGGTGAGCTTCGTTTCGGACAGTATCTGAACAAGGCTCTGGTCAGTGCAGAGGATGAAGCCAAGGCAATGGGTGATGAATATGTCTCTGTAGAGCATCTCTTTCTTGCTTTATTAAGATATCCAAGTCCGAGCATAAAGAAACTGTTTCAGGAATTTGGTATTACTAAGGAACGTTTCCTGCAGGCACTTTCTACAGTACGAGGCAATCAGCGTGTAGTCAGTGACAATCCGGAAGCTACTTATGATACTTTGAACAAATATGGTGAGGATTTAGTTGAAAAGGCACGTAACCAGAAGCTGGATCCTGTGATCGGACGTGATGAAGAAATCCGTAATATCATCAGGATTCTTTCACGTAAGACCAAGAACAATCCGGTGCTTATCGGTGAGCCTGGTGTAGGTAAGACTGCAGCAATCGAGGGTCTTGCACAACGAATCGTGGCAGAGGATGTGCCGGAAGGTCTGAAGGATAAGAAGATTTTTGCCCTGGACATGGGTGCTCTGGTAGCAGGTGCCAAATACAGAGGTGAGTTTGAGGAACGTCTGAAAGCAGTCCTTGAAGAAGTAAAGAAGAGTGAAGGAAACATTATTCTTTTCATTGATGAGTTACATCTGATCGTTGGTGCAGGTAAGACTGACGGAGCCATGGATGCAAGCAATATGCTGAAGCCTATGCTTGCAAGAGGTGAGCTTCACTGTATCGGTGCCACAACTCTGGATGAGTATCGTCAGTATATTGAGAAAGATGCCGCTCTGGAACGTCGTTTCCAGCCTGTTATGGTGGATGAGCCTACAGTGGAGGATACCATTTCCATCCTTCGTGGTCTGAAGGAGAGATATGAAGTATTCCATGGTGTTAAGATCACAGACAGTGCGTTGGTTGCAGCAGCTACACTTTCACATAGATATATCACAGACCGTTTTCTTCCTGATAAGGCCATTGACCTGGTGGATGAGGCCTGTGCCCTGATCAAGACAGAGTTGGATTCCATGCCTTCAGAGCTGGATGAACAGCGCCGTAAGATTATGCAGCTGGAGATTGAGGAATCTGCACTGAAGAAAGAGACAGATAATCTGAGTAAGGAACGTCTGGAAGCACTTCAGAAGGAGCTGGCAGAGCTTCGTGATACCTTTAATACACAGAAAGCACAGTGGGATAATGAGAAGCATTCTGTAGAGAAATTACAGAAGCTTCGTGAGCAGATTGAGGATGTGAATAAGCAGATCCAGAAAGCAAAACAGAACTATGATCTGGAGAAGGCTGCACAGTTACAGTACGGCGAACTTCCGAAATTACAGCAGCAGCTGGAAATCGAAGAAAAGAGTGTCAAAGAAAGTGACAGAAGTCTGGTACATGAGGCAGTTACTGATGATGAGATCGCAAGGATTATTTCCAGATGGACCGGTATTCCTGTAACAAGACTGACAGAAGGCGAGAGAGCGAAACTCCTTACTCTGGAAGATCAGCTTCATAAGAGAGTTGTAGGTCAGGATGAAGGTGTGAAGAGGGTTACAGATGCAATCCTTCGTTCCAAAGCCGGCATCAAGGATCCGACCAAACCTATCGGTTCTTTCCTGTTCCTTGGTCCTACAGGTGTAGGTAAGACAGAGCTTGCCAAGACTTTAGCAGAGAATCTGTTTGATGATGAGCAGAATATGGTCAGAATTGATATGAGTGAATACATGGAGAAGTATTCTGTATCCAGACTGATCGGAGCGCCTCCGGGATATGTAGGATATGAGGAGGGCGGCCAGCTTACTGAGGCAGTCCGCCGTAAACCATACAGTGTTGTACTTTTCGATGAGATTGAGAAAGCACATCCGGATGTGTTTAACGTACTGCTGCAGGTACTGGATGATGGCCGTATCACAGATTCTCAGGGACGTACAGTTGACTTTAAGAATACAATTCTTATCATGACTTCCAACATTGGTTCTCCGTATCTGCTGGATGGTATTGATGAGAATGGTGAAATCAAACCTGAGGCTCAGAGTCAGGTTATGGATGACCTGAGAGGCCATTTCCGTCCGGAATTCCTGAACCGTCTGGATGAAATAATTATGTTCAAGCCCTTGACAAAATCCAATATTGGTAAGATAGTAGACTTGATGGTCGGCGAGCTTGACAAACGTCTTGCAGACCAGGAGCTTTCCCTGGAACTGACAGATGCAGCCAAGGATCAGGTTATCGAGAATGGCTATGACCCGGTATATGGTGCACGTCCGCTGAAACGTTATCTGCAGAAATATGTAGAGACTCTTGCGGCGAGAAAGATTTTGTCCGGAGATGTTCACGCAGGTGATACTCTGGTGCTGGATGTTCAGAATGGGGAATTCATTGTTACGGTAAAGGACGGAAACTAAATGATACCCAAAGATCCAATGATTCTGCTGAGTTATGTGAATACTCAGCTCAGGGATTACTATGATTCCCTGGAAGCACTCTGCACATGCAGAGGACTGAAGAAAGACGAACTGGTGGCGAAGATGCATTCCATCGATTATGAGTATGATGAGGCAACCAATCAGTTCATATAAGAAATATGTGAAATGCTCTCTGACAGCGGGAATTGCTGTTGGGGAGCATTTTTCGTATTGCATATAAGAAAGATCCCTGCTTTAATTGCCCAAAAGTGATAAACTGCGGAGCAGTTATTGGGTCATGTGTTTCAAAATCAGTACAATTTTAAAAAATAGATAAGGCAGCACAAAAAAATGTCAGTAATAAAGATTAAATCGTTAAAATATAAACGAAAATAATCAGGGAATATGTAAAAAATGTATAAAAAAACAGGAAATAAAGTATAAATATTCACTATCCACACAATTGATTTTTGTATGCTGTATGATATAATTGCATCTGTAAAAAACAAGCGCATATTAAATAGGAAGAAACACGTATATGAAAAAAATCTCCTGAATGATAATCGCGCTGTACGAAAATACAATATGGAGGTGGCAGTTTTGAAAAAGTTGGTGACCGTACTGGGTGCTTTTTTTGCAGTTCTTCTGGCTTGTCCATTGAGTGTATTTGCGGCAGAAGGCAGTAAAGCACCATCTACAGTACCTGTATGGCTTTGCATTCCCTTTGCAGGGCTTTTGTTATGTATTGCAGTGATGCCTCTGGTGAAAGCGGAGTGGTGGGAGTCTCATCAGCCACTGGTTGTTGCCTTATGGATCATTCTGATGGTGGTTCCATTTGCTTTCGTTTATGGAGCCGGAAAGACTACAGAGACAGTTCTGGACTGTATTGTGAATGATTATCTTACATTTATCATTCTATTATTCGGCCTGTTCTGCGTATCAGGTAATATTACCATGGAGGGTGATTTCGCAGGTTCCCCCCGTGTTAATGTAGGTCTGCTTGCACTGGGAACTCTTCTGGCAAGCTGTATCGGTACCACCGGTGCCAGTATGCTGATGGTACGTCCGGTAATTAAAATGAATTCATGGAGAAAGAGAAAAGGACATATTATGATCTTCTTTATCTTCATGGTTTCCAATATGGGTGGATGTCTTACACCAATCGGAGATCCGCCGCTGTTAATGGGATTTATGCGAGGCGTTCCTTTCTTCTGGAGCCTGCATCTGTTCCCTGTACTGATCTTTAATATGGTCATTCTGCTGTTTGTATTTTATCAGATTGATAAACGTTCCTACAGAAAGGATATTGCAAATGGACGTAAACCGGATATCCGTAAACCGGGTACTCAGTTCCGTCTGGATGGACTGCACAATATCATCTTCCTTGTGATGATCGTTGGCGCGGTAATCTTAAGCGGTGTACTTCCGGGAATGTCCGCATTCCAGGATGCCGCAGGCAATGTAAGAGGCATTCATCTTTTTGGAGAAGTAACCCTGACATTCCCGGCACTGATTGAGATTGTAATCATATTGCTTGCTGCTTTTCTTTCCTTTAAGACAACAGATAAGCAGATCCGTATCAGAAACCATTTTACCTGGGGTGCGATCCAGGAGGTTGCGGTTTTATTCATCGGTATTTTTATCACCATGCAGCCTGCATTGATGCTTCTGAAAGCGGTAGGACCGAATCTGGGAGTTACTGAACCGGCAGAGATGTTCTGGGCAACCGGTGCACTTTCCAGTTTTCTGGATAACACACCTACTTATCTGGTATTCCTTACAACAGCAGGAACGCTGGCATTTACCAATGGAATCACAACTACACTGGGAACAGTACCTACCAAGATTCTGTCTGCCATTTCCTGTGGTGCGGTATTCATGGGTGCCAACACTTATATCGGAAATGCCCCAAACTTTATGGTAAAGGCAATCTCTGATGAGAATGGTGTGAAGATGCCGTCATTCTTCGGATATATGCTGTGGTCTGTTGCATTTCTGGTTCCGGTGTTTATTATCGATATGTTTGTATTCTTTTTATAAGGAGGGAGGATCATTATGCAGGATAATCAGGAAAAATGTAAAGAACTTGCAATACGCATTTATAACCTGGACGAAGAAGTTTATAAATGTGTGGGTTCCTCTCTGGGACGTACATTTACAGGACAAAAAGAAACAACTCTCCGTCATCTGGCAGCACTGATGTATACCAAGCCGGACGGACATCTGCTCAGAAGTGAACTGGCGCTGATCAGTAACATGGCCCGTACCATCAGGGATAAGAGCGAGAGAAGACGTCTTATGATAGAGTATGACAGTATTCTGAAAGAGATTGAAAGTCTTCCGGATACATTTGGACAGACAGATATTGTAGATAAAGAACGTATCAGTCTGAATAATCTGATCGCAAGACGCCAGAATGAGATTTCCGAAAATGATCATCTGATTATCTGTATCAGCCGTACACAGGGAAGTGGCGGTAATGATATCGGATTTGAACTGGCGGATCAGCTTCAGATCAACTATTATGATGCAGAGATCTTTGATCAGGTTATGAAGCGTCTGCAGGCAGACAAAAATGCAGTCAGTGATACTGGTAATTTTGAAGGATTTGATAAATACAGAAAGAAAAAACACACAGATCTGAAAACCTGGTTCAGGGAATTCAATCGTTATCATGGACTTCCGAAGCAGGACGCAGTATTTTTCAATATGAGTGATCTGATCTGTGAACTGGCAAAGAGTGAAGACTGCGTGATCATGGGACGTTGCGCAGATGCGATTCTTAAGAATAATCATATTCCTCATATCAGTCTGTTTATCAGTGCTCCCTTCCAGGTTCGTGTGCAGCACGTTATGGATATCCGTAATATGAATCTGAAACAGGCAGTACGTTTTTTGAAGCAGATGGATAAGCAGCATAAGAAATATTATGAATTTTATACCGGTGAGAAATGGGGAAAACCGGAGAATTATGATTTGTGTATCAACAGTGCCAACTATGGACTGAAGGATACAATTGAGCTGATCCAAAGAATGCTGGATCAGAAAGTTCACTGATCAGAGGGAGATTTATCTGTCTGATTTAACCGAATCAAGTAAATAGCGGAGCGGATTGCGAATATCCGCCTGATAAAGAAAATAAGCTCTGTGGATAAAAGAAAAATCCACGGAGCTTGTTTTTTTGCCAAGTCCAGGCAGATATTTGTAAGCAGCAAAGCAATCTGGGAATGCCCGGCGCTTGCTGTAAACGACTTTGATTTTAACGCCAGTTGAATGTACTCATACCATAAACATAGATAAAGGCAATCATAATCGGAAGTACAAACCGGAAGAGTGGTTTCATCCACTTCTGTACCTTTAAGCCCTTACCTGTATTGGCCTCTCTGATAAAGTTATCCCATCCCCAGCCGAACTTATTACAGCAGAAGAGTGCAAGGATGAGAGAGCCAAGGGGTAAAATATTGTTGGAAACAATAAAATCCCAGAAATCAAGCCAGGTAGTTCCTTCGGCAAATGGCTGGAAGTGGAAAACGCTGAAACCAAGGGCTGTGGTAAGTGCCAGAAGAAAGACACCTGTGCCGCAGACCACGCTGCCTTTTGGACGGGACCAGCCGGTAAGCTCACGGATCATTGCCAGGATATTCTCGCACACACCCAGGACAGTTGACATAGCTGCGAATACCATGAACAGGAAGAATAAGGAACCCCAGATGCGACCTCCGGACATGTTGTTAAAAACTGCTGCCATTGTATCAAACAGAAGACTTGGTCCTGCGTTTACTTCCAGATCAAAGGTGAAGCATGCAGGGAAAATAATAACGCCTGCAAGAAAAGCAACCAGTGTGTCCAGTATGATCACATGAATGGCTTCCCCCATTAGAGAATGCTCTTTGCCAATATAGCTGCCAAAGATAGCCATGCCACCCATACCTGTAGATAAAGTAAAGAATGCCTGGTTCATTGCCCCTACGATCACCGAACCATCAATCTTTGAGAAATCCGGTTTCAGATAAAAGGTCATTCCCTCACCAGAGCCTTTCAGAAAAAGACTGTGTACAGCGAGAGCAAGCATTAGCACCAGCAGTGCAGACATCATATATTTTGTCACACGCTCCAGTCCTCCCTGAAGATTGAAGGAAAGGATGAAAAATGCAATGACTACAGTGACCAGTAAGAAGAATACATTCACAGAGGGAGAGGAGATCATGGCTGAAAATCCCAGTGAACCATTTTTACCTCTGAGAAACTGTACAAAATAATAAATGATCCAGCCGCAGACAACAGTGTAAAATGCCATCAGGGCAATGTTGCCAAGCAGACAGAACCAGCCGAAAATCCCCCATTTCTGTCCTGGCTTTTCCAGCTTACGGTACATGAAAAGGGGACTTGTCTGAGCCGCTCTTCCAATGGAAAATTCCAACACAAGAGCCGGGATTCCCAGGATGACCAGACACAGAAGATAGATCAGCATAAAGCTGCCGCCGCCATTTTGCCCGCACATCCACGGGAATTTCCACACATTTCCGCAGCCAATGGCACAGCCGGCGGAAAGCATAATGAAGCCAAGCCGGCTTCCAAGCTGTTCACGTTTCATAAGATAACGCTCCCTTCAGAAGTTCATATAAGAGATATTATAAGATAAAAAACAATATTTGTAAAATTGATTGTTTTGTTGTATATTATTGAAAATATCGTTTATATAAGAAAAATAACGCTTCTGCGCTTCGATGGGAAACATTGAAAAAAATATGGGAAAGGAACGAGAAATGGATACAAATGTGTTAAAAACTTTTATTGCAGTATGTGAATATTCCGGATTTTCGGCTGCTGCAAAAGAACTGGGATATACACAGTCTACAGTTTCTTCACAGATTAAACAACTGGAAAAGGAACTTGGTGTCAGGCTGTTTGACCGTTATTATCATAAAATCAATCTTACGGAAAAGGGAGTTTTAGTTTTGCAGCAGGCTCGAAACATTCTGAAGTCACAGGCGAAAATGCTTGATTCGCTGAATTCGGCTGAAAGCATTGAAGGCGAGATACGGTTGTCTATGTCCAGTTCTGTCTGCAGCAGATATTTTAAAAATGATTTTCTGCGTTTTCATCATCAGTATCCGGAAATAAAAGTGGAGATAACAGAAAACGGTACAGAGCAGATGTTTGATAAATTGCGGAAGAACGAAACAGATCTGGTTTTTACTCTGGACAGGCATATTTATGATTCGGATTTTATTATTTGCGCGGAACAGGAAGAACAGGTTCATTTTATTGCAGCGGCTGACAATTCTGTTACAGACTGCTCATGGAAATTAAGTGAAATCTCTCAGAATGAGTTTGTGTTAACAGAACAAGCCATGAGTTACAGAAAAATACTGAATGAAATCCTTGCATCCCAATCACTGGAAATCCGTCCGGTTCTTGAAATCGGAAATCCGCTCCAGATATGTGAACTGGTAAAAAACAGCAGCCTGCTTTCCTTCCTTCCGGATTTCATTTCGGAAAAATATGTGAAAGACGGACAGATTAAAAGACTGGATGTTGCCGGCTGCCCGGTAACTGTATGGACACAGTTGCTGCTCCACAAAAATAAATGGCGGTCTCCGGCAGTTAATGTGTTTATAGAATTTTATAAAGAAGTCATGCAGAGATAGAGCTTGAAGAATACTGGAAATTTTATTCGACCTGAGATGAAAAATATTAGCCGGGCAAAATAAAATTGAATATTTACAAATTGGAAATATCAAAGCTAAATCTAAAATAATTATAAACTGCACAAAAAACACTTGCATTTTTTGTCTAAAAGTATATTATATATGATTAGTCAGGCTAATTAAAAAATCAGACCTGAAAGAGGACAGAGGCCGGAAAGGAGTGAAGTTATGTGGTGCCCGGAAGAGGAGAAGAAAGAGAAACGAGAAGAGAAAAGCATGCCTGCGCTCTTTATGGAGATCAACCGCCAATATGGTATGAGATGTATGCAGCGTATACGGGAAATCGGTATCCAACAGGGACAGATGCCGATCATTATGATCGTATACAGACATAACGGCTGCAGCCAGAAGGAGATTGCAGAGTGGATGGGTGTAACACCGCCCACTGTAAATGTAAGTATCCAGCGTCTGGAGAAAGCAGACATTGTCTGCAGGAAACGTGATGATAAAGACCAACGCATCATGCGTGTATATCTGACAGAAAACGGAAGAAAAATCGTGGAGGAGCTCCAGCAGGAAAGCAAAGCTGTGGAGAAAGTGATGTTCAGCAATTTCAGCGAAGCGGAGCTATGTCTTTTACGAAGGTTTTTTGGGCAGATTCTGGATAATATTTCGGAGATACCTGTCAATAGGTAGAAACTGAAAAATACATGATGGAGCAGATTGAGAAAACTGTATCAGCATGTTCGGATAAAAAATAATATTGTCTGCAAAAGAACTGACATGTGAGTTTAAACAGACATACATTAAAATAGGAAAAGAGGGAATCAAGCAATGATTAAACTGATGAAATATCTGAAGAAATCAGCGGGATACATTGTCCTGATCATAGCACTTCTGTTTCTGCAGGCGTATTGTGATCTTTCCCTGCCGGATTATACCTCCAAGATCATTAATGTAGGTATCCAGCAGAAAGGTATTGAAGATAGTGTGCCGGATAAGCTTCGGGATTCAACCTTGCAGAATCTTCAGATTTTTATGGATGAGGATCAGAAAAAGGAAGTTTCACAGAATTATACACAGGAAGAGGATACCTGGATATTAAACGATGATATTTCCAAAGAAACCAGAGAGAATTTAAATGAGGATTTCTCCAAGGCAATGATGATGGTATCTGCCTTTTCCGAAGACAGTGAACAGGGTCAGGCAATGGTTGCACAGATGGGCCTTCCGGAGGGAACAGACCCGTTGACAGCGCTGACGCAGATGCCGGAAGAAGCAGTACAGCAGATTATGAGTCAGGTGGATGAGAAGCTGAAAGATATGCCGGAGTCTATTGTGACACAGGCTGGTGTTTCCTTTGTTGCTTCAGAATATGAAGCACTGGGGAAAGATGTGGATGCCATTCAGATGCATTACATCCTGATGTCAGGTATCAGAATGCTTGCCATGGCTCTGGTGATCATGCTGGCAGCGATCAGCGTCACATTTATTTCGGCCAGAGTGGCAGGCAGACTTGGTCATGACCTGAGAAACAGCATTTACCGTAAGGTTATGAGCTTCTCCAGCAGAGAATATCACAAATTCTCCACAGCATCCCTGATCACACGAAGCACCAATGATGTGCAGCAGGTACAGCAGGTTATGGCAATGATGTTCCGTATTGTTCTGTACGCGCCGATCCTTGGTATTGGTGGTGTGATCAAGGTATTGAACACAGATTCTTCCATGACATGGATCCTTGGTGTGGCAGTTGGCCTGATCCTGATTGTGATCTTTGTGCTGTTCCAGGTGGCAATGCCTAAATTCACTATCTTACAGACTCTGATCGACAGACTGAATCTGGTATCCCGTGAGATCCTGACAGGTATCCCGGTGATCCGCGCATTCAGCCGTGAGAAGCATGAGGAAGAGCGTTTTGAGAAAGCAAATCTGGATCTGACAAAAACAAACCTGTTTGTCAACAGATGTATGACTTTTATGATGCCCATTATGATGCTGATCATGAATGGTGTATCTGTACTTATTATTTACAGTGGTGCCCATGCAGTAGACAACGGAACCATGCAGGTTGGTAATGTTATGGCATTTATCCAGTATGCAATGCAGATCATTATGTCCTTCCTGATGATCACTGCAATGTCTATTATGCTCCCGAGAGCAAATGTTGCAGCGCTTCGTATTGATGAGGTTCTGAAAACAGAGGTTTCCATTCAGGATCCGGAAACTCCGGTACATCCGTCAGAAAGTGTGAAAGGTGAGATCGAATTTGACCATGTATCCTTTGCTTACCCGGAAGCAGGTGAGAATGTACTGACAGACATTTCCTTTAAAGCAAAGAAAGGTCAGACGATTGCAGTGATCGGAAGTACAGGAAGTGGTAAAAGTACCCTGATCAATCTGATCCCAAGATACTATGATGTGACAAAGGGTTCTGTTAAAGTGGATGGTGTGGATGTCCGTGACATGACTCAGAAAGAGCTTCGTGATAAGCTGGGATATGTGCCGCAGAAGGGTGTACTTTTCTCAGGTACCATTGATTCAAACATCCGCTATGGTAAGCCGGAAATCACTGATGCACAGGTAAAGGAAGCAGCAGAGGTTGCACAGGCTACAGAATTTATTGATACCAAACCGGAGAAATATGAATCCCCTGTATCACAGGGAGGTACCAATGTTTCGGGCGGACAGAAACAGCGTCTGTCCATTGCCAGAGCCATTGCAAAGGATCCGGAAATCTTTATCTTTGATGACAGCTTCTCTGCCCTTGACTTTAAGACTGACAGTCAGTTAAGAAAGGCATTGAAGGAGTACACCAAGGACGCAACTACCGTAATCGTTGCCCAGAGGATCAGTACCATCCTTGGTGCAGATCAGATCATTGTACTGGACGACGGACATATGGCAGGTATTGGAACTCATAAGGAACTGATGGCAAATTGTGAGGTATATCAGCAGATTGCAAGATCTCAGTTATCAGAGGAGGAACTGGCATGAGCGAACAGAGAAGAAGAGGTCCTATGGGAGGACATGGACGTATGATGTCCGGCGAAAAGGCGAAAGACTTCAAGGGTTCCATGGCTAAGCTTTTCCGTTATATGGGACGATATAAATTCCGCTTTATACTGATGTTTATCTTTGCAGTAGCGGGAACTGTGTTTAGTATTGTAGGGCCTAAGATTTTAGGTAAGGCGACCACAGAGCTGTTTAACGGCCTGGTTGCCAAGGTAAACGGAACCGGTGAAATTGACTTCGGAAAGATCGGGATGATCCTGTTATGGACACTTGGATTATATGTGTTAAGTGCATGCTTTTCCTTTGTACAGGGATTCGTAATGTCAGGGATCTCCAATGATGTTACCTATAATCTGAGAAAAGATATTTCAAAGAAAATCAACAGACTGCCTCTGAATTATTATGAGAGCAGAACAAACGGTGAGATCCTCTCCCGTATCACCAATGATGTGGATACTCTGCAGATGAGTCTGAACCAGAGTCTGACACAGCTGATCACATCAGTGACAACCCTGATCGGTGTATTTATTATGATGCTTTCCATCAATGTGTGGATGACTCTGGCAGCACTTCTGATCCTGCCGGTTTCCATGTTCATCATCCAGACTGTCATGAAGCATTCCCAGAAGTACTTCCAGGATCAGCAGAGCTATCTGGGTAAAGTAAACGGTCAGATCGAAGAAAACTTCGGTGGTCATAATGTGGTCCGGGTTTTCAACAAAGAGAATGATGTAGTAGAAGAATTTGAGAAAGATAATCAGAAGCTTTATGAATCTGCATGGAAATCTCAGTTTTTCTCAGGAATGATGATGCCGATCATGCAGTTTGTAGGTAACCTTGGATATGTAATGGTAGCTCTCTTAGGCGGCGTGTTTGTAATCAAAAAAAGTATTGAAGTCGGTGATATCCAGTCCTTCTTCCAGTACATCCGTAACTTTACACAGCCAATCCAGCAGATTGCACAGGTTACAAACCTGTTACAGTCCTCAGCAGCAGCTTCCGAACGAGTATTTGAATTCCTGGAGGAGCCGGAAGAGAGTCAGAATGAGAAGAACCCTGTAGATGTTAATACACTTACAGGAGATGTACAGTTTGAACATGTAAAATTCGGTTACAATCCGGATAAGATCATTATCAATGATTTCTCTGCAGATGTGAAGGATGGCCAGAAGATTGCCATTGTAGGTCCCACAGGTGCAGGAAAGACAACTATGGTGAAACTGCTTATGAGATTCTATGATCTCAATGGCGGAAGTATTAAGGTAGACGGTTATGACATCAAAGACTTTAACAGAAGCAGCCTGAGAGAGATGTTTGGAATGGTGCTCCAGGATACCTGGCTGTTCTCGGGAACCATTATGGAAAATATCCGTTACGGACGTCTGGATGCTACAGATGAAGAGGTGATCGCAGCAGCAAAGGCAGCCCATGTGCACAACTTTATCATGCAGCAGCCGGGCGGCTATGACATGGTTCTGGATGAAGAAACCAGTAATATTTCCCAGGGACAGAAACAGCTTCTCACTATTGCCAGGGCAATTCTTGCCAATAATAAGATCCTGATCCTGGATGAGGCAACCTCCTCTGTAGATACCAGAACCGAAGTGCGTATCCAGAAAGCCATGGACAATCTGATGAAGGGCAGAACCAGCTTTGTGATCGCGCACAGACTTTCTACCATCAAGGATGCAGATCTGATTCTGGTTATGAAAGGCGGTGACATTATCGAGCAGGGAAATCATGAAGAGCTTCTGTCTAAGAAAGGCTTCTATGCAGACCTGTATAACAGTCAGTTTGAGAATAAGGCAACTGCCTGAAATAGAAAATTACAGTATGGAAATCATGATATAAATCATGGTGTAAATCTATGGCAATTTCTGAAAAAATGAAATTACTGTAAGAAAGAAATGTATTATAAATCCCTCAGGGTATTTGTGAAAGAGAATATATCCGGCAGATATAGGATCGCACAGATACTGGATGAGGGATTTTTATTATTGTTTACTGCAGCTTCTTATGGATGCATAGAAACAGATGAATCGAGATATACCGTGCAAATTTACGTCTTTTCTGTAAGAGGGTAATATGTTATAATTAAAAACCAATCTACGAAAATTGATATATTTTATCATCATAATAACAAGAGAAAATGATAACAATAATAAGGAGTATTGTAGCTGTGAAGTTACTGAACAGTTGCAAATATCAGAGGATATCAACAATATGACAGATAAGAAAAACGGCAGAGAATATCTGGGCTATGTGCTGGAAAAATTAAAAGAACGTATCACAGAAATCAGCCTTTCTCTGGTGGAAGGCCAGAAAGAGATTGAGGGAATGCATGAGTATTACTGGGAAAATTATACAGAGATGGACCAGTATGGCTATGAGAAGTATGATAATCAGCAGGCATTGTTCCGCCAGATTTCCGCAAATGAAGAGCAGCTGATTCTGAAACAGAGATTTCGCAGAATGGCAGATTCTCCATTCTTCGGAAGAGTGGATTTCATTTACGAAGGAGAGGACGAACCGGAGATCTTTTATATTGGAATTGGAAATTTCGCAGAGAAAGCAGGGCATATTCCATTAGTATACGACTGGCGTGCTCCGGTAAGCGGTCTGTTTTATGACTATGACAAAGGACCGGCTTCTTATGAGGCTCCCATGGGTGAAATCCATGGCGAGGTTGCTTCCAAATGGCAGTACAAGATCCGCAACGGAAAAATGATCTATGAATTTGAAAGTGATGTAAAAATTGATGATGAGATCCTGAAAGCAGAACTGGGAAGTAATGGAGAAGTCCAGCTTAAGAACATCATTCGTACCATTCAGAAAGAGCAGAATGTCATCATTCGAAATACAAAAGACAGGATCATGGTAATCCAGGGTGCGGCAGGAAGCGGGAAAACTTCCGTGGCGCTTCACAGGATCGCCTATCTTCTCTATCATGACAGACAGAATCTGAAGTCTTCCAATATTCTGATCCTGTCGCCAAATGGAGTGTTTTCCGATTATATATCCCATATCCTTCCTGAACTGGGAGAAGAGAATATTAAGGAAATGAGCTTTGATCTTTTTGCCTATAAGCAGCTTAGGGATACAGTTTCTGACTGCGAAGACCGCTATGATGAAATTGAACGCAGAATCCGTTTTCCGCAGAAAGCTTCTCTTGCAGAGGAGAAACAGTCCATGGAATTTATAAATCTTATGGAACGCTATCTGGTGGAACTGGAAGACCGTCTGATGAATTTTAAAGATGTGGAATATAAGGGATTTGTAAAGACAGAATCAGAGATCATTGAATTATTTTATTTCAAATTCCAGGATTTTCCACTGCTCTCAAGGATGGATGCAGTTGCAGATTATTTCATTGACGAGGTGGAAACTCTGCGGGATCGTGATCTGGCGGATGATGAGAAAGACCTGATCCGTGAGAAATTCATGAAACTGTATGTGACCAGAGATCTTTATGTGATCTACAGTCAGTTCCTGAAAGAGAACGGATACAAAGGACTTCCGCGTGTTTCGTATGAGAAAAGAAAGCTGAAATATGAGGATGTTTATCCTGTCCTTTATCTGAAATATCGTTTGCAGAGCCAGCAGGGAAGAGGCAATATCAAGCATCTGGTGGTAGATGAGATGCAGGATTACTCAAGGCTTCAGTATGAAATCCTGCAGAGGATTTTCTCCTGCAGGATGACGATCCTGGGTGACCGGGCACAGACTATGGATGACAAACAGCAGGATGTACTGAAATTCCTGCCGAAGATTTTCGGGAGGGATATCCACAAGATCATTATGAATAAGAGTTACCGTAACACCATAGAGATTGCGTCTTATGCAAATCAGCTTGCGGGTATTGAAGATATGGAACTCTTTGAACGTCATGGTGCTCCGGTGGAGGAGAAAATATTTGTGGATATGAGCCATGCTGCGGAAGAGATTGCAGAAACTCTGAAACTCGGCGAAGAAGAATATGAAACAGCAGCGGTTGTCCTGCGTACAGAGAAAGAAGCAGAACATATGTGGCTTCTTCTGAAGGAAATTCTGGGAGAAAAAGGATTTGATGTAAAAGAACGCCTGTCTTATCTGGACAGAAACAGCACAAGCTTTAAGAAAGGTCTTACAGTTACGACATTCTATCTGGCAAAAGGTCTGGAATTTGATCAGGTATTTGCAGTATTTCCGCAGAAAGACCAGAGCCCGCTTGTGCGTCAGGCGAGATATATCGCTGCAACAAGGGCCCTTCATGAACTGCATATGTATGAAGTGGAAAAATAAAAAAGTAATCTTCCAGTTACAGAGAAAAAAAGATAAATGGTATGATGGAGCAGAAAAATGGCGTTATGATAGACTGTTACTGTTCACACGCCACTATCCAGCGAGGTGTTTTGGCATGAATATGCCAAAATCCCGAGACATACAAGCCAAAATTCCATTGCCGCAGGCAATCTGGAATGAATTTTGGCTACGTTACTGTGAACGGAGTGAACAGTAACGATAGACTATGTAAATCGCAGAAGGCTGAGAAATCGACATTGACATCTATGTAATGAAACTGTAAAATATATAATGTCAGTGGCAAAATACCTTTTGTCCCTGACACCATATTTTATAAAGTACGGAACAGTTATAATAATATCAGAGAGAGGCTTCCTCTCCTGACCTGATATCAAATATTACCTGAAGACTATATATCTATTCTAAGGAGGATATTATGAAAAATAAAAGAGTACTAATGTTATTGGCCTTAACAACTGTATTATCTGTTTCCATGACTGCATGTAACTTTGGAGGCGGCAGTGACGAGGATTCAAGTGTGGTACAGGTAACTCCTACACCGGAGCCAACCAAAGCAGCGAAAGCAACTCCTACCCCTGCACCGGCCAATGCCCAGAATACTACCTATACATCTAAGAACAAAGCAGTATCCATTAAACTTCCGGATGCGACATGGGCGAATAAATCAGATTCTGACGATATGTTAAGCTTCGAGTCACCGAAACAGGGCAAACTCCTGATTCTGCATGGTTCCGGTGAAGAGGATATGTCTGTGGCGATCATTCCAAGTTCACAGGATACAGCCTCTGCACTTGTAAAGGCAGATAATCTTGTAGAAGGTACAGATTTTGAGATCCAGGATTATAAATCAGAGGAAGTCAGCGGTGTAAATGTTTACAGCTATACAGTTCATTACCTCACTGATAAGAGTGACTATAAATATGTTGTAAATAAATATTTCACAGATAATACAACAGAATTTTACAGTGTTGCAGGTTCTGTAAAGGATGAGAAAGCACTGGCAGGAATCAAGACATCTGTTGATTCATTCACTATTTCCGGTGACTCTGTACTGAAAGCAGCAGCAACAGGAAAAACTTCAGGAACTACAGCAGGTACAACTGCGGACGGCACTTCAGGAACTACAGGAACAGCGGCTGCAGGTACAGACACAACAGCATCCGGCAGTTCATCAGATGGAAGTTCTTCAGCAGGTACAGATGGTTCTTACAGTGATACTTCATCGGGTGGTTCATCAGATTACAGTTCATCAGACTATACTTCTGCTGGCAGCAGTGACGGATCTTATGATTATGACGATGGTTCTTCCAATGGATATTATGCAGACGGAACACCTGTAGGAACAGATGATCCGGACTATGATACAGATCAGACAAGAACTATTTACAGAAACTCCGACGGATATCCGCTTGTAATTTATCCGAACGGTGACGGTACATGGTGTGATGATGACGGAAATACCTATGATTTTGCTAATGGTGAGGACGTTTATGATGAGAACGGCGTTGACTATTACTATCATGGAGAACCGGCGTATGTCCGCTATATGCCTAAGAATCAGTAACAGAAAAGTTGAAAAGGACGGCTGCTGTAAAAAACAGTCGTCCTTTTTTGCGCTGACAGAGACCAACCTGTTATTTACATAAGAACGGATGTTGTGGTAGAATAGCAGGGAAAATATGTGTTGCTGTGAACGGAGTGAACAGTAAAACAGGTAGATAATGAGGGCTGATGAATGGAATCATATGGAAGATTTGCCGGTGTTTATGATGTTTTCATGGATAATGTAAACTATCGTGAATGGGCAGACTATATTATAGAAACACTGGCTCAGGACGGGATCAGGGATGGTCTGGTTCTGGAGCTGGGATGTGGAACAGGTACTGTGACAGAGATGCTTGCAGATGCCGGATATGATATGATCGGTATCGATAATTCTGAGGAGATGCTTGCAGAGGCTATGGAGAAGCGGGCAGAATCCGGTCATGATATTCTGTATCTTTTGCAGGATATGCAGGATTTTGAGTTATATGGTACGGTTCGTGCTGTGATCAGTGTCTGTGACAGTATGAATTATCTGACGGATGAGGAAGATCTGGAGTATCTTTTTGCGCTGGTAAATAATTATCTGGATCCGGGCGGGCTGTTCATTTTTGATATGAATACGGTCCATAAATACCGGGATGTGATCGGTGATACGACTATTGCTGAGGACAGAGAGGACGGAAGCTTTATCTGGGAGAACAGTTATGACAGGGAAAATGCCCTGAATGTATATGAACTGGCACTTTTTCTTCCAAGAGAAGACGGATTGTATGAGAAGTGTGAGGAGGAACATGTACAGAAAGCATATTCCATAGAAGCAATCAAGGCTATGATTGTGAAAGCAGGAATGGAACTGGTGGCAGTCTGTGATGCATATACTCATAATCCGGGTGATGAGAATTGTGAACGTCTGACTTTTGTTGCAAGAGAGCATGGAAAAAGTGCACAGAACGGATATCATGGAAAGATTCCGGAGAAACCTGAGACACATCGCGCGGATTGATGCGATTATAGCAGGCCTCTTAATTAATGCATTATTTACGGGGATTGCTATTGATTTGATGTTAAGCCATGGACAAAATGAAAATAATATGAAAGAAATAACAGGAGTAATAAACGAATGAACGATTATATTATCAGAGCAATTGCAGCGAATGATCAGATTCGGGCATTTGCGGCAGTTACTACAGAAACAGTAGAAACAGCGAGACAGGATCACAATACAAGCCCGGTAGCCACAGCAGCACTGGGACGTCTTCTTACAGCAGGTGCCATGATGGGGACCATGATGAAGGGGGATAAGGATATCCTTACACTTCAGATTAAGGCAGGAGGACCACTTGAAGGAATTACAGTAACTGCAGATTCCAAAGGTCGTGTAAAGGGATATGTGGGAAATCCTGATGTATGTATCCCGGCGAACAGCAAGGGAAAACTGGATGTTGCAGGTGCTGTCGGTGTAGGATTTATGAACGTGATCAAGGATATGGGACTGAAAGAGCCTTATGTTGGACAGGTTGCGCTTCAGACCAGCGAGATCGCAGAAGATCTTACCTATTATTTTGCTACAAGTGAACAGGTACCGTCAGCAGTTGGTCTTGGAGTTCTTATGAATAAAGACAATACAGTACGTCAGGCTGGCGGATTTATCGTGCAGCTGATGCCGTTTGCGGAAGAAAGCACAATTGCGAAGCTTGAGGAAAATGTGCAGAAAATCACATCTGTCACAAATCTTCTGGAAGAGGGACATACTCCTGAGAGTCTGCTTGAGAAAGTCCTGGAGGGCTTTGACATGGAGATCAATGAGAAAGTTCCTACGGAATTTTACTGTAACTGCAGCAGAGAAAGAGTGGAGAAAGCCCTGATCAGCATCGGAAGAAAAGAACTCAATGAAATGATCCAGGAAGGTAAGTCCATTGAGATGAACTGCCATTTCTGTAATAAGAATTATGAATTTACAGTGGAAGAACTGAAAGAAATCCTGCGTAAATGTAAATAAGAGATGCCAATGTACTGACAGATGGATCTGCCGGAGCACAGAGAAGAAGAGGTAGAAAATGAAAAACGGTTATATCAAAACAGCAGCCGCAACACCTTATATCACAGTTGCAGACTGCAATGCCAATGGAAATGAGATTATCAGACTGATCCATGAGATGGAGAAAGAACATGTGAAGGTTATGACTTTTCCGGAGCTTTGTATCACAGGCTATACCTGTCAGGATCTTTTCCTGCAGAGACGTCTTCTCGACAGCGCCTGGGAAACTTTGCTGAAGATCACAAAGGAAACTGCTGATGTGGATGCCCTTGTTTTTGTAGGTGTGCCTTTCAGAAATCATGGAAAATTATATAATGTGGCAGCAGTTTTAAACAGAGGCGAGATCATTGGGCTGGTTCCGAAAACTTATCTTCCAAACTATGGAGAATTTTATGAGCAGCGCCATTTTGCATCAGGTCTTGGCTGTCTGGAATATGTGGATATTGAGGGAAAGAGAGTTCCTTTTGGAACAGATATTCTTTTTATCTGTGAGGAGGAGCCGGAGCTTGTGGCAGCAGCAGAGATCTGTGAGGATTTATGGGTGACACTGCCGCCAAGCGTTCTCCATGCACAGGCAGGAGCGAATCTGATCGTGAATCTGTCAGCCAGCAATGAGATGGTCGGAAAGGACAGCTACCGCAGAGATCTTGTTTCCGGACAGTCTGCACGTCTGGTGTGCGGATATGTATATGCAAATGCAGGAGAAGGTGAGTCTACACAGGATCTGGTCTTTGGCGGTCAGAATATGATCGCAGAGAATGGAGTGATCCTTGCGGAAGGAAAACGTTTCCACAATGGTATTGTATACAGTGAGATTGATGTGCAGAGGCTGAACGATGAGAGAAGAAGACTGACTACTTATCAGCCGGCTGACGACAGTGATCACATTAAAGTGTGCTTCCATCTGAATGTGGAAGAGACAAAGTTGACCAGAAAATATTCACAGTATCCTTTCGTACCTTCACGAAAAGAAGAAAGGGATATGCGTTGTGATGAAATCCTGAATATCCAGGCAATGGGACTTAAGAAACGTATGGATCATATCCATTGCCATAAGGCAACAGTGGGACTTTCCGGAGGTCTGGATTCCACACTGGCACTGCTTGTGATCGCAAGAGCCTTTGACCTTTCCGGTGCGGACAGAAAGGATATCCACTGTATTACCATGCCATGCTTTGGAACCACAGACAGAACTTATCAGAATGCCTGCAAATTAAGTCAGTGTCTGGGTGCGACTTTAAGTGAGATCAATATCAAAGAAGCAGTAAATATACATTTCAGGGATATTGCTCATGATCCGTCTGTGCATGATGTGACTTATGAGAACAGCCAGGCAAGAGAGAGAACGCAGATCCTGATGGACAGTGCAAATCAGGATGGCTCGATTCTGGTGGGAACAGGAGATCTGTCTGAGCTGGCTCTGGGATGGGCAACCTACAATGGTGATCATATGTCCATGTACGGCGTGAATGCTTCAGTGCCGAAAACTCTGGTGCGTCATCTTGTACGTTATTATGCGGATACATGCAAAGATGAGAAGCTGACAGAGGTTCTTCTTGATATTCTGGATACACCGGTAAGTCCGGAGCTTCTGCCGCCTAAGGATGGCAAGATCGCACAGAAGACAGAAGATCTGGTGGGACCTTATGAACTTCACGATTTCTATCTGTACTATATGCTTCGTGCAGGATTTGAACCGGAGAAAATTTACAGGCTGGCATGTGAGACTTTTGAAGGAATGTATGATAAGGAGACAATCTTCAAATGGCTGAAAACCTTCTATTGGAGATTTTTTGCACAGCAGTTTAAACGTTCCTGCCTGCCGGATGGCCCGAAGGTGGGAAGCGTTGCGGTTTCACCGAGAGGTGATCTTAGAATGCCAAGTGATGCAAGTGCAGGAGTATGGCTGGAGCAGCTTGAAAATATGGATATTTAGAATCGCATAGCGGAGTGGAGGATTCTAGTCGCGTGATTTTGCATGGCGAAGCGGAGAACGATCAGTTGTTCTCCGCTTTTTTCAGTGCTGTTTCAATTGCATTCAAAAGAATCATGGAAGTATACTTCTGATCTTCGGAATATTGGATGTTTTCCAGCGACTGGGAGGTATAGATCTGGCTGGCCAGTGATTCCAGAGCCGGTTCCATGAGAGGAAACATGGCTGCGGTGCTTTCGCTTAAATTTACCAGACGGATGGAAGTTATCCTGTCAGAGTCAACAGTTACTTCCAGGTCAAAGGTGTTTTCATTCAGGTCGATGGAGGAAGTATAAATTCCCGGTTTGTACAGGCTTTTGGCATCGGCTGAGGCACTTTTTTTCTGACCGGGTCCAAACATGAAAAAAAGTACAATAGCCAGGATGACAGCAAGAAGAAGGAAAATGCCGGTGTATATAACTTCCTTCATATGTAGGACTATGATTTTTGTTTTTGCACTCATGGTACACGCCTCCTGGATGGTTTTGTATATTCTATTACAGAAGTGCTTAAATTATGATATACTGAAACAACGAATGTGAGTAACCGACAGTAAGGAGAGAAGAATGTCATTACAGTTTATTATCGGCAGTTCCGGTGCCGGAAAGTCTTATTTTGCATATGAGAGAGTAATCCGGGAGTCCATGGAACACCCGGAGAGAAATTACTATATTATTGTTCCGGAGCAGTTTACCATGCAGACACAGAAGACGCTGGTGGAAATGCACCCGGGAAAAGGAATCCTGAATATTGACATCCTGAGCTTTGAACGCCTTGCGTACCGTGTATTTGAAGAAACCGGCGGAGATAACAGAAAGGTTCTGGAAGATACGGGAAAAAGCATGGTGCTGCAGAAAATGGTGCAGCAGCACAGAAAGGAACTTGCCTATCTGGGAAGTCAGATGAATAAGCCGGGATATCTGGATGAGGTGAAGTCTCTGGTTTCAGAATTTATGCAGTATGATATCAGAGAAGATAATCTGGCGGAAATGAAAGAGAAGGCCAAAGATCAGCCATTACTTGAAATGAAGCTTAAGGATGTGGGAATCCTTTATCAGTCATTCAGGGAATTCCTGAAGGGGCATTATATGACAGGGGAAGAGGTGATGGATGTCCTGCTTAAACAGCTTCCTTTTTCCGAGAAACTTAAGGGAGCGGAATTTCTCTTTGATGGATTTACCGGATTCACGCCAATTCAGGTCAATGTGCTCAGGGAACTTTTGGTCATTGCTGACCGCATAAGTGTTACTGTGACTATGGACGAACGGGAGGATGCTTTTTCTCCGGGAAAACCTTATCAGCTTTTCTTTATGAGCAAGCAGATGATACGGACACTTGCAGGGCTGAGCAGAGATCTGGAGGATCCGGTGTATCTGAAACCATCCGGACAGTCCCGGTTTGCACAGGCACCTGCCTTACAGTTTCTGGAGAAAAATATCTTCCGCTACAGAAAGGGCGTGTATGCCGAAGAACAGCAGGAGATAAAAATATTTACTGCGCCATCCCCCCTGGAAGAAATGCGGGAGGCTGCCAGAAGGATGTCAGAACTTGTGCGTACCTGCGGATACCGCTATGGTGAGATTGCGGTGATCACAGGAAATCTGGAAGAATATGCAAGACTTGCAGCACAGGTATTTGAGGAGGCAGATATTCCATATTTTATTGACGAGAAGCATTCGATAATGATGAATCCTTTTGTGGAGTATCTGCGCGCTGCCATGGAGATGGCGGTACAGGGATTTCCTTATGAGAGTGTTTTCCGTTATCTCAGATGCGGGATGTCAGAAGTTACCAGAGAACAGGCTGATAAGCTGGAGAATTACGTGCTGGCGCTGGGAATCCGGGGATATAAGAAATGGTCTGAAAAATGGGTTCGTGTATACAGAGGAATGGAAGCGGAGAAGATACAGGAACTGAATGAGATCAGAGAAATCTTTGCGGAAGAAGTAAGGGAACTTGCACAGGGATTTGGTTCCGGGAAGAAGACAGTGGAAGAGTACTGCCGGATTCTCTATGAGTTTATCCAAAAAAGCAATGTCTGGCAGAAACTGAAACGACAGGAGCGAAAGTTTAAAGAGTCAGGCGATAAAGCAATGGAAAAAGAATATAACCAGATTTATGGAATTGTGATGGACCTGCTGGATAAGATGGTTGAGATTCTTGGCGAAGAAACGGTAAACAGACAGGAGTTCCGACAGCTTCTGGAATCAGGACTTTCTCAGGCAAAAGTAGCGCTGATTCCGCCGAGCATAGATCAGGTAATGGTGGGTGATATGGAACGATCCCGCTTAAAGGAGATTAAGGCGTTGTTCTTTGTTGGCGTGAATGAGGGAAATATCCCAAAGAGCACACAGACAGGCGGAATCTTATCAGAGCTTGACAGGGATTTCTTCCAGGAGCAGGGAGTGGAACTGGCACCGGGGCCTAAAGAACTGATGAATATGCAGAGGTTTTATCTGTATCTGAATATGACGAAACCGGGAGAAAAGCTGATCCTCTCCTATAGTGATACCAATGCAAAAGGAGAAGGCATAAGTCCGGCATATCTGATCGGGAGTATACGCAGTTTGTATCCGAAGCTGAAAATTGAAAATTCTTATTGTTATCCGGAAAATCCGGAAGCTGGGATTGATCTGTTTCTGGAGAAGCTGGTACAGGAGACAGAGAAAGAACATGAGGATATTCTGGAGCAGGCAGATGAGACGGATGCAGTGTTTGGAGAGCTTTACAGCTGGTATCTGCGGAATCCGGAATACAGAAGCAGAGTACAGAAGCTGGTACAGTCGGCTTTTGCCGGAAAACCAGAGGACATTATCAGCCAGAGTGTGGCGAAGGCATTATACGGAGTGGTTTCACCTTACAGTGCTACCAGACTGGAACGTTTTGCAGCCTGTGCATTTGCACATTTCCTTCAGTATGGAATGAAGCTTACCGAGCGTGTGGAATATGAGTTTAAACCTATGGATATGGGAAATGTTATGCATGAAGCACTGGAAAGCTTTGCAGAAGAAGTGCGAAAAAGAGGCATGAAATGGACAGAGCTGACAGAACAGGAACGGAATGAGATTGCGGACCGGTGTCTGGATAATATTGTGGCAGATTATGGAAACACGGTGCTCAAAAGCAGTGCCAGAAATGAATATATGATCGAGAGAACAAGGAGAATCCTCAGAAGGACGGTATGGGCACTTCAGAAACAGCTGGAACAGGGAGAATTTCAGCCGGAAGGCTTTGAGGTAACCTTCGGGGGAGGACGGATTGACAGAGTAGATATTATGGAAGATCAGAATAAGGTGTATGTGAAGGTGATTGATTATAAAACCGGAAATACATCCTTTGACCTGGTTTATCTGTATCATGGCCTGCAGTTACAGCTGATGATCTATCTGGATGGTGCTCTGCGTGTAGAGCAGAAGAAATATCCGGATAAGGAGATTATTCCTGCGGGAGTTTTCTATTACAATATCAAGGATCCTATGATCCAGGAGAAGATAGATGCGGATGTGGAAGCAGTCAGTGCAGGTCTTATGAAAGAACTGAAGATGAATGGGCTGGTTCAGGCAGATCCGGAGCTTGTGTACAGGATGGACAGTAGCCTTGGCTCCATTCCTGTCGCATTTAATAAGGACGGAAGCTTTCGCAAAAATTCTTCTGTGGCAGACAGAACACAGTTCGCAGTGCTTGGACGGTATGTAAGGACGAAGATTGAGAAGATAAGAAGTTCTATTCTGGAGGGAGATGCAGAGGTTTCTCCCTATGAGCTCGGAAAAAAGAATGCGTGTACTTATTGTCCGTATATGACGGTATGCGGATTTGACCGCAGGCTGTCAGGATATGAATTCCGCAGACTGAAAAACTTCTCTGATGAGGAATTATGGAAAGCATTTGACAGGGAGGCAGAATAAGATGGGCGTACAGTGGACAAAGGAGCAGCAGGAGGTTATACGGCTGCGGGACAGAAATATTCTGGTCAGTGCGGCAGCCGGGTCCGGAAAAACGGCAGTACTGGTAGAACGTATCCTGAGTAAGATCACAGATAAAGAACACCCTGTGGATATTGACAGACTGCTAATCATGACATTTACAAGAGCGGCAGCAGGTGAAATGAAAGAGAGGATCTCGGCAGCTATTGAAAAAGCACTCTGTGAGGATCCCGATAATGAGCATCTGCAGAGACAGACAACCCTGCTTCATACTGCGCAGATTACAACTATTGATGGTTTCTGTGCCTATATTATCCGGAATTACTTTCATCTGATAGGACTGGATCCGGGATATCGGACGGCAGATGAGGGGGAACTGAAGCTTCTGCGAGGAGATGTTGTGAAAGCGTTGCTTGAAGAATATTATGCCAGGAAAGATGAAAAGTTTCAGAAATTCGTGGAATGCTTTGCAACGGGAAAGTCAGATGATAATCTGGGAAACCTGATACAGAAATTATATGAAATGGCTATGAGCAATCCTTTTCCGCAGGAATGGCTGTCCGGATGTATGGATGATTACAGGATTGATTCCCTGGAAGAGTTAAGAGAGACTGAGTGGATGAAAATGCTCTGGGATGCAGTGAAGGATGAACTGCAGGAAGCGAAGCTTCTGGTGCAGGAGGCGCGAAGAATATGCTCAGAGCCGGATGGTCCGTATCTGTATGATGAGGCACTGAGCAGTGATCTGCTTCTTATAAGAAGTCTGCAGGAACTGGCAGAGAAAAGAGATTATAATACAACTGCAGAAATACTTATGAAACCCTCATTTGCCCGGCTGAGCACAAAGAAGGCTTCGGATGTAGATGAACAGAAGAAGCAGAGAGTGAAAGATCTCCGGGATGAGGAAAAGGGGATTCTGAAGGAACTGGGGCAGCGATATTTCCAGAGTACAGAGAAGGAACTTCTGGAAGTGATCAGATATATCAGAGATCCAATAGAGATGTTAGTTGAATTGACTGTACAGTTTAAAGAGCAGTTCGGAGAGGCGAAGAGAGAAAAGAATATTCTGGATTTTACGGATATGGAACATTTTGCCCTGCAGATACTGATGACGAAAGAAGGGGAAGAAATCCATATGTCTCAGGCTGCGAGAGAGCTCTCCGCAAAGTATGATGAAGTCCTGGTGGATGAATATCAGGACAGTAATTTAGTGCAGGAGCTTCTGACAACAGCAGTATCCGGGTGGATCAACCAGAAGAAAAATATCTTCATGGTAGGAGATGTAAAGCAGAGTATCTATCGTTTCCGTCTGGCAAGGCCGGAGCTTTTCATGGGAAAATATAAAAGTTATTCCACAGAAGAAGCACAGGAGCAGAGAATTGACCTGCACAAAAATTTCCGGAGCAGGGAACAGGTTCTGGAGAGTGTAAACTTTATTTTCCGACAGATCATGGGGGAAGACCTGGGAGGGATTACCTATGACAAAGATGCAGCCCTTTATCCCGGAGCTTCTTTTCCGGAAGGAGAGTCAGAGGAATTTGTAAAGACAGAGGTTCTTCTGGTCGAGAGAGACGGAGAAGAACTGTCTGATGTACAGGACTATGAAGACGCAGGTGCATCGGGAAATCGCAGGGAAATGGAAAATCAGACCGGGCAGGAACTGGAGGCGCTGGCCATTGCACAGAGAATTAAAGAAATTGTGGGAAAAGAACAGATTGTAGATAAAGAGACGAAGGAATACCGGCCTGTGGAATACGGGGATATTGTAATCCTGCTGCGCACTGCCTATGGATGGGCAGAAACCTTCAGGGAAGTGCTGGCGTCTCAGGGAATCCCTGTATATTGTACATCAAGAACCGGATATTTCTCTGCAACCGAGATTGTGACTGTATTGAATTATCTGAAGGTGTGTGACAATCCGCTGCAGGATATTCCGCTTATGGGAGTGCTTCGTTCACCGATCGTCGGATGCACTTCGCAGGAACTGGCAGAGCTTAGAATACAGTATCCTGATGGTCTGCTTTATGAGAGTGTTTCGGCATATGCAGGAGAAAATGAAATCCCCGAAAAAGAACTGAATCCGGATAAGCTGAAATCTGAATTGTCAAACAGTAATCTGCGAACAGATGAAAAGAACTCTCTGAATATTAAATTAAAAGGATTTCTGAGTCTCCTTGAAAAGGTAAGAAATATGGCTGCATATACGCCGGTCCACGAATTGATCCTTTATGTGCTGAAAGAAACCGGGTATGGAGATTATGCAAGGGCACTTCCGGGAGGGGAGCAGCGTTTTGCAAATCTTACCATGCTTGTGGAGAAAGCTATGGACTATGAGAAGACAAGCTACAGGGGTCTGTTTAACTTTGTTCGTTATATCGAACAGCTACAGGCATATCAGGTAGACTATGGAGAAGTCAATCTGACAGGAGCGGGCAATACCGCAGTGGAGATCATGACGATCCACAAGAGTAAAGGACTTGAATTTCCGGTAGTATTTGTGGCCGGTATGGGAAAACAGTTTAATTTTCAGGATATGAATGCAGGTCTTTTGCTTCATCCGGAACTGGGAATAGGGGCTGATGCTATCATACCGGAGAAACGGGTGATCGCATCTTCGCTGAATAAGCAGGTGATCAGAAGACAGCTTCTGAAAGAGAGTTTGGGAGAGGAACTGAGGGTACTTTACGTTGCCATGACAAGAGCAAAAGAGAAACTGATCCTTACAGGAACAGTCGGAAAGCTGGAAAAGCAGATGCTGTCGCTGTCGCGTTTTCTGGATGAGGGAGAAGAACTGCTCCCACTGGGAACCAGAATGAAAGCAAAGAATTACTGGGCTTTTGTACTGCCTGCACTGGTGCGGCATCGGGCCATGAGTGAACTTTTGTGGGAATATGGAATCCTCATGAAGAAACAGCCGGGGATTTACGATGATATCTCTGAGTTTGTGATAAAAAAGATCACTGTCCGTCAGATGACAGAAAAGGCAGTTCTCATCCAGGCAGGAAACCAGATGCAGGAGGAATATCTGAAGAACTGGGATGAAAATAAAGTGTATGATGAGGCTGTGAAGGAAGAGATAGAGAAGAGATTTTCCTTTGCATATCCGTATAAATATCTGGAAGATATTCCGGTTAAAGTCAGTGTTTCGGATCTGAAAAAGAGAAGCTGGCATGATGAAAGTGAACTGGAAGAGAATATCAGTGTGTCTGCCGAAGAGCAGGAGGAAGAACAGGAAGCGCCGGTTCCCGCATTTATGGCAGAGAAGCAGGAAGAGTATAAGGGGGCTGCCAGAGGCATTGCTTACCACAGAGTAATGGAATGTCTGGATTATGCAGAAGCAGATACAGAGGAACAGCTTCGGGCTCAGTTAAAGAGACTTCTGGAGAGCCAGAAAATGACAGAGCAGGAAGCAGAATGTATCCGGATCCGGGATATCAGGAGGTTTGTGGAGTCCGGGCTGGGGCAGAGGATGAGGAAAGCTGCCATGAAAAAACATCTTTACAGAGAACAGCCTTTTGTGATTCAGAGAAGTGCTTCTATGCTCGATGATGGGTGGAAGAACGAAACAGTGCTGGTGCAGGGAATTATCGATGCCTATTTTATGGAAGAGGATGAGATTGTTCTTGTGGACTATAAAACGGATAGAGTGAAGAGAGGACAGGAACAGAAGCTGATTGATCTGTATCATGTGCAGCTTGAGGATTATGCCCGGGCATTGGAGCGGATGACGGGGAAAAGAGTGAAGGAGAAGATCATTTATTCGTTTACATTGCAGAAAGAGATATTGCTGTGAGCGGAATAAATATTATTATTGTGAATTCAAATATCCGGCAGGGATAAGCGCGTGTTATACGCGCCACCCTGCCGGATATTTGTTTTTCAGGATCTGGTTGACCAGTTTACCGAAGCCAATGGGATATCCATCTGCACAGAGGAGATGCCAGCCTTTTTTGTGAGCTGCTTCTTCGGGTTCGATATTTAAGGTTTCGCCCTTTAAATATCTGGTGATCCTTTCGTCAGAAGCGGAGAGAGAGATGACTGCTTCTGCTTCATCTTTGCGGATCGCCAGTGCAAGTGGCTGAGACGGCTCGAAGCGGTTTTTCTTCAGGTCACCGAGATAGAGACCGTTTCTTAAGAAGGTGATGCCGCGGAAGTTGTGGGCAACCGGGGGAAGATAGTAGGCTTTATCACCGCGGATTTCCACACGTTCCCAGTCAAATGGCTGACCGCAGAGGGTTTTCAGACCGATTTCGTTCAGAAATTCCTCAATCAGTGGAAATGCGTTTTTGTCCGGTTTTGTGTGAGGACGGGAGCTTTCCTTGATTGCCTGTCCTTTTTTACGGAAGAGCGCAAGGAAGTGTCCCTCTCCGTTCATTTTGTGTGGGAAAATCCGGATGCATTTGGTAAGCTCAGGATTTTTGTTTCCCCATTCAGGAACTCCATGGGAGAAGCCTTCATAATCTTCCATTTCTGCCAGTTCCATGTCAGGACGGTTTTCCAGAAGCCAGGAAACAGTTTGTTCGTCTTCTGCAGGCGCGAATGTGCAGGTAGAGTAAAGCATCAGTCCGCCGGGACGGAGCATATCGGCTGCCTGGAGGATAAGCTCTTTCTGGATTTCGGAAAGCTCCATGGATTTTTCGGGAGTCCAGTCTTTGGCAAGGGCTTCTTCCTTACGGAACATTCCTTCTCCTGAGCATGGAGCATCCAGGATGATCTTGTCAAAGAATTCGGGGAATGCTTTGGTTAACTTTGCAGGTGTTTCGTTTGCTACGAAGACATTTGGGATACCGAAGAGTTCCAGGTTGCGAAGGAGGGCTCTGGCGCGGGATGTGCTGATATCGTTTGCTACCAGAAGTCCCTGTCCCTGAAGTGCTGCGCCTGCTGCAGTTGCCTTGCCGCCCGGGGCTGCGCAGAGGTCCAGGACTCTGTCACCCGGCTCGATGGGGATGCGGGAGGCGGGGGTCATGGCGCTGGGTTCCTGAAGGTAGTAGAGGCCGGCCTGGTAGTATGGGCATCTGGAAGGACGGATGTCTTCATCGTAGAAGTAGCCGTTTTTGATCCATGGGATCTGACGGGTTGGAAATGGAGACAGGTTTTCGAAGTCTTCGCAGGTGATCTTGGAGGTGTTTATGCGCAGGCCGTAGGTTCGGGGGGCGCTGAAGCTGGAGAGAAAGGCGGGGTATTCGTTGCCGAGCATTTTCTCCATTCGGGTGAGGAATGCGGGGTGGAGGGGTGTTGTATTTTCGTTCATAATGGGTTGGTTTCCTTTGCTGTAGTTTTGGGTTGGTGGGGGGACGCGCAGGAAAATATATCTGTCTGAGTGCGGTTTCGGCATCTAAGATCTTCTAAGCCGGTAAAAATCTGCTAAAAGCATGGAGAAAAATGCAAAACTCGCTCCGCTGCAGGCTTCGCTCAGACAGGTTGCGATTTTTCTCCATAACGCAGATTTCTACCGGCTAAGAAGATCTAAGATGCCTGCAAATGCACTCAGACAGATATATTTTCCTGCGCTGTTTACTGAAAATAACTGTAGTATAACGTGAGGTTTATGGAATATTAAGTTTATGAAATACTATAGCAATGCTTTTAAATACATTATTTATGAGGAGTGCTATAGTAAACCGGAAGACGTTAAGGAGGTATTTTCGGTAAAGGTATCAAAATGATTATAAAGTATAAATGATTTTTGCTAAATAGTATTGACAAAATTATATTATACATCATATAATATCGTTAACAAAACAATATTGATGTTCTGTATAGTATGTGAACAGGATGGAATAAATGTATCAGATGTGAAATGGCGTTTACCTTTGGTATAGTCTGGAGCATTTTTCAGACACGCTCTAAGGCTGGATTGCAGAGATGATGCTGTCTGTACAGAACATAATTGAAACGAGGGAGTGAGCATATGGTTTTTAATACGGGTGCTGCGCTTCTGGATGCGGTTGTTCTGGCGGTTGTTTCTAAGGAGAAGGAAGGGACTTACGGATATAGGATCACGCAGGATGTGCGTGGAGTTCTGGATGTTTCGGAGTCTACTTTGTATCCGGTGCTCAGGAGGCTGCAGAAGGATGATTGTCTGGAGGTTTACGATATGGCGTATGCAGGACGTAACAGGCGTTATTATAAGCTGACGGACAGAGGTGCTGCGCAGCTGGAGTTTTATAAAGCTGAATGGAAAATTTATGCATCCAAGATAAGCGGGATGTTTGAGGGAGGAATAGGATGATGGACAGGGCGCAGTTTATGCAGGAGCTGGAGAAGCTGCTTGCTGATATTTCCGAGACAGAGAGGCAGGATGCCCTTGATTTTTATAATAGTTATTTCGATGATGCAGGAGCTGAGAATGAAGCTTCGGTGCTCAGGGAACTTGGAAGTCCCAAGAAGGTTGCAGCAATCATCAAGGCGGATCTGAAAGGTTCGGCAGGAGGCTATGAGTATGGAGAATATACGGAGCATGGCTATGAGGATGCCCGGACTAAAGAGAGAGGCCAGATGCCTGAGAGATATGGAGAAGAGTCGGGAACAGGGAAGCGTTTTTTCAGAAAGGGGAATCAGGCGGTGCTGATCCTTGCGGTGATCCTGCTGGTTTTTATTTCTCCTTTTGTTAAGGGGGCTGTTGGTGGGATTCTGACATTTGCAGTTGGAATCTTACTGCTTCCGTTCTGGCTGATCGTTGGATTGGGCATAGGTGCTGTGGTTTTACTGGTTGGTGGAATCGCAGCTGTTGTGGCTGGAGCAGGGCTTTTGACTGTAATGACCGGAACCGGGATTATGACAATAGGAATTGGATGTCTGATGATTGCTCTGGCAATCCTTATGATATTAGGGCTGATCAGTGTCGCAGTACGTATTGTGCCGAAGTGGTTTCGGAAGATTACCGACTTTTTTAACAGGTTGCTTTACAGAAAGAGAAAGGAGGAGGTTAAATGAAGAAGTTTACAAAAGGAATGTTGATCGCAGCGGGGATTTTTGGTGCTGTGGGAATCGGGCTGACAGCTGCCGGTGGTGTTATGGGAGCCAGTATGTCGGAACTGACAGGGGTGGAAAGTCTGAAAAGGATGCTTCTGGTGGCAGACGGGGATTATGATTATGATGACAGCGATGATTATGATGACGATGATGATTATGATGACAGCGATGATTATGATGACGATGATGATTATGATGACAGCGATGACTATGACAGCGATGATTATGACGACAGCGACGACTGTGACGACAGTGAGGATTATGCCCGCGCTGTTGATGAGAATGAGGAAGATGGCACTGTATATCAGTTGAAGTATCAGCCCACAAAGCTGGATATAGAGCTGAAGTACGATGATCTGATTCTGGAAGAGGGCGACAGTTTCTGTGTCAGAGTTTATGATGACAGTGGGAAGAATGTGACAGTGAAGGAGAGTTCAGATACTCTTAAGGTCAGAAGCACGAAAAAACTGTCTAAAAACAGAAAGGTGTGTATCTCCTATCCGGAAGATGTTAAGCTTCAGGAGCTGGAGATTGAGATGGGTGCAGGTACTGTTTATCTGAACAGAGATATTGAGACAGAGAAGCTGAGTGTGGAGATGGGAGCCGGGGAATTTGAAAGTAAGAATCCGGTGACTGCAAGGGAGGCAGATCTGGAAATCGGAACCGGAAGTATGACATTTGCAGATCTGAGCGCCAGGAAGACAGATGGAGAATGTGGTCTGGGTGAACTGGATTTGACACTGACCGGTACGCAGGAGGATTATAATTATGATCTGGAATGTGGAGTGGGAAATCTGGATGTAGGTTCTGATTCCTACAGTGGACTTGGACGGGAGAAAACCATTTCCAATAAAGGCGCAGACAGGAAACTGGATCTGGAGTGCGGTATGGGAAATATATCAGTAGATTTCTCCGGGAAAGAACACAGAGATTTGCAGATATCCTGAAGAGCATATACTCTGACGTGCAGAAATAAAAGTAGTATTTAACCGAATCAGGAAGTTATTCGGTGTAGAGTAAGTAGCGAAGCGGATGATTTTATCTGCTTGACTAATCTGGGTTTAAGGAGGAAATGGAACATGGGTGACAAACGTTTATACAAATCATCAGAAAACAGTATGCTTTGCGGTGTATGTGGAGGAATCGCAGAATATTTTGATATCGACCCTACGCTGGTGCGTCTGGCATGGGTGATCCTTACCTGCTTTGGCGGTGCGGGAATCTGGGCATATATCATTGCGGCAATTATTATTCCGAAAAGATAACAGAATCCAATCTGTAATAGACAGAAGTTTAACCGAATCAGGTAGGCAGCGAAGCGGATTGCGAATATCCGTTTGAATGAAATACAGTATAAAAATTAAGAAAACAGCCCATACTCCAAAGAAAAGGAGTGTGGGCTGTTTTGGATAAAGAGAAGGAAATAAAAGCTTATCTTGATGGAGAATTATTGCCGGAGGTCAGAATGAAGTATGAAATTGCAGAGGAAATGGGACTGCTGGACAGAGTATTGAGTGATGGATGGAAAAGTCTGTCTGCGAAAGAGACCGGAAGGATTGGAGGGTTGATGACGAAACGAAAAAAGAGAAACTGAAAAAATAAATGAATGATATGGGATAAACATATAACGGAATAAACTTGTTCTCCGGGCGATGATGCTGTAAAATTAGAGCAAGTAGCGAAGTGGATAATTTTATCTGCTATAAATATGGGAGGACAATAAAATGAAGTTAGGTATTCTGGGAGCAGGAGGCATTGCTTCTACTATGGCGAAAACAGTGGCAGGAATGAAAGGTGTGGAGGCGTATGCGGTTGCTGCCCGTGATCTGGAACGTGCCCGGGTATTTGCACAGAAATATGAAGTAAAAAAAGCATATGGATCCTATGAGGAAATGCTGGCAGATGATGAGGTTGAACTGGTTTATATCGCAACTCCTCATTCACACCATTATCTGCATGCAAAGATGTGTCTGGAAGCGGGAAAGCATGTGCTTTGTGAAAAGGCATTTACTGTAAATGCAGAGCAGGCACAAAAATTATTTGACCTTGCAAAAGAGAAAAAGCTTCTGATTACAGAAGCAATCTGGACAAGATATATGCCGTCCAGAAAGTTGATCAACGATATTATTGAAAGTGGTGTGATCGGAGAAGTTACGGCAGTTACCGCGAATCTCAGCTATACAGTAAGTCATGTGGAACGTATCCGTAAACCGGAGCTTGCAGGAGGTGCTCTTCTGGATGTAGGCGTATATCCGATCAATTTTGCCTCCATGGTGCTTGGCGATAAGGTAAAGGATGTAAAGGCTACTGCAATCTTTCAGAATGGAGTGGATATTCTGGACAGCATTGCCATGGTGTTTGAGGGAGACCGCATGGCAACCCTTCAGTGTGGAGCAAGAGAAATCTCAGACAGAATGGGAAGTATTTTCGGAACCAGAGGATATATGCAGGTGCAGAATATCAATAATCCGGAAAAGATTACAGTGTTTGATACCGAACATAAAGAAGTGGCTTCTTATGTTGTGCCGGAACAGATCTCAGGATATGAATATGAGGTAGAATCCTGCATGAAAGCAATTCATGAGGGAAAAACGGAGTGTCCGGAAATACCTCATGCGGAAACAATAAGGATCATGAAAATCATGGACGACATCCGTAAATCCTGGAATTATGAGATTCCCTGTATCGAATAAAAAGTGTGGAATAATCTTATAAAAAAGACCAGTAATGTTTTGACATATACCCGAAACGTTACTGGTTTTTCTTGTTAGGGCAAAGCCCTGTTTGCCATTGTGGAGTTTTTCGCTGATCCGAAAAACGGAGCTTTGGAAAACAAATAAACCACCTGCTATGCAGGTGAGTCAGCATTGCTTCAGCTTACAGAAAAAAACCTCCGGTGGTATAATTAATGTAGGTTCGCCAACCGCACTAATATACACAGGAGGTATCCATATGGATAATAATAGTTTATCACATACAAAGTGGAATTGTAAGTATCATATTGTTTTTGCACCAAAATATAGAAGAAAAGTAGCGTATGGAAAAATTAAACAGGATATAGCAGATATTTTGAGTATGTTATGCAAAAGAAAAGGTGTAAAAATTGTTGAAGCAGAGATATGTCCAGATCATGTACACATGTTAGTAGAAATTCCGCCAAGCATAAGTGTATCGTATTTTGTAGGGTACTTAAAAGGAAAGAGTACATTAATGATATTCGAAAGACATGCAAATCTGAAGTACAACTATGGAAACAGACATTTCTGGTGTCGCGGATATTATGTAGATACGGTAGGGAAAAATGCAAAGAAAATACAGGAATATATAGCAAATCAGTTACAGGATGATCTGGAATATGATCAAATGACACTGAAAGAGTATATTGACCCGTTTACGGGTGAGCCAGTAAAACGTAACAAATAAAGATAAGCCCGAAAGGGCTTTGTAGGTAAATGATGTTGCGCTTGGCGAACCTATTTCGATGAGTCTTTAGACTCCAGTGCCGGTAATAGACTCTTATAGGGTCAAAGCAAACCACCGGCTAAGCCGGTGGTCGTGATTTTCTGCTATAATGGAAATGTAACAAAAAAATTTATTGTGTCTTGATTTTACCAGATAAATTTATAAAGAGGATTTTATCATTATCTGTCGTGTGTCATTGCTTGTTCGTGGGGTAAAAATCATTTATAGCTTTTTTAAATAAATCTCCTGCTTTTATTGTATTTTTGAATTTTTGATTATTAATGGGAAAGGGTATAATAGAAGTTACAGTAAACAGAATGGATAAAAATACCAAAAAAAGCAGGTGAGAAAAGTTGTATTATGTTGGAATTGATATTGGTTCGACTGCTTCGAAGACAGTTGTGACTGGTGACAGGGAAATGAAATTTGTGCTGCCTACAGGGTGGAGCAGTAAGGAGACGGCTTCGGAGATTGCTTCAAGGCTTCTGAATCAGGGGATTGATGTAATGAGTGAAGGGGTTCGTGTAGCAGCTACAGGATATGGGCGTGTAGCTGTGGATTATGCGGATTTTGTGATTACGGAGATTACCTGTCATGGAAGAGGTGGCAGAGAACTGGCGGGAAATGAATGTGCAATTATTGATGTAGGTGGTCAGGATACGAAAGTAATCTTGATAGATCAGGGAATGATCCAGGATTTTCTTATGAATGATAAATGTTCTGCCGGAACCGGGAAGTTTCTGGAGATTATGGCGAATCGACTGGGAGTTACCATTGCGGAACTGTTTGACCTGGCAGAACAGGGAACTGTGGTACCGATCAGTTCGTTGTGTACGGTATTTGCGGAATCTGAGGTAATCAGCATGATTGGTGAAGGGCGAAGCAGAGAGGATATAGCTGCGGGAGTGGTAAATTCTGTAGCGGAGAAAGTTGCGCAGCTTGCCAGAAGAAAGCAGCTTCCGGGGACAGTGCTCCTTACGGGAGGATTGAGTGAATGTCCGTATTTTGCAGAAATTCTTTCGGAAAAACTTGGATGTGCTGTTGAAGCTATGAAAGACGGAAGATATGCAGGAGCGTTTGGGGCATCATTGCTTGCCGGAGAAAAAAAGAAATAAATAATCAACTGTAGAGGATAATAAGGACTGCAACAGTTGGCGAATGGTATGAAAGAAGTAAAAAATAATATAAAAACGATAGAAAGATGAGGCACAAAGATGGAAATAATTAAAGATTTACCAGAAGTATTTGAGGAGTTTGCGGAGCAGAGGAAGAATTCATTTCTTGCTATCAAGAAGATTAAGGATCAGAATATCCCGGTAATTGGTTCTTACTGTACATATTTTCCACAGGAGATTGCAATGGCCATGGGAGCTGCTTCTGTAGGTTTATGTTCCATGTCTGATGAAACAATCCCGGTAGCCGAGCAGACATTGCCGAAAAATCTCTGTCCACTGATCAAGGCCAGTTATGGGTTTGCAGTGACAGATAAATGTCCATTCTTTTATTTTTCAGATGTTGTAGTTGGTGAGACTACCTGTGACGGAAAGAAAAAAATGTATGAATTTATGTCCGAATTTAAGGATGTATTTATTCTGGAGCTTCCTCATAAACAGACAGAGGCTGCACTTCAGTACTGGAAGAGTGAGATTATCCGTTTCAAAGAATATCTGGAGAAGAAATTTGAGGTGGAGATCACAGAGGAGAAGCTTCGTGAGGCAGTCCGCATCAGCAATGAGGGACGTCGTGCTTTGAAAGATTTCTATGAACTGATGAAACAGGATCCGGCTCCAATGAAGGGTGAGAATCTTTATAATGTATTGTATGGAACTACCTTTAAGTTTGACCGTTCCAAAGTCCCGGCAGAGATTGATGCACTGACAGTGAAGCTGAAAGAAGAATATGCAGCAGGCAAAAACGAAGGAAAGAAACATCGTATTCTGATCACCGGATGTCCAATGGGCGGAGCTACCATGAAAGTAGTAAAAGCAATTGAAGAAAATGGCGGTGTGGTAGTTGCTTTTGAAAACTGCTCCGGTGCAAAGAGCGTAGACAGACTGATTGATGAAAATGATCCGGATATTTACGAAGCAATTGCAAGACGTTATCTGAATATCGGCTGTTCTGTTATGACTCCGAATCCGAACCGTTTTGAACTGTTAAATGAACTGATCGATGAGTACCAGGTAGAAGCTGTTGTGGAAATGACTCTTCAGGCCTGTCATACTTATAATGTGGAAGCCGGTAAAGTTGGCAGATTTGTAAGAGAAGAGAAAAAGATTCCTTATCTGCATGTGGAGACAGATTATTCTCAGTCTGATGTTGGACAGCTAAATACACGTATTGCAGCTCTGATAGAAATGTTATAACTGTGAAGATATTATAAGATTATAGAAAAGGCAGGTATTTTTCATACCTGCTTTTTCCTGTAATACTCAAAGTTAAAAAAGAACTACATTTCTATGACTTACGTTTTTTCTTTGCTATTTTTTCTGTCCAAACAGGAATCCCATATAGCGCACAAACGTATATACTACTAAAAGTACTGCAATTACTGTTTCAATCAGCACTACATATTTTAAAAACGGAAGAGGTTTTCCCATGTTTGCAGCGCATGCCATAGTCTGTTTGGATGCAATTGCACTGATTACAAATGGGAATGTAAATGCAGCATAGCTTGGGTAAAACGGCATTTTCAGATATGTAATTGCCTTTACCAGTGAAAAAATATAAATTGCGGTTGCTGCTGCCAGCATTCCTGTAAGAAAGCCATATGACTTCGGCATTACTGACTGTACATATCCGGCAATACAAAGACTTGTCGGTGCTGCGTAAATGCAGATGAGCGGTTTTGCGGGATCTGGTACTTCTTTGAATTTTACGTATCTGTAGGTTATCAGAATCAGAAGCAGGATCAGTGTGACAAAACCAAACCAGAATGCTGCTGTTCCGATAGAGGCTGCCTTTTCATAAGCAGGGGCTGTAACAGATGCTACTACAATTCCTACATATACAATAAAATAGCTTGCGAAAACTTTTGGCATCTGTAATTTCAGTAAGAATTTTACTGTAAAATATATGATCAGAATTATATGGAGACAGATTGCCAGAAGCCAGATAAAATAAGCTGCTTTGCCGATAAATGGTTTTACATAAACACTGAGAAGCATTAAAGCCATGGGAAATGTTCCGGATACGCTTGCCATGATGGGATTCTTCATGTCTTCCCTGACCATTTGTGGAAACATGATTAATTTCAGTAAAACAAGTATGAGCAAAAATGCTGCCAGGATTCCGCAGATATAGCGGATTCCTTCTGAGTAACTCTGTAAGAGATTTCCCAGTGCCGCCAGACCAAGCATTACACCGCAAAGCGGGATAGGAATTTTTTTAATTGTGTTTTTCATTGTTGTCTTATCCTTTCCTGTTATATAAGCAGATATTTGTGATTAGTTTTGCTGCTTGATCATAGTCAAATATCTGCCCGCAGTCTGATTTGACTAAATTTCTTCAATGGTATGTCTCTCTGCCGGTTCATCAATCTCATCCTGATTTTTGATTCCCAGCTCGCGACAGACAATCTGGGCTACTTTCCATGCACATAACCCTGTAAAATAGATACACTGTTCTTTGTGTTCGCCCTGTCCCATATTGAATTCTTTTGTCAGAATACGACAGCAGATTGCATTTTTTCCATTTGCTTTTTTAAACCAGTCGTGAAGTTCATGTGTCAATTCCATACATTTGATACTCTTTGGATCTGTTGGACCATTTTGTCCGGTTCTGCCAAAAAACATTCCCAATGCAAGAATTCCTCCGTTAAATGCACCGCAGATACATCCTGATTTTCCTGCTCCTACTGCCATACCAGATGCCATTGCGATAACTTCTTCGGGAACGTCAAGTTTGAATTCCTCTCTGATCGCACTGATCAATGCTTCGCAGCAATAATATCCGCCTTTAAATTTTTTTTCTGCTGCCCGCTGAATTGCTCTTGGACTTGCTTCTGTTACTCCGATTTTCATAAGTAACTTCCTCCCTTTTTTATTTACAGTACTTTTCTGATATTCCGTATTTTCCTAAAAATATTTAAGGTACTGCCAATAAACTTATTATACTCAAAACTTGTCTGGATTTGAAATTCATTGTGCAAATAAATACCAGTGTTTTATTTGTTTTATCTATAAATAATAATGCCCATTTTATGACAGATAAGGGATATATGAGGTATCAAAGCCTGTAAAGTATGTCATAATGAACAGGGCTTTTCTGATATTCATGACCATTAGACTACATATCATTCCGTAATTACAGAAACATTTCCGTCCAGTGGTATATTAATTAGGTAAATTGATACTTTTATATTTTATTATCTGGAGGAGAAGAATGAAAAGTAATTACAAAATTTTTACAGCAGTTTTTTTATCGGCAATTATGACAGCAGCAGCTCCGTTAACAGTATGCGGGGCGGAAGTTTTTTCGGCGGGAGAATCTTTCAGTGATGGAACAGGGAGTATTCCTGCCATATTGACAGATATGGTTCTGCCGGGTGGAGAGATTGGAACAGAATATCAGGTACAGCTTGAAGCTGATACAGATGTGAGCTGGAGTCTGGAGGAGGGAAGCGAGCTTCCGGCGGGACTTACGTTGTCTTCCGGGGGAGTGATCAGCGGAACACCGCAGAAGGAAGGGAGTTTCAGCTTTACTGTACAGGCGGACAATGGTATTGGAGTTTCTTCACAGGAACTGAGCCTTTATGTTGCACAGCGTGAGCAGGAACCTGTTATAAAGCAGTATGAGCTGACATCAGGTACTGCTTTGATCGATCTGGGAATTCATGCAGAGGGAGAACAGTTACGTAAGCGGTTATTTCTTTATAATGCAGGAACAGATTCGCTTCATCTCTCTGATTTTCCGCAGAGCAGATATTTTGATTTTTCCTACGCACCGATTTTCGATACAAATACGGATGAAGAAATGCAGCCCGGAAGTTGTGCGGCTGTGGACATTGATGATAAGAAGGATCTGCCTGCCGGAAATTATGAAGAGACAGTGACATTTGAGACAAAAGAGGGTGCTTCCTGTAAGGTTACTCTGAAAGTAATTGTGGGAGCTTCCTCTGAAAAAGATTATGAGCTGAGTATAGAAACAGGTACAGAAGAAGAATTTACAGAAAGCGATTTCTATGACCCGGAATTTCGTGTGGAGAAGTATGTAGTGGTCAGAAATTCAGGAAAAAAGGAAACCAGAATACGGGTAGATACTTCAGGTCTTAAGAACTTTGAAGTAGATGACCAGATGGCAAAGTGGACAGAAGATTATGAGGAACAGGATTCCAAAAAGCTGCTGAAACCGGGAGAAACGCTTTATTTTTATATATTGCCGAAGCAGGAATACGGAATTTATGATGAAACGTTTGCATTTCTCGCAGATGACGGAAGCAGATATCCTCTTCATGTTACAATGAACAGAGAGAAGAATCCGACAGAAAAGAAGCAGCTGGAAATTACTGAAAAGTCTGCCGGGGCTTTTCCAACAATGCAGTGGGGCTATAAGACACTTCCGGAAGCAAAGACATATATTTTGAAAAATGTTACGGATACAGATATGAAGCTGTCTTTTAACCGTAGTAAAGAATGTAGTGTGTTATTATCTGGAAATGCTTATCTGGCACCTGGGGAGAGCACAGAACTGAGACTCTGGCCCAAACTGGGGCTTTCGGTGGGAAAATATAGTTTTCAGGTGACTGTGACTGCGAAAACAGTGGCAGGAGAACACCTGACAACGCAGAATCTGTATAATTCTTTTATTGTAGGAGACCGGACTTATCAGGGACTGGCAGATGCTGTTGAGCCTGTGACCGGAATTACCAATGGTGCAGAAAAAACAGCTGATGCTTTGCATCTGCCAGATTGGCTGGAAGTTTATGGTGCCGAGGTGGATGGAAAGAAAACAACATTTTCTGCATCTGTGAAGTGGGATGTGGAGGATTGTGTGTATGATCCGAAAAGCAAGGCAGCTCAAAGTTTTACAGTGACCGGTCATCTGGAACTGAATGAAGATGAAAATAATGAAGGACTGGACACTGCTGTGCAGATAATGGTACAGGTGGATTCATATCAGACATTAAACAGACCGGTTATTGACTTATTGAGAACCGGAGTGAGAACAAATTATGCAATGCTTTATCTGAGAGATCTTTCCAATGAAGCAGACGGCTATCAGTTTGTGACAGCCAAATCTCAGAAGAATCTGAAAAAGGGGAATTATACTGCGCAGACAAAAATTACAAATTCTGAACTGAATCAATATCCTGAGCTGAAGTATATTCCGGAGGGAACACATAGTCTTTATTGCAGGGCATACAAAGAGAACAGCAGCCATGTTATGGAATATGGGGAATGGTCAGACGGGGTTCCGGTTACGGTAAAGGTAAAGACTCCGGACGCACCTGTGGTTCAGAAGGTGCAGGTGAAGAAAAATGATGTCAGAATAGTACTTAACAGCAAGGGTGAGGAACCAGACGGTTACGATGTTGTTGCTGCCAGAAGTAAGAACGGAAAAGAACCATCGGATTATATAAAGGTAAAGAGTGGGTATTCCGGAAGCAGTAAAGAGCTTATCTTACGGGGCGTACCGGCAGGAACGTGGTATATTGGCGTACATGCTTATAAATATCTGAATGGGAGCAATACCAAAGTGCTCAGTAAATGGGCAGAGGTCAGGAAGGTAACTGTAAAAACAAGCCTTGTAACAGGAAAACCTGCTGTTAAATCAGCTAAGGTTTCCAGACAGGGAACAAAAAGAAATGTAACGGTGACGTTTACCGTTCCAAAGTCCTGTGATGGAACAGACTGGGTACTGGCAAAGAAAGTTTCCAAATCTGATGACGGCAGCTATACAGGTGTAAGCAGTTATGCTTATACAAAGAAAAATCAGACAAAAACCACGGTGGTCTTTAAAAGTGTGAAGCCCGGAGTCTACTACCTTGCAGGACGTGCCTATGTAAAAGGCTATGCAAAAAGTTATACGAAATGGTCGAAAATAAAGAAAATAGTTGTGAAATAAGCACTGCTGCCATTTGTTTCACAGAGATTTCACTTTTAAGAAAAAAGATCTCCCTTTTACCAGGCGTTTATACCTGCTTTTTCCCGTAATACTCAAAATTTACGGTACTGCCAATAAACTTATTATACTCAAATCTTGTCTGGATTTGGAGATAAATAATGTCCTTTTTATGACAGATAAGGGACATATGAGGCATCGAAGTCTGTGAAGTATGTCATAATGAACAGGAAAAGCACATTATGATAAAGGCAGTGACATTTTTAGCAAATGTAGAAAGGACAACAAAATGAAGCAGAAAAAGATTGTAATTATTATGGCAGGGATTTTAGCAGCAGCGGCTGCTATGACTGGCTGTGCGGAACAGAATAAAACAGCGACACAGGTTGATTATACGCAGAATTCACAGGGGAAATCCGAACAGACAAAACAAAAAACAGCAGAAAAATCTCAGCCGGATAAAAAACAGGTAAATAAAAGTACATCCGGTGGAAAAGAAAATTCAAATCAGACTGCGGATAAGAAGACGAAAGTATTTGCCTCATCCAATAATGCGGGCGATGTACAGAATTCAGGGAATGATGCGGATAATACAGATGATTCACAGAATACATACGTGGACAATAATTCATCTGAAAATAATGGCTCAACAGGCGACGGTGGCAATCAAATTGATCAGACAGCAGATCAGGCGATGATATATGACAGTGAGGGAAATGGAAGACTGATTTCTCAGGCTGACGATGGAAACTGGTATGACAGTGACGGAAATTGTTATGGAAGCTGGGAGGATATTGGGCGTGCTATGGATGAAGATGGTGTTACGGATCAGGATGGCAATAAATACTACTGGACCTGGACTGCACCTGATGATGCATCAGGAAAAGTAAGAGATCCGTATGACCTGTATTCCTGGGATCAGGGAACCAATTCCTATATACCGTTTCAGGCTGCGGAATCTGACTGTAGTCCTATAGGCAGAGGAAACGGCTGGTATTATTATGATGAAGACAGCGGCGAATATGTTCCGTGGTAAAAAATAAGAAAACAAAAGAAACAGTTTTGAAATCATTTTGATGGGTTTCAAAACTGTTTCTTTTTATATACAAGAAATAGTGAAGGGGCATATCCGGCAGAATCAGTGAAAAGAATTCTGCCGGATGTTTATCTGGTAAAGATCAGCTGATCAGTTTCAGGAAAGTATTTCTGTCACAGGTTCCGGAAACCGTTAAGCCCTGTGCCTTCTGGAATGCCTTTACAGCAGAGAGAAGTCCTGAGCCAAAGGTACCGGGAATCTCTACACCGTTTGGATCATAAGCACGTAAAAGAAGGAGAATCTCAGCGGCAGTTACCATATACTGAGTTTCACCATTTTTTAGATAATGCTGTCCAAGAGCATTGTCTGTGTTTGTTCCCCAGATACCGTCTACATCCAGACCGGCACCATAATCCCTGTTCAGAGCTGTCTGAAGAACTTTAACGCCTGCTTTTTTGGTAGCAGCGTCTCTTTTTCCGGTAATAGAGATTCCGGCATTGGCGAATTTGTTGGCATAACCCTGACCTTTGCGGATTTTTGCATTTCCTGCAGTTGGCTGAGGTTCAGGATCAGTAGTTGAAGAATCTTCAGTATAACGGAGAACACAATCCCAAGGGAAATTGTAATAATTCTGAAGTTTGATTTCTTTTCCACTCTGATCTCCGGGTTTACCACCATGATATCCATTATTTTCATTTTTGCTGGCAGATACCACCTGACCATTGCCAATGTGCATTACTGTATGACTTGCGATGTTTAATAATATGTCACCACGTTTCATGCCACTTCCTGTGCTGAGATTAACTTTGGAAGTCACATCCTTAAAGTCGCAGGACAGAAAGACGGATTTCATATTTCCTGTATAAGTGGCTCCTTTTGTTTTTACAGGTACACCAGCCTGCTGCCATGCGGAGATTACCAGTGAAGAACAATCGTAGTCCGGTCCCCATCTGTTATTCTGATCATATCCGTGTGCCGGATCGTTTGCGATTTCAATTGCCCATGTTACTGCTTTTTCTGTTTTTGTCATTTGTTCATCCTCCTGAAATTTTATTATTTATTTGCTCACCAGTGATACATCTTATAAAGAGTGAGAAAAGGGAAAAATTGTAAACATGAAACAGAAAAAAATAAAAAGCATTTCCTGATTGTTGCTTCGAGGTCAGAAAAATGCTTTTCGAGGACAAAAACACGAAAATTGTCGAATTGTAATTATATTTAATCCTGATTTTTCATAAATAAAAATCCTTTCCTTTGATAAAGTTTAACAGACGGAATTAAATATGTATAAGGATATAAATGACAAGCGACTAATCAAATTTGATATGTTTTATGACAGGAGGAATATAGGAATATGGACGAATATACAAAGGATTTGTATACCATGATGTTTTCGTTGCAGACTTTGCAAAATCAGGGAATTACAATCAGAGAAACTGTATATAAAAGTCTGGACAAATTACTGTTATGGAATAAAGAATCTGAAAACAGTAAATATCTCGAATTAGCGTTGCTTCATATGCAGGCTTATGCTAATATGGGATTTGCTTTAGATGAAGAAAATAAGACAATACGTGAGATATTAAAAAAGACAGGAAAGACCAGAGAAGACTTTTTCCCGAAAGGATATCTTCTTGGAAAGAGAATTAAACTGACCAGGTCACAGGTTCGTGGTATGATTGGAAGATGGAGACCTTCCAGAGACAGTCCGATGACAATCGGAGAACTGGTGGATGATATCATCAGAAAGGTAAAAAACCATGAGGAAGGCAGATACATTTATCAGTATCACAGAACTGATGTGACAACCAAAGGGGATATCGAGGTTTATGAGCTGGTCATCAATAAGGATGAAAGTTATTTTTATGATGTGAAGAAATTCAGATTTTATACATTCATGGAGGAATAATTGCTATGATAAGAATAATGATTCTGGATGATGACGAAATGTATCTGAAAAAAGAAAAGGATATCACAGAACAGTATTTTGCAGAGAAAAACGTAGATTGCACGGTAACGACATACCAGAATGTGGAATGGTTTCTGCTGGGATTGAATGAAGAAAAATTCGATATGTATATTCTGGATATCCGGATGCCTGGAGAAAACGGAATAGAGGCAGCGAGGGAAATTCGCAGACTTTATCCGGATCCGGTTATTATATTTATTACAAATTTTGTGGATTATGCAATAGAAGCATATGAGGTAAACACCTATCGTTATATCCCCAAAGAGTGTCTGAAGGAAAAACTTCCGCAGGCTTATGATGCGCTTCTTCCTGGAATTATGGAGAAAGAAGAGCGGTACTATATCATAAATAAAAGAAATGAAGTTGAAAAACTGGCATATTCTGATATTTTCTATATGAAAAAAGAAGGAAAATATGTCATTTTTGTGCACAGGCGTGGGGAAGTAAAGATCAGAGCAAGTCTGTCAACAGTAGAAAAGGAACTGAATTCAAAAGAATTTATTATATCTGACAGAGGATATCTTGCAAACATCCAACATGTGATGAAGATGAAAGGAAGGGATCTTTATATGCGGGACGGTAATATTATTACAGTTGGCAGAGAAAGATTCAAAGGTGTCAGAGAAGCAATTCTGAATTACTGGGGGGTATGAAGAATGCTGAAAGTTTTATTGTATGGACTGGCAACGTTTATGGAGACTGGGATAGGTGTCTGGATATTTGGGCAGATGTTTCCGAAAAAAAGTATGGAAACTGAAAAAGATAAAACGGTATGGAAGATAATATTAATTATACTGTTATATTTTACAGCATATTCATTTTGCAGATCATATTTAGAAAATAATATAGAGACAAAAAAAACAATACTTATTATATTACTGGTGCTGGGGGGAATATGTTTAATACCGGATTGTGTAGTCAGGTTAAAAAGAATAAGAAATTTTCAAAGTGTGCTTTTTTTTTGTTATGATTGTTGTTCTTATAACCTGTCAATATTGGACAGCGTATGTATCTGGAAATGTAATAGTATTAGGAAATTTATATCTTCCGATATTTTTGACAATTTTTTTTCGGTGCACATTTATTCAATCTTATATTTGGGAATTTTTATATTTGACAAATATAGGGTTATTAAAATTATTATATATTATCACAGTTTGTTTGAGTGAAAAAAGAAAAATAGGAGAATATATTTATCGCCAAAGTATGCACTCTTATAGCTCGGGAATTTATTTATTGGTTATAAGTGTAGTGATAATTCTGTTATTAAAATTGTTTCGCGCAAATAAATATGCGGGCGACATTTTTAGAGATAATCAAAAATTTTTCTATGGTTTTGCGTTAGCAGAATATATACTTTTGTATTTTTTGCTAAGCATGCAAAATAAGACTCTTAAAATAGAGAATTTGGTAATTGCTATAGTAGTAGTATCAGGAGTTGCCGTAGTATTGCTGATTTTATTTACGTATTTTTTTGTTAAAAGTGTCAATATAGAAAAAAATATTTTGGAGGTGAAAAATAGAGCTATAGAGCAGCAATATCAGGAATTAGAAGATGCATATCAAAAATACAGATGTATTATACATGATCAAAAACATATGTTGAGTTTTATACAGGAGTGTATAGAAAATAGAGACTTAAATGGAATTGCGGTATATGTTGCAGATAATCAGAAAAAGTTCAGAGATGAAGAAAAAAAGTTTTGGACAGGTATAAATGTACTTGACAAAACAATTACTATGAAAAAAAGGAAAATGGATGCTTTGGATATAAATTTTGAATTAGATGCTTTCGTGGATGATACAATTATAAATACTACTGATTTGGTTATTATATTAAGCAATTTATTTGATAATGCAATAGATGCGGCTGTTAAGAGTAAGGAAAAGAAGATTTGTTTAAAAATAAAAAATATAAATGATGTATTGATGATGAAAATGTGGAATACAAGTACGAGAATTCCTGATGTAAAACGCGGAAAATTTGTAACAGATAAATTAGAAGCGGAAGGCCATGGTTGGGGAATTGAAAGTGTAAAACGACTTGTAAAAAGATATGATGGAAATATCACATTTAAATATGATTCTAATTTTTTTCAGGTAACTATTATTTTAAGTAAAAATTAAAGGAGAGATAAATAAAATGACAGAAGAATTTATTGGATGTATTGAGGAAGAACTTAAGGAAATAGAACTGTTTTATGAAGAAAATGGAGTAGAAGTGGAAGCATATACTTTACATAACGGATCTTTGTTTACAATATGCTGTTAAAGGAAATAGAAAAGGTATGCTGGACTTTGATCATTATAATAATGCGATATCAGAACGGATTTTTATATTGAGTATTCATGAACAAAAGGCGAAAGGCAATCTAAAAGGAAATACTTCTGAAGAACAATATGATTATTATGAAAAAACATATCTTAACAATGCAACATATGTAAAATCTTTACTGCAGGAATATCCCGAGTTAAAACGTCTGCTTGAATTAAAAAATAACTCTACCCAGAGAGCAGAATGTGAAATCAGGAAATCTCTTTATGCAGAAAAAGAACAGATACAAAAAATATTCTGTGATGGAAGAAAGTTTTCCGGGACTGTGGGAATTTATATGGCGAAAGGCGATACACACAGAGGAGGACGAAGTGTGGCGAAGGTAGAATTGGATAATGGAACAATTCTGTACTATAAGCCACATAGTCTTGATAAGAATATAAAATATCAGGAACTTTATAACTATTTATGTAGAAAAACAGGAATTTCCTGCATGATGGTACGATATTTATCTCATGATTCCTATGGATGGGAAGAAAAAATTGAGAATATCCCCTGTAAAAACGAAAGTGAGGTGGAGCATTATTATTTCAGAATGGGCATACATCTGTTTTTGGGATATGCCCTCGGAGCAACAGATCTTCATGGTGAAAATATTATCGCACATGGAGAATATCCTGTGATTATCGATATGGAAACGTATCCGGGATATTTAAAACAACAATCAGAAAAAGACGGAAGTAGTGTAGAAGAAAAAATAAACAAAAGTACAGAAATAAAATTGGCAAATTCGGTTATACATACAGGAAGGGAAAAGCCTCACTTTTAAGTCGGCAAAGGTAAAAGGTACATAGGGATATATTCTGTACAGATATGATGAAAATGCCTGGAAGTAAAGAAAAATCAAAACTATAAAAAATAGGAGTGTTACATCTTATATAGATGAAACCGGAAAATTAAATAAGAATGAAAATTATTATGTAAGAGCATACTATACAGCTAAAGATGGTACCAGATTATATGGATGGTACTGGGCGTAATATCTTAAGGCGGTGTATCTGAAAACACACTCGGATAATTTGAGCTGATGCAGAACAGGTTCAGACAAATGTTTCTGAATTTAATCCTGCAAGAGCGAACCTTATTCGTTCCGGGATTCAGGTGACAATCGAGTATTATGTAAAAGACGGAGTAAATATAGCCACAAAATTAACTTCAGATGGGGATGAAAAAGAACCTTACGGAAATTAGGTAAGAATAAAAATAAAGATTCGAGGTCAGATGATGCAGGTTTATTCCCTTTTTATATTTTCTGCATCAGTTTACTGTAAAATAATAACGGGTAAAGAAGATATAAGATGTTCTGGTACATACAATTAAGAAGAAAGGAAGCTTGTGCTGTGCATAGTCAAAATGATGAACCGCCTGAGATGATCAGGCGGTTTTGGAATATCTGGATTTTTTATGAATATTTTATTTTTAATTACAGGTATAATATGTTACAATAAATATAACCATTAAGACTACCAGGCAGGTCAGAATTTGACCTGCCTGTAAATAAATACGGAAATAAATCGGGGTCAAAAGAATCGTTAATAATTGTAACAAAATAAAATTACCGGTGTAGCAAAAATAAAATTACAGGGGAAATGCGGATGAATGAGATGACAGATGCATATGTAAAACTGGATAAGGTTTCCAAGATATATGGAACCAAAGAAGTAAAGATCGTTGCAGTGGATGAGATCAGCTTTGAGATTGCCAAGGGAGAGTTCGTAGTGATCGTTGGTCCCAGCGGTGCGGGCAAGACGACAGTGCTGAACATTCTTGGGGGTATGGATCAGGCTACCAGCGGAGAAGTTCTGGTGGATGGAAGGAATATTGCCAGATATAACAGCAGGCAGCTTACCGGTTATCGGAGAAATGATATTGGATTTGTATTCCAGTTCTATAATCTGGTGCCCAACCTTACAGCACTGGAGAATGTAGAACTGGCACTGCAGATCTGTAAGAATCCTCTGGATGCCAGAGAGGTTCTGGAGGAAGTGGGACTGAAGGACAGACTGACCAATTTCCCGGCACAGCTTTCCGGTGGTGAGCAGCAGAGAGTTTCCATTGCCAGGGCACTGGCGAAGAATCCCAAGCTCTTACTGTGTGATGAGCCTACAGGTGCACTGGACTACCAGACTGGTAAGGCAATCCTGAAGCTGTTGCAGGATATGTGCAGGGAGCGTGGAATGACAGTGATCGTCATTACCCATAACTCGGCGCTGACACCTATGGCAGACCGTGTGATCAAGATCAAGAACGGAAAGGTTTCCAGGATGACGATGAATGACCATCCTACACCCATAGAGGAGATTGAATGGTAGGTGATGAATATGAAAGCAATGCATAAAGATTTCTGGATGGAGATACGCAAAAGTAAGGCCAGGTTTATTTCCATATTTATGATCGTTGCTTTGGGAGTTGCATTCTTTTCCGGAATACAGGCGTCGTCACCGGATATGCGCTTCTCAGGTGATGCCTATTATGATGAAACCAATCTTATGGATATCAAAGTAGTGGGAACTCTGGGACTGACGGAGGATGATGTAGCTGCCATTAAGCAGGTGGACGGAGTAGAGAATGCAGAGGGCGCCTATGGTACAGATGTAATGTGTGGAGAAGGCGAGAAGCAGAAGGTACTTCATGTGGAAGCTGTGGATCAAACCATGAACCGGATCTCAGTGACAGAGGGAAAAGCTCCGGAAAAAAGCGGAGAGATTTTCCTTGATTGTATTTTTGCTGAGAGCAATGGATATCAGGTGGGGGATCAGATTACCCTGAAAGAGGGCGGAGACAGCGAACTGCTGAAAAAGACAGATTACACAGTTGTAGGTTTAGGAGAGAGCCCTCTCTACATATCCTATAATCGCGGAAATTCCACTTTGGGTTCCGGTGAGGTTAATGGATTTGCCTATGTGCTCCCTGAGGATTTTGACCAGGAAGTGTATACGCAGATCTATGTGCAGGCTCATGGGGCACAGGATCTGATCAGCTATACAGATGCTTATGATTCCCTGATAGAGCGAGTGCAGGAGCGAGTGGAGGGGATTGAGGCAGAACGGTGTCAGGTCAGATATGATGAGATTGTAGAGGAAGCTAATGACAAGCTTGCAGATGCCAGACAGGAACTTGAAGACGGAAAGAAGGAAGCTGATGAGAAGCTTGCGGATGCCAGAAAAGAATTGGAGGACGGCGAAAAGAAGTTAAAAGATGGCAAGAAGGAATATAAGGATGGCAAGAAAAAGCTTGCAGATGCAAAAAAGGAACTGGAGGACGGAAAAGCCCGGCTTGCAGATGCAAAGAAGGAGTTAGAGGATGGCAGATCTCAGCTTGCCAGTGCGAAAGAGCAGCTTGCCAGTGGCAGAGCACAGATCGCATCTGCAAAGGAACAGCTGAATGCAGGATGGGCGGAGGTTTCAGAGAACCAGGCAAAGCTTGATGATGGAAAAGCACAGCTTGAGGATGGCAAGAATCAGTTAAGCGCCGGTGAGAAGCAGATTGCGGATGCAAAGACGCAGCTTACCCAGAGCCAGCAGGAACTTGACAATGGAAAGGCGCAGATTCAGTCAGGCAGAGAGCAGATTGCAGCAACCAGACAGGACTTAAATGCCAAAAAGGAAAGCTGCAATCAGGGACTTGCGCAGATTGAGCAGCAGGAGGCCGGACTTGCAGAAGGAGAGGCTCAGCTTGAGGGTGCCAGAAGTCAGCTTGCAGCATTGCAGGCACAGTATGAGCAGGCACAAGCTTCAGGCACATATTCCGAGGAAGACCTGGCGGCTCTGGCAGCACAGGTTTCCGCTTATCAGGAGCAGGTGGACAGTCAGGCAGCCCAGCTGGAAGCATCCAGAAACCAGATCGCAGCAGCAAGAAGTGAACTGGAGAGTGGTTTAAGCCAGGTGGAGAGCGGACTGGCCCAGCTTGATGCAAAGGAAGCAGAACTGAACCAGCAGGAGGCCGCACTTCCCGATGCCCAGGCAAAGATTGATGCAGGATGGAAAGAGGTGAAGGCTCAGGAGAAGAAGCTGGAGCCTGCCAGAAAAGAGATTCAGGAAAAAGAAGCTCAGCTTGAGTCAGCACAGGAACAGATCGATGCTGCAAGAGCAAAATTAAATTCCAGTCAGGCTCAGTTAGAGGAGAAGGAGGCAGAACTTGCTTCAGGAGAAGCACAGATCCAGGAGAATGAAGGAAAGCTTGCTTCCGGTGAGAAAGAGATTGCCGAGAATGAACAGAAGCTGAGGGATGGCGAGAAGGAAATCTCAGAGAACGAGCAGAAGCTGAAGGATTCCAGAAAGGACATCAAGAAAGCTGAAAAGGATCTGGAAGAAGGTAAAAAAGAATACGAAGACGGTAAGAAGGATGCAGAGAAAGAAATCGCAGACGGTGAGAAGAAGATTCAGGATGCTCAGGATGAGATCGATGATATCAGTATGCCGGAATGGATGGTAACGGACCGTAATGATCTGCCAGAATATTCAGATTATGGGGATAATGCAGACAGAATGAGAAGTATCGGACAGGTTTTCCCTGTTATCTTTTTCCTTGTGGCTGCATTGGTAAGTCTGACTACCATGACACGAATGGTGGAGGAACAGAGAACCCAGATCGGTACAATGAAGGCTCTGGGATACGGCAAGTATGCGATTGCATCCAAATATCTGCTGTATGCCTTTCTTGCCACAGTGGGAGGCAGTATCCTGGGAATTCTGATCGGAGAGAAAATCCTGCCCTGGGTTATTATTAACGGGTATGGCATTATGTACAAGGGAATGATGAACAATATCCAGATCCGTTATGAATTTAAATTTGCAATGATAGCAGCAGGTGCGGCAACTGTGTGTACTGTCGGAGCCACCGTTTTCTCCTGTTACAGGGCACTGGCGGAAACCCCGGCATCACTGATGCGTCCTCCTGCTCCTAAGGAGGGTAAGAGAATCCTGCTGGAACGGATCCCGCTTTTCTGGAAGCATCTGAATTTCACATGGAAATCTACACTGAGAAACCTTTTCCGATATAAAAAACGTTTCTTTATGACAATTTTCGGTATTTCGGGAAGTATGGCGCTGATGCTGGTAGGCTTTGGACTCAGGGATTCCATTATGGATATTGCCAGACGGCAATATCAGGAGCTTCAGCATTATACAGGAACGATTATTGATGATGAGGATGCAACAGATAAGGAGAGACAGGAGCTGGATGAGTTTCTGAAAAATAACAGTCAGATTGAGAGATATACCCATGTGCAGTTTACCAAGATGAGTGTTCCAAGAAATAAATCCAATATCAGCGTATATGTTTATGTGCCTGAGAATCTTGAGACCTTTAATAAGGATGTAACTCTTCAGGACAGAAAGACAAAAGAGAAGTATAAGCTGACGGATGCAGGTACAGTGATCAGTGAGAAGACGGCAACCCTGACAGGACTGAAAGTGGGGGACAGCATGACCATCACAAAGGATGGGAAAAATTATGAGACAAAGATCGCAGCAGTGACAGAGAATTACATGGGACATTATATTTATATGACAGGAAATGTCTATGAACAGACCTTAGGGGAGAAGCCGAACTATTCTGCAACTGTATTCACGGTAAAAGAGGAATATAAAGAATCAGAATCTGAGGTGGGAAATGAGATCCTGAAGTATCCGGCTGCGTTAAGTATCAGCTATACCAGCAGTCTGGAGGCCCAGCTTCACAGAATGCTTGGAGCATTGGATACGGTGATCATAGTGCTGATCATTTCTGCGGGAATGCTTGCTTTCGTGGTCCTGTATAATCTGAACAATGTCAATATTACGGAACGTCAGAGAGAACTGGCAACTTTGAAAGTGCTGGGATTCTATGATACTGAAGTTTCTGCCTATGTATACAGGGAGAATGTTATCCTTACCCTCATTGGCGTGCTGGCAGGAGCTGTATTCGGAATCTTTTTGCACAGGTATATCATCCGTACTGTGGAAGTGGATGCGGTTATGTTCGGAAGAAATATTAATCCTGTCAGTTTCCTGTACTGCGGACTGCTGACAATTGGATTCTCCATGATCGTAAATCTGTTTATGCATCAGAAATTAAAGAAGATTGACATGGTAGAATCCCTGAAAAGTGTGGAATAAACGATTTGTCGCTTTATTGCGGAAAAGAAGAAATTGTTTTTCTGTGGTTTTTAAATAGGTAGTCAAACGGATAGAATGGATAAGAGGAAGAAAGGGGAATATTATCATGGGAACAGCAAGTCAGATAGAGCAGGAATTAATGAACTATATATCCGATCATAAAATCAGGAACACGCATTCACATCATCTGCCGGAACAGGCGATGGTGGATTTTGATCTGGATAAGCTGATAAATAATACGTATTTACAATGGCAGCAGGTAACTCCGGGGACAACAGCAGAAAGCAGGAATGCATATCTGGAAAAAACACGATATAAATCTTATTTTGTCTGGCTTCAAAAGGCAATCGGGGAGTTGTATGGAATATCGGAGCCGATCACAGCTCAGAACTGGGATCAGATTTCAGATCAGATCAGAAAAGCGCATCAAAATCCCGACTTTTACATGGATGTACTGAAAAATAAGTGTAAGTATCAAAAAGTAATCGTAGATACCTACTGGAATCCGGGCTCTGACAATGGAAGACCGGAACTGTTTACGCCTGCTTTTCGACTGGATTTGTTCTTTTTGGGCTATAAAAAAGGACTTCGCAATCATGACGGTGTATCACTGGAAGAGAACTTCGGTGAGCTGCCGGACAATTTACAGGATTATGTGGAGTGGGTCAGAAAGTGGATCATACAAAAAAAGAGTGAGGGCTGTGTGGCCTTAAAAATAGCGATGGCCTATGAGCGTAGTCTTCATTTTGAAAAAGTGACGCGGGAGCAGGCTGAAAGGGTATTCCGTTTAAAAGAGTCGGATATAACCCAGGAAGATATCAGATGTTTTCAGGACTATTTGTTCTGGAAAATATGTGAAATTGCGGCGGAAGTGTCACTTCCATTACAATGTCACACAGGAATGGGGCAAGTTATAGATACGAATATACTGCAGTTGAACAATGTGATAAAAAATAATCCGGAAACGAAATTTGTGCTACTGCATTGTGGCTTTCCATGGGTGGATGATCTTTTTTCCATAGTAGACGGATATCCGAATCTATATCCGGATCTGACATGGCTTCCAATCTTATCCTACACCGCATCAAAACGTGCAATGCATCAGTTGATCGAGATGTCCCAGATTGATAAAATCTGCTGGGGATGTGATACGTGGACAGTAGAGGAAAGTTATGGCTCCCTTCTTGCATTCCGTTTTTCACTGTGCAGTGTTCTGAGAGAAAAAATAGAGGACGGATATCTTTCCGTAAATAATGCAAAGGATATTATTGATAAAATTTTGTTCGACAATGCGGGGAAAATATACGTATGACACCAGAAAGGAGGCGGAAGTATCCGTGAATTCAACAATTTCCATTGGAATGCAGGATTTTGGTAAGCTGATCAGAAGTGGTGCGTTTTATGTGGATAAGACGTCTTTTATCAAAGAATGGTGGGAGAATCAGGATGATGTAACACTGGTCACGCGCCCGAGACGTTTTGGAAAGACGTTAAATCTGAGTATGGTGGATTATTTTTTCTCCAATCAGCATGTAGATTCCGGAAAGCTGTTTGAGAAACTGGATATCTGGAAGGAAGAGAAATATCAGGGTTTACAGGGAACGTTTCCTGTGATTTTTGTCAGCTTTGCGGGGATAAAGGCTGAGAATTATGAGACTGCCAGAGATGGGATTATCCAGGTGCTTCTTGACCTTTATGGAAAATATTATTTCCTTTTACAGAGTGACAAACTTAATGAACAGGAGAGAGAATATTTCACATACATCAGACCGAATATGTCAGATGCGGTGGCTGCCATGGCACTTCACAGGCTTGCAATCTGTATGTACCGTTATTATGGAAAGAAAGCGATGATTCTCCTGGATGAGTATGACACACCTTTGCAGGAGGCGTATGTGTATGGATACTGGGAGGAGCTTACGACCTTTATAAGAAGTTTGTTCAACTGTACGTTTAAGACAAATCCATATCTGGAACGTGGGCTGATGACTGGGATTACCAGAGTGAGTAAGGAATCTATTTTCTCAGATCTGAATAATCTGGAGGTTGTGACTACTACTTCAGAGAAATATGCTTCTTCTTTTGGATTTACAGAGAAAGAAGTGTTCCGGGCTCTGGAACTGATGGGAAAAGCAGATCAGAAGGAAGAAGTGAAGCTTTGGTATGACGGATTTACTTTTGGAAAGCATACAGATATTTATAATCCGTGGTCAATCATTAAATTCCTAGATACAGGAGAGCTGAATACTTACTGGGCGTCGACAAGTGAGAACAGCCTGGTTTCCAAACTCATACGGGAAGGTTCTCCTCAGTTAAAGATGGATTTTGAGGATTTGCTGGAAGGGAAGACTGTGAATTTCCGGATGGATGAACAGATTGTGTTTGAGCAGCTTCAGAAGAAAAAAGGCGCAATCTGGAGCCTTCTTCTTGCCAGCGGTTATCTGAAGGTAGAGAAAAAGATGCCGGACAAGAGAAGCGGGCGCTATTTATATGGGTTAAAAATCACGAACTATGAAGTGCTGCTGATGTTTGAAGATATGGTGGAGAGCTGGTTTCCGGAAGAAAGCAGTTCCTATGAGAATTTCAAACAGGCGTTGCTTCTGGGAGATCTTGATTACATGAACCAGTATATGAATCAGGTGGCCTTACAGACATTCAGCAGTTTCGATGTTGGAAAAAAGCCGTCAGAGCATACAGAGCCGGAGCGGTTTTATCATGGATTTGTGCTGGGACTGATCGTGGATCTGGCAGATAAGTACAGGATTACTTCTAATAAGGAAAGCGGTCTTGGAAGGTATGATGTAATGATGGAACCTCTTACAGAAAATCTGGATGGGATCATCATGGAGTTTAAAGTTCGTAATCCTGCAAAAGAGAAAGATCTGGAGGCAAGTGTTCAGAATGCTCTGTGCCAGATCAGAGAGAAAAGATATGATACGGAGCTGGAAGCCAGGGGGATTCCTCCGGAAAGAATCCGTCATTATGGATTTGCCTTTGAGGGAAAGAAAGTCCTGATCGGCAGTGATTCCTGATAGTTACTGTTCACACGTCACTATCCCGCGAGGTGTTTTGGCATGAGAATGCCAAAATCCCGAGACATACCGCGCGAATTTATGCGAATAGCATAAATTCTGTGCATCGCGAAGCGTGTTACTGGGCACGGAGTGAACAGTAACTCCTGATAAATTTGTGAAATCCGGAGAAACATTCTTGACAAAAAAAGCTTTTTTCATTATAGTAGAGTCCAGAAAAAGGCTGTGAAAAAGAGGAGTAGGCGGTAATGCCCCACAGAGAGGGAAGCTTATAAGCTGGAAGGTTTCCCGGGAACAGAAGCGCTGAAGGTAGCTTTGGAGCCGGGAGGCTGAAGTGAGTGGTATGATAATACTGAGATTCATATACGCGCATGGTAGGCTTTCACGTATCCCGCGTTAAGGGAATGAGAGATATAAACTAAGGTGGTACCGCGATCTATGTCGCCCTTTGCACGTATAATGCGTGTGGAGGGCGTTTTTTATCGTTGACTGCTTACAGCGGAGTGATCCGCAGATACTTTTATTACAGATATAGAATATCAGGAGGACATTATGAGCAAAGAACTTGCAAAAACCTACGATCCTAAGGGAATCGAAGAGCGTCTTTACACAAAATGGATGGACAATGGATATTTCCATGCAAAAGTAAATCCGGACAAGAAACCGTTTACTATTGTTATGCCGCCGCCAAACGTAACCGGCCAGCTTCACATGGGACATGCGCTGGATGAAACCATGCAGGATATCCTGATCCGTTTCAAGAGAATGCAGGGCTATGAAGCATTATGGCAGCCGGGAACTGACCATGCAGCTATCGCTACAGAGGTTAAGGTTATCGACAAGCTGAAAAAAGAAGGTATCGACAAACACGATATCGGCCGTGAGGAATTCTTAAAACATGCGTGGGCATGGAAAGAGGAGTACGGCGGAAAGATCATCAATCAGTTAAAGAAACTGGGTGCTTCCGCAGACTGGGAGAGAGAACGTTTCACAATGGATGAGGGATGTTCCAAAGCAGTACAGGAAGTATTTATCAAATTATATGAAAAAGGCTATATCTACAAAGGTTCCAGAATCATCAACTGGTGTCCTGTATGCCAGACTTCCATCTCTGATGCAGAGGTTGAGCATGAGGATCAGGACGGATTTTTCTGGCACATTAATTACCCGATCGTAGGGGAAGAGGGACGTTTCGTAGAGATTGCAACTACACGTCCGGAAACCCTGCTGGGTGATACTGCTGTTGCTGTAAATCCGGAAGATGAGCGCTACAAAGATCTCATCGGCAAGATGCTGAAGCTTCCTCTCACAGACAGAGAGATTCCGGTGATCGCCGATGAATATGTAGACAAAGAATTCGGAACAGGATGTGTAAAGATCACACCTGCCCATGACCCTAACGACTTTGAGGTTGGACGACGTCACAATCTGGAAGAGATCAACATTATGAATGACGATGCGACCATCAACGAGCTTGGTGGAAAATACGCTGGTATGGACCGTTACGAAGCACGTAAGGCAATGGTAGCAGATCTGGAAGAACTTGGACTTCTGGTAAAAGTAGTTCCTCACAACCACAGCGTTGGAACTCATGACCGCTGCGGCACAACGGTAGAGCCTATGATCAAGCCACAGTGGTTTGTAAAGATGGACGAGATGGCAAAGGCTGCAATCAAAGCTCTGGATGACGGAGATCTGAAATTCGTTCCGTCCCGCTTTGACAAGACGTATCTTCACTGGCTTGAGAATATCCGCGACTGGTGTATTTCCAGACAGTTATGGTGGGGACACAGAATTCCGGCTTATTACTGTGATGAGTGCGGTGAAGTAGTTGTTGCAAGAGAAATGCCTGAGAAATGCCCGAAATGCGGATGTACACATCTTCATCAGGATGAGGATACACTGGATACCTGGTTCAGTTCTGCATTATGGCCATTCTCCACACTTGGCTGGCCGGAGAAAACACCGGAACTGGAATATTTCTATCCGACAGATGTGCTTGTTACAGGATATGACATTATCTTCTTCTGGGTTATCCGTATGGTATTCTCTGCTCTGGAGCAGACGGATCAGGTTCCGTTCCATCATGTACTGATCCATGGTCTGGTACGTGACTCCCAGGGACGTAAGATGAGTAAGTCTCTTGGAAACGGTATCGATCCTCTGGAAGTTATTGATAAATACGGCGCAGATGCTCTTCGTCTTACTCTGATGACAGGTAATGCACCTGGAAATGATATGCGTTTCTATTGGGAAAAGGTAGAAGCAAGCCGTAACTTCGCAAATAAGATCTGGAATGCTTCCCGTTTCATCATGATGAACCTGGAAGGCAAGACAGTGACAGAGCCGGAGAATTTAAATGATCTCTGTGCAGAGGATAAATGGATTCTGTCTCACTTAAATACAGTGATCCGCGAAGCTACAGAGAACATGGAAAAATATGAACTTGGTATTGCAGTACAGAAGGTTTATGACTTCCTGTGGGATGAACTCTGCGACTGGTATATTGAGATGGCTAAAGTTCGTCTGTGGAAGGCAGAGGAAGATCCGAAGGCAGCAAATGATGCACTCTGGACATTAAGAACAGCGCTGACAGAAGGCCTGAAGCTTCTTCATCCGTATATGCCGTTTATCACAGAGGAAATCTACTGCACACTTCTTCCTGAAGAAGAGTCTATTATGATCTCCGAATGGCCTGTATACAGAGAAGAGAGAAACTTCCCGGATGCTGAGAAAGCAATCGAGGGATTCAAAGAGGTTGTAAGAGGTATCCGTAATACCAGAACAGAGATGAATGTTCCGAATAACCGCAAGACAAGCCTGTATATTGTGGCAAAGGATGCTGAAACAGCAGCAATGTATGAGAACAGTAAGAAATCCTTTGTAAATCTTGCATTTGCAAAAGAGATTCTGGTACAGACAGACAAGAACGGAATCAGTGAAGATGCAGTTTCAGTAGTTGTTTCCAATGCGGTTGTATATATGCCGTTGGAAGACCTGATTGACAAAGATAAAGAGATTGAACGTCTTACAAAAGAAACAGAACGTCTCACAAAAGAGATCGCAAGATGTGAAGGTATGCTGAATAATCCGAACTTCGTAAACAAGGCACCTGCTGCCAAGGTGGATGCTGAGAAAGACAAACTTGCGAAATATAAAGAAATGATGGATAAGGTTAAAGGACAGTTAGAGCAGCTTAAGAAATAAGGGAGTGTTTAGATGAAATTGTATAAGATTTGTAACAAAATCTCCCTTTTACTCCATGTACTTGCCAGCGCAGCGGGATATTTTGTTATGGAGGCAATCTGCCGTCACTCGTTTATAGAAGCCTGGAATTATATGACACAGAGACCTCTGGTTTTTGCATATAATGCGGCATTCATTTTTACCTCGTCACTAATTGTTTATCTGTTTCACAGGAGAGTGTTCTGGAGAATCCTTGTGACATTGTTTTGGCTGATACTGGCCATTATCAATGGTGTTCTCCTGCTCAACCGTGTTACACCGTTTACAGGACCGGATCTGCATCTGATTACAGATGCAATGAAGATTGCCAACAAATATCTGCCTGTTGCAGGCGTTGTGGCAGTCTGCATCCTGTTTGGGATTCTTGTTATTTTACTGCTGATGCTGCTTATTAAAGGACCGAAGTATCAGAAAAAGATTAAATATCGCTACAATATTCCTCTGATCTTGCTGGCTGTTGCTCTTTTTGCAGGAAGTACACAACTGGCACTGGAGAAGAGGGTGCTTTCCAATTACTTTGGAAATATTGCTTTTGCATATGAGGATTATGGATATCCTTACTGTCTGGCAACTACGATTTTTAATACGGGAATCAGCTGTCCGAGAGATTATTCTGAGAAAGAAATCAAAAGAATTGAGAAGACGGAAAAGAATCTCCCGGAAACGCAGGAAGAAAAGCGTCCGAATATTCTGTTTTTGCAGTTGGAATCATTCTTTGATCCTACGCTGGTTAATTACCTGAATATTTCAGAAGATCCGATTCCGACCTTCCGTAAGCTGATGAAGGAATATTCTTCAGGATATTATAAGGTTCCGTCTGTCGGTGCAGGTACTGCCAATACGGAATTTGAATCCATTACAGGAATGAGTATGCATTATTTTGGACCTGGGGAATATCCTTATAAGAGTATTCTGAGAGAGACTACCTGTGAGAGTGCACCTTATGTACTGAAGAATCTGGGTTATACCACCCATGCAGTTCATAATAATGAGGCAAATTTCTATGGAAGAAGATCTATTTTTCCGAATCTCGGATTTGATACTTTTACTTCCGAAGAGTACATGGCAAGAGAGAACGAGAAGAATCCAAATGGCTGGGTAAAGGATGAGGTTCTGACAGATGAAATCCTGAAATGTCTGGACTCCACTGAGGGACCGGATTATGTATATACTATTTCCGTACAGGGACATGGTGCGTATCCGGATGAGCAGATTCTGGAAGATCCTGAGATCACAGTTTCCGGTGCACCGACTGAGGAAGAGAACAATAAATGGGAATATTACGTAAATGAGATCCATGAGATGGATAATTTTGTCAAAGAGCTGACAGACAAGCTTGCAGATTATCCTGAGGATGTGGTTCTTGTTATGTACGGTGACCACCTTCCGACTATGGGATTGACTGTGGAAGACCTGAAGAACAAGTATCTGTTCCAGACAGAATATGTGATGTGGGATAACTTCGGACTTAAGAAAAAGAAGGAAAATCTTGCAGCATATCAGATGGCGGCAGAGGTTATGGATCGTGTGGGAATCCATGAGGGAACCGTTTTCCGCTATCATCAGGCAAGAAGAAATACCAGAAATTATCAGGTGGATCTGGAAACCCTGCAGTATGACCTACTTTATGGAAAGAGATATTCCTACGGGGAAAGCGGCGAAAGTCCTTATCTGCGTACCAGAATGCGTATGGGAATCTATGATGTGACTCTGGATTCCATTCAATGTATCTCTGAGGCAGATCATACATATTACATTAAGGGAACGGAATTTACGCCGTCCAGTGAAATCAAGCTGAACGGAGAATGGTATGATACGGTCTATATCAATCCGACTACACTGATGATCACAGGTACGGAGCTGAATGATTTCGACAGGCTGGCGGTGATCCAGCGAAGCAACAGTTCGACGCGAAAACCGCTGAGCAAGAGCTATGACCGGTCCTGCTATGCACTTTATTCAAATAATAAATGGAAATTAACAGAAAGTACCGGTACGAATGAGAATTAATCCATAATTTTGTCGGATAAAATATTACGATTGGTACTGGACATCTTCCACCACTATTATATAATGTTAGAGTAACTAAATACATTATAGATAAGTGGTGGAATTTTTTTATGAATTACGAAGAAGCAGTTGCTTATATTGATGAAACTCCGAAATTTACAAAGAAGAACAGTCTGGATCACACAAAGGAATGTCTGAGAAGACTTGGTAATCCTCAGGATAAGTTTAAGGTGATCCATGTGGCAGGAACTAATGGAAAGGGAAGTACATGTGCGTTTCTGACCTCTGTTCTGAGAGAGGCGGGATATTCCTGCGGATTATTTACTTCTCCTCATCTGGTGGAGATCAATGAACGCTTCCAGATCAATGAGGTGAATATTGATAATGATACTTTCCTGAAGGCCTTTGAGAAAGTAAAGGTACTTGCGGATGAACTGGTTGCAGAAGGCAGCTATCATCCGACTTATTTTGAGATGCTTTTTCTGATGGGAATGGTGATCTTTGCAGAGGCAGGTGTCGATTATGTGACTCTGGAAACAGGACTGGGCGGAAGAATGGATGCGACTACTGCTGTGGAGAATCCTGTTGCCTGTGTGATCACATCGATCAGTCTGGATCATATGCAGTATCTGGGAGATACAGTTGCCAAAATCGCAGGAGAAAAGGCCGGGATCATTGTGCCGGGGGTACCGGTAATCTATGACGGAAACGACCCGGATGCAGCAGAAGTGATCCGTGCCAGAGCAGAAGAACTGGGAAGCCCTGCTTATGAAGTGAAGAGATCAGATACAGAAGTGCTCAGAAATACTTCGGCGGGAATTGATTTTGCATTTCGGAATGAGTATTATAAGGATATGGTTTTCTCCATTCCGTTTATTGCAAAGTATCAGGTGATGAACAGTGCACTTGCATTAAAGACGATTGAGGTTCTACAGAATGTGATTTCTGTATCTATGGATCAGATCCATGTGGGAATTGCCGGAACACGCTGGCAGGGAAGAATGGAAACAGTGCTTCCGGGTGTGATCGTGGACGGTGCTCACAATGAGGACGGGGTAGAGAAATTTGTAGAGACAGCAGAACATTTTCAGAAAGAATGTCCGCTGACTTTGCTTTTTTCAGCAGTAGATGACAAAGACTATACAGATATGATACATACGATCTGCAGCAGGATCACGTTCCGTCATGTGGTAGTAACCTCTGTTGGCGGATATCGCCAGGTTCCTGCTGAGAGATTTGCAAAGCTTTTTACAGAAGCAGGTGCTTCTTCTGTGGAAGTAGTGGAGGATGTTGAGAAAGCCTTTGGTAGAGCACTGGAAGTAAAGGGGGATGACGGAATGCTCTTCTGCGTGGGTTCCCTGTATCTTGTCGGTGAGATTAAAGATGTGATCAGGAGAAATAAGAAATGATAGATTATGAAGAGGAACTGAAGAAATTTGAACCCTGTCTGGATGTGGCAGATGCGGAGGGTGCGATTTATGAGAGAGAACTGACGGATATCCTGGATATTCTTCAGGAAGTTCTCCGCGAAGCCAAGAGTGGCAGACGGGTAAAATAAGGAGATACACATGAATTGTATGAATTGTGGCGCATTTCTGGTGGACAAAGATCTGGATTACTGCCCGAAATGTGGATGTAATGTGCTGATCCAGAAAAAGGTAGATTACCTTTCCAGACAGTATTACAACCGGGGGCTTGAGAAAGCCAGTGTCCGCGATCTTTCAGGGGCGATTGACTGTCTGAAGCAGAGTCTTATTTATAATAAGCATAACATTCAGGCGAGAAATCTTCTTGGACTGGTATATTTTGAGACAGGGGAGGTGGTTGCTGCACTCAGTGAATGGGTGATCAGTAAGAATCTTCAGCCATCCAGAAATCTGGCATCAGAATATATTAACAAGCTGCAGGCGAACTCCAATAAGCTTGAGGCAATCAATGAAACGATCAGAAAGTATAATGATGCCTTAAACCTGTGCAGGGAAGGTCATGAGGATATGGCTGCGATCAGGCTGAAGAAGATTCTCATACAGAATCCAAAACTGATCAAAGGTTACCATCTTCTGGCACTTGTGCAGATGAAAGAGGGGGAATATAACAAGGCAAGAAAGACGTTAAGGAAAGCCGCGCGGATTGATAAAACAAATACAACAACCCTTCGTTTTTTGAGAGAGATTGACGAACAGACAGGAGTATCCACACGTCTGGAACGTCAGAATAAAAGAAACAGGAAAGCTGTGGACAGCAGTGAGAATGATATGGCAATCCAGATTCCTCAGTATAAAGAAAAAGGAAGGATTCCGCTGTTTTTTACACTGGTTGCCGGATTTTGTGCAGGATTGCTGGCGTTTTATCTTCTGGCTGTTCCTGCCATACGTCAGGGAATCTACAGGGAAGCGAATCAGCAGATTATGAAATACAGTGATGCAGTGTCCAGTCAGGGAGCTGAGCTGACAAAGGCACAGAGTCAGGCTCAGGAATCTGGAGACACAGTTGAGGCGGCCTCCAAACAGATAGAGGAAGAGAAGAAAAAAAGCAGCAGTTATGAGGCTCTGATTGAGGCGTACTCAGCATTGCAGCAACAGAATACAGATGAAGCGGCATTGAAGATACAGAATGTTTATGCGGATTTGCTGCCTGCGGATCTGAAAGGAATTTACAATACAATCTGTAACACTACAGGTACGACCGGGATCGAAGGAACTACAGATGCGAAAGTCACAGACGGAACCGGCAGTGCTGACAGCGCAGAGGGAGATGTTTCTTCAGATTCAGCGGAAGATGGAAGTTATGACGATGGTTCCTATGACAGTGGGGAATATGATGATGGTTCTTACGATAATTCTGATGGTGATTCGGCGGATGATGGAAGTTACGACACCGGTGATTATGACGATTCCGGATACTGATACCGGGTTTTCATTTTGATGTGGCAGAAGACATGAAGTATTATAAGAAGATGTAAAGATACAAAAGAGATGCATGGAAGTCATGTGTCTCTTTTTTTACCGAATCAAGTAGGAGGCTGCGAAAAGCAATAAACAGTTATTTGATGTAGAGCTACACTGCAAAGTGGATTGCGAACATTCGCCTGACAAAAAGTGAGGAGGGATATGATGGAGAACAGATTTGAAATACAGGGAAATTCCCTGATCATTCATTTACCGAAAGAGGTAGATCATATGGTGACAGACGAGATACGCAGAGATTCAGATGATATTATACGGAAAAAATATATACGAACGATCACATTTGATTTTTCAGGAACAGCGTTTATGGACAGTTCAGGGATAGGGCTGATCATGGGGAGATACCGGATGATGGGGATGCGCGGTGACTGTATACAGGCTACAGGAGTAAATTCCTATATTGAAAAGCTGCTGCATCTGTCAGGGGTATATAAATTTGTCGAAATCTGTGGGGAAGTCTAAAGAGAGGGGGAAGAAAACTATTATGGAAAATACCAATGAAATGAAAATTATTTTTGACAGCAGACCTGAGAATGAGGGGCTGGCAAGAGTTGCGGCGGCAGCTTTCTGCACACAGCTGAATCCTACTCTGGAGGAAGTGGCAGATCTGAAAACTGCTGTGTCAGAGGCTGTGACAAACTGTATTATTCATGCTTATGAAGGCCAGGTGCAGAAGATAGAGATTTTCTGCAGAAGGGAAGGGCAGAAATTATGGGTTGATGTGATCGATAAGGGAGTGGGGATCAGAGACGTTGCAAAAGCTATGGAGCCTCTTTTTACAACAAAGCCGGAGAAGGATCGTTCCGGGATGGGATTTACATTTATGGAAGCGTTTATGGATGAGGTAACAGTAGAATCACAGGTGGGATATGGAACAGTTGTCCATATGAAAAAGACGATCGGGAGGTAGGAATGGACCATACTCTTGCTCTGATCATGAAGTCACAACAGGGGGATAAAGAAGCAAGAGATACTGTATTTAAAGAAAACGCAGGACTTGTGTACAGCATGGCGAAAAGATTTGCCGGGCGCAGTGTGGAAATGGAAGATATCGTGCAGATAGGAAGCATTGGGCTACTGAAAGCCATAGATCGTTTTGATATTTCGTATGATGTGAAGTTTTCAACTTATGCTGTTCCCATGATCATAGGTGAAATCAGACGCTATCTGAGGGATGACGGGATGCTTAAGGTGAGCAGAAACCTGAAAGAGAACTGTGCCAGAATTTATTCTGCGAGAGAAGCACTGGAAAAAGAACTGGGACGTGAACCGATACTGGAGGAAGTTGCGAAAGCGACAGAACTTTCAGTAGATGAAGTGGTGATGTCGATGGAATCAGGAGCTGAAGTGGAATCTTTGCACAAAATTATCTATCAGGGAGATGGAAATGATATTTCGCTTATGGACAGGCTCCAGGAAAAAGAAAATGGACAGGATGCAGCACTGAACAGGATTTTTCTGGATGAAATCCTGAAAAAACTGGATGCAAGAGAACGTCAGCTGATCGGTATGAGATATTTTAAGGATATGACGCAGACGGAGATTGCGGCAGAGATGGGAATTTCCCAGGTCCAAGTGTCCAGGATGGAAAAGCGGATTCTGAAGGAACTTAAAAAGCAGGTATAAGCAGATGGGAGTAATTAACTCATCGCTTGTAGAAGGTGGAGTATTCTCTGAAGAGGTAAATAAAAAAGAGGTTACTGTGAAAGGAGTAAACAGTAACAAAAAGAGTGTGCGGATTACTATAATATTGCACACTCTTTTTGCTATAATATCTTTATTGTTATATGTCGTAAGTTATACAGTTCTCTGTGATCTGAAGATCACATTTTTGTATTTCAGAAGGGCTGTCTGAAGAATCAGTCCTACTACACCACAGGAAACTACTTCTCCGATACCTACGGTAAGCATCATAAGCGGAATCGGAAGATTTACTCCGTATCCGAAGTGAAGTACGAATGGCACGATGACTGCATTGGAAACAATTGGCGGGATCGGCGCAAGAAAACGGTTGCAGCTGCGGAGTCTGTAAGTAAATACTGCTCCGATCAGTGTTGCGATGCTTCCGAAAATAATGTCTACAGGAATGGCACCACCAAAGAGATTGGCAATGATACATCCCACAAATAATCCCGGAATCGCAGCAGGTGTAAAGAATGGCAGGATAGTCAGTGCTTCCGAAAAGCGAATCTGAATTTCGCCATAGCTAAGTGGTGCAAATAAAAGAGTCAGAACCACATAAATAGCTCCGATCACTGCTGCTTCTGTCAGAAACTGAGTACCTTTGTTTTTCATATTTGATTATCTCCTTTAGTATTTGTTTTACGAGTGGAAGGTTTCGAACACTCGGCTATCGAAGTATATCACTTTTCGGAAGTACGGTCAATGTCTTCAATAAGAGTTTTATTAACATTTTCCTCGTACAGACGCATCTGTATCTGCATAGGCGTTGGATCATCTGTTATTTTCATATGACCGAAATGATTGAAGAAGAAAAGTACCCCAAGTCCGATTCCTATGGAATAAGTGATCTCAAGAACAGTAAAATGACCGGAAGTCTGTCCTGTGACCTGGGTATAGATCTGTGAGAAGAGACCACCGACATCTACATCGTTATTAAATGTCATGATAGAGAAACCTGCACCGAAAAAGGCGGCAAGACCGACGAAAATAATCTTGCACCACTGCCAGACAAGTCCGGGACCGGGTTTGTTTTTAAAAGTGATGATAAAGTCGGCTTCTCCAATATTATTGATTTCAAGGTCCGGTTCTTTTTTTTGATTTCGGAGATCAGATCCATGACAGACATTACATAACGTCCTGGTTTATCCGGGTCAAGATTTATAACCGGCATCACCCGGAGCCGATTCAGGATTTTACTGTTGCTGCAGGAAAGTTTTGCAATGTCCTGAAGATAAATGTGTGGATGGTTTATCTGGATATTCTGATCTAACTGTAAATAGAGAGTATCACTCATGGTATGTTATCCTTTCATTTTGGGCTTGAAGATCAGGCTTGCAAGATAAGAGAAGATCAAAGCTGCGGAGACTCCCACCGCGCAGGCGGTAAAGCCTCCCATAAAGAGTCCGATCAGTCCGTTTTTGTCAATGGATTCTTTCATTCCTTTCCACAGGATATTGCCAAAACCAAGCAGGGGAACAGAAGCGCCTGCTCCGGCAAATTCTGCAAATGGCTGATAGATTCCGACAGCGCTTAAAACAGAGCCTGTACATACCAGAAGTACCATGATCCGTCCGGGCATAAGCTTTGTCCTGTCCAGAAGAATCTGTACCAGGGCACAGATCAGTCCGCCTGTCCAGAATGCATTAAAATAGTCCATGTATTTTTCCTCCTGAAAAAATTTCTGTATCTACATCATATCCGGAACCCTGTACTGTTCTATTACAACAGCGTGTGCGATACCGGGAATTGGATCCCCCTCGTTGAAGCTTACCTTTGACAGAAGGGCACCTGTGGGAACAAAGAGAATCCTTTTCCATTTTTTCTGTATAATACCCGGAAGAATATAGCCTGCCAGAACAGAGGCGGCACATCCACATCCACTGCCGCCGGAATGTGTATCCTGAGTCTGAGGATCATAGATCAGCATACCGCAGTCCTGATGGACAGATGAGATATCAAATCCTTTTTCTGTGAGAAGGTCGAACAGGATTGTCTGTCCTACCATGCCCAGGTCACCGGTGAAGATGGCATCATAATCGGATGGTTTTCGGTGAAAATCCTGAAGATTTCGGGCTATGGTGTCGCAGGCAGCAGGAGCCATGCAGGCTCCCATATTGAGGGAATCCCTGAACCCAAAGTCAATCAGTCTTCCGGTGGTGATTCCCTGTTATAACTGCACAGATATTGCGGTTACGGAGTGTGTTTAGTGTTTTG
>ENA-OQCW01000072-OQCW01000072.1-human-gut-metagenome-genome-assembly--contig:-NODE-72-length-77070-cov-10.633482_pt1 | contig 77070 bp, 70 predicted proteins | sample MGYA00242767_ERZ504593 | MGnify/ENA primary metagenome ERZ504593 (study PRJEB26092, sample SAMD00036307) | human gut metagenome | host: Homo sapiens | study: EMG produced TPA metagenomics assembly of... | reverse complement strand
TGGAGAGAGCCAACGAACAGACGGAAAATACTTATATAAATATGTGGACGCATTTGGAAACACAAAATATGTGTATGCTTGGAGATTGACACCCACAGACCCGACACCAAAGGGAAAACGGGAAAAACCCTCACTTCGTGAACTGGAACAGCAGATAAGACGGGATATTGAGGACGGTATCGACAGCACAGGCAAGAAAATGACGCTTTGCCAACTCTACGCCAAACAGAACACACAGAGGGCAAACGTGAAGAAGAGCACACAGAAACAACGGGAACAGCTCATGCGGTTATTGAAAGAGGACAAGTTAGGTGCTAGGAGCATTGATACGATAAAACCCTCTGACGCTAAGGAATGGGCGTTACGCATGAAAGACAAAGGCTTTTCCTATAACACCATTAACAACCATAAACGCTCGTTAAAAGCGTCATTCTATATCGCCATACAAGACGATTGTGTAAGGAAAAACCCTTTTGATTTCAAGTTAAGTGAAGTCATAGAAAATGATACCAAAGAGAAAGTCGCATTGACAGAGGAACAGGAACAAGCCCTACTCTCATTCATCAAGACGGACAATGTGTATCACAAGTATTATGATGATGTGCTGATACTGTTAAAGACAGGACTTCGTATCTCGGAACTGTGCGGACTGACAATCATGGACGTTGATTTTATCCATGAGGTTGTGGTTATCGACCACCAGTTACTAAAGAGCAAGGAACAGGGTTATTATATTGAAACGCCTAAGACAAAAAGCGGAACAAGGCAAGTGCCATTAAGCAGAGAAACGATACAAGCATTTCAACGGGTTATGAAGAAACGCCCAAAGGCAAAACCATTTGTGATAGACGGACGGGGCAACTTTCTATTTGTCAATCATAAAGGCAAGCCCAAAGTTGCCATTGATTACAATATGCTTTTTGTCCGTATGGTAAAGAAATACAACAAGCACCACAAAGACAATCCCTTGCCACATATCACACCGCATACACTACGCCATACATTCTGCACAAGGCTGGCAAGCAAGAACATGAACCCGAAAGATTTACAGTATATCATGGGGCATTCAAATATCAGTATCACAATGAACTGGTATGCTCATGCGTCCATAGATACCGCAAAATCAGAGGTTCAGCGTCTAATCGCATAAGAAGTATTTACCACGATTTTAACCACGCTTGATAGCGAAAATATAAGAAGATAGACCTAGATATGTGAGGTTTACCACAAAAGAAAAATGCCCGTAGAGCCGATAAAATAAGGCTTTGCGGACATTTAAGAAGATATAAAAAGATAGTCAAAAAGACATATATAATTTATAAAAAAGAACAAGGTTGATTTGAAGGTGTAAATAATCAGATTCGAAGTATTATGCAGAAAAAATGCATAGCATTGAGGGAGCCTTGCGTATGTCAGATGAAATCAATGCCCAGTTCGGATTTGAAAGAGTATTCGGTAAGACTAACGGCAATGCAGATGCTGATACAAAAATTACAGAATTTGGCATTTCTTTTAATAGTGACGGAACTACAACATTCTATGCAGAGTTAGAAAAATCATCAGCCAGTCAGAAAGAATATCTTGAAAAAATTCAGGAAAAGAAAGCTGCTGAGAAGAAAGAGATAAAGAAAAAGGAACAATCCAAGCAAATCGAAGTAAGAAAAACTACGGTTCAGGCAAATTCAAAAGAAGAACTTTTGGATAAGATCAAAAATATTGACTGGGATTCTATCAAACCGGAGGAGAATAAAATCGGCGGAAGATTTAATTTTTTAGTTTAGTGGATTCAGATGAAAATAGAATCAATTTCATAAAATCTTACATACACACTTGACAATATTCCGCCGAAGTGCGGTGTCGGTGAAGGTATCCGTACATGTGGTGTGCCAAGAGAGGAGCTTTTTGTCGTATCAAAGATTGCCGCAGAGCATAAGACCTATGAGTCGGCGGCTAAGAGCATTGATGAAACTTTGGAGAAAATGGGACTGGATTATCTGGATATGATGATCATTCATTCGCCACAGCCATGGGTAGAAGTAAACCAGAGCGAAGACCATTATGTAGAAGGAAACAGAGCGGCATGCCGTCTTTGTTTTGTATATTGGAGCTCTTCTTCTTTTTTTACGTTTCTCCCTTTTATACCGATACATCAATAGAATTACGAACGAGTCTGTTACCATTTTGGACAAGTGTAGCTTCCACAGATTCTCTTGTGACATTATCAAGAATGCTTGCATCAAATGCTTGTCCGGGCTTCCAATTTGGATTGGCTGATTTTACGGCTGCGTACATAGCAGCTCTGTACTGTCCTTCATATTGTTCTAAAGTCCATGTACCACTTAAACGCTTATCTTTGCTGACACTTAACTGATAATCTTTGAAAATATCGGAACGTTTCGTTGTGTCACCATTTGAAAGACCTTTTTCCTGAATAAATTCCCGCTTCACATTATCAAACATTTTTTGACGATGATCTTCGGATACATTTGTAAGTTTCTGCCATGATGTACCCTTACCAGTCACATCCATACCTGCAACACCATTTGCATTCAATAAATCTCCGTCCGAATCAAACTGCTTCATCAGATTTTTAATAATCGTATCCCTTCCACCGAATATTTCATATATCATCTTTTCTTCCGGAGACATCATGGATTCATTTTCAATTACTCCAGATAACCAGCCTTTTTCTTTCAATGCCTTATACTGTTTACTATTTGTATTGATACTATTATAGGTATTACCTAAACCGTTAATATTCATTGACATATAAAAGCCTCCCTGCAAATAAATTCAAAATCCGTTTAGAATCAGTACTATATAATATATCATCGCAAATTCCAGAAAATTAATAACACAGTATATAATATAAAATGCTTTTCCCGATATAATTAGGTAAGATTTATGATTGGAAATGAGGAAAAGCATGAACATATGACTTTATAGAATGTGCGTATAATCATAAAAAATATGGTTATAATACTTGCGTATAATCAAAAAACAATTTACAATATGCGTATAATCATAAAATATAGAACAAATATATATGCGCATAATCTGGAGGAGCTATGATATTAAAAAGAAAAATATATAAAAAACTACTGGAATGGAAAAAGGAGTGTCAGGGGAAAAAAGCTTTACTGATAGAAGGCGCCAGACGTATTGGAAAGTCTACCATCTGCGAAGAATTTGGAAAAAGCGAATACAAAAGTTTTCTTCTTATTGACTTTGCTAAAAAAGATAAGGAAGTTGAGGGGTATTTTGAGAAATATCTGAATGATCTGGATACATTTTTTATGTTATTACAGACACATTTTGGAACAAAACTGACAGAGAGAAACTCTCTTATTATTTTTGATGAGGTGCAGATGTTTCCACAGGCAAGAGCAGCGATAAAATATTTAGTGGCAGATGGAAGATATGATTATATCGAAACTGGTTCATTGATATCTATCAGAGAAAATGTAAAGAACATCGTCATACCGTCAGAAGAAAGACATATCAATATGTATCCATTGGATTTTGAAGAATTTGCAATAGCATTAGAAGAAGATTTGCTGGTTGAATATATAAAAAAATGTTTTGAAAAAAGAGAACCTTTGGAAAGAAGTATGCATAATCAGGCAATGCTTTTGTTTCATCAGTATATGCTTGTTGGTGGAATGCCTATGCCTGTAGTAACATTTATTGAAAGCAAAAAAGATTTTACAGAAGCGGATAGAGAAAAAAGGGACATTCTTAAATTGTATCGGGAAGATATTATGAAAATAGATGCAAAGTATCGAAGTAAGGTACTTGCAATTTATGACCAGATTCCGGGATTTCTTTCACAGCATGAAAAAAGAGTTGTATTCAAAAAGCTGCAGGATGGTAGTTACGCAGACCAGTACGAAGAAACTTTTTTCTGGCTGTCGGATTCTATGATATCCAATGAGTGCTTTTTGTGTAATGATCCGAATGTTGGCTTATCATTAAATGAGACAAGAAGCTATGTAAAGTGTTATATGGGTGATACCGGACTTTTGGTAAGCCATGCATTTGATGAAAATGAATTACTTGAAGATGAAGTATATAAACAGATATTGGCAGGCAAATTACAGATTAATGAAGGAATGCTTTATGAAAATGCAATAGCTCAGATGCTGGTGGCAAATGGACATAAATTATATTTTTATACACACTATAATGAAAATAAGCATCGAAATGATATGGAAATAGATTTTATCATTTCCAATAACAGCAGATTAAAATATAAGATGTTTCCGATTGAAGTGAAGTCAGGAAAGCAATACAAAACGACCTCATTAAATAATTTCAGAGAAAAATACAAGGAGCGCATAGGGGAAAGTTATATTATTCATCCAAGAAATTTAATTGTAAAAGATGGAATTATATGCATTCCCCCATATATGACGATGAATATATAAAAATCTGACATACACACCAAGTTTTGGAGAGGATGGCATTATCAGTAAAAGATTCCAGAATGGCAAGGAACTGGAATTCGCAGGCTCGAAAGATTTCTGGAAAAAATTTTTAAATGAATCATAATAATTTACGGATCTTTGACGGCGGCATCCCAAACCGTTTTTTAAACAGCTTGCTGAAATGATAGACATCATCATAGCCGACTTCGGCTGCAACTTCCTGGATGCTGCCGTCAAAGCCGTTTTCCAACAATTCTTTTGCTTTTTCAAGGCGGATATTGATCAGGTGGCGGATCGGTGTATCGCCTGTCTCACTTTTAAAAATACGTGAGATATAAAAAGGACTTAAGTACATATTTTCTGCAATCTGATCTAAAGAAATCTTTTCACTGTAATGATCCTCAAAATAATTTACGATCTGGTCAACTACATATTTTTTGCTGGTAGATTCAAAAGAGCAGCCGGTATTGATTTTTACCGGTTCACTCTGTTCCCGCAGCAGCAGGATCAGCATCTGCATCAGATAACTTTTCAACATGATATAACGTCCGCTGCGGCAGACGTCATTTTCTACGCTCATGGCTGTGCAGATCTTAAACAGCTTCTGGCGCAGTTCGCCGGAGGTATGTAAAATAGGAGACTGTGTGGCTGGATCGGATGTCAGATCTTTTAAATGCAGCGGCAGATAATTTTCCGGGAAATCCCCAAAACGGACGTCACATAATCCAACAAAAAATTCCGTAGCCGGATTGGAAGGGTCTGTGCAGAGTGCCTGATGCTTCTGCCCCGGATTTAAAATAATGATATCGCCCTCGGAGATATCATACAAGGAGCCATTGATCCGGTATCTTCCGTGACCGGACAAAATAAAAGCCATCTCGATGAAATCATGGCTGTGATAGAGTTCCTCGTCTTTCAGACGGGTGCCTTTCCAGGTAAATAGAAAAGTTGGATTCAGTTGGTCAAGCAGTTGTTCCCGGTTGTCACAGCACATAGTAAGGTCTCCATTTCTTCATTTTATCGCCGATAAAAACTTATTGTCTATATTTAAAATACAATGCGATGTGGATCATAAAAAGTGTGTCAAAATGTGAAATATGGGAATTTGCGCGAAGCTGGAGATCTTTTTGTGACTTGGGAGAAAATTAGAAAATCTTAGTATGCCTGTAAATACACAGTGTTGTGCTGCCACGGATGGCAGCGCAAGTCTTAACGTGCCATGGAGGGCACGTTTAAGACGTACACGTCACTTTGAAAGAGCATAAAGCAGGCATACTTAGTTTTTCTTATTTTCGGACAATGGAACAAAATGAAAACCAGCTTCGCGCAAATTTCCAGTTTCAAAGTCTAAATACACTTTTTTTATCCACATCACAGTATAACATATTCCCCATCAGAAACCATCCCCTCCGTTGCAAAAAATAACATGAACGGTGCAAGATAGTACATTCCTTTTTACCCCAGAAGTACTATACTGAAAATCCGAAAGAAAAACAAAAAGGGAGTAGGAGGGTTATTATGACACCAATGAAATGGTTCTTTTCATTTCTGAAAAAGTACCGGGGACTGATGATAATTGGTATTTTACTGACCACAGCGGTATCTGTGTTATCGGTGGTCAATCCGTACATATCCGGGCAGATCGTGGATCAGGTCATAAGCGGGGGCAGATATGATAAGCTGATGCCGTTTATCGGCTGTCTGATCGGCGTTACGGTCGTGATGGGGATCTTACGTTTTCTGTTTCAGGTAGCATTTGAGACAGCGTCGCAGGGTGTTTTGTACGATATGAGGGATAAGGTTTACCGAAAACTTTTGGAAGAGGATTTTGCATTTTATAACAAGAAGCGTACCGGGGATCTGATGAGCCGGCAGACCGGAGATATGGATGCGATCCGTCATTTTGTGGCGTATGTGGTCTACATGGTTTATCAGAGTGTGCTGATGTTTGTGTTTGCGCTGCTTATGATCTTTACCGTCAATACAAAACTGGCACTTGCCATGCTTGTGGTACTGCCGTTTACTGCATTTGCAACTTATCGTCAGACAAAAGAGGTACGTCCGGCATTCAAGCGCAACCGTGACTGTTTTTCTTCACTCAATGCGTTTGTGCAGGAAAATGTCAGTGGAAACCGCGTGGTAAAAGCATTTGCAAAAGAAGATTTTGAGATTGAAAAATTTAATAAGGAAAATGATAAATTCCGTGCGGCACAGATTGATGCGTCAAAGATCTGGATGAAATATGTGCCGGTATTTGAGGTGCTTTCGTATGCACTGACGATCATTCTGATCCTATATGGCGGCTATATGGTCATTCAGGGAGAGATCACGTTAGGACAGCTCGTGACGGTGAACGGCTATCTGTGGATGTTAAACAACCCGCTGCGCCAGGCAGGATGGCTGGTCAACGATATCAGCAACTTTACAACTTCCGTGGAGAAAATCTATGCGACCTACAGTGAAGAGCCGCATGTAAAAACACCGGTATCTGGAGTAGTGAAGAAACATCTGAAAGGTGAGATCGAGTTTAAAAATGTATCTTACCGTGCGGATGACGAAGATATTGTCATGGATGTCAATTTTAAGGTAAAACCGGGGCAGACCGTCGGCATCATTGGTTCTACCGGAGCTGGAAAATCAACGATCATGAATCTGCTCTGCCGGTTTTATGATACGACTTCCGGTGAAGTGCTTGTGGATGGTGTGAATGTCCGCGACATGGATCTTTATAACCTGCGTGACAATATCGGCATGGCGATGCAGGATGTGTTCCTTTTTTCGGATACGATCGAAGGAAATATCGCATACGGAAGGCCGAATTGTTCGTTCGAAGAAGTCAAACAGGCTGCGATCATGGCGGATGCCAATCATTTTATCCAGGCACTTCCGGATGGATATGATACGATTGTGGGTGAGCGCGGTGTCGGACTTTCCGGCGGACAGAAACAGCGTATCTCCCTTGCGAGGGCACTGCTGAAAGATCCGTCGATTCTGATTCTTGACGATACGACATCGGCGGTCGATATGGAGACGGAGAGTTATATCCAGAGCCAGTTGAAGAAATTAGATAACAAGTGCACGATCTTTGTCATTGCGTACCGCATTTCTTCCATTAGAGATGCAGATCTGATCCTTGTCATGGATAACGGACGTATCATTGAACAGGGAACCCATGAGGAATTGGTGGCAGCAGGCGGTTATTATGCGACAGCTTTCCATAACCAGTATGGTGAGATCCCACAGGAAATTTTAAACGGAAAGGGGGAGAAATAAGATGGCAAGAAACAGATATGATATGGATGAGATATTAGAGGACAGTTTTGATGTAAACCAGCTCAAACGTCTTGCAGGTTACATTGCTCCCTACAAAAAGAAGATGGCAGGCGTTATTCTTCTGATGCTTTCTTCCTCGGCACTTACCATGGCGATCCCGATCTTTTTCCAGAATGTGATGGATCACAGCATCCCGGAAAAAGATATGAAATCGATCACATTTTACAGTATTGCGACATTGCTGATCGCACTTTATTCGGGTATTTCCCTGCGGATCAAGATCAAGACCATGAGTGTGATCGGGCAGAATATCGTACATGACATCCGCTATGATATTTTCTGTCATCTGCAGGAACTTCCATTTTCCTATTATGATGACAGACCACATGGAAAAATTCAGGTGCGTGTGGTCAATTATGTGAACAGCCTAAGTGATCTTTTGAGCAATGGTATTGTCAACACATTCACAGATCTGTGCAACCTGATCTTTATCCTGATGTTTATGTTTGCACTCGATGTCCGGCTGACGCTGATCTGTCTGTGCGGATTGCCGGTTCTTGCATTTGTGATTATCTTAATCAAGAAAAAACAGCGCAGGGCATGGCAGATCCAGAGCAACAAACAGTCAAACTTAAATGCGTACATTGCGGAGAGTATCAATGGAATCCGTGTGACGCAGTCTTTTGTAAGGGAAAATGAGAATACCGGAATCTTTAATAACCTAAGTAAAAATTACCGGAAATCCTGGATGCGTGCGGTAATGTTTAACTTTACGATGGGACCGAGCGTGGATATTATTTCGACATTTACGACGGCACTGATCTATGTGCTGGGTGTCCGTTGGATTTTAGCACCGGATATGACACTGACCGTCGGTGTTCTGATCGCATTTACCGCGTACATTGGGCGTTTCTGGGCACCAATCAACACACTTGCCGGATTTTACAATTCTCTTTTGACAGCAATCTCTTATCTTGAGAGGATTTTTGAGACGATCGATGAGCCGGTGGGTGTCAGGGATGAGCCGGATGCAATCTCGATGCCGGAGGTGGCAGGAGAAGTGAAGTTTTCCCATGTGTCCTTTGGTTATGAGCCGGGGCAGAAGATTTTGGAGGATATCAATTTTACGGCAAAACCGGGTGAAACGTATGCGATCGTCGGCCCGACCGGGGCAGGAAAATCCACGATCGTAAATCTCATCAGCCGTTTTTACAATGTGGATTCCGGGAAAATCACGATCGATGGCATTGATATCTCGAAGGTGACACTTCATTCACTGCGCACCCAGATGGGAATCATGATGCAGGACAGCTTTATTTTTGCGGGGACGATCATGGATAATATCCGCTATGGCAACCGCAGTGCGACGGACGAGGAAGTCATCCGTGCCGCAAAAACAGTCTGCGCCCATGATTTTATTATGGAAATGGAAAACGGATATAAGACACAAGTCAATGAGAGAGGAAGCAGGCTATCCGCCGGACAGCGGCAGCTTATTTCCTTTGCAAGGGCACTGCTTGCAGATCCGAAGATCCTGATCTTAGATGAGGCGACTTCGAGCATTGATACCGAGACGGAACTGCTTTTGCAGAAAGGATTGAACGAACTTTTGAAGGGACGGACTTCTTTTATCATTGCACACAGACTTTCTACGATCAAAAATGCAGACTGCATCTTATATGTGGATAAAGGCGATATTTTAGAGCGTGGAAATCATGATGAACTGATGGAACAGAAGGGTGAGTATTATAAACTTTATATGTCACAGTATGATTTCTTAAAATGACAGGCAATGCGGTGCCATTTGCCAATCGAAAAACTTAAAGCCAGCGTTTGACACTCGGATCTTATAAATAAAAACTGCCGCCTCACGGTGATATGCCCCCCTTTTTCTGAACTTACAGAGAAAAGGGTACATATATTCACCCGGAGACGGCTGTTTTTATGAAAGTTTATTCAGTTTTATGTTCTTTCCGGTATTCTGCCGGGCTTTTTCCAACGTATTTTTTGAACTTGATATGGAAATAATCGACATTCCGGTAACCGACTTTTTCTGCGATCGCATAAACTTTTAACTCTGAGGAACAGAGAAGCTCCATCGAGTGTTTGATGCGGACATGGTCGACGTATGAGTTGAAGTTTTCACCCATCTTTTTGCGGAAAATCTTTCCGAGATAGGAGCTGTTGTAACCAAACAGCGGTGCAATATTTTCTAATGTGATATTGCTTGCATAGTTGTGGTTGATGTAGTGCAGAATATCATCCAGCACGCTTTCACGGGAAGAGTTACCGATCGAGGACATGATCATCTCAAACTGTTCCGTAAAGTACAGGATGATCTCGTAGAGATAATATTTTTCTTCGATCAGACGGATGATATCCGCATTGCTCGGAAACGGGATATTTGTACCATTGTAAAGCCGGTTTGCCTGTTCCTTGATCTGCAGATAAAGGTCTGTCAGGAAAAGCCGTATGGAATCAATCGAATCTGCAGCATGGTAAAGTTCATTGGTAAGCTGTGTCAAAGTCTCCGCTAACATATTGCGGTTGAATGCCTGAAGATATTCAAACAAACTGGTGGCATAACGGTTTAAAAAAGCGTCGTTTAAGATGGATTTTAAACTGTCCGGGTCCGGCAGTTCGGCATAACCGATCGTGTGCTGTTCCTGCTCGCAGAAGAAACGGCGTTCTAAGAGCTGTTTCGCCTGAATATAGGAAATATAGACTTCCGACAGGTCTGACACACGCGCACCATATGTAATAAAGAGACTGTCAAGAGGAGAATTCTCCTGTGGACGCCGTTCTCTCTGGTAACGCTCCAGAAAATCATTAAATTTTTGAATGGCAAAAGTGCCTTTCAGCAAAATAACCTCATGATACTGCAGCGTAATGTTATCGTAGGAGTTATTATCCTGATTCGTCACGCGCAGAAGATCCGAAAAACGATAGGAGGCATCTGCAGTATTGTGACTGTATTTCTCATAGATCACAACCTGATAGGTGTCTGCTGTCAGATGGAGATCTGTTGTATTTATGTGGGAAAGATCGATATCATTCGTTAAAAGATCGCGGATGATGGTCTCTCTTGCCTTTTCACGGTAATGTTCCCGGGTATTTGCAGTTGCAGCAGCCTTGTCTAAGTTTTCTTTGATCGAACGAAGAATCTCCTCAAGTTCATCCTCGTCGATCGGCTTTGTCAGATAATACTGCACTCCGTAACGGATGGCTTCCTGCGCATATTTGAAATCAGAGTAACCGCTTAAGATAATGACTTTTCCGGTAAAACCCTGTGCTCTTGCCTCCCGGATAACGTCAAGCCCTGACATTCCCGGCATGCGGATGTCTAAGAGAACGATATCCGGCTGTAAGGCAAGAATCTGCTGATAGGCCGTCTCACCGTTTGCAGCTTCTCCGGCGATCGTATAGCCGAGAGATTCCCAGTCGAACAGACATTTGATACCTTCCCGGATAATGGATTCATCATCTGCAATTAAAACGCGATACATAAAAATAACCTTCCTGTTCCAATGATAAAAGTACTAAACGTAAGTATAAATGCGAACGTTTTGTTTGTCAAATTTATCGAGTGTTTTATGTATAATTTAGAGGGTATTTTTTGTGGGGCAGGTATAGTAAGATGAGATAAAATGAGAAAACTACAGGGAGGAAAATCCTCTGCGCCTGCAAGAGGATGCTATAAAAAACATAGCATGCATTTTCCTCCGGAAAACAGGGAGGATTTATCATATGAAATTCAGTAACGGATGCTGGCTGCAGAAAGAGCGTTGTGAGTGCTTTTCTCCGGCAGAGGTATATTTTTCAAAGATTGAGAAGGATCAGGTAACGATCTGTGCACCGACAAGCAAGATCACGCAGCGTGGAGATACGCTTGGAGGAATTAATCTTACCATCGTGATCTCAGCTCCATATGAGGAGGTTTTAAGAGTTCAGACTTATCATCATATGGGTGTGCAGAAGAAAGCACCATCCTTTGAGATCGCACCGGCAGAGAGCGGACATTTAAAGGCGGAAGAGAAAGCAGACAAATTGATTATTTCAAGCGGATCACTGCGTCTGGAGGTGCAGAAAGAGAATGGGGCACTGACTTTCTACCGCGGTGAGGAGAAAATCACGGCAAGCGGCTGGAGAGACCTTGCATATATGAAAACCGACTGGAAAGGTTTTGCTTATGACAAAGGACCGGAAGATGCTTATATGAGAGAGCAGTTATCTCTTTCCGTGGGTGAGCTGATCTATGGTCTTGGTGAACGTTTTTCCGCATTTGTAAAAAATGGACAGAGTGTGGATATCTGGAATGAAGATGGCGGTACTTCCACAGAGCAGTCTTATAAGAATATTCCGTTTTATATTTCAAACAAAGGATATGGTGTATTCGTAAATCATCCGGAGTGCGTTTCTTTTGAGGTTGCAACAGAGATGGTGACAAAAGTAGAGTTTTCCGTACCAGGCGAAAATCTTGATTACTTCCTGATCAATGGACCTACGATGAAAGAAGTGCTGATGCGTTATACAGATATCACCGGAAAACCATCGCTTCCGGCACCGTGGACTTTTGGACTCTGGCTGTCCACATCCTTTACGACAAATTATGATGAAAAGACAGTCAACAGTTTTGTCGATGGAATGTTTGACCGCAAGATCCCGTTATCCGTATTCCATTTTGACTGCTTCTGGATGAAAGATTTCAACTGGTGTGATTTTACCTGGGATTCAAGAGTATTCCCGGACCCGGAGGGCATGTTAAAACGTCTGAAAGCAAAAGGATTAAAGATCTGTGTCTGGATCAACAGCTATGTGGGACAGGAGTCATCCATGTTCAAAGAGGGTGTCGAGGGCGGTTACTTCTTAAAACGTCCAAATGGCGATGTATGGCAGTGGGATATGTGGCAGCCGGGACTTGCCATTGTGGACTTTACTAACCCTGCAGCCTGCGAGTGGTACAGCAAAAAGTTAGAGGCACTGCTCGATATGGGTGTTGACTGCTTCAAGACCGACTTTGGTGAGAGAATCCCGACAGATGCGGTATATTACGACGGTTCTGATCCGGTCAAGATGCACAACTACTATACATACCTTTACAATAAGGTGGTATTTAACGTATTAAAGAAGAAAAAAGGTGAAAAAGAGGCTGTTCTTTTTGCACGTTCTGCAACTGCAGGCGGACAGAAGTTCCCGGTTCACTGGGGCGGTGACTGCTGGTCTGATTATGAATCCATGGAGGAGAGCCTTCGCGGAGGCCTGTCACTGACAAGTTCCGGTTTTGGATACTGGAGCCATGATATCGGAGGATTTGAGAGTACATCCACACCGGACGTCTATAAGAGATGGTGTGCTTTCGGACTTCTTTCTTCCCATTCAAGACTGCACGGATCTACTTCTTACCGTGTGCCGTGGGCATATGATGAGGAAGCAGTAGATGTGGTACGTTATTTCGCACAGCTTAAGGCATCCTTAATGCCGTATCTGTACCGCAATGCGATCGAGACATCAAAGACCGGTATCCCGATGATGCGGAGCATGGTGCTTGAATTTACCGAGGACAAGAACTGTGCTTACCTGGCAACCCAGTATATGTTAGGTGATTCCTTACTGGCTGCACCAATCTTCCGTGATGACAGCATCGCAGAGTACTATCTGCCGGAGGGAACCTGGACATCCTTACTGACCGGAGAAGTCAAAGAGGGCGGTAAATGGTATACAGAAAAACATGGTTATTTAAGCATTCCTCTCTATGTCAAAGAGGGAAGCATCGTGGCTATGGGTGCAAGAAATGACAATGCGGTTTATGATTATGCGGACGGAGTGACATTCCGTGCTTATGCATTGAAGGATGGCATTCAAGCGGAGACTGTTGTCTATGGAACAGAAAATGAAAAAGAAGCATCTGCAGACGTTGTAAAGAATGGAACTTCCTATGAAATCACAGTGGAGAGCAAAAAGGCATCCAAAGTGGCATTGATGAATGTCGGTGCTCCAAAGCAGGTAAACGGTGCATCCTATACACAGGATGGAGAAAATGTCATCGTAGAGTTTCACGGGGACGGCAAGGCTGAGGTTGTATTTTAATGCAGGAAACATACATTGAAGAAATTTTAAAAGAGCTGACTTTAGAAGAAAAGATCGGTATGATCCACGGTGCGGGTTTATTCCGCACCGAAGGAGTGGAGCGGCTTTCCATCCCACCGCTCTATATGTCGGATGGACCGATGGGAGTGCGCGCAGAATTTGCGGACAATGAATGGCGGAGTGTCGGGACGACGGAAGATTATGTGACTTATCTTCCGTGCAACAGCGCCATTGCATCCACCTGGAACCGTGATCTGGCAAAGAAAGCCGGAAAAGTGCTGGGTGAGGAGGCAAGAGGCAGGGGCAAAGATGTGATCTTAGCTCCGGGCATCAACATCAAGCGGAGTCCGCTCTGTGGCAGGAATTTTGAATATATGAGCGAAGATCCGGGACTCATCGAAGAACTGGTTGTACCGATGATCGAGGGAATCCAGGAAAACGATGTTGCGGCATGCGTGAAACATTTTGCGGCAAACTCACAGGAAACCGAAAGACTCTGGGTGGATACAATCATCGATGAGACAGCACTGGAAGAAATTTATTTTCCGGGATTTCAAGCGGCGGTAGAAAAGGGACACACCCTTGCTCTGATGGGAGCCTATAATCTGTTAAACGGTGAGCACTGCTGTATGAGTAAATCCCTGCTCAATGAAAAACTGCGGAAAGACTGGGCATTTGACGGCGTGGTAATCTCCGACTGGGGTGCTGTGCATGATACGAAACTGGCGGCAGAGTCCGGGCTGGATCTTGAGATGGATGTCAAGTATCAGTTCGACGAACAGTACATGGCAGATCCTCTGTTAAAAGCAGTGAAGGATGGAGAAATCGAAGAATCGCTGGTGGATGAGAAAGTGCGCAATATCCTTCGCATGATGCTGCGCTTAAAAATGATCGGACCGGAGAGAAAACATCGTAAGACAGGCGCATACAATACGGAGGAACACCGCAGGGCAGTGCTCGATGTGGCGCGCGAGTCCATGATTTTACTGAAAAATGAAGATCAGGTATTGCCGCTTCAGGCAGAATCCGGCTGTAAGGTTGCCGTGATCGGCGCAAATGCCGCTGCGATCCATTCGAACGGGGGAGGAAGTGCAGAAATCAAGGCACTGTATGAGATATCACCGCTTATGGGAATCAAAAAGTTACTTGGTGGAAATGTGAAAGTTTCCTACGCACCGGGCTATGTGATTCCGGATAAGAAAGAGGCATCTGAGATCAACTGGCAGGCGGCGAGCACGGAGACTGCAGAGAATACCGAAAAGGAAAGCACTGTAAGTGGAAGAACACTGGATGAAAAACAGCAGGAAGCCTTAGCGGAAGCAGTTGCGATGGCAAAAGCAAGTGACATTGTTATTTTTGTGGGCGGACTGAACCACGATTTTGATGTGGAGGGACTTGACCGCGTGAACATGAAACTGCCATACGGGCAGGATGAAGTAATCGATGCTCTGCTAAAGGCCGTGCCGGATACGGTGGTCTGCATGTATGCAGGTGCACCGGTTGAGATGCCGTGGGCAGAAAAGGCAAAAGCAATCCTCTGGAGCTACTATGCCGGTATGGAAGGGGGAACAGCCCTGGCAGAGATCTTGTCTGGAAAAGTAAATCCATCCGGAAAGCTGGCAGAAACATTTATCCGTGATGCGTCGCAGTGTCCGGCACATACGATCGGAACATTTGGAAAGAAAGACCGTGTGGAGTACAGGGAAGGTGTGATGGTCGGTTACCGTTATTATGACACAAAAAAAATCAGATGTCCTGTTCCCGTTTGGTCATGGACTTTCCTATACGGCATTTACCTATAATGATCTTGAAATTATACGGCAGCAGGAAAATGGCAGACAGACCGTGAAAGTTTCCTGTTCGGTAACCAATACAGGAGAACATGCAGGGAAAGAAACCGTTCAGATTTATGTGGCACCGGAACAGAAAAAAGACAGACCGGTTCATGAACTGAAAGCGTTTGAAAAAGTCGGGCTTGATGCCGGGGAAACAAAGAGGATCTGTGTTATTTTGGAAGAAAGAGATTTTTCCCATTATGACACAGACAAAAAGATGCCGGTTCCGGTAAATGGAACGTATGAAATTCAGGTTGGCGCATCTTCGACAGATATCTGCCTTTGTGGAAAAATCGACCTTTTTTTTGCAGAAGGTTAAATGATGACTATTGAAAAGAAACTCTGACTTTGCTATGATAAAGTCAGGTTTTTTTTTATGGGATTTTTTTGGGGCGGATAGGTGAGAATATGTCTGAAAAGAGCAAGGTATTAGTCGTAGATGATAAACAGGTCGAACGTGTCATGATGAAAAGAATTTTGAGCGGTACGTACGAGGTGATAGAGGCAGAAAATGGCAAGGAAGCATTTGAGATTCTTTATGAACGAAGCACGGAGATAACGGCGGTACTTTTAGATATCGTTATGCCGGAGTATGACGGGTATTATTTTCTGGAACGGTATCATAAAGCGCAGATGTATCAGGCGATACCTGTCATTGTACTTACGATGGAGGTTGACATTGAGACAGAGATTAAATGCCTGGGCATGGGAGCATGGGATTTTATCCGGAAACCGTATGATGTGGATGTTGTCCGGTTCCGGCTGAAGAATGTGACTGGCAGCAGCAGTCAGAATATCAGCAAAGCATTAAAGTACCGTGCAGAATATGATATCCTTACCGGCATCTATAATAAGACCAATATGTTTCAGGCGACATCTGCTATGTTAGAGCGATATCCGGACCGGCATTTTGCTTTTGTGCGGATGGATATTGAAAAGTTCCAGCTGATCAATTCTTTCTTTGGAATGAGTGCAGGGGACATGCTGCTGAAATATATTGCCGACCTTTTGATATGTGCAGTCAGAAACCGCAGTGACGTTACCTTTGGCAGGATGGATGCGGATATATTCTGCTTCTGCGTATCCTATGAAAATACAAAAGAACTGGTCGAAAGTTTTGATAAAATGCGTGATATCTTAAGCAGATACCCGCTTGATTTTGATATCGTACCGATATTTGGTGTTTACCTGATCGCTGGAAAGAAAATAACACCGGATCACATGTACGATCGTGCCAACCTTGCGGCAAAGCACTGCAAAGGCAATTATATCCGTAACTATGCATTTTATACACGGCAGATGAGCCAGGAGATCGAGAAGGAACAGCGGATCGTAAACAGCATGAAAAGTGCACTGGAAAATCATGAATTTGTTGTATTCTATCAGCCCAAATACGGGCTCAGCGATAATCAGATCGCAGGAGCGGAGGCGCTGGTTCGCTGGAAACATCCGGAACGGGGAATGATTTCACCGGGAGAGTTTATACCGGTATTTGAACGGAATGGATTTATCACAAAGCTGGATTATTATGTGTGGGAGCAGACCTGCATCCAGCTTAGAAAGTGGATGGATGAAGGAAAGAATCCGCTTCCGATATCCGTCAATCTTTCGAGGGTCAGCCTTTACAACAAAGATATCGTGAATGTGATCTGCAATCTGGTGGACAGTTACCGGATTCCACGCAGACTGTTTCAGGTAGAACTGACAGAGAGCGCATACAATACAAATCCCAAAGCAGTGCAGGATATGATGCAGCGTTTGCGCGAAGAGGGATTTTACATTCTGATGGACGATTTTGGAAGTGGTTATTCTTCTTTAAATGTTTTAAAGGATATTGTGGTTGATGTTTTAAAGATGGACATGAAGTTTTTTGCCGGTGATGACAGGGAAGGACGCGGAGAAAATATCATGGCGGCAGTGATCCGTATGGCAAAATGGCTGAATATGCCGGTTGTTGCGGAAGGCGTGGAACGGATCGAACAGGTGGAATTTTTGCGGAGTATTGGCTGTGAATATGTACAGGGATATTATTTTGCAAAACCGATGCCTGTGGAAGAATACGAAAAAACTGCAGTTTTGAACAGACCGCATGCGGAGAGAAAAGAAAGAGACAGAACGCTTAGTTGACATAGATAGCCTGTGGACGCCGGCCTCCCAGCTGGAGTCACTCTTTTTAAAATGCGAAACAGGGTGTGGCTGTCTATGAGTACGGCAAAGAACAGATTGAGATAATACGCGTAAATAATGCGTATTATGAGGTGTTTGGATATCAGGATATCAGTCAGAAAAAATGATATTTTTCAGGGAATTCCAAAACGATATCATAAACGTATTCTGGATGCCTTTTTTTTATACAGCAGATAAAGGACGTGAAACACAATGTGAATTTTCCAGGAAGAATGAAGCAGGAGAAGAAATTTTTATATCATTAAAGCTGTATGATGTAGGAATTGTAGGAAATAAACATATCATATATGGTGTTTTCTTAAATGTGACAGAACCAAAACAACTGGAATGGGAATTAGAAAAATACAGGCTGTTATTATCCGGAAAAACGAAAGACAGGGAGATGGAACAGGAAAAAGAACAATCGGAGGAATGATAGAAAAATGTGTGAGGTATTGGAAAAATTAAGAGCATGGGGATGCGATTTAGATGGAGCTTTAGAGCGTTTTTTAGGAGATGAGGAATTATATAAAAGCTGCCTTCCGATGGTGGCAGAGGACGAGGCTTTTGATGGATTAAAAGAGGCACTTGCAGAAGATGAGAGAAAAAAGGCGTTTGACTGTGCACATACTTTAAAAGGTGTCTTTGCCAATATGGGAATCACACCGATGTTTGATACGGTCGAAAAAATTGTAGAGCCGCTTCGTGCCGGAATAAATGATGGACTGATGCCGGTATATGAGGAATTGTCCAGGGAAAGAGAACATCTTAGAAGCATTATCCGGATCGAGGGAGAATAAGACGCGTGAAGATTTATATGACGGATATTGTTCCATTTGGGGATGAAAAGATATTTGCACAGATGCTGCCTTTTATCACGGAAGACCGGAAAAATAAAATAATGCAATTGAAAAAAAAGAAGACCGGTGCAGATCTTTAGCAGCAGGATTATTGTTAGAGTATGCCCTGAGGGAATATGGAATCAGTCTGTTACCAGGGAAAATGCAGCAGATGTATCTTAGATTCGGAGAGAAAGGAAAACCGGTATTAAATGGAAAAACCGGTATACATTTTAACCTGTCACATTCGGGAAGATATGTGGCAGGTGTTTTTTCAGATGAAGAAGTTGGAATTGATGTGGAACAGATCCGGAAAGGACAGATGAAAGTGGCAGAACGTTTTTTCTGTCCGGAGGAATATCTGGCATTACGAAAGGGAAAAATGAAAAAAGCAGACTGTTATTTTACAGAGTTATGGACAAGAAAAGAAAGTTATATCAAAGCGGTTGGAAAAGGGATAGCATTGGATCTTGCATCGTTTTGTGTACTGCAGGATCAGGTTAAATTTTTAAAAGCGGGGCAGACGGGAGAATGGTATCTGCAAAGCTATGATCCCGCAAGTGGATATATATTGTCAGTATGTGCCAAAAAATGTACAAAATGCGAAATTCAATGGATCAGTAAAGAGATGTTTACACAGAAATTTATTTGACGGAAAACTGGAAAGAATTTATAATAATCGCTGAAATGACAAGTAAGGAGGAAGATTCATGTACGACGAATTGACCGAACAGGATATAAAAAAGATGGAAGAGGAGATTGAGTACCGAAAACTTGTGGTGCGCAAAGAGGCCTTAGAGGCAGTGAAGGAGGCAAGAGCGCAGGGAGACTTAAGTGAGAATTTCGAGTACCATGCGGCAAAGAAAGATAAGAACCAGAATGAGAGCCGTATCCGCTATTTAGAGAGAATGATCAAAACAGCAAAAGTGATTTCAACGGATTCTGCAGAGGATGAAGTTGGTATGAATAATACGGTGACGGTTTATTTTGAGGAGGACGACGAGGAAGAGGTTTATAAGATCGTGACAACAGTCCGCGGTAATTCTTTAAAAAATTTAATCAGCAATGAGTCACCGCTTGGAAAGGCATTGCTTGGACATAAGGTTGGTGACCGCGTGGAAGTGGCTGTCAATGAGAATTATTCTTATTATGTCGTAATACGGAAGATCGAGAATACCGTGGATGACGGTTCCGATAAAATAAGACGCTTTTAGCAGAAAGAGGGATTTATGAGACTTACAGAATTATTAAATACAGAGAATGTAACGATTTCCTGTGAACTGTTCCCGCCGAAACAGGGTGCACAGTTAGACAACTACAAAAAGATTGTCGGAGATATGGCAGCATTGAAACCGGCATATATGAGTGTTACTTATGGTGCAACCGGCGGAACTTCTGATTATACGGTAGAACTTGCAAATGAAGTGCGAAATGTGAATCATATTCCGGCACTGGCACATCTCACCTGTGCATCTTCGACTAAGGAGAAAGTTGCCTCTGTGATTCAGGAGTTAAAAGAAAAGCAGATTGAAAATGTACTTGCACTGCGCGGAGATATCCCGCAGAACGCGGATTTCCCGCTGCCAAATCAGTATAAACATGCAAGTGAGCTGATCTATGATATCAAATCACAGGGAGATTTCTGTATCGGCGGAGCCTGCTATCCGGAAGGACATCCTGAGTCACAGACATTAGAGGAAGATCTGATCCATCTGAAAGAAAAAGTGGATGCCGGATGTGAGTTCCTCACAACACAGATGTTTTTTGACAATAATATTCTTTATAACTTTATGTACAAAGCACTAAAACATGGAATCGATGTTCCGGTTGTGGCAGGAATCATGCCGATCACTAACGCAAATCAGGTAAAACGGAGCATTGCATTGTCGGGAAGTTTGGTGCCACGCCGTTTCCTTGCAATCGTCGACCGCTTTGGCAGTGACCCGGCTGCTATGAAACAGGCAGGTATCGCCTATGCGACAGACCAGATCATCGATCTGATCGCAAACGGTGTCAACCATGTACATATTTATACGATGAACAAGCCGGATGTTGCAGGAGCGATTCTTGAGAACCTTTCGGATATTTATGTGAGGGACTAGTACGGCTATTTGTTTCCGGGCAAAATATATAGCTTTTATGAAAAAAATAATATCATTAGCTGCTTAGAAATGGAGATTAGTGTGAAAAATAAGATTTTTCACACGCAAGATTTGTGCTTACGCACAAACTTGAGATGCGCAAAAGACAGCGCAAGAATGGAGATTAATGTGAAAAAACAGGAAGAAATTTTTCGTGAGATCCAGGAGATGATGGGAGAGACAAAAGAAGGAAGAATCCGCTGGAGTGTAGAGGTTATGACTACCGAGGCAAATCCGGCAGAAGAAAAACCCGTTGAGCATGAGGACGGATTAGACTGGACGATTGATGAGTGCTATGTTTCTTACTATTGTAAATATAAAGGAAAAGATTTTTGTCTGATCACTTATGAAATGTTAAAAACTGCAAACAGAAGCACAGGAGAGCAGAAAGTAAAATCAAGCAATATGGTATTTTTACCACCACTTGGCATGCGTTTTTTTGATATTCATGCACTGCTGCCATATAGCATAGAGGTATCGAATGTATTACTTGACGCAATACACCGTCTCTGGGTAATGCTGCTTGATATGTATAAAGTGGACAAGGGCAGTATCTATTTGAATGTAAGACCTGGAACACTCACGATCGAGGATGAAAAGAATTGACAGGAACGATTTTTGCGTCATGATCATTTAGGGGAGAAGAGGTAATATCTGTTGAAAAAACAAACCAAAACAGCCATGAAGCTGTCTGTTATTGCTATGATTGTGTCTGCATTTATGATGCTGGCGGCCTGCACAGAAACAGTGCAGAAACAAAAGATACCTGGTGCAACATATATGGGAGGGAACAATACGATTACTGAGATCTGTAAAGAACTTGACTCTGCGGGAGCTGCGCATGTAGACATATTTCGGGAATGGGCGGTTGATTTTGCAGATTCCGCAGGAAAAAATGCGAAGCTGGAAGATACATGGTCAGATCCTGGGAAAATGAAAGCGGATATCGGTAAATGTATGGATGGCTGGGAACAGAATCATGATTATTCAGATGCGGACTGTAGAATGACAGCTTTTCTTCTGTTAGATGGGGTGATCCGCTCGGAATTAACGGAAGATCATTATGAGGGAACCTATCTGATGTTTGACACAGAAGCGATAGATAATGTGGACAGATATGAAATCCTAAAAGAGAACAAAGACATGTTTACCACACTTTATGGTGAAAAGAGTGTTACGGATGACAGACATCCGGAATCTGCATTTTGCGACAGCTGGAAAGAATATGGATTTCAAATAGACAATGACAGAATATCACTTCTTAGTATCGTAATATATGATCCATATTCGGATGCTGTTTTTGTAGGTCATACAGGTATCCTGATAAAGTATAGTGATTATTATTTGTTTGTAGAAAAGATTGCATTTGAACAGCCATATCAGGCAACCAGGGTGCAGACAATTGATGAACTGCTCGATATCTTGTCTTTAAGACCGGAATATTTTGGAGAAGATGGAGAACCCGGACCATTTGTTTATCATAATGGAGATTATATTGGAACGTTAAAGAGAACCACTTAAGAAAGCATAAGGAGAATGCAGATAAAAAGAAAGTTATACCGGTAATGGGAGAGACTTTCAGATACCTGCCGGGAGGTATCTGAAAGTCCGGGAGTGAATGAAAAGAGAACCGTTGGGTATGATGTGCCGGTTATGTACAAAAGAGTATCATAAAATGGTTATTTATTTGAGCTGTCTGCATCGATTACAGATTGGATCTGTTTCATCAGAGTATCATAGTTATCCTGATTATCGATTCCGCCGAGCATCGGATCACCCACGATGTTACCATTTCTGTCGACGAGTATTGTGGTAGGAAATGCCATGATATTGGAGGCATATTTGCCTGCATCTGAAGATGAATCAATAGAAAGATTGCGGTATTTAGCACCCTGGCTTTCAAGAACAGCGGCAGCTTCTTTGATAGCCGATTCATTTCCATCGAAGGTTTCTGTGTTGATGCCGACTACTTCTCCTCCCATTGCCCTGACTGCATCATTTAATTCGTTCAGTTTGGATAACTCAGCAACACAAGGTTTGCAGCCGGTAAACCAGAAATTGATGACAGTTACTGCATTTTCGGAAAAAAGACTTTCGTCAACAGAATTACCATCGAAATCCTGACCTGAGAAATTTTTGAATGGTGATGCATCTTCAGAATTAGTATTTTGCCCATTGTTATCGGATTCTGTAGTTTCTTTTTCAATTTCTGCGATCTGTTCTTCGATTTTTCGTATGGTTTCAATATCATCAGTAAGTGTTTTGAATTCGTCATCAGTAAAAGAATCTTTGTTTGATTCAGCGGTATCAGCCAGATGATCAGCATAATTTCCGTTTGAATCTGCAGTGTTTTTATTCATCAGACCAAATAATTTGTCCCATATATCTTTATGCTCTGCAAAGATCCGGTTCTCCTGCTGATATAAATCATCCAGCTTTGTGTTGGAATTGTCCGCAGATGCCGTGCTGTCTTCAGCCGTGGTATTCTGTGGTTCTGTGGTGCTTACAGTTCCTTTTCCGCTGCAGGATGTAAGCAGCAGTGCGATGCTGAGTGTGACAACTGAAATAAATGTAATTTTTGTTTTCATGGATAATTGCTCCTTTTTTAAATTGTAATAAGATTGATAGTTACTGGTTTATGACTGCTGGTTACTGTTGTTCTTTTTTTACATGATTTCCCCATAAACTGGTAGTGGATCGCATCTTTAGGACAGGCTTTTATACAGGCTCCGCATCGTATGCATTCCGGATGATCTGGAGTTTTACACACATCCACATCCATTTTACATGCCTTTTGGCATTGCCCGCATCCGATGCATCTGCTGTTCTCAATTTTAATAGAAAGAAAGCTGACCTTATTAAATAATGAGTAGATTGCTCCTAGAGGACAGATCCATTTACAGAATGGTCTGTAAAACAAAATACTTAACACAATTACTGTGATTAAAATAAGGCATTTAAAAGAAAAAAGTTTTCCCAGTGCAGAACGTATAGCGGCATTTCCAAGTGCGAGAGGGATAGCTCCTTCCAGGACACCCTGAGGACAAATATATTTACAGAAGAAAGGATCTCCCATTCCGATAGAGTTCGTTACCAGCATCGGAAGAAGTATAACAAAAATGATCAGGATGATGTATTTTAAATAGCGCAGCGGTTTGAGGCGGGCTGTAGAAAATTTTTTCCCGGGTATTTTATGAAGTAAATCCTGAAACCATCCAAACGGACACAGAAAACCACATATAAATCTTCCGAGTGTTACACCGAGTAAAATAAAAAATCCGGTTATGTAGTATGAAAATTTAAATCCTGATGAACCAACAACCGCCTGAAAAGCGCCAATTGGGCATGCTCCTGTTGCCGCCGGACAGGAGTAACAATTTAATCCTGGTACACATACGTTTTTTACGCTGCCCTGATATATTTTTCCTTTCCATAAATTAGGAATATGGATATTCGTGAGCAGTGTGGCAGCTGCCTGTATCCATCCGCGTAGTACAGCTATTTTTTTGATAGAAAATTCTTTTTTTTATCCAATTCCGACACACTCCAGACATAATTTTATTGCTTTACCGAGCACGACAGCTGCTTCTCCTCTGACCGCACCGTAACTTATCATGGTGATACCTGAGATGAGCAGGATCGACTGATAGATTTTTTTGCACTTCAAGATATTTTACTCCTTTCATTTGTTGTATTTATTGACCAGCTGATGTTAGTATTATACAATAGCTGTTGTAAAATTTGTGTTAAGAAGCGGGTGAATGAATTTTGAGATTATTGATAGTTGAAGATGAGAAACAAATGTGTGACATGGTTGCAAAACGGCTGTATGATGCAGGGTACGAGGTGGATACCTGTTATGATGGGGAAGAGGCTTTTGAAAGTGTCCTGACGGAAAATTATGATCTGATTGTTCTGGATCTGAATCTGCCCGGTATGGATGGAATGGAGATTTTAAAGGAACTCAGACAGAGAAATGAGGAGACAAAGGTTCTTATATTATCTGCAAGAGGGCAGATTGCGGATAAGGTTGAAGGACTGGATGCAGGGGCAAATGACTATATGGAAAAACCATTTCATCTGCAGGAACTTGAGGCGCGTATCAGAAGTCTGACAAGAAGAAAATTTGTGCAGAAAGATGTGTGTCTGGAAAGTGGTGGGATAAAGTTCGATACGGTAAGACGTGAGGCATATGCAAAAGGGAAAATGATTTCCCTGACAAGAAAAGAAAATGGCATTTTGGAATATTTACTTCTGAATCCTGGAAGACCGGTAAGTCAGGAGGAATTGATGGAACATGTCTGGGATGCATCCGTGGATAGCTTTAGTGGTGCCATCAGAGTACACATGTCTTCGCTTAGGAAAAAGCTTAAGGCTGAACTTGGATATGATCCGATTTTAAACAAGGTGGGAGAGGGATATAAAATACGGGAGGAGTCTGAACGATGAAAAGAATGTCACTGCAGTGGAGGCTTACCTGTATCATTACAGTATATATTGCAGTTATATGTGGATGTCTGACGATGTTTGTCTATAAAAATGGCGTGTATTATATCGATTCCCTGCAGGAGACTGTGGATGCCCAGGGAGAGGATAACGGGGAGGATACGGATGAAATATATATCAGCATTCCAGATGATAAGTGGGATGAGTTTGCCAATGATTTTTCTATCCAGGCATATAATAATAAGGAAGATTACAAAAAAAACAGTCTGCTGATATCAGCCATATTGGCATTTATTGGCGGGGTAGTTACATATTTTATAAGTGGGCATGCACTCAGACCAATCCGTGAATTTTCTGATAAAATTGAAGAAGTACAGGCGCAAAATCTGGCAGCTTCACGAATAGAAGAAAATAAAGTTAAAGAATTGAACCAGCTTAGCGTTTCGTATAATAAGATGCTTGAACGTCTCTCGGACGCATTTGAGATACAGAGGCAATTTACCGCAAATGCAGCACATGAACTGCGGACGCCATTATCTTTGATGCAGGTACAGCTTGATCTTTATAATTCTACACGGCATCCGGATAATGATGCTGATACATTGCAGACAATAAAGATGGTTACCGAGCAGAATGGAAGACTCAGTAAAATGGTAAAAACGCTCCTTGATATGAGTGAACTCCAGACTGTGGGACGGGATGATGAAATTATGGTTGACGCGCTTGTTGATGAAGTGTTAGCAGATCTGGATCCCCTTGCACAGGAAAAAAACATAAAACTTACTGGAAAATGTAAAAATATAACGATGGTTGGAAGTGACATTCTTATTTACAGGCTGGTATACAATCTTGTTGAGAATGCCATAAAATATAATCATTCGGGCGGACAGGTTACAGTAACTGCATACCGGAAGGAAAAACATGTTTATCTGTCCGTGGAGGATACGGGAAACGGAATCCCTGAGGAACTCAGGGAACGCGTGTTTGAACCATTCTTTCGTGTGGATAAATCCAGAAGCCGGGAACTTGGCGGTGTAGGACTTGGACTTGCACTTGTCCGTGAAATCGTGAGAGTGCATGATGGCAGTATTACAGTCAGATCAAATCCGTCTGGAGGAACGGTTTTTGATGTAATATTACCACTGTGATCGATCATAATTTATTAGTTACATCTGGCTATCTTGTGCCTGGGGTATTTCATTCTTTTCTATTGAACTATAAGGCAGATTATTTTCAGAAAATAATTGTTTATTTATCCCAGGATTTTCAGATTTTTGATGGGACGATCAGAGAAAATATTTTATTTGACAGAAATGTCCCGGACGATGAGATCATGATGGCACTGGAAAAGGAGAATCTTTCCTGCCTGGTTCGTGATTCTGCCAAGGGACTTTTGAGGAACTGATGAAATCAGATCCGTATTTTACGGAACTTTATATGTCACAGGATAAAAAACTTGCATTTTGAGAACAGGCGTGTATAATAAAGCTGTTATAAAAAAAACAGATCATCACAAAAGTGATGTCGAAAACAAAAAATGGGGTGCTCGCACAGGCGGGCTGAGAGTAAGCGGACGCTTTAACCCGGAACCTGATTTGGATAATGCCAACGTAGGGAGATAATGAATCACAAGTGGTTTTTGTGCAGGAATCTTTGGTTGGGTTCCTGCACTTTTTATGGATAAGACATCTGCAAATGCTGGTTTGTGGGTGATATGAGTTTCCCTGTGTAGGGTGGTTCTGGGGGGTTACGATTGGCAAATCGCATCAAGCCGGGACTGTTTTGTTCCGTTGTACGAAAATAAGGCAAGTCTAAGTCAGCCTGATTTAATGTTTCTCGGAGTGACGTGTGCGTCTTAAACGCCCCGTCCGGGGGCATTAAGACTTGTGCTGCCGTCCGTGGCAGCACAACACTGTGTTACGAACAGGCAGACTAAGATTGCCTAATTTTCTCCCAAAGTCACAAAACGAATCCCGGCTTGATGCGATTTGCCAGCCACTAAGTTGTGAGCCACCCTTAGCCGGGAAACTCATTTTACAACCTTGGGGGTGCGTAAATTTTTGTGACATTCATTCTAAAAATGTCGAAAAATCTCGACGAAATCTGTTATATCTATGCTTTTAACCATACATACTTGGAATAATAATCTGCATTATTAGTTTGGTAATTTACGAAATGATTAATGTAATGCAACATAGCAGATGAAACTTCAGACAAGTCATTAGGCTGAATATCAGTGATACAGCACACTAGGATTTTAAGCATATTCTCATTCGTGCGAATATCAAAAATTCACACCCGCGCCCCCAGTTTTGAGATGAACCGCCCACCCAAATGGTGTTCACAACCTGGAGGTGGGCATCTTGCGCAAAGCTGGAGCTGATTTTGTGACTTTGGGAGAAAATTAGAAAATCTTGGTGTGCCTGTCTACATACAGTGATGTTCTGCCACGGATGGCAGAACAAGGCAGCATCGAGTCATGGATGACTCGTTGTTGCCGTTCACGTCACTCCGAGAAAATCTAATTCAGGCATACCTAGACTTTTCTTATTTTCGGACAACGGAACCAAAATTACTCCGGCTTTGCGCAAGATGCCACTCACAGACCTGCGACACACCATTGGGACGGGCGATTTATTTCATAAACAAACCAGCATTTGAAGGACCGTTTATTCATACATCACTTGTGTCACAGCGGCAGATTGGGGGCACCACCTTAGGTCGCTATATAAAATTAATGCAAAACAAAGGAGGCAAATCCTCTGCTCCTGCAAGGGCACATGCTATGCAGGCATAGCAGACATTTTGCTTCGCAAAACAAAGGAGGCAAATCCTCTGCTCCTGCAAGGGCAGTCGCATTTTGCTTCGCAAAACAAGGAGGATTTTATGTACACAGCATTAACAATCGCTGGAAGTGATTCTAGTGGAGGCGCCGGCATCCAGGCAGATATTAAGACAATGACCGCAAACCGCGTATACGCGATGAGTGCGATCACGGCTCTGACTGCCCAGAATACGACCGGCGTAACAGATATTATGGAGGTAACTCCGAAATTTTTGGCAGAGCAGCTGGATAGTATTTTTACGGATATTCATCCGGATGCGATCAAAACCGGAATGGTCTCGTCGAGTGAATTGATCGAGACAATTGCGGAAAAACTGACAGAGTATCATGCAAAAAATATTGTGGTGGATCCTGTCATGGTGGCAACCAGCGGGGCAAGACTGATCAGCGGGGACGCCATCAGCACATTGAAAAGTAAATTATTGCCTCTTGCAACTGTTATTACTCCGAATATTCCGGAAGCAGAAGTGCTTTCCGAAATGGAGATCAAAACAGAAGCAGATATGGAAAAAGCAGCAGAAGTCATTTGTAACACTTTAGGCTGTGCGGTTTTATTGAAGGGTGGACATCAGTTAAATGATGCCAACGACCTTCTTTTCCAGAAAGGAAAAGAGCCGGTGTGGTTTCATGGAAAGAGAATTGACAATCCAAATACCCATGGAACAGGCTGCACGCTTTCTTCCGCAATCGCATCGAATCTTGCAAAAAGAAGGGATTTAGAAACTTCCGTCAGGTATGCGAAAAATTATATTTCCGGCGCACTTGCCGCCATGCTTGACCTTGGAAAAGGAAGCGGACCTATGAACCATGCATTTGCGATCGAAGGAGAGTACGAAGGATGAATGAAAAGAGAACTTCCGTTTTTTCAAACGGATTAATCTGGTTTGGTGCGGGCGTATCTTTAGCCGAAATACTGACAGGTACATACTTTGCACCGCTTGGCTTTGGAAAAGCAATGGCAGCGATTCTGCTCGGTCATCTGATCGGCGGACTTATGATGTTTGCGGCAGGAATGATCGGAGCGAAAGAGCGCAAAAGTGCCATGGAAACTGTAAAAATGAGCTTTGGCGAGAAGGGAAGCCTTCTTTTTGCCGTATTAAATGTATTACAGCTTGTTGGATGGACTGCGATCATGATCTATGATGGCGCACTTGCGGCAGACGGCGTTTTACATACCGGAAACTGGGTGTGGGCAGTCATCATTGGTGCTTTGATCATTGTGTGGATTTTCATTGGACTGACCAATCTTGGCAAATTAAATACGGTTGCCATGACAGCACTTTTTATTTTATCACTGGTACTTTTTAAAGTGATCTTCTTTGGCAGCGGCAGCATGACGCCGATCGTGGATGACGGAAGTTTGACATTCGGAGCTGCCGTAGAGCTTGCGGTGGCAATGCCGCTTTCCTGGCTGCCGCTGATCAGTGATTATACAAGAGAAGCAGAAAAACCGTTTGCAGCAACACTCGCAAGTGTGATTGTCTACAGTCTGGTCAGCATTTTTATGTACATGATCGGTATGGGAGCGGCTATTTTTACCGGTGAATATGACATTGCGCAGATTATGTTAAAAACCGGTTTCGGCGTTGTCGGACTTCTCATTATTGTATTTTCCACGGTTACAACAACCTTCCTGGATGCCTATTCCGCAGGAGTTTCTAGTGTTTCCATTTCCTCAAAGATTCAGGAAAAATGGGCGGCAATTGTTGTTACTGTGATTGGAACTGTCGCAGCAATCGTTTATCCGATGGATAACATTACAAACTTTTTATATCTGATCGGTTCTGTTTTTGCTCCGATGATCGCAGTGCAGATCGCAGATTACTTCATTTTAAAGAAAGCAGATGCCGGAAAATCTGCATTTCAGTGGCGTAATCTGATCGTATGGCTTGCCGGATTTGTGATTTACCGCATATTGATGCAGGTGGATACGCCGGTTGGAAATACGCTGCCGGATATGGTGGTCACAGTCATTCTCTGCCTGATTGTGGAAAAAGCTGCAGGGGCAGTAAAATCAAAATAGGAACTGTTGCAGTCTTATCATTCTTTTTTTAGAATGTGGTATGTGGCAGATTCTGGGAAAAGAGGACAAAATGAAAAAATTTAATTTAAAGAAATTGACAGTTACAGCAATCTTAGCAGCAGTAGCGGTGGTGGGAAGTTTATTTTCCTTCCCGGTATTCGGTTCAAAATGTGCACCGGTACAGCATCTGGTAAATATTTTATGCGCAGTTACCGTAGGACCGTGGTGGGCACTGGCACAGGCATTTATTGCGGCGCTGATCCGTAATCTGTTAGGACTGGGAAGCCCTCTGGCATTCCCGGGAAGCATGTGTGGTGCATTGCTTGGCGGACTTCTCTATAAGTATGGGAAAAAACTTCCATTTGCCTATATTGGCGAAGTAGTTGGAACCGGAATCATTGGTGGAATGCTCTCTTATCCGGTGGCATATCTTGTCATGGGTAATAAAGCAGCGGCGTTATTCACATTTGTTGTTCCGTTTCTGATCAGCACCTGTGGAGGAACGATCATTGCCATTATTATTACTCTGCCGTTGAAAAAATCAGGTATGCTTGGCAGAATGAAGGAAAGTTTAGAAGAGTAAGATAGAAATCAAAAATTTTGGATTATCATTTACCACGATCCGGCTGGATACCGTGGGTTTTTAAAGAAAATGTCGGAGGCTCTGCTATTGTTGGCAGAGCCTTTTTTAGTTTGCGCGCCATGGGCGCACTCTAACGGGTGCAAGTCCCGAACACGCCCAGATAGTGGGAAGTGTATAGCTGAACAGCAAATATCGGAGATTTAAGGCAGAAGAATTATCGGAAACTGACATTGCATGGATCTTTGATCAGGAGTATTTTGAGCATCCGCAGTGTCTGAAAATGTATAAATGGAAGCAGGGATCAAAATAAATTCCTGAAACTCAAACTACAGATATAATTAAAAAATATGGAGGCAAGTGAAATGAACATTCGAAGAGCAAACGAAAAAGATATTCCAAGACTGATTGAATTATTAGAGCAGGTGCTTCAAATCCATGCAGATATAAGACCGGATATTTTTATTCCGGGGACGACAAAGTACACAGAGGATGAACTGAAAGAAATGTTAAAAGATGATACAAAGCCTGTTTATGTAGCTGCAGATGAGAATGACGTATGCTTAGGATATGCTTTCTGCCAGTTGAAACAGCAGCCATTCTCCAATAATATGGTGCCGTTTACATCGCTTTTTATCGATGATCTGTGCGTCGATGCAAAAACCAGAGGACAGCATGTAGGTGAGAGCCTGTTTGAATATGTAAAGGGCGAAGCGAAACGGTTAGGCTGTTATGAAGTGACATTAAATGTCTGGGCAGGAAATACCTCCGCGGAAAAATTCTATGAAAAAATGGGATTAAAAACCAAAGAGAGACAGATGGAATATATATTGTAGAAAATGAAAAATGGGAGATTCATATGTGTTTGCAGGAGATTAAAGATGAAATAATTGACGCTGGAAAAGAAAGTGTATTGGAAAATATGGTGAGTCTTTATCTGCATGAATTGTCTGAAAAAGAAGAAATTTTAGATGGTTACGAAGTTTATACGCAGCTATTTTGTGTATAAGATTTTTTGTTGAGCACACCTATGAAGCTTTCCCCCCTGGCAGCAGAGCAGTTACAGATCCCGTTCCCGTGGCACGGAAACCATGTTTCTTCCGGTGTATGAGGTCACGGATGAGATGTCAAAGTATTGTATTAGCTGGATTGGGGGTGAAGATAAAAAATGGGTGAAATATGAGGAAAATAAAAGTGGTTCGCCCGATTTATAATAGAAATTTATCAGATATAAAAGAGAATGGGCGAAAAGTGATGGAATTCATTTCAATAGCCCACGGAAATCAAAAAGTCAGGGCGAAAAACAGCAGAAATGAAGAAGATTCCCCCAAAATGCCTGTGGAAACGCTGAAATGAGGAAGAAAGAGGGCGAAAATGTCTGAAAAAATCGGATTTTCGCCCTGTCATCTGTTTAAAATTATCTCACGATCGTATCCCGGATCTGGTCGAGTGACACCTCATAGTTATGGCCGGCAGAAATGGCTTTTAAATCTTCAAACTCTGCTTTCTCTTTTTCGACACCGTACCCGCAGCTTTTTTTGATCCGTATATCGCCGTATGCGGAATGGCAGGTTTCGATTTCAGAGGTAAGTTTGGCGCGGTCAAACATCTGATAGCGCACACCGCGTGTTGTGGTGTGTAAAAAGAAAAGGGAAGTCAGACGTTCACGGTCTTTTGGCTCACAGATACAGGTTAAAAGAATACCCGGACGGTTCTTTTTCATCTGAATCGGTATTGTGTATACGTCCAAAGCGCCCGCCTGTAAGAGCAGTTCAGTTGCAAATCCGACCGCTTCGCCTGTCATATCATCGAGATTGCAGGAGATGGACAGCACGGAGTCATCAAAGGATGGAGCTGTGTTGGAACCGGGAGAAGATTCGCCGAGGAAAACACGCACACAGTTGGCGGCAGCAAAATCCTTTGTTCCCATACCATAGCCGATCTCTGTTACATTCATAGGCGGCATGGCTTCGAAAGAGGTCACAAAATGTTTTAAAACAGCAGCCCCCGTTGGCGTACAGAGTTCGCCCTGAATATTTCTACTGTAAAAAGGAATCCCTTTTAAAAGTTCTGCGGTGGCAGGCGCCGGAACCGGGAGTGTGCCGTGGGCACAGTGTACAAAGCCATTTCCGACATGAACCGGAGAGCAGAGAATGGTTTCCGGTTCAAGCAGTGATAACAGATAGGCACATCCGGTCACATCCACAAGCGCGTCAATCGATCCGACTTCGTGGAAATGGATCTGGTCTAAGGTGGAGTGGTGCACTTTTGATTCTGCTTCCCCGATCAGACGGTAGACTGCGGCTACGGAGTCTTTTACCGATGATGGGAATGGAAGTGTGTGGATCTGTTCTAAGATCTGGGTGTAACTGGTGTGGGCATGCGTGTGGTGGTGTTCATGGTGCGAGTTGTTGTCGTGAGTATGTGTGTGCTCATTTTCGTCATGAATATGATCGTGAACATGCATGAGTGAATCTTCATCATGAGTGTGCTCATGTGAATGCATGAGTGTATCTTCATCATGAGTGTGTTCATGTGAATGCATGAGTGTATCTTCATCATGAACGTGTTCATGGCAGCATTGTGTACCATGATCGTGTGTAGGGGATTCTTCCTGTGCATGGATTGTCATGTGCCCATCTTCATGAATGTGCTCAGGCAGAACATCATGGGAATGTTCTTCCTCACCGTGTACAGCTACCCTCATGTGTGTGCCGCTGATCCCGCATTTTACTGCCGGTTCCACAGAAAGTGTCACACCGTAAGGTGCAAAAGCCTGATTCATGTCCGATAAAAATTTTTCTTTCTGATCACAGAGTTCATAGAGGGCGCCCATTAACATATCGCCGGCAACACCCATATTACATTCTATATAAAGTGTTTTCATAAATAATCCTCCCTGGTGCTGAATTTGATATTTTTTAATATGAAGATTTACAGTTTGTCCGTGTTTTTATGGCAGGATGATGGTCTGTCATCTGTTTTAGGGGCTGCCTGATGATTGATCATGCTGGCAAGGTAACCTGCACCAAAACCGTTGTCGATGTTTACGACGGAAACACCGCTGGCGCAGGAATTAAGCATCGATAAAAGTGCTGAGATACCACCAAAACTTGCGCCGTAACCAACGCTCGTCGGGACGCCGATGACAGGACAGTCGGTCAGGCCGCCGATGACGCTCGCAAGCGCGCCTTCCATCCCGGCGACTGCAATGATCGCATTTGCCTTTGATAAAAGTTCCATATTTGAGAGCAGACGGTGGAGCCCGGCAACGCCGACATCGTAGAGACGGATGACATGATTGCCGAGTACCTCTGCAGTCAGCGCAGCCTCCTCTGCAACCGGGATATCGCTTGTCCCTCCGGTGGCGACAACGATCGTGCCGTCAGCGGAATAATGCTCGGTGCGGTTTACGATGCCGATTTTTGACAGCTCATCGTAAAAAAGATCAAAACGTTCGGACAGGTACGCCGCGGATTCTGTCGAAAGTCTTGTGATCAGGATATTTTCTTTGCAGTGGGAGAGCAGGCTGTTTATAATGCCCCCCATCTGTTCTTTTGTCTTAGATGCACCGTAGATCACCTCCGGCGCACCCTGTCTGACTTCACGGTGATGATCCACCTTGGCATATCCAAGATCCTCAAAAGGTGCCAGCTTTAACTGGTCATAAGCATCGGAAGCAGTAAGCTGCCCCGATTCTAACTGTTCTAATATATGTTTGATATGATCATTTTCCATAGTAATCCTCATTTCTGAGCAACTTGTTGCGAAGAGGCGACGAGAATCTCAAATTCTCGTCTGTCATGTTTTTTATGCCTTGTCATAGAAGCTATTTGTTTTTGCTCAGAAACAAATAGCCGTGCGAAAAATAAGCTATCGAGCTTATTTTTCACACTAATTTCTCCTTCATTGCAATTCACTGCCTATTATACTCACATCCCACCTTATTTGCAAAAATAAAATGCACACGATTCTCTGGGTTTTGGAAGAAATAGATAAAAAATGGAAACTATTTTTGGTAAATTAGTTTCTTGCGGGTACGAAAACAAGATGATACAATATAGGAAACTCAAATAACAAAAATAGTTTCCATGTAATACAGAAGAAACGGAGAACATGATGGAATTAAGGGAGAGTATTTTAGAGGGAACCTTAAAGGCATTTAACCAGAAAGGGTTAAAATTTACCATGGATGATCTGGCTGGAATCCTTGGCATGAGTAAGAAAACGATTTATACCGTGTTCCGTGATAAGGAATCACTTTTCTTAGCGATGGTAGATTATCTGTTCGATTCAATCAAAGAGAGCGAAAGACAGGTGTTAGAGAATGAAAAATTATCCACACTTGAAAAAATCCGGGCGGTTTTAGGTGTTTTGCCGGAGAGTTACCGGGAAGTTGATTTCAGACAGCTCTATCTGTTGCGGGAAAAGTATCCGAACATCTACAAACATGTGGAGGAACGGTTAGAAACCGGCTGGGAGACAACGATTTCCTTATTAGAGCAGGGAATGAAAGAGGGCGTGATCCGGCCGGTTAAGATCCCAATCGTAAAAATGATGCTGGAGGCGGCATTAGAGCAATTTTTCCAGAGAGATATCCTGATCTCTAACGGGATATCCTATCAGGATGGTCTGGATGAAGTAGTCACGATCTTAGTGCAGGGAATCGTTGCGGAAGGGAAGTGAGGATGATGCAAAAACGCATTTACTGGAATGACGGGTGGAAATTTAAGGAAACATACGAAAATCAAATGAGAGAGACGGCTTATCAGGATGACGCATGGGAGGATGTCAGACTGCCGCACACTTGCAAGGAGACACCGTTTCATTATTTTGATGAGAGCAGTTACCAGATGGTGTGCTGCTATAGAAAACATTTTTTTGCACTGGAAGAATGGAAAGATCAGACCGTGATCGTGACGTTTGAAGGCATCGCGCATGAAGCACAGGTGTTTTTGAACGGGGAAAGGATCGGGGAGCATCACTGTGGCTACACGGCATTTTCCATCGATATCAGCAAAAAACTGCGAATCGGGGCAGAAAATGTGCTTACAGTGCGGGTGGATAGCAGGGAGAACTTAAACATCCCGCCGTTCGGGTATGTGATCGATTATATGACTTACGGCGGAATTTACCGGGAAGCCTATGTGGATCTGAAAAATGAGACTTATCTCGCGGATATATTTCTGCACAGCGAAATACCGGAAGGTCAAAAGCCAGACGCAAAGCTGATCTCTGAAATAGAAATTAAAAACAGTGGCAAAACCGATGAAAAAAAGGAATTTCTCATCCGGCAGAGTATCAGAGAGCGCGGCACAGAAAACTACAGACAGATCGGTGAGAGCCGGGTGGCATCAGATCGTAAGCTTTTTTTTCCGGTGCCGGATGTAAAACTCTGGGATCTGGAGAATCCGGTGCTCTATGAAGTCAAAACAGAACTTTTGCAAAATGGAAATGTGCTGGATGAAAATATTACGCTGTTTGGATTCCGGACTGCAGTTTTTTTGCAGGACGGCTTCTATTTAAATGGCAAAAAAGTAAAGCTGCGAGGATTGAACCGCCATCAGAGTTATCCATATGTCGGCTATGCAATGCCGGAATCCATGCAGAAACGGGATGCAGACATTTTGAAAAATGAACTGGGCGTAAATGCGGTGAGGACATCCCATTATCCGCAGAGCCGGCATTTTGTGGAGCGGTGTGATGAACTGGGACTTCTGGTCTTTACGGAAATACCGGGCTGGCAGCACATCGGGGATGAAATCTGGAAAAAACAGGCGGTCGAAAACGTAAAAGACATGGTAGAGCAGTATCGGAATCATCCGTCTGTGATCCTGTGGGGTGTGCGGATCAACGAATCCGGGGATGATGACGCATTTTACCGGGAAACAAACCGCGTGGCACATGAACTGGATCCAACAAGACAGACTGGGGGTGTCCGGGCACATAAAAAGAGCAGCCTTTTAGAGGATGTCTATACCTACAATGATTTCAGCCACAATGGGACAAACCACGGATGTGAGAAAAAAAGTGCTGTTACGTCTGATAACAGCAAACCGTATCTCATCAGCGAATATAACGGACATATGTATCCAACGAAAAGTTACGACTGGGAGGAACACCGTGTGTGGCATGCCATGCGACATGTAAATGTATTAGATGCAGTTGCCGGGGAAGCGGATATTGCAGGAAGTTTTGGCTGGTGCATGTTTGACTACAATACACATAAGGATTTTGGCAGCGGCGACCGTATCTGTTATCACGGTGTGATGGACATGTTCCGAAATCCGAAACTTGCGGCTGCGGTCTACACGTGTCAGCAGGAAAAGGAGCCGGTACTTGAAATCAGTTCGTCCATGGATATCGGGGAACATCCGGGCTGTAACCGCGGAACGATCTGGATTTTTACCAATGCGGACAGTGTACGGATGTACAAAAATGACCGGTTTTTAAAGGAGTATACCGCATCAGATTCGCCGTATAAAAATCTTTCACACGGTCCAATCGCAGTGGATGACTTTATCGGGGATGCCATTGAAAAAGAGGAAGATTTTAAACCGGAGCAGGCAAGGAAAGTGAAGTATATCCTGAATGCGGCGGCGCGGTATGGACTTTCCAATCTTCCGAAAGGCGTGTATTTGGCGGCGTTGAAGCTGATACTCATGTATCACATGAAGCCGACGGATGCAGTGGCTTTGTACAACCGTTATATCGGTGACTGGGGAGGTACTTCGACAAGCTACCGGTTTGAGGCAGTAAAGAATGGAAAAGTGGTAAAAGTGGTCAGAAAAGAGCCGGTCACTTCCATGCATTTATCCGCGGAACCGGACCATCAAAACCTGACAGAACGAAATACTTATGAAGCTGCGGAAATCCGTATCCGTGCCCTGGATCAGAACGATAATATCGTAAGCTTTTACCAGGAACCGGTTGTACTGTCGACGGAGGGACCAATCGCCATCATTGGACCTGAAATCATTTCCCTGCAGGGAGGCATGGGCGGCACTTATGTCAGAACGACCGGGGAAGAAGGCGTCGGGATTTTAAAGATAAAAGCGGCACAGATGGAAGAGCAGAGAATACTGTTTGAAGTGAAAAATGACAGAAAATAAACGGTCACTGTGTTTTACAATGTGAAAAGAAATTTTGAAAAGAATTTTAATAAACACAAAATAAGGAAGGATGAAGTGTAAGATGACAGAACGATCAAAACAGATTTTTGGAAACGACATTGCACCGGGTGCCTATAAAAAAGCAGTCCGGTCAAAGCAGAAATTTATCCGTAAATTCGGAGATGACAGCACAAAAATTTATCCGACCTCGATTCAGGCAAATCCGTATATCGGACCGGAGCTCGGTGTTTCAGATATCCGTGTAGGCGAAGAAGGCACAGCGGATTTTAATACGGAAAAAGGAATCATTGTCGGAAACATCCGTATGGGATTTGGTCATTACCGCATTTCCATGGCGATCGCTTCCGCAGCACATGCGCTGGGGTATGAACCGTACTGGATGGATTTAAATTCCTACGGACAGACCACCTGTACCAAAGTGATCGGTGCGCAGAATGATCTTTACTCCATGGGTTCCCGTCTGTCACAGAAGAGCAGACTCTTTAACCGTCTGGTGTGGGAGCCGATGAACTATGAGGGATTTCGCAAACTGACCTACAATGCAGCAGATCAGAAAAATGCAGAATTGATGGCTCCGGTGTATGCGAATATCCCAAAGGATATCCCGGTCGTCGCAACGCATGTGTGGCCGGCGCAGGCTGCGCTTCACGCCGGAATGAAATATGTGGTCAATGCGATCCCGGACAACTGGCAGATGGCGCTTCATTTAGCGGAAGGCAGCATTCACACGGTGCAGACGCACTATGCATACCAGGGGTACCGCATTTTAAACGGAATGCAGGGGAATGATGTGTTGAATCCGATGCCGGAAGATGCTCTTTTTTATACCGGACATTATATCGACCATGAGCTTGTCAGCAATATCGAGACGGACTGCGCAGCGAGAAAACAGAGAAAAGAGGAGGGAAAACCGATGCGTTTTCTCCTGACGATCGGCGGTGCCGGTGCACAGAAAGAAATTTTTGCAGAGATCATCCGTTTTTTGCTGCCACAGATCAAAGAAAAGAAAGCGGCGCTTTATGTCAATGTCGGTGATTACCGCAATGTCTGGGAGGAACTTTTAAAGGAAATCCCGGAGATGGGACATTATGCGAAAGAACATTTTAACGACTGGGAGGATACGAAAAAATTTGCGGAGGATGCGCTTAACAAAGATGTCATCGGAATCCACGGCTTCTGGCATGAAAATATTTTTGAAGCGGTATACTGCACGAATCTTCTGATGCGAAGCTGCGATGTGCTCGTCACAAAGCCGAGTGAACTTTCATTTTATCCGGTGCCGAAACTATTTATCAGACGTGTTGGAGGACACGAGCAGTGGGGAGCAATCCATTCCGCGGAGATCGGTGATGGCACATTAGAGTGCAGGGATATCCCGCACACGCTTCAGATGATGAAACTGTTTCTGGAAGAAAAAACACTGCTCTGCGATATGTGCGACAACATTGTAAAAAATAAAGAAGCCGGAATCTACGACGGGGCGTATAAGGTCGTGGAACTTGCATTTTCGATGAAGCAGAAAAAATTTTAGGAAGGAAAAAAATCCTCTGCTCGCCAGAGGACTCGCATTTTCCTTCGGAAAACAAGGGAGGAAAATCCTCTGCTCGCCAGAGGGCTCGCATTTTTCTCCGAAAAACAAGGAGGATTTATGAAATTAACAGGAAAAGAGAAAGTCTCATACGGACTTGGGGCGGTCGGAAAAGATATGGTTTATATGTTTTCGGCAAGTTATGTTTTATATTATTATCAGGATATTTTAGGAGTCAGCGCGATCGCAATGGGAATCATTCTGATGGCGGCGCGTGTGTTTGATGCATTTAACGATCCGATCATGGGTGTGGTCGTTGCAAAGACGCGCACAAAATGGGGCAAATTCCGCCCGTGGCTGTTTATCGGGACACTGACAAATGCAGTGATTTTGTATCTGATGTTTGCGGCACCGCCAAAACTCGACGGAAACGGACTGGTGGCATATGCGGCAGTGACTTACATTTTGTGGGGTGTTACCTATACCATGATGGATATCCCATACTGGTCGATGATCCCGGCTTTTACGGAGGGCGGAAAAGAGAGAGAAGGACTTTCCACACTCGCGCGCTCCTGCGCCGGAGTCGGTTCTGCGATCGTGACGATCATCACAATGAAATGTGTCTATATGTTAGGGCAGGGAAATGAGCGAGTCGGTTTCAAATGGTTTGCGCTGGTGGTTGCAATTCTGTTTTTTGTATTTATTTTAATCACCTGTTTAAATATCAAAGAAAAATCTACCGTGGATGTGGAGGCACCTTCGGTTGGACAGATGTTCCGTTCCCTGTTACAGAACGATCAGGCGATGACGGTCGTTGTGACAATCGTTTTGATCAACTGCTCGATTTACATTACATCCAATCTCGTCATTTATTTTTTCAAGTATGACTTTGGCGGTGATAGCTGGTACAATGCCTATACCTTATTTAATACGTTTGGTGGAGCAATGCAGATTCTTGCCATGATGCTGTTTTTCCCGATCCTGCGCAAATTTCTGGGAACGATCCAGGTGTTTTATACCAGTTTTGTGATGGCGATTTTAGGATATGCGGTTCTTCTGATTTTAATGTTTGTCAATATGTCAAACCTGTATCTGCTGTTTGTTCCTGCATTTTTTATCTTTTCAGCAAATGGAATGTTATCCGTTCTCACAACGGTATTCCTTGCGAATACGGTCGATTACGGAGAGTGGAAGAATCACAGAAGGGATGAGAGCGTGATCTTTTCCATGCAGACTTTCGTTGTAAAACTTGCTTCCGGTGTGGCTGCGCTTGTGGCATCGATCTGCCTGACCGTCTGCAATTTAAGCCAGAATACGGACGGGGCAGCAGTTGCGGCAGCGGGAAGTTCGATCGCAGGACTGCGCCTGACCATGACAGTATTCCCGATCGCAGGACTGCTTGTTGCGGTATTTTATTTCCGCAAAAAATATATTTTAAGTGAGCAGAAAGTGGAAGAAATCGCAAAAGAGATCAAGGAGATGAAAAAAGCATGATCACAGTCGAAAACCAGTTATTTTCCCTGCATACCAGACATACTTCTTATCTGTTCCGTGTCATGGAAACCGGACATTTGGAGCACTTATATTATGGAAGAAAAATTCATCCAGCCATAGACGGATTGATGGAACAGCATGCATTTGCGCCGGGCAATACCAATATTTATGACAGTGAACATCTGCAGTTTTCCTTAGAGGACGCATGTCTTGAGATGTCCTCTTTCGGGAAAGGCGATATCAGGGAGCCTTTTGTGGAACTGACACTTTCCGATGGAAGCGAAACGTCTGATTTCCTGTTTGAAAAATTTGAACAGGGAACCGGAAAGGAAGAATTTGAGACACTTCCGGGATCGTATGATGAGTCCGGTGAGGTGGAGTGGCTTGGTGTGACACTGCGCGATAAAAACAGCGGAGTCATATTAGAACTCCATTATTATGTCTATGAGGACTGTGATGTGATCACAAGGAGCGCAAAACTCATCAATGAGAGCGGGGATGTGGTAAAGTTAAACCGCCTGATGAGCCTGCAGCTTGATTTAGAACCGTCCGACTATGTGTTTACAACATTTCACGGGGCTTGGGCACGTGAAATGGGGCGCACGGACGTACGGCTGGTGCCGGGAAAATATGTAAACGCCTCTTACACGGGAACGTCGTCGAGCCGTGACAATCCGTTTGTGATGCTTGGAAAAGAACATACCACGGAGGATGCGGGGGAATGTTTTGGATTTAATCTGATCTACAGCGGCAATCACTATGAGGCGGCGGAGGTCGGCAGTTTTGGAAAAGTAAGAATCGTATCCGGGATCAATCCGCAGTCGTTCTGTTTTACACTTGAGTCAGGGGAGAGTTTTGAGGCGCCGGAGGCGGTAATGACCTACGCATCAGACGGATATAATGCCATGAGCCAGAATATGCACCGTTTTGTGCGGGAGCACATTGTGAGGGGAACCTGGAAGAAAAAGGAGCGCCCGGTGCTCTTAAACAGCTGGGAGGCAGCCTATTTTGACATTAATGAAAGAAAACTGCTCTCACTTGCAAAAGCGGGAAAAGAGGCGGGCATTGAGCTTTTCGTCATGGATGACGGCTGGTTTGCAAAACGTGATAATGACACGAGATCGTTAGGAGACTGGCAGCCAAATCCAAAGAAACTGCCGGGCGGTTTAAAGGGGATTGCAGATAAGATCAAGGCGATTGGCATGGATTTTGGAATCTGGGTGGAGCCTGAGATGGTCAATGTGGACAGTGATCTCTACCGCAGCCATCCGGACTGGGTGATCGAGATTCCGGGAAAGGCGCACTCGGAAGGGCGCAATCAGAGGATCCTTGATCTGACCAGAAAGGACGTGCAGGATCATATCATTGAGGAGATGGGCAGAGTATTTTCCTCCGCGGACATTTCCTATGTAAAATGGGATATGAACCGCACATTTTCGGATTATTTTTCACAGAGTATCCGTCCTGAAAGGCAGGGGGAGGTGGCACACCGGTATGTGATGGGACTTTACCGCTGCATGAGGGAGCTGACAAAGAGATTCCCGGACATCCTGTTTGAGGGCTGTGCTGCGGGTGGAAACCGTTTTGACCTTGGTATGCTCTGTTATTTCCCACAGATCTGGGCGAGCGATGATACAGATGCGCTCTGCCGTGCCGAGATCCAGACCGGGTACAGCTACGGCTACCCGATGTCCGTGATAAGCGCACATGTCTCCGGCTGCCCAAATCATCAGACACTGCGCACGACACCGCTTGAAACACGTTTTGCGGTAGCGGCGTTTGGACTGCTCGGATATGAGTGCAATTTCTGTGATCTGAAAAAAGAAGAGTCAGAAGCCATCAAAGCGCAGATCATTCTTTACAAAAAATGGCGCAGTGTGCTGCAACAGGGAATTTTTTACCGTGGCAGGAGTTTTACAGGGAACGGCAGAGGAAATGCGTTTGGAAAAAACAGTGTCCTCTGGAATGATGACAGCAATGTGACGGAATGGACGTGCGTCTCGCCGGATCAGTCGAAGGCGGTCGGCTTCGTCATGCAAAAGCTTGTCGTGCCAAACACGCAGTTCGGGTACTATAAACCACAGGGACTCTGTGAGGAAAAGAAGTATCATTTTTATAACCGTTCTTTAAAATATAATGTCAAAGAGTTCGGGGATCTGGTTAACACCGTATCACCGATCCATATCAGACAGGACTCCATTGCGCACAATCTGGTTGCAAAGTTTGTGAAAATGGACGGGGAAAAGGAGAATATTACGGCATACGGGGATACCCTGATGTATGGCGGCGTGAAGTTGAAACCGGCATTTTCCGGCAATGGATATAATGAGAATGTGAGATATTTTCAGGATTTCGGGGCGCGGATGTATTTTATGGAAGAGGCTTTCGAAGATCATGCTCTATGATTTTGGTTCGTCGATCTTAAGGAGCATCGGGGACAGTGAGCACCCGCTTTACAGCCTGATCGCTGCGGTATGTAAGAGAGTGCACGAATTCTGGGTGCTGATGATCATTTACCCGATTTCGTGGGTTGTGACGGGAATTGCGATGATGATCGCGTATACGTTGCTGCGGAGAAAGATTTTGGCAAAAAGTGGTGTAAATCAGCTTGAATAAAAAAATATAAGGGGAAAAAATGTCTTATATCATATCCTACGTCGGAGCCGGCGGAAAGACCAGCAGCATTTATCAGGATGCTGCAGCGTTTGTAAACGAGGGGAAAAAAGTCATGATCACAACTACAACGCATATGTATGTGCCAAAAGACCGGGTGTTCATTGATGGCAGGGAGAAAAGTTGTGAGAAGCTGCGAGAGGAAGTAGCCGGGATTTTGAAAAAAAACGGGATCTGTGTGTGTGGCACAATTTTAAGTGATAATAAAAAAACAGAGATTTATGCGGTTGGAAAATGTGCCGGAAACGATGCTGTTGAAGAACAGCAGAAGATGGAACCGGAGAAGTTTAAAACTTTAAGCATTAAACAGCTTACAGCAGTATGCAAAGAGGCAGATGTTGTCCTGATCGAGGCGGACGGCGCTGCACATAAGGCGGCAAAAGCGCCGGAAGCATGGGAGCCGGCGGTGTATGCACAGAGCAATAAAGTTGTGATCGTCATGGGACTTCACGCAGTCGGAGGAAGTGTGGATGAAGTGTGCCACAGACCAGAGTGCGTAAAGGAAGCATTAGACTGCGACGGAGCGCATCTTTTGACGCGTACGGATTTGGATGTACTGATGGCGGTCTATGAAAAAAAGATCGGACAGCAGTTTCCGGGGATGGAGACGGAGCGGAGATATTTTATAAAAAGTTCTTGACACTACCGCTTTACCATGCTAAAATCGAAACGACTTAAAAAACAAAGAAACGTTAAATCGTTGAGCAAAGAGAGTACTTCATAGGATATCTCACAGAGAGTCCGTGGCTGGTGGAAACGGACAGATGAATATGAAAGGAATGGGTTTGCGAGAGCAAAGCGAACAGCGTACCAGATGGTATGGTCAGTAGCGGATGCCGTGTCCTCACGTTACAGAGGTAAGATATCGGACAGTAAAGAAAGATAGCTGTTTGTGTGTCGGATGAGGTCAGACATGATTGGTGGCGGATATTTCCAGTTCTTGGAAATATCCGTTTTTTTCATTCATAGGAAATTACGTCCTATGAATGAAAAAGCCCTCCGGGCGGGATGCGCACCTTGCGGAGATGAAGTTTGCTGTAAACAGCACCGCTCGGGCGCAAAAGAGTCGCAAGCGACTCTTTGTCCTGCATGGAATCATAATGTCTGGCGAAACAGGGTGGCACCGCGTGAAAACGCCCCTGACTGGAAAAAAATTCCGGTCAGGGGCGTTTTTTAACAATAAAATTCGCGCAGAGTGTGAACTTTATTGTTTTGATAGCATGGTTTTGCAACAGGTGATTCGAGAATGGAGATTGGGATGAAAAGAATTTACAGAGTTTACAAAAAGACAGTCAGTATTGTAAATGAGACAGCAACCGGGATGTACCGGAATCTGGTGGGAAAGAAAAAAGGATTTTTGTTAGAGAGTTATGACAAGAATTATGACCGCTATACATTTTTCGGCGTAGAACCGGAAGAGATCATTTCCTCGAAGGGACAGTCAATGGTGATTACAAAAAAAGATGGTACCGAGGATGTCAGGGAGGGAAATCCGCTTACATTATTAAAAGAATATTATAACGAATTTGAAATTCGGAAGGACAATGAGGAACTGAATTTTTCGGGAGGTCTTGTGGGAAGTGTTGGTTATGACTTCGTGAGATACAGTGAGGTGCTGCCGGAAGAAAACCCGGATGAGATCGGGATTGAGACGGTTCAGCTTATGCTGATGAAAGAATTCATTGTGGTTGATCATGTGGCAGAAACACTGACCGCGGTGATCTTAGAATCCGATGATGAGACAGGAAAAGAAACGGCAGCGAAAAAAGCAGCAGAATTGATCAAAACTGCCATGCAGGAACAGAAAGAATCAGAAGTAAGACTGTTTCCGGATGGAGTGATCACGAAAAAGTCAGATACTTTAGAGGAATACAGTGAAAAGGTAAATAAGATCAAACAGTATATCCGCGACGGGCATATTTTCCAGACCGTGTTATCACAGCGCTGGACGATCGCGACGGGACAGGATGGATTTGATCTGTACTGCGAACTCCGTGAGCTAAACCCATCTCCATATCTTTATTATTTTAATTTTGGAGATTTTGAAGTGATTGGAAGTTCCCCGGAGATGCTGGTCAAACAACAGGGGAATAAGGTATTTACCTGCCCGATCGCCGGAACAAGACCAAGGGGAAAGACAAAGGAAGAAGATGACAGACTGCACAGGGAATTGCTTGCCGATGAAAAAGAACGTGCCGAACATGTCATGTTAGTTGATCTGGCCCGCAATGATATGGGACGCATCTCAGAGTTTGGTACGGTAAAAGTTACAGACTTTATGAGCGTAAAAAATTATTCACATGTCATGCATATCGTCTCGATGGTCGAGGGACGCAAGAAAGGCAGTTTTCACCCGTTTGATCTGCTGGCATCCTTCCTCCCGGCAGGAACTTTGAGCGGAGCACCAAAGATCAGGGCGATGGAGATTATCGAAGAACTGGAGAGTGTGAGAAGAGGCCTTTACGGTGGTGCAACCGGATATGTGGATTTTTCCGGCGATATGGATTTCTGTATCACGATCCGTACGATGATCAAAAAAGGAAAAAACGTTTATTTACAGGCAGGAGCCGGAATCGTTGCAGATTCTGTTCCGGAAAATGAATACAAAGAATGTTGTAACAAGGTCATGGCTCTGGCAAAAACCCTTGTGGAGGAGGAAAACTTATGATATTGCTGATCGATAACTACGATTCATTTACATTTAATCTGTACCAATATATTGGAACTTTTACGCAGGATATAAAGGTTGTCCGCAATGATAAGATTACGATCGGGGAGATAAGAGAGTTACATCCGGATAAAATTGTTCTTTCCCCAGGACCGAAAAGTCCGAAGGAAGCAGGAATCTGTATGGATGTGGTAAAGGAATTTTACAGAGAGATTCCAATCCTTGGCATCTGCCTTGGACATCAGTGTATCGGTGAGGCATTTGGGGGAACCGTGACATACGCAAAAGCATTGTTCCATGGAAAACAGTCAGAGATCACACATACCGGAACCGGAATTTTCGCAGGAATTACCTCACCGGTCAAGGTGGCAAGATATCACTCGCTGGCAGTGCAGATGGATGATCTGCCGGAATGTCTGACGGTTATGGCACAGACCAAAGACGGAGAGATCATGGCAATGCAGCATAAAGAATATCCGGTGATCGGTTTACAGTTTCATCCGGAATCTATCTATACAGAACATGGAAAACGAATGGTGGAAAATTTTATCAATGGAATCAATTAGGAGGTAGTTATGATACTCGATGTCATTGTAGAGGATAAAAAGAAGCGTCTGCCGGAACATAAAAAGAATATCAGTGAAATAAAAATGCGTGAACTGGCAGAGAAGTATGAAGGCAAAAAACACGGTTTTTATCAGGCATTAAGTAAAAGTGGTATTTCCATTATCGGAGAATTTAAAAATGCTTCCCCAAGTCTTTGGAAAATTAAAAGTAAAATAAATTTATTGGACAGAATTGATGAATACAACGAATCGGTAGACGCAATTTCCTGCCTGACCGAGGAAGATCATTTTGATGGAAATGTGGACTATCTGAAAAAGATAAGGACGATCACGGAGCTCCCAATCTTAAGAAAAGATTTTATGATCGATCCCTACCAGTTTTATGAGGCAAAGGCGATTGGGGCAGATGCAGTACTTTTGATCGCAGCAATTTTAGATGATGCACAGATGAAAGATTTTTATCAGTTATCGAAAGAATTAGAGCTGGATGCACTGGTGGAAGTACACGATGAGAAAGAACTGGAGCGGGCAATGAAGATCGATGCAGATATCATTGGAGTCAACAACCGCAACCTCAAAGATTTTACAATCAGTCTCGATACGACGGTACAGCTTTCGAAACTGGTACCGGAAGACAAAGTTTTGGTTGCGGAGAGTGGTATCTTACAGGATGCGGATGTGGAACTTTTAAAGGAATGTGGTGTGGATGCATTCCTGATCGGCAGGGCACTGATGGAAGCGGAGCATCCGAAGGAGGTTGCAAAGAGGTGGAAAGCATAAAACAGAAAGTTCCACAGATCAAAATCTGTGGGATCACGCAGGATGAGGAAATACAATGGCTGAATGAAGCGGATGTTTCCTATGCAGGATTTGTTTTATATGAAAAAAGCTGCCGTTACATTCCAATCAGTAAAACACAAGAATTGTTTGAAAAATTAAATGACAATATAAAAAAGGTAGCTGTCGCAGTAAACCCGGATGTGACGATGGTAAAACAAGTTATGGATGCGGGGTTTGATATCCTGCAGGTGCATGGCAATCTGACAGAGGAAGTCCTCGCAGTGACAGAGATCCCGGTCTGGCGGGCGGTCAATCTTACGGATGCGAATATATTTGAGGAACTAGTGAGGGAATATAGAGATTTATCCATAGATGAAAAAATCACGGCACTTCTCATGGATGCCAAAGAGTTTGGAAGCGGAAAAACCTTTGGATGGGATGCATATGAGAGAGACGAGGGCAAAGAAATGCTAAGGCAGTTACGACAGATACTTGAGAAAGAACAAATCCAGTTTGTACTTGCAGGAGGTCTTACCCCGGATAACGTCAGCCGGGGGATAGATATTTTTTCACCGGATATCGTGGATGTCAGTTCGGGTGTGGAAAAAGAACCTGGACAGGGAACCGGAAAAGACAGGGAAAAAATACAGAAATTTGTGAGGAACATGCATTCTATTGTTTAGACGGCGGAAAATCAGAAATATAACAGTATTTCGTTATAGAAAGTGATAAATAAAGTAAAAGAGATATAAGTTAATTTTAAATTTAAGAAAGGAATACAAAAATTATGAACCAGAAAGCATATTACGGAGAATTTGGAGGACAGTATGTAGCGGAATCTCTGATGAATACATTAGAGGAATTAGACAAAGCATTTGAGGAGGCAATCCATGATCCGGAATTTATGGAGCAGTACCATTACTATTTAAAACAGTATGTGGGACGCGAGACACCTCTTTACTTTGCGGAACGTCTCAGTGAAAAGTATGGCACAAAGATTTATTTAAAACGTGAGGATTTAAACCATACCGGAGCACATAAGATCAATAATGTAATTGGTCAGATCCTCCTTGCAAAGCGTATGGGAAAAAAGAAAGTTATTGCGGAGACCGGTGCCGGACAGCACGGCGTGGCAACTGCGACAGGTGCAGCTTTGTTTGACATGGAATGTACCGTTTACATGGGCGAGGAAGATATCAGGCGACAGGCACTGAATGTTATGAGAATGGAGATGTTAGGGGCAAAAGTCGTAAGTGTCCGTTCCGGCAGTAATACATTAAAGGATGCCACCAACGAGGCAATCCGTACCTGGGCAAAGACAGCGGAAGATACCTTTTATATCATAGGTTCTGCGGTAGGTCCATATCCTTATCCAAAGATGGTCAGGGAATTTCAGAGCGTGATCAGCAGAGAAGCAAAAAAACAGTTCTTAGAAGTGGAACACAAGCTGCCGGATGCCGTGATGGCATGCGTGGGCGGCGGCTCAAACTCCATTGGAATGTTTGCAGATTTTATAGAGGAACTTTCGGTAAAACTGATCGGCGTTGAGGCGGCCGGAAAGGGAATCGAGACAGGTGAGCATGCGTCGGCGATGGCACTTGGTGAGCCGGGAGTCTTACATGGCATGCGTTCCTATCTGCTGCAGGATGAAGATGGAAATGTAAAACTGGCACACTCTATTTCCGCAGGACTGGATTATCCGGGGGTCGGACCGGAGCACGCCTATCTCAGAGACAGCGGAAGAGCCACATATGTTTCCGTGACCGATACAGAGGCAATGGATGCGCTGATGGAACTCTGTAAATTAGAAGGAATCATTCCTGCGATTGAGAGTGCACATGCAGTAGCTTATGCGAGCAAATATGCGAAAGAACTTACCGAAAAACTTGGTGCAGCGGAAGCAAAGGATAAGACAATGATCATCTGTCTGTCAGGACGTGGAGATAAGGATGTCAATACGATTGCGGATTATCTGGCAGGAAAAGGCTACCTGAACTGATTCAGAAAAATAAATTAAAATAATATAAACATGATTTAATAAACGAAAAGAAGGGAAAGACAGATATGAATCGTATTGAAGCAAAAATGAAAGCCTTACAGGAAAAAGGCGAAAAAGCATTTATCACTTATATTACAGCAGGACTTCCGGATCTTGAGGGAACAAAGAAACTGCTAAAGGCGCAGGAGAAGGCCGGACTTGACGTTGTGGAACTTGGGATCCCGTTTTCTGATCCTGTTGCAGATGGTCCGGTCATTCAGGATGCATCCTACAAAGCAATCTGTAACGGCATCAATTTAAAAAAAGTATTTGTGACAGTAGAGGAGCTGAGAAAAGAAGGTTCAGAGCTTCCAATCGTCTTTATGATGTATTACAACACCATACTTCATTATGGGGTAGAGGCATTTGTGAAAAAATGTAACGAGGTCGGTGTGGATGGTCTTATTATCCCGGATCTGCCGCTTGAGGAACAGGAAGAAATCGCAAAATACTTAAATCAGGATGAAACAACTATTCTGATTCAGCTTGTTTCACCAGTTTCCGGTGACCGTATTCCAAAGATATTAGATGGCGCAAAAGGGTTTGTATACTGCGTATCTTCTATGGGTGTAACCGGGCAGGGAGCAGATTTCCACAAAGAAGTTTTAAGTTATCTGAAGAGCGTGAAGGCTGTCGCAAAGATTCCGGTCATGATGGGATTTGGTATCCGCACAGCGGAGGATGTAAAACCGATGAAAGATACGATCGACGGTGCAATCGTGGGAAGCCATTTCATCCGTCTGATGGAAGAAAATGATTACAGCACAAAAGTGGCAGCAGAGTATTGCAGTACATTTAAGAAAGAATTAAATTAACTTTAAATAAAAATAGGGAGGAAAATCATGAAAGAATACATAGCAAAAGCAGTAGATGGAAAAGATTTAACACAGGAAGAAGCAAAAAAAGCAATGGAGATCATGTTAAGCGGAGAGGCAACGCAGGCACAGATCGCAGCATTTTTAACGGCAATGCGCATGAAAGGAGAAACGTTAGAGGAACTCATCGGTCTGGCATCGGTGCTGCGCGATAAGGCGGAGACAATCACACCGAAATCTGAAAACTATGTGGATCTGGTCGGAACCGGTGGAGACTGTACCTATACATTCAATATTTCAACCACATCTGCGTTTGTGGTCGCAGCGGCAGGACTTCCGGTTGCAAAGCATGGCAACCGTTCCATCTCCTCAAAATCCGGTGCGGGTGATGTGTTAGAGGCACTTGGAGTCAACATTATGGCAGAACCGGCACTGGTACAGAAATGTGTTGATGAGACCGGAATAGGTTTTATGTTTGCACAGCTTTTCAATAAATCCATGAAATACGTTGGACAGGTGAGAAAAGAGCTGGGAATCCGTACGGTATTTAACATCTTAGGACCTCTTGCAAATCCGTCCCGTGCAAAAAATATGGTCGTTGGTGTATACAGTCCGGCATTGACGGAGAAAATAGCAAAAGCTATGGGCAGACTTGGCGTGGAGCGCGGATTTGTCATCAGTGGAAATGATAATATGGATGAATTTACGTTAAGCGGAACGACCACAGTATCAGAGATTGATGGGGAAAATGTAAAAACCTATGAGGTAACACCGGAGCAGTTTGGATTAAAGAGAGCTTCCTTAGAGGAATTGCGCGGTGGAGACGGTGCACAGAATGCCGAGATAACGAAAGCTATTTTAAGCGGAAAAGAAACAGGAGCAAAACGTGAGATTGTTCTTTTGAATGCCGGAGCAACTCTTTATATCGGAGGGGTTGCAGAATCCATAGAATCTGGTGTAAAATTAGCGGCAGAAACCATCGACTCCGGAAAAGCAATGAAAAAACTTGAGGAATTAGTCAGAGTTTCAAATTCATAGAAAAGCACGAAAAGTGCAGGAATGGAGAAAATAATGATACGATTTAACAGCGATTATACGGAAGGATGCCATCCGGCAATTTTAAGAAGACTCGAAGAGACAAACATGGAACAGACGGCGGGATATGGAGAGGATGAATATTGCAGGGAGGCGGCAGAACGGATAAAAGCTGTCTGCGAAGCACCGGATGCCAATGTACATTTTCTGGTTGGGGGAACACAGACCAATGTCACAGTGATCGCATCTGCATTAAGACCCTATCAGGGAGCCATCACGGCGACGACCGGACATATCAATGTGCACGAGACCGGAGCACTTGAGGCGTGCGGATATAAATGCCTGACGATCGATACGCCGGATGGAAAGCTGACGGCAGAGCAGGTTGAAAAATATACAAAAGCACATTTTGCAGATGAGAGTTTTGAACATATGGTACAGCCGAAACTCGTGTATATTTCCAATCCGACGGAACTTGGAACCATCTATAAAAAGGCAGAACTTGAGGCGTTATACCGGGTTTGCAGGGAAAACGATCTGTATCTGTTTTTAGACGGAGCGAGACTTGGATACGGACTTGCATGCCGGGAAAATGATCTGACGATGGCAGATATTGCTGCGAATACGGATGTTTTTTATATAGGAGGAACCAAGGTAGGTGCTTTGTTTGGTGAGGCAGTCGTGATCACCAATCCTGAACTGAAAAAAGATTTCCGTTATAGCATCAAGCAGCGTGGCGGTATGCTGGCAAAAGGAAGATTGTTAGGAATTCAGTTTCTGACTTTATTTGAGGAGAACCATTATTTTGAAATATCAGCACATGCAGCACGACTTGCAGAAAAATTAAAAGATGAATTAACAAAAATGAACATTTCGTTCTATATCAATTCCCCGACAAACCAGCAGTTCCCGATTTTGTCGGATGATGTATTAGACAAGCTGCGGGAAAAATACAGCTTTGCATATCAGGCAAGGGTGGATGAAACACACAGTGCAGTGCGTTTCTGTACCTGCTGGGCAACAAAAGAAGAAAATGTTGAAGCACTTCTTACAGACATAAGAGCAATCATATAGAAATGGAGATTACCGGTATGTCGGCAAAGAAAAAAATATTATTACTTGCAACAGGGGGTACGATTGCTTCTAAAAAGTCTGAGAATGGATTAAAGCCACAGATCACACCGGAAGAACTGTTAGAGTATATTCCGCAGGTAAAAGAATTTTGTGAGGTATCTGCAATACAGCTTTTGAATCTCGACAGTTCTAATATGGAACCGGAACATTGGAAAAAAATTGTACATGCAATCCGGGAATATTATGACGCTTATGATGGATTTGTCATTGCACATGGCACGGATACAATGGCATATACAGCTGCTGCACTTTCTTATATGATCCAGAATTCAACAAAGCCGATCGTGATCACGGGAGCACAAAAACCGATCGACCTTGAAATTACGGATGCAAAATCAAATCTGATCGACAGTTTTTTATATGCGGCAGATGAAAAATCACAGGGCGTGCAGATTGTTTTCGATGGCAAAGTCATTGCGGGAACGCGTGCAAAAAAAGTAAGATCGAAAAGCTATAATGCTTTTTCAAGCATTGATTTTCCGTCACTGGCAGTGATTCAGGATGGCAATATCATGCGTTATCTGCCGATGCTCCCATATGAGGATGAAGTACGGTTCTATGAGGAACTTGACGAGAACATTTTCCTGATGAAACTGATCCCCGGTATCCGTCCGCGGGTGTTACAGAGTATTTTTGAAAATTATGACTGTATTATAGTGGAAAGTTTTGGTGTGGGCGGTATTCCAAAATCCATAGCGGATGAGTTTTACCGTCTGTGCAGACAGTACCCGGACAAACTGGTAGTCATGGCAACACAGGTGGCACACGAGGGTAGTGATATGACCGTATATGAGGTCGGGCACGATATGAAAAAGTACTGTCGTTTCTTAGAATCTTATGATATGACACTTGAATCGGTCATCGCAAAGACAATGTGGATGCTTGGAAATTTTGATCTGCACAGCATAGATGTGGAGGACATTTTCTACCGCAGCATTAATTATGATGTGATTTTTGGAAAAAACAGAAAATGTTAAAACAGATTGTAAACAAAAGTGAAATATCCAGTTGACAATAGGAAAGAATCGGACTAGACTGTAAAAAAACAAATGCGGAAACATTTTTTTCGCAGAAAAGAGGAGAAAATGAAAATTTCTACAAAAACAATCGTTACCGTTGGGATGTTTACTGCAGTCCTCGCAGTTCTTTCCATTCTTCAGATTCCGATGCCGACCGGTGTGCCGATCACCCTGCAGACTTTTGCAATGGCATTGTGCGGTTATGTGTTAGGATGGCAGTCTGGAGTGGCAGCAACATTACTTTATATTGTACTTGGAACTGTTGGTGTACCGATTTTTGCGGGAATGAGTGCAGGACCGGGAGTGCTGTTTGGCTATACCGGTGGATTTATTTTTGGATTTATTTTTCTGACATTGTTATGTGGCATTTCTGTCCGCAGAAAAAATCCGGCGGTAAAGATCATCCTTGGAGTAATCGGTCTTTTGATCTGTCATCTGCTTGGTGCTGTTCAGTATGCAGTTTTGGCGCATATTACTATTGGAGCATCTTTAGTGGCAGTGTCACTGCCTTATATTGTAAAAGATGTGATTTCAGTGGTTGGTGCTTATCTGGTTGCCATTGCTGTCCGTAAGGCGCTTTATGCAGGAAATATTTTACAGGATGCAAAGGCAGCTTAAAGGTGGCATATCTATGAAAAAATTTCGTGTGCACCATATTTTGTGTACCGTCCTTTACCGGGGAGAGGGATACAGTGGCACCTTCTGTGACAATATGACACAGAAGGTGCGGGAACTGAAGGCAGACCCGGAAGAACCGCTCATGCTCGTGACAGACCCGGATATGATCTGTGCGCGCTGTCCGAACCGGACACCGGATGATACCTGTGTGGATGATAAAAATCATGTAAAATCAAAAGATCTGGAGCTGTTAGAACTGTTCGGATTAAAAGAAAATCAGCTTTATTCTTACAGGGAACTGCTGCAGTGTGCAGAAAAAAAGATTGATAAGGAAAACTTTTTAAAAAGCTGTGGACGATGCAGATGGTATCAGCAGGGATTGTGCAGTTATGAAGAATGGCTCGAAAATGCCAGAAAAATCTTAAATTTTCTTAAAGAACTTTAGAATCAGATCTGGAAACAGTATAATAGTACCAGTATAGAGACTTCAGCATAAGTATGCTGAAGTCTTTTGCTTAACAGGATTCTTTTCTGGATAGACAGTATGAAAAATATGCCTGACAAGGGAAATCAATATTTTATTCCGTTTTCTTGTTAATATAATTCGTCTTATACTTTGAGTAAATGATCTTCTGGCTGTGGTAGAGTCCGAAATAACCGGAAAGCATGTAGCTGAAAGCAACTGCCAGTAAAAAGTATGGCATTCCGTCATAACCGAACAGCTCAAAACTGATCAAAAGAGAAGTGATCGGACAGTTAGTTACACCGCAGAATACAGCAGCCATGCCGACAGCGGTGCAGAGTGCAGGCGAAAAGCCGAGCAGGTTTCCGAACAGACATCCAAACGCTGCACCCGTGAAAAACGAAGGCACGATCTCGCCGCCTTTGTAGCCAGCGCCAAGCGTGGCAGCTGTAAAGATCATTTTCAGTAAAAATGCTTCCGGGCGCACGGTGCCGTCGATGCACTGTGCGATGATATTGACGCCTGTTCCGTTGTAATTCTGGTTACCGACAAGCAGTGTCAGCACGATCACGATACATCCGCCGACGAAAACCCTTACATAGGGATTCTTGAAAAAATGTTTATAAAGCACTTCGGACTGGTGCAGCATCACGCAGAACAGGATACTGATACCGGCGCAGAGAATTGCCAGCACGGAGATGCGGACGGCGTTGCCGATTCCGAAGGAGGGAATCGAATCAATGAGAAAAAGGTCCTGCGAAATTCCGAAAGAAACGGCAATCCCATGCGCAACAAGGGAAGAGATTACGCATGGAACCAGTGCAGCGTAATACATGATGCCGACACTTACAACTTCCATGGAGAAAATAGCAGCAGCCATAGGTGTGCCAAACAATGCGGAGAAACAGGCACTCATGCCGCACATGATCATAATATGCTTGTCCTTGTCGTCAAAATGAAACAGTTTACCAATTCCGTTACCGATGCTTCCGCCAAGCTGCAAAGCAGCACCCTCACGGCCTGCAGATCCGCCAAACAAATGGGTGATCAGTGTGGAAATAAAGATCAGTGGTGCCATTTTTAGCGGCAGATTATCGTCGGAATGGATCGCAGAAATCACGAGATTGGTACCGGTGTCATGCTCGTCGTGAAGCAGACGGTAACAGCCGACGATCACAAGACCGCCAAAAGGAAGCAGAAAGATCAGCCATGGATGTTTGGTGCGGATCAGTGTGACTAACGTCATGCCAAAATAAAATAATGTTCCGGCGCCTCCGGCAACAACACCGGAGATAATTGCAAACAGAACCCATTTAATAGAAGTTTCAATGCGTTTTAAATTGTGTTTTATTTTATGTCTGATGATTTCTTTCATATCTGTAAACTCCATTTTCATAAACTTATAAGTTTAAATTTCTAACAAAATCTTAGCATTTTCCAGCTTTTTTTACAATATAAATCAGTAACAAGTGCAATGTGCACAAAAAACGGATGCAATATTTGGATAAAACATTGAAAATGTCAAAAGAGTCTTGCGCTTTTGCAAAGAGTGTCTTATAATTTAACCATCAAATGAAAACGTTACCGGTAGCATTACCGTAAACAATACCGGAAACGTTCCATAAGATACCATACACAATTTCAGGAGGGTAAAAAATATGAAAAGAAAAGTTTTATCAGTGATGTTAGCATCCGCTATGTTAGCAACCATGTTTGCAGGATGTGGTAACGGAAATGCGGGGAATACTTCCGGAACAGCAAATGCAGGAAACAAGACAGAAGAGGCTGCAAAGACAGAAGAGGCTGCAAAGACAACCGAGGCATCTGATGCAGAAAAGACTGCAGACAGTGCATCAGGAAGCGGTTCTGTATATTATCTGAACTTCAAACCGGAGCAGGATCAGGCATGGCAGGATTTAGCAGGTATCTATACAGAGCAGACGGGTGTGCCGGTAACAGTTATTACTGCAGCAGACGGTACATATGAGCAGACATTAAAATCTGAAATGGCAAAGAGCGAAGCTCCTACATTATTTCAGGTAAATGGACCGGTAGGACTTGCAAACTGGAAAGATTACTGCTATGACTTATCCGACAGCGAGATCTGCAAACAGCTTTCCAGTGAAGATTTTGCATTAAAGAATGACGCTGGTGAGGTTTCCGGTGTCGCATATGTGCTCGAGACATACGGTATCATTTACAATAAGAAGATTTTAAATGATTACTGTACCATGGATAACGCAGTGATTTCTTCTCCGGATGAGATCAACAGCTTTGATAAATTAAAAGCAGTGGCAGATGATATTCAGGCGAGAAAAGATGAGATCAACAGCCAGTTCGGATACGATCTTCAGGGTGCATTTACATCTGCAGGTATGGATGGATCTTCTGACTGGAGATTTAAGACACATCTTGCAAATCTTCCAATTTACTATGAATACAAAGACAAAGGCATCACAAGCACAGATGCGATTGAGGGAACATACCTTGACAATTATAAACAAATCTGGGATTTATACATCACAGATTCTACCTGTGAACCAGGTGTCCTCTCCAGCAAGACAGGTGATGAAGCTGAGTCAGAGTTCGGTATGGAAGAAGCAGTATTCTATCAGAATGGTACATGGGAGTACGGCAATCTGACAAACGAGGATAATGGATATTTAGTAACAGCAGATGATATGGGCATGATGCCGATTTACATTGGTGCTCCTGGTGAAGAAAATCAGGGACTCTGCACAGGTTCCGAAAACTACTGGTGTGTAAACAAACAGGCTTCGGAGGAAGATATCCAGGCAACACTTGATTTCTTAAGCTGGGTAATTAATTCGGATGAAGGACGTGACTCCATGGCGCATGCAATGGGATTCACAACACCATTCTTAACATTTACCGGTGACTATGTAGCTGACAATGTATTCATTCAGGATGCAAACCAGTATATTGCAGATGGCAAGACTCCTGTTTCATGGAACTTCTCAACCATTCCTTCTGAGACATGGAAAGATGGCGTTGGCTCCGCATTACTTGAGTATGCACAGGGTACCGGTGACTGGGATGCAGTTGTAAGCGCATTCGTAGACGGCTGGGCAACTGAGTATGCAGCAGCAAACGGACAGTAAAATAATAATTTCTCTTTTAGAAAATAGTAAATTTGTGCGGTATCTGTGCCGATACCGCACAAACCATATATAACGGAAATTTTCTGAAAGAACTGTATTTAGAGATTGAACGGATTTATGAGAGGTTAAAGACTATGGAGAAATCAATAAAAAAATATTTTCCAATTTTTGCGCTCCCGACTTTAGTGGCATTTACCATAGGTTTTATAGTTCCTTTTCTTATGGGTATCTATTTATCATTTTGTGAATTTACCACAGTAACGGATGCGTCCTTTGTTGGACTGAAAAATTACCTGCGTGTATTTACCGATCCAACATTTGTACATGCGCTGTGGTATACCGCATTATTTACAGTGGTATCAGTGATTACAATCAATGTATTTGCATTTACCATAGCGATGCTTTTAACAAAGGGAATTAGGGGAACAAATGTGTTCCGGACCGTATTTTTTATGCCAAACCTGATCGGAGGTATCGTTTTAGGATATATCTGGCAGATCCTTTTAAACGGAATTCTGGCAAACTTCGGAAAAACATTGACCTATTCTTCCTCATATGGTTTCTGGGGACTGATCGTTTTGATGAACTGGCAGCAGATCGGTTATATGATGATCATTTATATTGCGGGTATCCAGAACATTCCGGGTGAACTGATCGAGGCGGCAAAGATGGATGGTGCAAACAGCTGGCAGCTGTTAAAGAAAGTAACGATTCCGATGGTTATGCCATCCATCACGATCTGTACATTCCTGACACTGACGAACTCCTTTAAGCTGTTCGACCAGAACCTTGCATTGACAGCAGGAGAGCCGTCAAATAATTCACAGATGCTTGCGTTAAATATCTTTGATACATTTTATGGAAGAAATGGATGGGAAGGTGTCGGACAGGCGAAAGCGGTGATCTTCTTTATCATAGTGGCAGTTATCGCACTGGCACAGAACCGTCTGACCAGAAGTAAGGAGGTACAGCAGTAATGGCAAAACAGACAGACAATCAGGTAAGTGCAGTAAGGCGTGCAAAACACGGATGGATACTGACACTGTTTTTCAGCATTTTAGCTGTATTTTATCTGTATCCGATTTTTTTGGTGCTGATCAACTCGTTAAAGAAAAAAGGATTTATTATGAAAAGTCCTTTTGCACTTCCGGATGAGCGTTCTTTCTTCGGTATGACAAACTTTGTAAAGGGAATTGAGAAGACGAATTTCTTTGCAGCGTTCGGTAACTCGGTTATTATCACGGTAGGTTCCGTGGCAGTGATCATATTCTGCACATCCATGTGTGCATGGTTTATCACCAGAGTACATAATAAATTTACCATGGCACTTTACATGTTATGTCTTTTCTCCATGATCGTGCCGTTCCAGATGGTAATGTTCCCGTTATCTAAGCTGGCAAACATGATGCATTTGAGCAACCCGATCGGTATTATATTAGTATATCTGGGATTTGGAGCAGGGCTTGCGGTATTTATGTTCTGTGGATTTGTAAAGAGCATTCCGTTAGAGATCGAGGAGGCCGCCATGATCGATGGCTGTACACCGATCCAGACCTTCTTCCAGGTCGTATTCCCAATCATGAAACCGACGGTTATCACGGTTGCAATCTTACAGGCAATGTGGATCTGGAATGATTATCTGCTGCCGTATCTGGTACTTGACCTGAAAAAATATAAGACAATCCCGATTGTAATCCAGTATTTAAAAGGCGGTTACGGTGCGGTAGACTGGGGTACCATGATGGCGATGCTGGTACTCGCAATCATCCCGATCATCATTTTTATGGAATCTGTCAGAAATATATTATTGAAGGAGTAGTTGCAGGAGCGGTAAAAGGCTGATATCTTATTAAGAAATGTATATTTTTTGTTGAAATTTGACAAAAATTCAAATTTCACGAAAAAATACGAAAAAATAGTAGACAGGAATGAAAAATATGGTTACGATAAAAGACATAGCCAGGGAATCAGGATATTCCGTCAGTACCGTGTCACGTGTGCTGAATCACAGAAATGATGTCAGTCCGGATGCAAAAAAGAAAATCGAAAAAGTAGTCGCAGCGTATAATTTTGTGCCAAACAATAATGCGAAACATCTAAAACAGAGTAATTCCAAATCCATTGGTGTGCTGGTAAAAGGTATCCAAAATATGCTTTTTGCCAGCATCGTGGAAGAAATCCAGTGTATGATTGAAAATACAGACTATACGCTGATCGTATCCTATTTAGATGAGGATGCAGATGAGGTGGAGCAGGCAGTTCTCCTCTGCAGGGAGAGAAAGCCGCTTGGACTGCTCTTTTTAGGAGGTAATCCGGAGTATTTCAAAAAAGAATTTGCGCAGGTCGATGTGCCGTGTGTGCTTGTGACAAACCTTGCAGACCAGATGGATTTTCCAAACCTTTCTTCTGTTGCGACAGACGATATCGCCGCTGCAAAATGTGCAGTGGATGCGTTATTTGATGCAGGTCATACGAAGATTGGTATTTTAGGTGGAGATATTGAAAAATCGTACACCAGCCATCAGCGTTTTATCGGCTGTCAGCAGAGCTTTTTGGAACATGATACTGTGTTTGTGCCGGAAAAAAGCTACGAAAAAGCACGATTTTCCTATGACAGCGCATATCGCGGTATGAAACGGCTGATCGCCAGGTGTCCGGATATCACGGCTGTGTTTGCCATGTCGGATGTCATGGCGATCGGTGCGATCCGTGCACTGCGGGATTTAGAATACCGTGTGCCGGAGGATGTGTCAGTGATTGGATTTGACGGAACAGCTCTGGCAGAATACTATAATCCGAAACTTGCAACCATTAAACAGCAGTATCAGACACTTGCAACCAGAAGCGTGGAAATCCTGTTTGGGCAGATTGAGTTAAAGCGGAGTCAGATTCATGAGATCGTTCCGTTTGAACTGGCAAGTGGAGAAAGTATTCAAAAAATCAGGTAACACATACAGATAGTAGGAGGAACAAATATTATGAGGACCAGCGGTGTGCTGATGCACATATCTTCCCTGCCGTCTCCTTACGGGATCGGTACCATGGGAAAAGAAGCAAGAAAATTTGCAGATTTTTTGAAAAAGGCAGGTCAGAAATACTGGCAGATCCTGCCAATCTGTCCGACCAGCTACGGAGATTCTCCGTATCAGTCTTTTTCCAGCTTTGCAGGTAATCCTTATTTTATTGATTTAGAATATCTTTGCAAAGAAAAATTACTGACAAAAAAAGAATGTGAATCATTTTCGTGGGGAACCAATCCGCGGTATGTGGATTATGGTCAGATGTATGCCTCACGTTATCCTTTGTTGAAGAAAGCATATGACCGGTTCCGGAAAAATGAGCCGGAAGATTTTGCAGTATTCTGCAAGGATGAAGCAGAGTGGCTGGATGAATATGCACTTTTTATGGCATTAAAAGACGCAAACGGCGGTGTTGCATGGTTTGAATGGAAAAAAGACTTAAAAACCAGAAAAACGGAAGCCTTAAAAGAAGCGCGGGTTACCTATGCAGAAGATATTGTGTTTTATAAAATGTTACAGTATCTGTTCTTTAAACAGTGGTGGGATTTAAAAGCGTATGTCAATGATCTTGGCATTGAGATCATCGGTGACGTGCCGATCTATGTTGCCGGAGACAGTGCAGATGTATGGGCAGATCCGGGACAGTTCTATCTTGATAAAGAATTAAATCCGATTGATGTGGCAGGCTGCCCGCCGGATGCATTTTCGGCAGACGGACAGCTCTGGGGTAATCCGTTATTCCGCTGGGATGCTATGAAAAAAGACGGCTACAGCTGGTGGACGAAGCGTGTAAAAGCAATGTCAAAATTATACGATATCGTCCGTATCGATCATTTCCGCGGTTTCGATTCTTACTATGCGATCCCGGCAAAAGACGATACAGCAAGAAACGGTGAGTGGAGAAAAGGCCCTGGCATGGATCTGTTTGAGACCTTAGAGAAAAAACTCGGCAAGTTAAATATCATTGTGGAGGATCTTGGATTTTTAACACCATCTGTTTTGAAGCTGGTAAAAGATTCCGGTTTCCCGGGAATGAAGGTCATCCAGTTCGCATTTGATTCAAGAGAGGGCAGTGATTATCTGCCACACAACTATGAGAAACATTGTGTCGTATATACCGGAACACATGACAATGATACGTTGATGGGCTGGATGAAGACAGCACCGAAGGCAAGTGTTAAATTTGCGAAAGAGTACTTAAATCTCACGGAGGAAGAAGGTTTTAACTGGGGTATGATGCGCGCTGCATGGGCATCAGTCGGAGATATGGCGATCGTTCCGATGCAGGATCTGATCGGAATCGGTTCCGAGGGACGTATGAATACACCGTCCACACTCGGCGGTAACTGGGAGTGGAGAGCAACTTCAGACCAGATCACCGGAAAACTTGCAAAACGTCTCTATAAATATATGGAGATGTATGGACGACTGAACAAGGAGCCGGAAGAAGAGGCAGATGAAGCAGAAGTGCCTGCAGTGGAAAAATAATAAATCAAAATGTTTATAAGTGAAAAAGGTTTTTGGGGATCTCAGCATGTAGCAGGCTGTGATCCCCTTTTTATATTGTGGGTTCCTTTTTGTCGGAAAATGTTTTAAAATAACATTCATAAAGGCAGAAAATGCCATAAAAATATTATACGTGGGGGCTACATGCTGTATTTTATTGTCAATGAAAAGTCAAAGAGTGGAAATGCAAAGCAGATCTGGAAAGATATAGAGGAAGTGCTTAAAGTAAGAAATGTTTCTTATCAGGTATTTGTATCCGAGTACCGTGGACATGCCGGAAAACTTGCGGGCGAGATATGTGCCATGGATGATGACGATATCTGCCTGGTCGCAGTCGGTGGGGATGGAACGGCAAATGAGGTGATCAATGGGATCACGGATTTTGAAAAGGTACGTTTCGGCGTGATCCCGACCGGTTCCGGCAATGATCTTGCCAGAGGATTGTCACTCTCGAAGGATCCGAAAAACGGTGCCATACATATTTTAAATGCGATGAAAAAATCGCGTGAGGATACCTGGTGTATGGATTTGGGAGAGGTGAACTTTGGGGAGAAAAAAAGACTGTTTGCCATCAGCGCGGGGATTGGACTGGATGCGTTAGTCTGTAAAAAAGCATTAAAATCAACGATCAAAGATATCCTGAATAAAATCCGGCTTGGAAAACTGACGTATCTGGTACTGACCGTGCAGTCATTATTTACGATGCAGACCGCGGATGCAGAGATCTTTTTTTGACCGGGAGGAAGGTTTACAGAAAAAAAGAATGATCTTTACGGCTGCGATGAATTTTAAAGCTGAGGGAGGCGGTGTGCCGATGGCTCCGGCAGCATCCGCCTGTGACGGGAAATTATCATTCTGTGAAGCAGCGGGGATCCCGAAGTGGAGAACATTTCTGTGTCTGCCGTTTTTAGTGGCGGCAAAGCATACATCTATCCATGGATTTTCTGTGACGGATGCCAAAGACTGTACGATCCGTTTAAGCCGTCCGATGGTTGTCCATGCAGACGGGGAGTACTGTGGGGAAGTGACGGAAGTTCATTTCCACTGTCTGCCGGGAAAACTTCGCGTGTTAAAATAATGAAATTGCGGACACTGCCGTCATAAACAGGCGTTCTTCTTCATAAAATGTTACAACATATGGAGGAGAATATCTGATGGAACATTTCAGTGATAACAGGGAATTTGACTTATACCGGGATATCAATACCCGTACCAATGGAGAGATCTACATAGGAGTTGTGGGGCCGGTGCGAACCGGAAAGTCCACATTTATTAAACGGTTTATGGATCTTATGGTGCTTCCGTTTATGGAGGATGAGCATGCGCGGGAGCGCACTATAGACGAGTTGCCACAATCCGCGGCTGGGAAAACGATCATGACAACGGAACCGAAATTTATCCCGCAGGAGGCGGCAGAGATCATTTTGCCGGAACTGCCGGGGAGCAGTGCCGGCATGCCACAGCCGGCACTTTCGCAGTCTGTACTGCCGGGGACTGCAATACAGGGATCTGCCGCACAGCCGAAGATAAAGGTGCGTCTGATCGATTGTGTCGGGTTTATGGTGGAGGGAGCATCCGGTCATATGGAAGGAAATGAAAGCCGCATGGTAAAAACACCATGGTCGGAGCAGGAAATTCCATTTACGACAGCTGCGTCGATCGGTACTCAGAAAGTGATCCGGGATCATGCAACGATCGGAATCGTTGTGACGACCGATGGCACGATCGGGGAACTGCCGCGAAATGCATATGTAAAAGCGGAAGAACAGACGGTGGAGGAACTGAATGCGATCGCAAAACCATATGTCATTCTGTTAAATTCACAAAAACCGTACAGTGATGAGACGATGGAACTTGCAGCCGAACTGAAAGAAAAATATCAGACTGCCGTTTTGCCGGTCAACTGTGAGCAGCTGCGGAAAGATGATATTGTCCGCATTTTAGAGAATATCCTCTGTGAATTTCCAGTGACGCGTGTCGAATTTTTTATTCCAAAATGGACGGAAATGCTAAAGCCGGAGCATCCGATGAAAGCGGAAATCATTAAAACTGCATCCGGGATTTTAGACAGTATGCATAAAACGGGAGATGTAAGAGCACTTTCCTTTACACCGGAGCAGTATGTTTCGCAGATCAAGATCGACGAGACGGATCTTGCGACCGGGCGCGTGGTGGTGCGGATGGATTTAGACGATAAATATTATTATGAAAATATAAGTGAACTGACTGGTGTGCCGATCGCAGGTGAATATGAGCTGATCTCCATGATAAAAGAAATGGCAGGGCAGAAAGAGGCTTATGAAAAAGTGTCAGATGCTTTTGAAGCGGTTCAGGTAAAAGGTTATGGCGTTGTGAGTCCGGGACTTTCCGATATCAAAATGGAAGAGCCGGTGCTGATCCGGCATGGCAATAAATTTGGCGTCAAAATGAAAGCGGTATCGCCGTCGATCCATATGATCCGTGCAAATATTGAGACCGAGATCGCTCCAATTGTCGGCAGCGAGGAGCAGGCAAATGATCTGATCTCTTACATCAAACAGGGACAGCAGAGCGAAGAGGGTGCATGGGAAACAAATATTTTCGGCAAATCGGTTGGAGAACTGATGGAGGATGGAATCCGTAACAAGATCGCAATGATGGATGATGAATGTCAGATGAAATTGCAGGATACAATGCAGAAAATTGTAAATGATAATACTGGTGGTATGGTATGCATTATCATTTGATGCGGTAGTATTGCGAAAACAAACGTAAAATCAAAAATAAGTAACCTTAAAAAGAAAAGAGAAAAACAGATGAAAAAATTTATTCAGGGAATGTATCAGAAAAAGAATTTTGGGGTAAGGCTGACTGCTGTGATCCTGTCCGTAATTGTGATGGGATTTGCACTGTCGTTGCTGGTGCTTGTGGATCTTGGAACAGATCCCTGTACCAGCATGAATCTTGCTATTTCGGAAAAAATTGGAATGGGAATCGGAAACTGGCAGGCACTGCTCAATACGATCATATTTGTCTTTGTCATTTTGCTTGGCAGGGAAAATATCGGATTTGGAACACTTGCCAATATGTTTTTAGTTGGATATTCACTGCAGTTTTTTTCCTGGGTATGGGATAAGATCTTACCGGCAGGACTGTTTGATTCGATGGCAGTGCGTATTCTGGTGCTGATTCCGGCACTGGCGATATTTGTTGTATCAGCAGCTGTATATATGGATGTGAAATTAGGAACAGCACCTTATGACGCGATTGCATTTATCATTGCAAAATGGATGCCGAAGGTACCGTTCCGTCTGATCCGTATGGCATTTGATTTTACCGTTATTGTGATCGCATTTTTATTCGGTGGCAAGATCGGAATCGTAACGATCCTGATGGGATTTACGCTCGGACCGGTGATCGGTGCTGTCGGTGAGAAAATCGGTCGTTTTATCGAGTGCGACTAAAGAATCAGATTTATTATCATCTGATGATTTTTGCGGGAGATGCTGGTATTTCCCGCTTTTTTGAAATTCGTTGTAGGCATCCTGATAAGCGGCGACAATGTATTCTTTCATGGGATCTTTGTCGCTTACCATCGACATGGTGTCCGAAAATACTTTGGCAGCTTCTTCCTTGCTTTTGCAGTGTTCTAACTGCTGTTCGAGAGAGTCGCGCATCGCCTGGATTCTGGCTGCCTGCATATAGAGCTGGGGATCTACTGCCTGAAGAAAACGCATTTCTTCTTCGGTCAGTTTTTTCCCACTTTTTAATTTTGCCTGGATTCTGGCTAATTCTGCCTGCTTTTCTTCTTCGGTCATACCGCAGGCGGGGCTTAAAAGCTCGGAGATGTTCTGCGTCAGGTCAAAGGCATCCATGCCGGAAAAACTGACTGCATTTAAAGTATCATCACCGGAAGAAAGACCGATGGAAGATTTGGATAAACGGTCTGTAATCTGATCGACCACATTCCTTTTGCCGGAAGATGGGTTTAAAATCTTTTTTAAACCGGAAAGATTGAACTGAGTCATAAAATTCTCCATTCCTGCACTGTGTTTCCGTGCATATGAAAAGTATAGCCTGTGATGTATTCTTACAAAATATATCGGGGAAAATCAGCTTTTGTTTAGGATGGAGATTGGATTTTATGATTTCTTCTGTTATAATCGAAAATGACAGTGTTGTAAAGAATTTTCAATTATGAAAAAATGAAGTAAGGAAGCATCAGCTGTTTTTGAAAGACAAGAAGGGAGAAGTTCCGGAGAAGCCGGAATTGACAGAATATAGGACAAGGAGAAGAATGGAGGATGATTATGAATCCGGCATACGAAAAATTATTAAAATGCTATGACAGCTATAAAGCAAAGATTGATTTTACTCCTAAGGTGGCATTGATTTTAGGCTCTGGTCTTGGCGACTATGCGGATGATATCCGCGTGGTGGATACGTTAGATTACCATGACATTGAAGGATTTCCAGTGTCGACGGTTCCGGGACATAAGGGCAGATTTATCTTCGGATATGTGGATGATGTCCCGGTCGTGTGCATGCAGGGGCGTGTGCATTATTATGAGGGATATGAGATGAGCGATGTTGTTTTGCCGACGAGGCTGATGAAAATGATGGGCGCAGAAGTTCTGTTTCTCACCAATGCAGCAGGTGGCATCCAGCTTGGCATGCATGCCGGGGATTTCATGCTGATCAAAGACCAGATTGCAAGTTTTGTGCCATCACCGCTCCGTGGAGCCAACATTGAGGAACTTGGTGTGCGTTTCCCGGATATGAGCCAGATCTATGACTTAGATCTGCAGGATATTGTAAAACGTGCAGCATCAGCACTTGAGATCCGCATCAAAGAGGGCACTTACATCCAACTCTCCGGACCGCAGTTTGAGACACCGCATGAAGTCGCCATGTGCCGCACTTTAGGTGCTGACGCCGTCGGCATGAGTACTGCCTGTGAGGCGATCGCTGCAAAACACATGGGAATGAAAGTGCTTGGAATCTCCTGTATCTCCAACCTTGCGAGCGGCATCTCATCAATTCCGCTCTCACACGCAGAAGTTCAGGAGACGGCTGACGCCGTTGCCCCGAAATTTAAGGCGCTCGTAACTGAAACGATTAAAGCGATCGGAGCACAGCAGAATTAAAGTTACTACAACTCAGTAGATCAAAAACGGCGGTCACACTTTTTGATCCACTGAACGAAAAACACAAAAAGAAAAGAGGAAAAACAATGAACATACGTTTCTACAACGCAAAAATATTAGTTCCGGCAGAAAACCACAAATTCCAGATCACCGAAGGCGAACTCTGGGTAAAAGGAAAAGAAATCTGCTACATCGGGGACGGTAAGACAGGCGTGGATGCTGTCTGCAAAAACGGTGAAGTTTTGGTATGGGAGCGCGAGATTGACGCAAAAGGCAACCTTTTAATGCCGGGATTTAAAGATGCGCACACCCACACAGCAATGACATTTTTGCGTTCCTATGCGGACGACCTTCCACTGCAGGACTGGCTGAACAAACAGGTATTCCCAAAAGAAGGACAGCTTACCGAAGATGATGTATACTGGCTTAACATCCTTGGAATTATGGAATATTTAACCAGCGGTATTACGTCCAACTTTGATATGTACTTCTTCCCGCCGGTCGATGCAAAGGCATCGGTAGATACCGGATTCCGTACCGTTCAGACCAGCGGATTAAACAACTTTGGCGGCACGGTAGAGTTGATGGAGGAAAATTATCACATTGTCAATGAGATGAGTGACCTGACAAGCTTTATCGTGGGATTTCATGCAGAATACACGACATCAAAAGAACTGATGGAGGGCGTGGCAAAACTGGCACAGAAATTAAAATCCCCGGTATGGCTGCACAATTCCGAAACAAAACTGGAAGTGGCAGAGTGCAAAGAGCGCTGGGGCATGACACCGACACAGCTTACGGATGCACTTGGTATGTACGAGTACGGCGGCGGCGGTTACCACTGTGTATGGTTTGAGGATGCTGATTTTGAAATTTACAAGAAGAAAAAACTGACAGCAGTGACAAACCCGGCTTCCAACTTAAAACTTGCTTCCGGTATCTGTCCGACCAAACGTTTTGTGGATGAGGGAATCTCCATGGCGATCGGAACCGATGGCCCGGCAAGCAACAACTGCTTGGATATGTTCCGTGAGATGTTTTTGACTTCTGCACTTGCAAAGGTGCGTGAAATGGATGCGGAGTGCGTCAGCGCCGATGAGATCTTATATATGGCAACCACAGGCGGTGCACATGCCATGCAGTTATTTGACTGTGACAGTCTTGCGGTTGGCAAAAAAGCAGACCTTGTCATGATCGATCTGAACCAGCCGAACATGCAGCCGGAAAATAATATCGTGAAAAATCTTGTATACAGCGGAAGCAAGCAGAATGTAAAACTGACTATGGTAAATGGAAAAGTTTTATATGAAGACCAGAAATTTGACATCGGATTTGATCCGGCAGATATTTACCGCCGTGCAAATGAGATCATCCGCCGTATGAAATAACAGAAGGAGAATTATGCAGGTAATATTTATACATCACAGCTGTTTTCTGGTGGAAGTGGATGAGAAGGTGCTGATCTTTGACTGGTTTGCAGGAGACCGCATCAAAGGATACACATTTTGCGGTGTGATTCCGGAATACGAGCCGGACACACCAGTCTATGTGTTTGCAAGTCATAAACATCAGGATCATTTTGATATGGATGTGCTGCACTGGGCAGAAAAATATAAAAATATCCACTATATATTTTCAAAAGACTGTAAAATGAGCCCGCATTTTTTACAGAAACATGGATTCCCGGATGATATCAGAGAGAAGATCACTTATGTTTCGGCAGGCGAAAAATATCAGGTGGATGATGTGAAGATCGAGACACTGCGGTCAACGGATGCAGGAGTTGCATTTTATGTGGAAACACGAGGGGCAACTTTTTTCCATGCAGGAGATTTGAATGACTGGACATGGGAAGGGGCGGGAGATCTGATCAACGGCAGGATGCACAGGGAATACCGGACACAGATCAAAAAACTGGCGGTAAAACCGATCAATCTTGCATTTGTTCCGATGGATCCGAGACAGGGTGCAGATCAGGAACTCGGCATGGATTATTTTTTGGAGACCACATCCGCGGAATATGTGTTCCCAATGCATATGTGGCAAGATTATTCACATATTCCGGTTTATAAAAAGAAAATATGGAATCCGGGGATGGCGGAGCGTGTGGTGGAAATCACACATGAAAATCAGGTTTTCCTGATTGAGGAACAGTAGTGTTAACGCTACTGTTCACAGGCAGGCATTTTCTGAACTGAAAATGCCGTATGATACAGTGGTGGCAGCAGATTTTGCCGATTTGGAATGCGAAGCATCGGCAAAATCCGTTACTGGAACGAGGTACGAGTGAATAGTAACATGTTAACGCTTGACTCATAGGAAAAAAGTGCGTTATACTGAATAAGTTATAGAAGATAGAAAGGCAGGGGTATTTATGGCAGTATTTGGATGGTTTGTACATTATGTGTTAATAATGGTAATTCTTGCAGCTGTTGCAGTTGCTGGAGTATTTGCCGGCAGAAAATGGGCAGAGAAAAGCAAAGCGAAAAAAGACACTGCAGCTTCCGGAAATGCCGGAAAAGAATAATGCCGTCGTGACCCTGCAAAAAGACAGGGCATGAAATAATTTATACAACGTTGGAGGAACTTGTCGTGAAGAAGTTTTATGGAGAAAATGAATTGCGCAGAATGTATCTTGGGTTTTTTGAAAGCAAGGGACATCTTGCGATGAAGAGTTTTTCATTGGTACCACACAATGATAACAGTTTACTATTGATCAATGCAGGTATGGCACCGCTTAAGCCATATTTCACAGGTCAGGAAATACCGCCGAGAAGAAGGGTAACCACATGTCAGAAGTGTATCCGTACCGGTGATATTGAGAATGTCGGTAAGACAGCACGTCACCTGACATTTTTTGAGATGCTTGGCAATTTCTCATTTGGTGATTACTTTAAACATGAAGCAATCCACTGGTCATGGGAGTTTTTGACACAGGTTCTCGGCCTTGAGGAGGACAGACTGTATCCGTCTATTTATGGGGAAGATGATGAGGCATTCGAGATCTGGAACAAAGAAGTAGGTGTTCCGGCAGAGAGGATCACAAGATTTTACCGTGATCCGGAGACCGGAGAATGTGATAACTTCTGGGAGCATGGCGCTGGTCCTTGCGGTCCTTGTTCAGAGATCTATTATGACCGTGGAGAGAAATATGGCTGCGGCAGACCAGACTGTAAAGTAGGCTGTGACTGTGACCGTTTCATGGAGGTATGGAACAACGTATTTACCCAGTTCGAGGGTGACGGTAAGGGCGGTTACACAGAGCTTGCGCAGAAAAACATTGATACCGGTATGGGATTAGAGCGTCTGGCTGTTGTGATGCAGGATGTAGATTCCGTATTTGATATTGATACCATGAAAGCGATCCGCGACAAGGTATGTGAGATGTCCGGCAAAAAGTATCAGGTAGATGCATTAGATGATGTGTCCATCCGTCTGATTACCGATCATATCCGTTCTGCAACGTTTATGATCTCAGATGGTATCATGCCTTCAAATGAGGGACGCGGCTATGTACTCCGCCGTATCATCCGCCGCGCGGCAAGACACGGAAGAATGCTCGGTATTGACGGTATCTTCATGGCGAAACTGGCTGCTACCGTAATCAATGAGAGCAAGGATGGTTATCCGGAACTTGAAGAGAAAAAAGATTTTATCTTTAAAGTATTATCCCAGGAAGAAGAAAAATTTGGAAAAACGATCGATCAGGGACTTTCCATCCTTTCTGATATGGAAAAACAGATGGAAGCAGACGGCGTAAAGGTTCTTTCCGGTGAGAATGCATTTAAACTTTATGATACTTATGGATTCCCGATGGATCTGACACAGGAGATCCTCGAAGAAAAAGGATTTTCTGTCGATGAAGAGGGATTCAAAAAGGCGATGGAAGTACAGCGTACCACAGCGAGAAAAGCCCGCAAAGTGACAAACTACATGGGCGCTGATGAGACAGTATATGAGTCTGTCGATCCTTCTGTTACCACAGAGTTTGTAGGCTATGATTCCTTAAACTGCAAGTCAAAAATTACCGTACTTACCACAGAGACGGAGATCGTTGAGGCATTATCTGATGGAGAGGTTGGAACCGTGATCGTAGAACAGACTCCATTCTATGCTACCATGGGTGGACAGCAGGGAGATAAGGGTATCATCCGCACTGCAGCCGGAGAATTCCAGGTAGAGGATACGATCAAATTACTTGGCGGAAAAGTAGGACATGTCGGAAAGATGATCTCCGGTATGATGAAAACAGGAGATGAGGCAGATCTTTCGGTAGATGCAGCACTCCGTGCAAAGATCTGTAAGAACCATTCCGCAACACATTTACTGCAGAAAGCATTGCGTGAAGTATTAGGAACCCACGTAGAGCAGGCAGGTTCCTATCAGGATGGCGAGCGTACCCGTTTCGATTTCAGTCATTTTGCAGCCATGACACCGGAGGAACTTGAAAAAGTAGAAAAGATCGTCAATGATAAGATCGCAGAGGCAATTCCGGTACGCACAGATGTGATGACTGTAGATGAGGCGAAAAAGACAGGAGCCATGGCGTTATTTGGCGAAAAATACGGTGAGACTGTCCGTGTGGTATCCATGGGAGATTTTTCCAAAGAATTCTGTGGTGGTACTCATGTAAAGAATACATCCGAAATAGCAGCATTCAAGATCATCTCTGAAAATGGTGTTGCAGCAGGCGTCCGCAGAATCGAGGCACTGACCGGAGACAACGTATTTGCTTACTATCGCAATTTAGAGAAAGAACTTTTAGAGGCAGCGAAAGCGGCAAAGGCAACACCGGCGACATTAACAGAGAAAATCGAGCATATGCAGGCAGAGATCAAAGCACTGACCAGCGAAAACGAGTCCTTAAAGAGCAAAGCAGCAAAAGAGGCGCTTGGAGATGTCATGGATCAGATTGTGGAAGTAAAAGGTGTGAAATTACTTGCTTCTGCCGTAGACGGTGTAGATATGAACGGTCTGCGTGATCTTGGAGACCAGTTAAAAGAACAGCTTGGTGAAGGTGTGATCGTACTTGCTTCTTCCTGTGAAGGAAAAGTAAATCTGATCGTTATGGCAACTGATGCAGCAATGAAACAGGGAGCGCATGCAGGAAACCTGATCAGGAGCATTGCCGGCAAAGTCGGCGGTGGCGGCGGCGGACGTCCAAATATGGCACAGGCGGGAGGCAAAAATCCGGCTGGTATTTTGGAGGCGATCGCAGAGGCAAAAACAGCACTTGAGGCACAGCTTTCCTGAAAGCTGTTTAGCATGATTGTCCCGCAACTGAAGAATCACGGAAGATGACAGCTTTTTAGCTATGGAGGCAAAAGATGGATAAAGAAATGGAATTTAAAAATAAGAGTATTAAAGAAAAGGTAAACGGAAGCTTTGAAATGATCATAGTTTTATATGTGGTCAGCGTGGCGTTTGCAGTATTTTTAATGTTTGCAGTAAAAATTGTTCCGTCTGCAACAGAGTATTTTGTGCTTGCCGGAGGTATTGTTGTGCTTGCGATTATAACAGTCTGCAGTATTCTGGCAACATTGAAACGGGCTAAGATGCTGATACACTATATTGTAGAACCGGTCAGGGAACTAAGCAGTGTGGCAGAAAAAATCTCTGGTGGAGAACTTGATATTGAAATTGCTTATCAGTCGGAGGATGAGATCGGAGAACTTGCAGAAGATTTTCGCAAAACAGCAACTACGCTGCAACGGATTATAGGAGATCTTAATCATATTCTGGATGCATTTGCAAAAGGTGATTATACGGTAAAATCCGGATGCAGGGATGCTTATGTGGGAGAATTTGATACGGTGCATGCAAAACTGATTGCAACAACAGAACATGTTAGTGATGCTTTAAAATCAATCCGTGAATCTTCGAATCAGGTGGCACAGGGATCCGACCAGCTTGCAGTCAGCGCACAGGATCTTGCCAAAAATGCAACGGATCAGGCAGTGGCCGTTGATTCTTTAGCACAGAGCGTTTCAGAAATCACAGAACAGATTCTTGGAACAAGTAAGTCGATTGATATTGTACATGATAAAGCGAAAGACGTTGGAACAACAGCAGCGGTAAGCCAGCAGAAGATGACAGAACTGACAGAGGCAATGGAGCGTATTTCCGTGACATCCAAGGAAATCGGACAGGTTATCGAAGAAATTGAGAGTATTGCATCACAGACAAATCTGTTGTCCTTAAATGCATCTATTGAGGCAGCAAGAGCCGGTGAGGCAGGAAAAGGATTTGCAGTTGTTGCAGAGCAGATCCGTATGCTTGCTGAGAGCAGTGCAAATTCTGCAGATACGTCAAAACAGCTTTTGACAGAGAACCAGAATGAAGTAGAACACGGTAATCAGGTGACACAGCAGACGGCAGAATCTCTGACGGATGTTCTGAACGAACTGGATGCTATTGTGGGTGAGGTAGCAACGATCCGTACGGCATCTGATCGTGAGGCAGCCTTTGTAAAAGAGATCGAAGACAGCACGAAACAAATCAGCGACGCAATCCAGAGCAACTCTGCAGCATCGGAAGAAACATCTGCTACCAGTGAAGAACTTTCTGCAGAAGCAGATTCCTTAGAGGGCCTTGTAGAGCGTTTTAAACTGCGTTAAATGTTTGTTTAATACAGAGGAGAGAAAATGCAGATGAAAATAAAGGAAAAGATGATTGCTGTGGTTATGGCATTTGCAATGATGTTTACGTTTATTTTTGCAGGTGAAAGCAGTGAAGTAATCGCTGCTGCGAAAACAAAAGCATTAGAGATAAATGTTGATTTTGCCAGGAATGCAGCAAGTGGAGATGACAGCGGGATATATGTAAAGAGCCTGATTTCCAATAAAAAAATTACTTTTGGAAAGACTTATGTATTTCAGACAAAAATTTATGTGCCAGCCGTTTATATGAAAACTGGAAGAATATGGGTAAAACCTGCAGTTAATTTTTTTACAGGCAAAAATGGCGATACATATGCCGGAATGGCACAGTCTTCGAAAGAAGGATATTCTTATGATAAGAATTCGAAAGAAGTAAAAAAATATGGTGATTTTTATGTTGTCAATGTGAAAATACCATTGGATAACTGTGACAGGATTTCTGCATCAAAGGGAAGTGTGTATGGACATCTGTTCATCTCTGGTTTTAATAAGGCATATAAGGGAAGTATTTATGTTGATGATGTGACCCTTACTGTAGATAAGAAATCAGTTGTAAAGCAAAATTATGAGAATGGAAAAAACAGTGGTTGCTGGTATTATCTTAACAGATCAGAAAAGGAATATACACCTGCAGTTGTTTCATTCTCAGGAAAAACATTGGATGTGACTAAGACATCGCTTACTATAAAAAAGGGTAAAAAAGCGACGATCAAAGCCACTGCAATGCCAAAAACAAAAATAACATATCAGTCTAAGAACAAGAAAGTCGCTACAGTAAACAGTAAAGGTGTTGTCCGGGGCATTCGGAAAGGAAAGACAACCATTCTTGTCACAGCGAATGGGAAAACTGTTAAAGTTCAGATTACCGTAAAATAATTTCAAATAAAAATCTGAAATTATTTCAAAAATAGGTTGACGAACCGGGAAAATATGTTATAATGCTATATAGTGCAATAAATATTACCCAAACAGTTGAATATGCACAATACGCAACTGGAGGGAGGTTAGGTGTGAGATAATGTCTAGTGTAATTGTAAAAGAAAACGAGACTTTAGATAGCGCTTTACGTCGTTTCAAGAGAAACTGCGCAAAAGCAGGTATCCAGCAGGAGATTCGTAAAAGAGAACACTACGAGAAACCAAGCGTAAAACGTAAGAAAAAATCTGAAGCAGCTAGAAAAAGAAAATACAACTAATAATTAGTTGTAATGCAAAAAGACTACCGCATGTGTGGTAGTCTTTTTTTTCTCTGAGTGAGGTTATTTACCAGATATATTTTATTGCGATAATAAGTCTATTCGTAAGGTGGATAATCTTTAGAAATATCGTGGAGCAAAGGGCATAGTATTGCAGAAATGCATAAATATGTTTATAATATGAGAAAAGATGTATGAAATACGAATTTAAGATAGAGACAGAATATACGAAATGAGTAGAATGGAGATGATATTTTATGATTAATTTAAAAAACTGCCGGGTAATTATCCGTGAACAGAAAAAAAACAGTGTACTTGCAGACACGGTAATTCTTGGTCATAATCTGCTGACAAATATCATCAAAGTGCGGGCGAGTGCGATGGCATATCGCCCGAAAGAACCAGTGGGACTGCTTGTTTTTCTGGAGAACAAAATATATTCTTATTTAGGTACCGTACAGGGGGCGGTGATCGCAAACGAAATGTCGATTGCGCTATACGATGAAGAACAGAAAAAAGGCAGAAAATTTGAGCGTTATGAGATTGAAGCATCTGGCAAGATCGAAGGTGTCAGGATAAAAAATAACATGATAACGCTCCATAAGCCGATACCGGTTACCATCAAAAATATGAGCGCAAATGGTGTACTGTTTAAAGGAATTTCCGGCTGTCTGGACGTTGGAATGCAGCTACAGCTTTATATGGATGTAACTGATTCAGGAATGCGTTATGAGTATAAAGTGGTTCGTAAGCAGAACAGCAATCCGGAGACCGAAGAGTATGGTTGTAAAATGGTTGCAAAAAAGAAATAGCAGCCATGGGAAATTATTTTGAAAAGATACGAAAAAAGGAACCGTAAAATATGAAAAACAGTTAACAAACTGAAAAATTCATATTTTCACGGTTCTTTTTTAATTAATAACCGAAAGATTCTCCAATCAAAAGTACTTTGATACGTCCTTTGATTCCACTTCTTCTGGTGATGACAACCTGATTACAGATACAGTCCGGAGAAAGACAGTCTGCGCAGGCACCGGTTATGGCACAAGGTGTTTTTTTGTCAAGACGGATACAGTTTTGTGCTGTGGCAACATTATGTACACGGCTCAGGGCCTCGTCTACATTTGCGGCAATTTTATTCATTCCAGCTAAAATAACAACAGTTTCCGGACCATAGATCAGTGCGGCGACACGGTTTCCGGTTCCATCGATGTTGACAAGCTCGCCACCGGTTGTGATTGCATTGGTACTCATAAAATATACGTCGCTGGAAAGAGCGTCGTGATACATTTTTTTTGGTTTCATCCGGTGTTTTTGCGGTTGAGCGGTCGATCAGATGGATGGAAGGATCATGGCGGAGCGCTGTCAGCATGCCGGTCTCCTCTAAGGTCATGGAGCCGCCGAAAGATACGGTCTGCCCATCTTTTAAGAATGAAAATGCAAGTTTTTCTGCGTCTTCTACGGTCGGGCAGTAGTAGCCTTCCATCTGGCGTTTTTCAAGGTTTTTGATCACTGTTGCAGCAAGTGTTTCATGGTATTTGCTTTTGATTGTATCCATACATGTACTCCTTTTTATCGTATTTGACATTGGATCGCACTTTGGCAGTCTCAATGTCACTGTGTGCTTCTTTTAGTATAGCACATATTCTTGACTTTTGGGACAGGATAGATAAAATAAAAGAGTTGGAAATGGAGACCAGCTATGAAAAGTCAACCATAAATTAGTAAAAAATTTCTTTTTCATATCGGTGGTAAAAAAGGGTAACTTTAATAGAGCTCCCTTAGGGTGCTTTTTCAAAATCTATCGATATTGGTA
>ENA-OQCW01000070-OQCW01000070.1-human-gut-metagenome-genome-assembly--contig:-NODE-70-length-77403-cov-11.552267_pt1 | contig 77403 bp, 64 predicted proteins | sample MGYA00242767_ERZ504593 | MGnify/ENA primary metagenome ERZ504593 (study PRJEB26092, sample SAMD00036307) | human gut metagenome | host: Homo sapiens | study: EMG produced TPA metagenomics assembly of... | reverse complement strand
TCCGGCGGGGCCGGGCTTAGTTTTCAGAACGTCCTCGACCATGTGTGGCGCCTTGTCCTGCTCCTTCGGAGCCGCGGACAAGGCGCCACACTGGTCTGCGGAGTGTTCTGAAAACTAAGCCCGGCCCTGCCTGCGGTGACTCGGCTGCGAGCGGCCTGCGATGGGGCCGTTGCTGGTTGGGGCCGCTGGGCTGATGTGGGGGAAATTCAATAATGATCTGGATGCCATGAATCATGAATTCGGTCTGGATTACTGGAGTAACCGTATCAATGCATGGGAAGATTTCCCGGACGTAAGAGGAACTATCAATGGAAGTCTTGGTGCAGAGTTCGAGAAGTTCCAGAGAACACTGGTAGATGAATTCTTAAGCTGGCAGGCAGATATCGTAAACGAATACCGCAGAGAAGATCAGTTTATCACTCATAATTTTGACTTTGAATGGCGGGGATATTCCTATGGAGTACAGCCGGATGTAAACCATTATCATGCAGCGAAGGCACTGACGATTGCAGGCACAGATATTTATCATCCAACACAGGATGATCTGACAGGGGCAGAGATCGCATTTGGCGGTGATATGACACGTTCTTTGAAGAGAGATAACTACCTTGTTCTGGAAACAGAAGCACAGGGATATCCGGGATGGACTCCTTATAAGGGACAGCTCAGACTTCAGGCATACAGTCATCTGGCAAACGGCGCAAACAGTGTGATGTACTGGCACTGGCATTCTATCCATAATTCATTTGAGACATACTGGAGAGGACTTCTCAGCCATGACATGCAGGAGAATGCACCATATCGTGAAGCCTGCATTATCGGAAATGAGTTCTCCAGGCTTGGAAGCCATCTGGTAAATCTGAAGAAGAAAAACGAGGTTGCCATTCTTGTAAGTAATGAAGCATTAACAGCTCTTAAATGGTTTGGAATTGAAGCAACTGCAGCAGGAGATCATGGTATTGGATATAATGATGTTGTCCGTTGGCTTTATGACACACTGTTTAAGATGAATGTTGAGTGTGATTTCGTATGGCCGGAATCAGATAATCTGGATCAGTATAAAGCAATCTTTGTCCCGGCACTCTATGCTGCACCGGATGAACTGCTGGAAAAACTGAAACAGTATACAGCAAATGGCGGTACATTGGTGGCAACGTTCAAGACTGCATTTGCAAATGAGAATGTTAAAGTAAGCCATGAAATGCAGCCCCATATTCTGAGTAACTGTTTCGGTATCAGCTACCAGCAGTTCACTTTCCCGAAGAATACAGGGCTGTCAGGAAGCATTATCAATGGAACTGCAAAGGACTCAGATGAAAAAGCTGAAGCAAAAGTATTTATGGAATTATTAATGCCTCAGGAAGCAGAGGTACTTGCATCCTATGACCATTATAATTGGAAGGAATACGCAGCAATCACAAAGAATCATTATGGAAAAGGAACTGCCATTTACATTGGATGTATGACAGATGACAACACATTAAAAGCAGTACTCACAGAAGCACTTAACAGCGCAGAAGTTGAAATCCCGGAATACAGCTGGCCGGTAATTGTAAGAAAAGGAATCAATGATCTGAATAAATGTGTCAGATATATCCTGAACTATTCTGCAGAAGAACAGAATGTTATATATCATGGTGCAAACGGAACAGAACTGTTTTCAGAGGAATCTGTGCAGGATGGGGACACTGTTACTGTTTTACCTTGGAATTTAAAGATTGTGGAAGAAGCATAAAGTATAGCATCACATATCTTTCTTTATATTTTGTTTCCTGTACTTCTGCGGACTGCAGCCCTTCACTCTGGAGAATACCTTGGCATAATAGTTGGAGTCTGTGAAGCCGGATTTCTGGGCGACTTCCATAATGCTGTCATCGGAGCTGAGGAGAAATTCAAGGCTCCGCTCCACTCGGTATTCCTGCAGAAATGTAAACAGGGATACGTTCATGTATCTCTTGAATAACCGGCTGCATTCGCTCTCGCAGAGGTGGATTTCCTCTGCGATATCTTTCATCTGGATTTTATTCATGTAATTGTGTTCCAGATAATCCATGATCTCACGCATACGGTTTCGTTCCAGTTTGCTGTGTTCCGTATAGGGGAGGTTCTCCGGAAGATTCTGCAGCATACAGCGCCACAGCTTTTGCAGAGTTCCGGTGATATCCAGTTCGTAAAATTCCTTTTTCTCTTCATACAGAGTTATGATTTCTCTCACATATTCGGAAAAAATTTCATGCCAGGGCTGCGAATAGTCAATGTAGACTGCAGGAATGGAGAAATTGTGTAAAAATGGCTCCACATATTTCCTGCGCAGGATACTTCCGTAGGAACCATAGATAATCTTTGGCAGAAAAGTGATGGAGACATATTTGCCGTCTTTCATATCTTCCATGAAGCCTGCGTGGAGTACATTGGCATTTCCCAGAAGGATATCTCCTGCTTTCATGTGGTAGGTACACTGGTTTACTTTATAGAGAATCTGTCCATCCAGGACAAGGGTGATTTCTATCTCAGGATGCCAGTGCCAGAGAAAGGAGCCGGATTTGTAGCCGGAAAGTTTCTCATAGCTTACCAGCAGTGGAAATTCATCACTGCCATGTTTCTTCAGTTCTTTCTGTGAGCCGTCGGTTATGATCTCTGCCATTATATATGCGTCCGTTACTGAAAACTTATAAAAAGTTATAAACTTCTATGTTCCATTCCTACTTCAACGAGTATGCTTTTGATGATATAAATATCAATCTACTCACAAGTTCCTGTACTCTCCATAGGCGTAAATTCCGGACTAACGTATCCGTACATATTTGCATTAACGTTTCAGTGTCAGCTTGCAAATTTTTCTCCATAAGTCTTGAGATTTATAGATGCCTGGAAATCTCTGTCAATCATATTCCCACACGCACATCTATAAACTCTGTCAGATAACTTCAAATCTTTTTTGATATTCCCACAACAGCTGCAAAGCTTTGATGATGGATAAAACCGATCAGCCACAATAAGCTGGATCCCTTTATCGCTGCACTTATATTCAAGCTGTTTTCTAAACCCAAAAAATCCCTGTTCCTGGACTGCTTTGGATAAATGTCTGTTTTTTATCATTCCGCTGACATTCAGATCTTCAATACATATAAATCTTGGTTTTCGATTTATGATCTCAGATATGGTCTGATTCAAATAGTTTTTACGGATATTTGTTAATCTGTGATCTCGTTTTAATAAAAGTTTTTCCTTTTTGATTACATTATTTGTTTTACAGTAACTTTCTCCTTTTTTATTTTTCTCGTAAGAACGAGAGATACTACGCTGTAATCTGCGTTTCTGTTTTTCTGATTTCTTTATTTTCTGACTCTTATTGATGTTCTTATACTTAGTTCCATCAGAGCAGACAGCCAGTTCTTTGATTCCCAGGTCTATACCGACTCCGTCATCATTAAGTATTTCCCTACAGTCAGGAAATTCTACACATACACTGATCCACCAGTTCAATCCGTCAAAGGATATTCGCGGATTCATATATTTAGCATTTGTCGGAATTCGTCCATGTTCTGCAAGTCTTACCCAATTCATTTTTTGTTTGTTGGCTTTCCTGCTGGAGGAAAAGCCTTCAAATTTAACATGGGTATTACTGAATCGTATCTTAACGTTGTCCTGATAGAACTTCGGCATTGACCTCTTTTTTGACTTGAATCTCGGGAATTTCTGCAAACCCCTGAAAAAGTTCTTATAAGCAGTACAGGCATCTTTGATCGCCTGTTTTGTTACATTATTTGAAATATTCAATAACCATGTATATTCATCAGAATGTCTAAGCTTTGTAAATTCTTTTCTGAGTTCTGCATCTGAAAGGAATTTTCCGCCTTTTTCATAGTTTTCTATTTCCCTTGCCAAAGCCCAGTTATAGGCAAATCTTGAAGCACCGGCGTACTGAAACAACTTAGTTTTCTGCACGTTATTTGGTATCAACATTACTTTTATGGCTTTTACCATCTGCTTCCTCCTGTATCAATTCCCGGATAAGTTTCTTAGCTTTGTTTGCTTGTTTTCCTTGTAATTTGCAACTGAATACAGTGATTATCTGAACCAGATCTTCAACAAGTTCCTGCTGTTCGGACTTTTCAGTATTATCAATAATCTCAATCTCACAATTATAAAGTGAAGCGATATATTCTATCAACTCAAAACCAAATCGCAGTAACCGATCTTTATACAAAACAACAACCTTTTCAACCTGATTTTGAGATATTCGCCTGATCAATTCCTGGAGCCCTTTTTTCTTATAATTAATTCCGGAACCGATATCACTTATTATCTCAAACGGCTGTCCTTTTGCCAGAAGATATGTTTTAACATTATCAATCTGTCGTTCCAGATCATCTTTTTGTTTATGACTGGAAACATGACAATACCCAATTGTAATGCGGTTTTTAGGCTTTACATTTATTACCTGGTTGAGTTGCTCATCAGAATAATATCTATAGCCACTTACTGTAGTATGATGCGGATGAAGTTTTCCATTGGCATCCCAATTTCGTAATGTCTGGGCAGATACGCCTATAATTTTTGAAAATTCATGTATAGAATAATATTTACTCAAAGTATCAACCCCTTTCAATAATATTCTACTCTAATATCTTATAACACTCAACATATACTTATATGATTTTATAATTTATATTTAACTGTTAATTCCCTCCATTGAGAATATATGATGATTTTTAATTATCCTATCTTATAGCAATTCCGGAAAATATTGCAGACAACCTGCTGCATCAGAGAAAGACCGTTATGCGAAATTGCTGTTGATGACTTATATAATATATTGTACACTTATATAGATATAAACGCAAGATTTTACTATTTTCCCCTGAGATTATCAAGGAATTTTATGACACAGCAGGGTATACTTTAATTCAAGAGTGTAGCTGATAAGGCTGCTCCCAAACTTTCATACACATATTCCCGTCTGCCGCTGGTTTTCACACCTGCACTGCCACTGTAAACCGTGAAAATTGTCAGTACATAGTACTCATAAAACTATGTATCAGCGGTCAGACCGGAAAAATGAACGGAGGATTTTTACAATGAATATTCCAAATAAAAATGAATTGACACGTATTTACGGCGAAGCAGAGAAATCAGCAGCACGTTTTCAGGCTGTAGCTGATCATTTCGCAGAAATTTACCATCATGATATAGCAGAATTTTTTACAGCACCGGGAAGAACAGAGATCATCGGAAACCATACAGATCATAATGGCGGCCGTGTGATTGCAGGCAGTATTGATATGGATACCATCGGTGCAGCTTACCCGAACAACAGCAGTGTTATCCGTATCACCAGTGAAGGATATGATAAGGAAGTTGTCGTAGACATCAATGATCTTGCCAGCGTACCGAAGGCTCAGGGAACCGTATCTCTGGTAGCAGGTATGGTGGAAGCTATTCAGAAATTCGGTTTTAAAGTAGCCGGTTTTGATGCTTATGTGACCACAAATGTAATCCGCGCAGCAGGTGTAAGCTCTTCTGCATCTTTTGAAATGCTGGTATGTTCCATCATTAATTATTTCTTTAATGATGGTGCAATGACATACATCAACTATGCAAAAGCAGGACAGTATGCTGAGAATGTTTACTGGCTGAAGGCTTCCGGATTAATGGATCAGCTTGCATGTGCAGTTGGCGGACCGATCCTTCTGGACTTCTCAGACAGAGAGAATCCAAAATATGAGAAAGTAAACTTCTCTTTCCATGATTATGATCATCATCTTGTAATCGTTAATACAGGAAAAGGTCATGCTGATTTAAGTGAAGAATACTCTGAGATCCCTATGGAAATGAAAGAAGCAGCCAAGGCAGCAGGAGCAGAGCTTCTCTGTGAGACAACTCTTGACAAAGTGCTTGCAAATATGGATAAGATCGATAATGACAGAGCAATCTTAAGAGCGATTCATTTCTTCAAAGAGAACGAACGTGTAGAGAGAGCTGCAAAAGCAGTTGAAGAGAAAGATGGTGAGACTGTACTGAAGCTACTCAGTGAATCAGGAAAATCTTCCTGGGAATTACTTCAGAACTGCTATCCGATCAAAGCATATACAGAGCAGAAGATTTCTGTTGCGCTTGCTCTTACAGATCTCTTCCTTGAGAAACTGGGCAAAGGTATCTGCCGTATCCATGGAGGCGGATTTGCCGGTGTTATCATGTGCGTAGTGCCGGAAGAAGAAACAGAGAACTATGTTTCCTATATTTCTGAATTTGCCGGAAAAGAGAACGTATATCCAATGAATATCCGCGCAGTAGGTGCAGTACATATTGAAAAGTAAATATGCCGCAAAGGGTGTTACTGAACATAAAATTATGAGCAGCCAGCGAAGCGGATTGTGAATATCTGTTTGACAAATATTGAGTTAGATGTTATCAGGAAAAACAGGCAGCAGTAAGGTGGATTGGATTGACATACACTTTACTGCTGTTTTTTTGATGGAAGTTTCCTGTTTTGCTTTTCAATGCAAAATTCCTGTATTATAATTGTGATAATGTATAATTATGATAAGGATATATGGTGATTTTTTGTAGATAATGCATTTTGTATCTGTTTATCAGAATGTGAAATTTACAGGAATTGCTACAGAATTATCAGGTATCTAACCGAATAAACTGCGGAGCAGTTATTCGATGTAGAGCCGCATAACAAAGCGGATGATTTTTATCCGCTTGACATGAGGGGGAAGGAATAATGAAAAAAAGGTGGACAATGCGGAGGGCACTGCTTGTTCTGTGCATTGCAAGTGTAGTGTTCGCACTTCTTCTGCAGACATTTCTGTTTCATCAGTCTCTGCGCAGACAGATTCGGGCAGAGAGCATTTCAGATCATGAGATTTCTCTGAATAAAATGCAGACAGATCTGTCTAATTTTATCCACACAATACGAGGGGAAATGCTTACAATCTACAGTGAGCAGGATCTTATCGCAGCTATGCGTGAAGCTGCGGAAAAAGATACAGACATGAAGGATTATTACTGGAGAAGCTGGTATTTTGCAAGGAAGCGTTTTACAAAAGAGGATCAGCTTCTTGCCATGTATCTTTATGATACAAAGGATCATCTGATCAGCAGCTACCGCTACAATTCAGTTACATATCCCAAAGATATTTACAAGGCAGAGTACGATGATAATTCAGACCGGGTTTATGATTATGTGCATGGAAAACGTACAGATCTGATGATTTCCGGATATCACAATTCTGCTGCAAAGAAAGATATTGTGCGATTTGTGCTGAAACTGCATAATTATGATGCAGACAGGAATGCCCTGGGGTATCTGGTCTGTGATATTAACAGTGCGGCACTTACTTCTATTATGGCTAAATATGTAGATGTAGAGCAGGTATGTCTGTGGCTGCAGCCGTTAAATGACCGGGTGATCGCAATGACCGGGGAGGCTTCAGAGAGTCAGTGCAGAATCCAGAAACAGCTTGCAAAGGTTGTACAAAGTCATTATAAATCCGGTGAACTGGAACAGGAGTATGATGGGAATTATCTGATCCAGGTGTCTCAGGAGAATTATAATCTGGAGGCATTTGTGCTTGTCTCACAGTCTCTTCTCACTGCAACGCAGAAGACACTGATCCGAACACTTCTTATTATAATGGGAGCCATGATCTTTGCAATTATGGTGATCGTATTGTTTGTGTCTCAGTGGATGACAAAGCCTGTAGAAGAGATGAGCAGCACTATCACGCGGATCAAGGACGGAGAAACCCAGCTTCGGGTGCAGCCCGTAGGATGGTCCCAGGAGCTGACTACGCTGGGTACGGAATTTAATGAAATGCTTGACCGTATGCAGGTCATGGCGCAGGAAGAACTGCAGCATAAAATGCTGGTAGAGCGTACGGAATACAAAATGCTGCAGGCACAGATCAATCCCCATTTCCTCTATAATACACTGGATACCATGAGCGGGATTGCCAATGCTCAGAACTGTCCGATGGTAAGCGGTATGTGTCATTCACTGTCTGCAATTTTCCGCTACAGTCTGAATATGACAGATGAGCTTTCCACTGTGCAGAATGAGATGGCGCATGTGAGAAATTATCTCTATGTTATGGATGTGAGAAATGGCTCAACGATAGCTTACGATTATCAGATTGACAGCGATACACTGGCAGACCAGATGCCGCGTATCTGCATCCAGCCGGTTGTGGAGAATGCACTTACACATGGTCTCAGAAACGTCCGCCGTAAGGACAAAAAGCTTCTGATCCGTTCAGAACATGTGAATGAGAATCTGGTGATCACAATTCAGGATAATGGTGCGGGAATGGATGCGGAATCTATGAACCGTCTGCTGGATCAGAATGATATGAAACGTGTGGAATCCGGCATTTCCATTGGAATCCTGAATGTTAATGCGCGTCTGAAGAGGCTTTTCGGAGAGAAATACGGACTGCATATTGAAAGTACAGCAGGCGAGGGGACAACTGTGACGATCATAGTCCCGGCTGTTTCTACGGAGAATTCCGGTGATATGGAAAATGTGTAACTGTTCAACTGTTCAGTACCTTCACAGTTACGAGCCAAAATGCATTAAAAATCACCTGCGGTGATGGCATTTTGGCTTGTATGTCTCGGGATTTTGGTACTTACGTGCCAAAACACCTCGCGGGATAGTAGACTACTGAATAGTTACGAAAATGTTCAAAAATGAGCAAGGAGAGAGACAATGAAAAATATGAAATATAAGGTTCTTGCTGCAGATGATGAATTCTGGAGCAGGGAAAATATCCGGAATCTGATACCATGGGAGGAGTATTCCCTGGAATTTCTGGAGCCTGCATGTGACGGGGAAGAGGTTATGGAGAGGATTGCCGAAGAAAAACCGGATATTATTCTCACAGATATTAATATGCCATTTCTGAGCGGTCTGGAATTGCTGCAGCGTTTGCAGAATGAATACCCTGAAATCATTACCATTGCCATCAGTGGCTATGATGACTTTGATAAGGTAAAGGGTGTCTTTGTTTCCGGCGGTCTGGATTATCTTCTGAAGCCTGTGGGAAAAGAAGAGATGGTAAAGGTGCTTACCAAGGCACTGGGACTGCTGGAAGAAAGAGAAAACGCAAAAAGACAGGATGAAACCAGCAGAATCCAAAAACATAAATTGTCATCCTTTCTGGAAGACAGCGAATATTCAGCTCTACTTTCAGGAAAACTGTACGGGCAGTCAGCATCCCAGACCCATGTGTCCAGCACAAATACATTTTCAGAAGTAGCCACACTGATGGTGAAATTCTATAATATTACAGAAATTGCAGAGCAGTTTGAACATGATAATCTGCAGATGTCCTGGAGTATTAAGTCTAAATTAAAAGAACTGACAGGCTCGAAGGAAAATGTGATCATTTTTAACAACAGTAACAAGATGAGTGAGTTTCTGATTGTAGAGACTGCAGATGCGAAGGAACTCAAAACACTGGCGGAGAATATCCTGAAGGAATTTCCGCTGAAAGAATACGGTCCGGTTTCTGTTGTGCTCCATGAACAGACAAGTTCCCTGGATGATATCGGTACAGTTTACAGAGAACTGATATCTGCTCTGGTTACCAGACCATTTACCAGACAGCATTGCATACTATCGTGCCCGGAAGAGAAATCAGGAGAGGAACAGAGAAGCAGTGAGATTCAGATGATGGGAAAATCAGTGCCTGCTCATATGGAGACGGAATTATATCATCTGTTGTCAACAGGACAGAAAGCAAAGACAGAGAAGTTGATTTTTAAAACCTGTGATTTTAAACACTGTGATAATGGTGACTGGACTTATCTGGATGTGAAGCAGTACACGGGAAGGATCACAGGAATCCTGTACCGCTATGTACAGGAGAAATGCCCAGAGCTTACTGCGCAGGCAGAGGAGGCTATGGACAATATTGATTATTATATGAAATGTCTCAATGCATCATCACTGTCTGCCTCTTTAAATATTCTTCTGGATAGCTTATGGGAAAGCGGAGAGGATAATGACACAGATTCCGGATCAGGTTCTATCATGCAGCAGGTAGAGCAGATCCATAAATATATGGAACGCTCTTATTATGAGAATATTACACTTACTGCTCTGGCAGAAGAATATCATATGGATGCCAGCTATCTGTCCAGAAGCTTCAGCCAGAAATATGGTGAAACAATCATTGCCTTCCTCACCAGAATCAGGATGGAGAAGGCAGCAGAGCTTATGAAAGATCCGGATAAGAAGCTGGAGACGATTTCGTTCCTGGTAGGATATGATGATTATAATTATTTTAGCAGGGTATTCAGGAAAAAAATGGGATGCAGTCCAAGAGAGTATCGGAATAATCTGGCACAATTATAATAATTATAGCAAGCCTCTTAAATGCATTATTTTAGAGGATTGCTATTGTATGGAAGAAACTCAGATAGAATTGGGTAAACAGTAACGGAAGTGGAAGTCCTCTGTATAGCGGTTCTTATCGAATCGAACGGATACAGAGGGCTTTTTTTGGAAGATATACAACTATAGCAATTCCATAAATTACTGCAAACAATCCAGTCCATCATAGCGTGAAGTCCTGCGTCAGATATCTTTGCCGTGCGTCAGCACGCCTGCAGGTATCTTCCTTGTCCTTCGCACTCTGCTGAACTGTCTTGATTGCATTATTTTATGGAATTGCTATAATCAATAGAGAAAACATACAAGTTACTGGCATTTTGCTCAACTTGTTCATATTTTGTCCAAGTTTTATATATAAACTGGTCAAAAATGTGCAACAAAATTTTCCAAATATGTCCTAACTGACCAAAGGCAAAGTATGGTTTAATATAATCACAGAGGAACGGAAAGCCCGGAAAAACTTCCGTTCAAAAAAATAAGAAACTAAGATTTTTCAAGGAGGGTTTTACAACATGAAAAAAAGAATGAGAAAAGCAGTCGCTATCGCAGCAACAGCAGCAATGGTTGGTTCTTTACCGGCAGGTGCAGTTACAGCACAGGCAGCCGATGACGACATCACAATCGGCGTATCAATCTGGAGCTCCACAGATGTACTTGGAAGCCAGAGTAAAAAAATCATTGACAAAGCAGCAGATGCTCTTGGTGTTAATGTAATGTATGTTGACCAGGGACACGTATCTGAGCAGGTTACAGCTTCTGTTGAACAGCTTTGCGCAGCAGGATGTAACGGTATCGTAATCTGTAACTCTGCAGACTCCGAAATGACATCTGCCATCCAGACATGTGATGCAAATCAGGTTTACCTTACACAGTTCTATCGTATCATCTCCGAAGAGAACAGCCCTGAAGTATATCAGACAGCATGCAACTCACAGTATTATCTTGGTGCAGTTCATGAAGACGAAGTAACAAACGGATATACACTGGTTAACCTGCTTCTTGAGAACGGTGACAGAAACATCGGCCTTGAGGCATGGACAGTTGGTGATGCTACCTTCCAGCAGAGATGGACAGGTTACAAACAGGCAGTTGACGAATGGAACGAAGCTAATCCTGATGATCAGGCAACAATCACAGAGCCTGTATACGCTAATACATCTTCTGAAGAAGGTGCAGCAGCAGCTCTTTCCCTTTACAACTCCAACCCTGATATGGACGCTCTGATCGTTGCAGGTGGCGGCGGTGACCCGCTTGTTGGTTCCATCGGTGCTCTGGCAAACGAAGGACTTACAGGAAAGATTGACGTTGTTTCCACAGACTTCCTTGATGACCTTGGCGAGCAGCTTGAATCAGGCGGAATGTTTGCTGAATCAGGCGGACACTTCTGCGACCCGTTATATGCATTCCTTATCACATATAACGCAATCAAAGGCAACTATGTAAAAGATGAAGGATCCTTCGGATACGAAATCCAGTTCCCATACCTGTATGTATCTTCTTCCGAAGACTATGAAAACTACAAGAAATACTTTGTAGATGACGATCCATACACAGATGAAGAGCTTGTGGAATTAGCAGGATACAGCTTTGATGATCTGAACAAAGCAGCTACATCACTTTCTATTGAGGATGTTATTTCCCGTCACAGCAACTAATATGATGAACTTATGCTCCACTGCCTTTTCTCCAAAGGGCAGTGGAGAAACTTTTAAGAGGTAATTGTCAGTGCCCGCTCGAAGCAAAAGGCCAAACCCTGAGGAAGCGTCTGACCTCCTGCTTTTGGCGGGCGAAGAATTGGATAAGGAGAATGGTTATGAAAAAACTCAAACAAAGCCAGTATTATGGAATCGGCCTTCTGGTTCTTATGCTTGTAGTTTTCTGGGCAGTATTTAAAGTACTTGCACCGACTACTTTCGGTTCCCCGGAGAAACTGGCCACCTACATGAAATCAGCATTAATTTACGCAGTTGGCGGATGCGGCCTCTACTTTATCTGCGTAATGGGACCTTTCGATATGAGCGTTGGTGCCAATATCGTACTTTCATCCATTATCGCCTGCAATGCAAGTGAGAAATTCGGTTATGCCGGTCTTATCATTGCACCGCTGATCTGTGGTACGATTATTGGTCTCATCAATGGTATTGTTTATATTAAATTACATATCTCTTCTCTGATCGTTACATGTGCGCTGTCCCTGATCTATGAGGCCTTCAGTGTATACGCCACAAACGGAAAGAACGTAATACTTTCAGCAGACTACAGAGCATTTGGTGATTATCCAGTCAACCTGATCCTGGCACTGATCGCATATCTGCTTTGCGCATTCATTTTGAAATATACAAAAATCGGTACTTATACTTACGCCATCGGAAGTAACGAAGTTGTAGCCAAGAACATGGGTGTAAATGTTCCGAAATATAAGATCGTAGCATTTACTCTTGCAGGATTTTTCTTCGGACTTCAGGCAATCCTGACAATCAGTTTTGGTACTTCCATGACATCAGCTTCCAACCTTTCCTCTATGAGCCGTAACTTTACTCCTCTGATGGGAACATTCTTTGGACTGGCATTTAAGAAATATGGCCATCCGGTTATCGCTATCGTGATCGGTGAAATGATCATTCAGCTTATGTTCAACGGTTTCGTTGCACTGGGAGCTCCGACTACGATCCAGAACGTAGTAACAGGTGTTGCTCTGCTGGTTATCGTTGCACTGACAACTAAACCGGTTAAAGGTCTTGTAGTAAAATAAGGAGAACGATTATGGGTGAAATATTATTAAGAGCAGAAAATATTGATAAACATTTTGGCATCACACACGCCCTGGACAACGTTTCCTTTACCTTTAATAAAGGTGAGATCCACGCACTGATCGGTGAAAACGGTTCCGGTAAATCTACATTAACATCCTGCCTGACAGGTATTTATCAGAAAGATTCCGGCAAGTTTATCCTTGAAGGAAAAGAGATCACCGCAACCAACCAGGTTGAAGCCAACCATCAGGGTGTAGCCATTATCGTACAGGAGATCGGAACACTTTCCGGACTGACTGTAGCAGAGAATATTTTCCTTGGAAACGAGGATCAGTTTACTAAATGTGGTATCAAAAATACCGCAGCAATGAACAAGAAAGCCCAGGAATATCTGGACAGCTATGGATTCAACTATATTGATGCAACTAAAGTAATCGATGATTACAACTTTGAGGATCGTAAGTTGGTAGAGATTGTAAAATCCACCTACTTTAATCCGAAGGTTCTGGTTGTAGACGAGACAACAACAGCACTTGGACAGAAAGGTCGTGAAGAGCTTTTCAAGGTAATGCACAAGGTTCGTGACACAGGAAACTGCGTAATCTTTATTTCCCATGACCTTGAGGAGGTTATCGAGCAGTCTGATAATATCAGCGTACTTCGAGATGGTGTGAAGATTGGTTCTATTACAAAAGAGGAAGCTACACCTGACAGACTGAAAGCCTTAATGGTAGGTCGTGAGATTGGTGACAGCTACTATCGTACAGACTACGGTGAAAAAGTATCTGACGAAGTTGTTCTTTCTGCAAAGAACGTGACAGTAAAAGGACAGATCGAGAACCTGAACCTTGATCTTCACAAAGGTGAGATCCTTGGTATCGGAGGACTTTCCGAATGCGGTATGCATGAGGTCGGAAAGGCACTCTTCGGAGCTTCCTATTTCCGCCAGGGAAGTGTAACTCTGGGAGACGGCACACCGATCAATTCCATTCCGGATGCCATCAAACACAGTATTGCCTATGCTTCCAAAGACAGAGACAATGAATCTCTGGTCATCAATGATACAATTGGCGATAACATCTGTCTTCCATCTCTGGAGGATCTGAAGACTCATGGATTCCTTCGTGCAAAGACAATGAATGAATTTGCCAATAAATTTGCAAAACAGATGAGTACAAAAATGACAGGCGTTGACCAGTTTGTATCCGCTCTTTCCGGCGGTAACAAACAGAAAGTCGTTCTTGCACGCTGGGTTGGTAAGGACTCCGACCTGATCATCCTTGACTCCCCTACACGTGGTATTGATGTCAAAGTTAAAGCTGATATCTACGCCATGATGGACGATATGAGAAAAAGAGGAAAATCCATTATTATGATCTCTGAGGAAATCATGGAGCTTCTGGGTATGGCAGACCGTATCCTGATCATGAAGGACGGTAAGATCAATGGTGAATTCCTTCGCTCTCCGGATCTGAAAGACACAGATCTGATTGACAATATGATTTAAGGGGGTAAAAAAATGAGTACAACAAAAAAATCAACTGAGCAAGTACCATTTCTGGAACGTCCCATTGTGCGTACGATCCTTCCTATCGCAGGATTCGTGATCATCTGTGTATTATTTGCAATCCTCACAGACGGCAGACTGTTTCAGCCGAAAAATATATCACTGCTTCTGAGCCAGTCATACATGCTGCTGATCTCATCCATCGGCGTGTTCATGGTCATGACAATGGGTGGTCTGGATTTCTCCCAGGGCTCCATGCTTGGTGTTGCTTCCATCGTAGTTTGCTACCTTTCCCATTACAACATGGTTCTGGCAGCGCTGGGTGGTGTGGTAACAGGCGGACTGATCGGACTGATCAATGGTTACTTCAATGTTAAGAGAAAAATCACAAGCTTCATTGTTACAATCTGTACCATGTATCTGTTCCGTGGAGTTTGTGCATATGCAACAACTAACTCACCTGTTTACGCAGTAAGTGATATTTCCAAATACAACACACTGCCATTTATGCTTACTTTCACAGTGATCATCTTCGTAGTGGCATATCTTGTATTTACTTACACAGGTCTGGGCTCCAGACTGAAAGCAATCGGTGCAGGTGAAACAGCAGCAAGATTCGCAGGTATCCGTGTAGAGACTACAAAGATCCTTGTATTCGTGGCAGCAGGATGTATCACAGGACTTGCAGCATTTGTAAATGCTATCAAAGTAGGTTCCGTTACATCTACAGCAGGTAACCAGCTGGAAACACAGATCATGATCGCTCTGGTACTTGGCGGAATGCCTGTAAACGGCGGTGCTAAAGTAAGATTCTATAACATCATTCTTGGTGTTATGACATATAAAGTACTTTCCAGTGGTCTGGTAATGCTGATGATGCCGACACAGTTACAGCAGCTGATCCTTGGTATCATCTTCCTGATCGAGGTAGCAATCTTCAGTGACAGGAAGACTGGTATGATCGTGAAGTAATTAATTGTATAATATCGATTATATAACTGGCGTATTCGTGTATTATGTTCATACCTACATAAAATCCCCGGCTCCCGCAGAATTGGTCTGCGGGAGTTGGGGATTTTTGTCGTTTTTGTGTTCTCGTCACATTGATTACCATAGTATATTTCTGTTGCCTATCCTGTCAGGGCATGATAAGCTAAACATATAAAATCTGGTATTATGGGGTAATATATACAGGAGGGCGTAACAAATGATAGATATAAAAAATATCAGCACACACTGTACGCGCAGTGAATTTGTAGGGACCGCAGTTCTGGATACGATTGGGCTTGTGATTTCAGGGATTGATGATACTTTGCTGGAGACTATGAACGTAGGAATGAAGTATCGCTGTCTGGGATTGTTCAGCTCCCGTACAGGTGCTGCAGGGCAGATCACTGCTATCGATGATGCGGTGAAAGCAACCAACACAGAGGTTCTTTCCATAGAATTGCCGAGGGATACCAAGGGATGGGGTGGTCATGGAAACTATATTGTTCTTGGGGGAACTGATGTCTCGGATGTTCGCCATGCCATATCTATGGCTTTGGAACTTACGAATAAATATGCAGGTGAACTCTATATCAGCGAGAGCGGACATCTGGAATTTGCCTATTCAGCCAGTGCAGGACAGGCACTGAATAAAGCTTTCGGAGTACCGGTTGGAGAAGCCTTTGGGTTTATGGCGGGTTCTCCGGCTGCAATCGGGCTTGTGATGGCAGATACTGCGATGAAATCAGCGCCTCTTTCTATTGCGAAATATATGACGCCGGATAAGGGAACCAGCCATTCCAATGAAGTGATCCTGGCAGTTTCCGGAGATGCCAGTGCTGCTAAGACAGCGGTATTAAATGCCAGACAGACAGGTCTGGAGCTGCTGATCGGAATGGGCAGTTATCCGGAGATACCGGGGATTCCATATTTGTAGAGATAAACTTTGTTCCCTGATTCACACTGCAGGTACTGAAAAAATCCTTGACTTTTTTTAAAACAGTCCGTATAATAACCAACGGTAAATTTAAGAAACAGATATTTGGTATTATTGGAAACGGTACATCCTCCTGGATGGTTATGAACAACACAAATCTCTAATTGATGTTATTCATACTATCTAAGGAGGATTTTTATGCCTAAAAACAAGTTTCAGGAAGTTATTTTTACGATTATCATGGTGTTTGTAATGGTCTATGCCATGATCTGCTACAACATTGTACTGAATACAGGGACAATGACAAATGAGACATTTCTGTTAGCTTTTCATGAATTAACATTCATGGGACCGATTGCATTTATTCTTGATTTCTTTATCATCGGTGGTCTTGCAAAGAAGATTGCATTTGGTGTTGTGGATATGAGAAGAGATAATCCGTTCCACCTTGTACTTGCAATCTCAGCAGTATCCGTTGCATTTATGTGTCCATGTATGAGCTTTGCGGCAACTGTGCTGATCAAACATGCACCGGCAAGTCAGATCATTCCCACATGGCTCCAGACAACAGCAATGAACTTTCCGATGGCATTCTTCTGGCAGATCTTTTATGCCGGACCATTCGTAAGATTTATTTTCGGAAAGCTTTTCCCGGAGAAAGAAAAGGCAGCAGCTTCTGCCGAATAAAAAATATGTAATTTTGACTGCAGCATTCTGTATTTCAGGATGCTGCTTTTTTTGTGTTCTTATCTATACGTTACTGTTCACTCCGTTCTCAGTAACGTAGCCAAAATTCATTCCAGATTGCCTGCGGCAATGAAATTTTGGCTTGTATGTCTCGGGATTTTGGCATATTCATGCCAAAACACCTCGCGGGATAGTGATGTGTGAACAGTAACATCTACACAACGTAAATTGTACTTATTTTAATACACTATTGACAAATTCTGTCATTTCTTGTAATATCATATAAAACATATCGAATAACTATGAAAAGTAGAGAATGCAAAAAACTACTGGTACCTTAAAGGAGATGAAACATGATCAGAAAATTATTTGCCTTTGGTCTTGCAGTTGTACTGGCACTGATGCCGGTACAGGCTTTTGGAAAAACGGTGTCTGTCACCAATGTTTCCTATGATCCTACCAGAGAGATGTTTGAACAGTATAATAAAATATTTGAAGACCACTGGAAGGAGAAGACCGGGGAAGATGTGGAAGTGATACAGTCCCATGGCGGTTCAGGGAAACAGGCACTTGAGGTAGCCAATGGTCTGGATGCAGATGTGGTAACCCTGGCACTGGAATATGATATTGAGTCTGTCGAAAATGCGGGGCTGATCAAGGCAGGATGGAAAGAGAAATTTGACAATGACAGTTCTCCTTATACATCCACTATCGTATTTCTGGTGAAGAGAGGAAATCCCAGGGATATCAAAGACTGGGACGACCTGACGAAAAAAGGAGTGGGAGTAGTAACACCAAATCCGAAAACCTCCGGCGGTGCCAGATGGAACTACATGGCAGCGTGGGCTTACGCAGATAAAAAGTATGGTGGCGATGAAGCGCAGATGAAGGAATTTATTAAGAAACTTTACAGGAATGTGGTAGTTCTTGATTCAGGCGCAAGAGGTGCAACGACTTCTTTCGTGGAGAACGGACAAGGAGATGTGTTAGTTGCATGGGAAAATGAAGCTTATCTATCCATGCGGGATTACCCGGATGAGTATGAGATTGTTACTCCAAGCGTAAGTATTCTGGCACAGCCTTCTGTGGCGGTGGTAGATGAAGTGGTGGATTACAGAGACACAAGAGATGTGGCAACTGAGTATTTGAATTATCTGTATTCCGACGAAGCACAGGAGATTGCGGCAGAGAATTATTTCCGCCCTACTAGTGAGAAAATCCTGAAGAAGCACAGTGATACGTTTGATCTGAATATAAATCTGGCAAATATCAGTGATTATGGCGGATGGGATAAAGTGCAGGAGAAACATTTCACAGATGGCGGAATTTTCGATCAGATTTATGAGAGATAAAGGAAGACAAGATGAAGCAAGAGCATAATCACAGACAGAATATATGAGACAGGAGAGGTGGTAATTGATTATGAAAAAAAGAAATAAACCGGTGATTCCAGGGTTTGGGCTCTCCATGGGAATTACCATTTCCATATTGAGTCTGGTAGTTCTGATCCCCCTGGCAAGCCTGGTGGTCTACACAGCGAAGCTGAGTTTTAAAGATTTTATCGAAACCATCACAAGGGCCAGAGTGCTGGCATCCTTTTATACCAGTTTTGTATGTGCTTTTGCAGCAGCAGTAATAAATGGAATTATGGGAACTATTCTTGCGTGGGTGCTTGTGAAATATGATTTTCCGGGCAAGAGACTTATGGATGGGGTGATCGAACTTCCCTTTGCTCTTCCCACAGCGGTAGCAGGTATTGCGCTGACATCCCTGACTTCAGATTCCGGAATTGTCGGCAGCTTTTTTGCAGGATTCGGTATCAAGATCGCATACACAAGAATCGGTATTACAGTGGCTATGATATTTGTAGGGATACCGTTCGTTGTGCGAAGTGTACAGCCGGTTCTGGAAAAGATGGATAATTCTTACAGCGAAGCAGCAGGAGTGCTGGGAGCAAAGAAAACAACTATCTTCTGGAAAGTTATTTTTCCGGAACTGAAGCCCGCGATCTTTGCGGGAACCGGACTTGCGTTCGGAAGATGTCTGGGTGAATATGGAAGCGTTGTATTTATCGCAGGAAATAAACCCTATTATACAGAAATCACACCGCTGGTTATTATGTCAGAGCTCCAGGAATTTGATTATTCAAGTGCAACGGCAATCGCACTTGTGATGTTGGCAGTTTCATTTTTTATTCTGTTCCTTAACAGTATGATACAGCAGAGAAATGCAAGAATTTTAAGAGGAGGAAATGCCTGATGGACAACAATGAAAAGACTTCGGAGAAAATTACAAAATGGTTGCTTGTCGGGATCAGCGTTCTGTTTCTGGCAGTCATGCTCCTTCTTCCTCTGATCACTGTGATCACAGAAGCATTGCGGAGCGGATGGAAGGTCTATGCAGCTGCAGTGACAGATGAGTACACCATCAAAGCACTTCTTCTTACAGTGAAGGCAACACTCTTTGCAGTTGTTTTTAACACTGTTTTTGGTGTTTTTGCAGCCTGGGCACTGACGAAGTTTCAGTTCAGGGGTAAAAAGCTTCTCACTACCCTGATCGATCTTCCGGTTACTATTTCCCCTGTTATTGCAGGTTTGATCTTTCTTCTGATTTTTGGACGACAGAGTCCTGTTTACTTTTTTCTCATGAAGTTAGGGATGAAAGTTGTATTCTCTGTACCGGGAATCATTATTGCAACTGTATTTGTAACCTTTCCTTTTATTTCCAGAGAACTGATTCCGGTTCTGGAAGCAGAAGGGAGCGATGAGGAGGAAGCGGCAGCCCTGATGGGAGCAGGTGGATGGACCATTTTCTGGAAGATCACATTCCCTCATATCAAATGGGCGTTACTGTATGGAGTTGTGCTCTGTACGGCAAGAGCAATGGGAGAGTTTGGAGCGGTATCTGTACTTTCCGGACATTTAAGAGGAAAGACCAATACACTTCCTCTTCATGTAGAGATTTTGTTTAATGAGTTTCAGTATGTTCCGGCGTTTGCCGTATCTTCGCTGCTTGTGATCATGGCAGTTATCATTCTGGTAGTCAGAAGCCTGATTGAATATAAAGGAAAGAAGGAAGCCTGATATGTATGTAGAGTTAAAAAATATCAATAAGACATATGGTTCTTACCAGGCATCAAGGAATGTGAATTTCGGAATTGAGAAAGGTAAACTGATTGGTCTGTTGGGACCAAGCGGAAGTGGAAAAACAACTATTCTTCGAATGATCGCAGGTTTGGAAACCCCGGACAGCGGAGAGGTCATTATTGATGGAAAAGTGGTAAATGATGTTCCGGCCAGTCAGCGTGGGATTGGATTTGTATTTCAGAATTATGCGTTGTTTCGCTATATGACAGTTTATGACAACGTTGCATTTGGTTTGAAGGTTCAGAAGGCTGATAAGAAGAAAATTGATGCCAGAGTCAGAGAGTTGATCAAACTGGTGGGGCTGGAAGGACTGGAAAAAAGATATCCAAGCCAGTTATCCGGCGGCCAGAGGCAAAGGGTGGCATTTGCCAGAGCCCTTGCTCCAAATCCCCAGGTGCTGCTTCTGGATGAGCCCTTTGCAGCCATTGATGCGAAAAATCCGTCAGGAACTGCGAAGCTGGTTAAAAGAGATGATCGGGAAGCTGGGAATTACCAGTATTTTCGTTACTCATGATCAGGATGAGGCCATTGAAGTAGCAGATGAGATTATTATCACTAATGAAGGACGGATCGAACAGAAAGGAACTCCTATAGGGGTTTATAGAAATCCTGAGACAGCTTTTACAGCGTCTTTCTTCGGACAGCCATCTGTGTTGAAAAATGCGGATGATTTCCATACCTTTGCTCAGGCAGAAGGAGCAGACAAGATCATTGTCCGCCCGGAATTTGTAAAAATCTCCAAACTGGATGAGGTGGAGAAGTTCAAAACTTCCGTATCCCGGGGAGTGGTTGAACGGGTTTCTTTCAGGGGAGATAATCTGGAACTTCAGGTGAGAGTCAACAATTCCGTAGTAACTGCCAGAAGAAGCCTGGAGAAAGCAGATATCCGGGAAGGTGAGACTGTGAATGTATTTCTTTACAGGATTTTTGCACTGAGAGGTGACAGTGTACAGCTGATCGAGAATGAGGCTGTAAGGGATGACTTTGTAATTATCTGACAGCAGTGGCTGCGGCGACTGACGACAATGAAGAAATAAGAAATTCAGACGCAAGACTGATCGGAAAATCAACTTGCTGGCACACTGGTATGGAGGAAAGGGTAAGAGAGAATGAGAACAGAGAGAATCAGGACAGATGTGCTGATCATCGGCGGCGGTACGGCAGGATGCTTTGCAGCCTATGTGATCGGCAAAAAAAGCGGCAGAAAAGTTCTGATCGCAGAGAAAGCGAATATTAAGCGAAGCGGATGTCTGGCGGCGGGTGTGAATGCATTGAACGCATATATTACAGAAGGCAGAGTGCCGCAGGATTATGTGGATTATGCCAAAAAGGATGCCCATGGAATCGTAAGAGAAGACCTTCTTCTTACCATGTCAGAGAGACTGAATCATGTGACAAAGGTGATGGAAGATCTGGGGCTGGTCATCCTGAAGGACGAAAACGGAAAATATGTTGCCAGAGGAAACCGAAACATCAAGATCAATGGCGAAAATATGAAGCCAATCCTTGCAAAGGCGGCAGCTGAACAGGAGAATGTTACGGTTCTCAATCATGTAAATATTACAGATTATAAAACAGAAAACAAAAAAGTCACAGGCGCAGTTGGATTCAGCGTTAATGAGGATATTTTCTATGACATTGATGCGAAAGCAGTTCTTTGTGCCACAGGTGGTGCAGCGGGACTTTACAGACCGAATAATCCGGGATTTTCCAGACATAAGATGTGGTATCCTCCGTTTAACACAGGTGCAGGATATGCAATGGGACTTCTTTCCGGTGCGGAGATGACAACCTTTGAGATGCGTTTCATTGCATTGAGATGTAAGGACACGATTGCTCCTACAGGAACTATTGCTCAGGGTGTTGGGGCCAGACAGGTCAATGCACATGGTGATATTTATGAAACAAAATATGGTCTGACAACTTCCCAGCGAGTTTACGGTACAGTCATGGAGAACAGAGAAGGAAACGGTCCATGTTATCTCAGAACGGAAGGTATTTCCAAAGAACAGGAGCAGGACCTTTACAAAGCTTACCTGAATATGGCACCGTCCCAGACTCTGAAATGGATGGAAGCCGGAAAAGGACCATCCGAAGAGAATGTAGAGATTGAGGGCACAGAGCCATATATTGTAGGCGGACATACAGCCAGCGGTTACTGGGTAGATAATAACAGAGCTACAACTATTGAAGGTTTATACGCAGCCGGAGACGTGGCAGGAGGATGTCCGCAGAAATATGTAACCGGTGCACTGGCAGAAGGTGAGATCGCAGCAGAGGCAATTTTGGAATATCTGAATGGTAAAGATGATGACCGGATCGCAGCGGAAAATAAGGAAGAAGCTTTGGAGTGTGGTGGAGAACAGGAGCTGTCTCAAACTGCAATAGCTAAGAAGGCAGAATACGAATCACATTTGAATGCTTCCCGTTCTTTGATGAATGCAGAGCAGCTTGAGGAAGCCATGCAGAAGATCATGGATCAGTACGCAGGAGGAATCAGTACAGACTACAGATACAGCGGGATGAGTCTTGCAAAGGCAGATGAAAAGATCGCAGCATTGTTGCCAGTAGTTGACACTCTGGCAGCAACAGATACTTATGAACTGATGCAGATTTATGAACTTCGCGAACGACTGATCGTGTGCCAGGCAGTGATCGCACATCTGGCAGCCAGAAAGGAAACCAGATGGCATAGTTTCGGAGAGAATACAGACTACCCGCAGCAGAGCGAAGAGTGGATGAAATATGTAAACTCCCGTATGGAAAACGGCGAGATTAAGATCTTATATCGTGACCTGATCACAAAGGAAAATACAGGTTTGAATACAGCAGAGAAAGGAGCAGGTGAGAGATGAGCATTCGGATTCAGAAAAGTAAATGTGCGGGATGCGGCAGATGTATCGAAGCCTGTCCCGGAAATCTGATCAAAAAGGATAAAGAGAACAAAGCCTTTATCCGTCAGGTAAGAGATTGCTGGGGATGTACTTCCTGTATTAAGGAATGCAGGCATGATGCCATCCGCTTCTTCCTTGGAGCTGATGTGGGAGGCAGAGGTGCAAGTATGGTTGTATCAGAGAAACCGGATATTTCCACATGGACAGTGGAGAAGCCGGATGGCACTAAGATCACTATTCAGGTTAATAAGAAAGACGCTAATAAATATTAAACATAAGTATGTACTCACAGAGTCTTTAGAGTGTGTTTGAAAAATGCTTTACGCAAGATGTGCGTCACAATTTGTGGGAGATTTTGTTCGGATGAGGGCGTCGTAGCGGGCTACGACAACCGAATTCGGACAAAATATACCGCAAAGTGGGGCGTGCAGATTGCGGGAATGATTTTTCAGACACGCTCCAGGGCTTTATCTTTTTTCAGATAAACATTCTTAATATAGGAAATCAGTACCTCTTCCCCATGATCATTAAGTATCCGCAGCAGTCCCTCCAGATCTCTCTTTGTCTTCGGATGGATAAACCACAGCTTTTCCTTACCTTTCAGATAATAGTCCAGCGGCTGATGCTGATCATACTTATCCCCCAGATAATTTCTGGAAGCACTGATCCTGTCCATCACCATTTCCGCAATATATTTACGGGGCATGGGCACACCATTGATGATATGCTCATCTCCCGGTGCATAATCTACCCAGTACTCAAAATGATGTTTGTTGCGCCCTTTATGATGAAGCCAGGATTTTGATATTCCTGTATCTTCTCTTTCTGCATTGTTGGGACTTCTGTCTCCCTGATAGTATTTACATCCAACCAGAAATTCCACAGGTGCATATTTAGACAGGTCATGAAGCAGTCCCTGTTTATACATACCAGCCCGGAAACAATAATGCATAACCAACAGCTTATGTCTGGTTATTGTTTTAAAGTGCAGCCACGGATGCATCTTTCTTCTCCTCCTCTACAGCCATCAGCACCACGATCGTACGCGGTGTGACCTTCAGCTTTTTACTATAAGTTTCCTGTTCCTGCTCTAGGAAACCATTCTCTTTCACAGCACTGGTATCAATCACTTTCTTCCATTTTCTGTATCCTGCCAGATTAGGAAGCGCAAAAATACGATCTTCCCAGTGAAAGTTATATGCAACATATATGGAAGCATCCTCGCTGCCGTCTGCCCGGTGCGCATAGGCGCCACAATACATAATTCCAAGCAGTCTGGATGTGTTCTCAGAATTCATATACCATGCGCGTTCTCCATGAAGGGAAACATCCGGCAGTCCCCTGGTCTGATAATCCACTCCGTACATTTCTCCCGGAACATGAAGAATCGGATGTTCTTTCCGGAAAGCAATGGCATTCTTTACAAACTGAAACAGGGATTCATTTTTCTTCAGTGCTTTCCAGTCAATCCATCCAACCTGATTATCCTGACAATAGGCATTATTATTTCCGTTCTGTGAATTTCCAAACTCATCCCCGCCATAGATCATAGGAACACCCTGACTGAGCAGCACCATAAGAAAAGCATTTCTGATCTGACGTTCTCTCATCTGTCTGATCTGCAGCCTTCTGCTTGGCCCTTCCACGCCACAGTTCCAGGAATAATTATAACTGCTGCCATCGTGATTATTCTCCTGATTTGCTTCATTATGTCTGTAATTATAGGTCACCATATCATTCATGGTAAAGCCATCCTGACAGGCCATATAATTAATGACTGCATAGGTATTTGGATTCCTTCTGATATGGTAAGCAGCCGCTGAGACCATATCCTCGTCACTTTTCAGAAAACGGCGCATATCCTGCAAAAATCCCGGATTATACTGTGCAATACATTTGTCTTCCGGTTTCTTCTTTTTCCGGATCTGGCTCTCATCAAAATCGTGAAACATCAGCCGGGTATCACTTAAAACCCCGTCATGCATCAGCAATTTGGCAGAAACTCCCTCACCCAATACATGAAATCCGTCTACATGATAGTAAAGCTTCCAGAACTGCAATGCCCTGAGTGCTGTCACAGGATTACATTCTCGTGGAAAATACATTTCCATGATACAGGCAATTCCGGCCTGATGCAGTTTTTTAATGAATGTTTTAAACTCTTTCTCCGGATCATCTGTTGCACAGTAAGATCTCTTGGGTGCAAAATAATAGCCATACATATATCCCCAGAAATTAACACGTCCCTGTGTATGCTTCTCAGATACCATTTTCTCAAATTCAGAATTCTTACAGGTACCGCTTTCCATAAATTCATATGCAGGCATCAGTTCAATTGTATTGATACCAAGCTCTTTCCAGTACGGGATTATTTCCTCCAGTGCCTGAAAAGTTCCCTTTGTACCGGTTATCGTCCGATTCGCTTTTGTATATCCGCGCACATGCAGTTTATAAAGGATCATTTCGTGATATGGAATAGCCGGATTTTTGTCGTTCTCCCAGTCAAAAACTTCTTTTTTAAGAAATCCTCCCCTGACTTTGTGCGGATTCGTACCCACCTCTGCACCAAAGCGTTCCCGTCCCAGAATCCTGTACGCACAGGGATCAGTATACACCTTTCCATTTATCAGAAAATTGTACTCGTACTCTTTCAGATTAAAATCCGGAATATACATTGCATATACATTTCCGGTTCTGTTTTCTTCTGTAAAAGGAATCTCCACATAAGGTTTTGCTGATCTCTTTTTGTAGAGAATCAGAGATGCTTTGCTGTCTTCCGGTACCTCAACTGCAAAATTACAGCCATCTGCCAACGGATTTGCACCAGGCACAAGAGCCAGCCCCTTTTCTGTTTTCATCTTTCTGCTCTCAGCCATCTCTTTCTCTCCTTCATATTTTTTCTTGTTGCTCATTACACTTTTCAGAAACACTATACAACGCTATAATGTAATCTGAAGTTCTACCGGACAATGATCGGAACCCATAATTTCAGAATGGATTTCTGCGCCTTCAAGCTTATCCTTCAACTGTGGAGACGTGATAAAATAGTCAATTCTCCATCCTGCATTCTTCTCTCTTGCTTTAAATCTGTAAGACCACCAGGAATATCTGCCCTCTACATCCGGATAAAAATAACGGAATGTATCGATAAATCCACTCTCCAGCACCTTACCAAAGCATGCTCTCTCTTCATCTGTAAATCCGGCATTTTTCCGGTTGGTCTTAGGATTCTTCAGGTCGATCTCCTGATGTGCCACATTGAAATCCCCGCAGCAGATCACAGGCTTACTTTCCTGCAATTTCAACAAGTATGCCAGAAAATCCTCTTCCCAGTGCATACGGTATTCCAGTCTGCGCAGTTCACTCTGGGAATTTGGTGTATATACAGTCACCAGATAAAATTTTTCATATTCCAGGGTGATCACACGCCCTTCTTTGTCATGTTCCTCAATTCCAATTCCATACGCCACAGACAGTGGCTCTTTCTTTGTAAAAACAGCAGTTCCGGAATATCCCCGTCTGTTGGCATAATTCCAGTACTGATAATATCCCGGAAGTTCCAGCTTCACCTGCCCCTGCTGGCATTTCGTTTCCTGCAGGCAGAAAATATCCGCATCAAGTGCTGCAAAGCTCTCTTCAAACCCTTTGCCAATGCATGCACGTATACCATTTACATTCCATGAGATTAATTTCATAATCAACTGATCCCCTTTGTTTTCTTATTAGCCCTGTTCAGCATTTGCTAACGATTCTCCCCTGAACGCTTCTGGTCTATTATAGCACGTTTCATGACTGTAAAAAACCTCTTTTTCTCTGGTTTCTGCTCATTGCATTTTTTTCCGGTTTCTGCTACAATGAACTGACATCAGATAAACATAGTCCCTGATAAATAAGAAAGAATGAGGAATATAAAATGAGTGACGAATTTACAGCTGGCGGATGTAACCCGAGTGACTGCGCTTCCTGCGGTGGTGGATGCAGTTCAGCCGGCGGATGCGATCCTGTTGAAAACCACAAGACAATCACCCTTACCATGGAAGACGATACAGAGGTAGAATGTGCGATCCTCACCGTTTTCCCGGTAGATGCGAAGGAATATATCGCACTTCTCCCACTTGATGAGAACGGTCAGAATGAAAACGGCGAGGTTTACCTCTACGCATTTGCCCGTACTGAGAGCGGTGATCCGATGCTTTCCAACATCGAAAGCGACGAAGAATATGCAAAAGCTGCAGTTGCTTTTGACACAGTTCTCCAGAATGCAAGAGATTCTATGGATAAGATTGACTGATCTGTTAAAGAATTTCATATGTAAGACTAAAATAAGAACCATCATCATTTCATAAAATGTGTGATGGTTCTTATTTTTTATCTTATAGCAATTCCATAAAATAATGCAATCAAGACAGTTCAGCAGAGTGCGAAGGACAAGGAATATACCTGCAGGCGTGCTGACGCACGGCAAAGATATCTGACACAGGACTTCACGCTATGATGGACTGGATTGTTTGCAGTAAATATAAGAGGATTACTATACAGAATTTCGTCGCAAACTGCCATAAATACTACTATGAATAAAGGTTATATATCATAAACACTGCGCACTTTCAGTCCATCCGGCTTTCCATCGAGTATCTTCACTCTGTATTCTCCTGCATTCATGTCAAAATAATTATCTTCAAGAATCAGGTCATCATTCTCATTCCGGATTTCCACACTCTTTGCATATGCTTCTGCCTTAACAACTATCTCATCTCCGTCTACGCGCACAGCCAGTCCGGGATTCAGATAGTGAAAGTATTTCGGATAGGAAAAAAATCACAGTTCCCTGAGAAATAATCTGATCATTTTCCCATGCCTCATAACTTACATATTCATTAAAACAGTCAATCTGGGGAAGTTCGACCTTATCCATCCATACAGCAGACAATGCCGGTACTTCCAGCCACTGTTCTTCCTCCCTCAGAATTGTGGCATCTGTCTTTCGCACTGCCCATTTCACCAGAACCCTGTGAGCATCCAGCGTTTCATTGGTCACATTCAGACGAATGGATTTTTCAAATTCAAAATGCTGACGGTTCATATCCGCTTCCACTGTCATCCAGCTCTGTTCTTCACAGGAAAGCATTACAGGCGCAAAGAATCTCTTCGCATAATAATGAAGCGCTTTCCAGCGTCCGTAATAATCAATGGATGACCAGGAAATAACCGGCCAACAGTCATTTAACTGCCAGTAGATTGCACCCATACAGCGTCCCCGGTTTCTGCGGTAATGCTCGACTCCATATCGGATTCCATCTGCCTGGAGAAGCTGAGATGCATAAACAAAATCGCTGAAGTTCTCAGGATAACGGTATGCTGCCTGCATGTATTTGGCAATTTTTCCATTTCCTCCGTAATTTCTCTGATGTTTCTCCATCACATAAGAAAATGGATTCAATTCTTTCGGATCATCTGTTACTGTTTCAAGCGTTTTTACAGACGGGAATGACTGAAAACCAAACTCAGATGCATATCTGAAGAAATATTTACGATATTCTGAAAATGGCTTATTGCCATGCCATACTTCCCAGTAATGCACATCTCCACGGTTCGGATCATTGGGTTCATCAAAGGAACCGCCTGATGACGGGCTTGCAGGCCAGTAGAAGGTATCCGGGTCGTATTCGCTGAGAACTTCCGGAATAATGCGCTCATACATAAACAGATAATCTCTCATTTCTGTCGGCTTTGTCACCCAGGTGCCCTGCTTTACAAACATTTCCATCTCATTGTTTCCGCACCACAGGGCAAGGGATGCATGATGACGGAGGCGTTTGATATTATCAATAAATTCCTGACGGATATTTGCCTCAAACTCCGGTGTCAATTCATAGACAGAGCATGCAAACATAAAGTCCTGCCATACCATCAGTCCCAGTTCATCACAGAGATCAAAGAACCAGTCCTCAGGATAATAGCCGCCACCCCAGACACGTACTGTATTAAAGTTCGCTCTCTTGCACTGAAGAAGTAATTCTCTGGTACGTTCTCTGGATGTTCTCTGCAGAAGATTGTCCTCAGGGATATAGTCAGCGCCCATGGCAAAGACCTGATAACCGTTTACTTCATGAGCAAAGCTCTCGCCCCACTGGTCTTTCTCTCTATGCATGGTCAGCGCACGGAGACCGATTTTTCTGCACCAGGTGTCTACAATCTTATCTCCGGCTTTCAGGTCTACCTGCACCTGATATAACGGCTGTTCTCCCAGTCCATTTGGCCACCAGAGCTGCGGATTTTCAATCTCCATTTCATCCGGACAGTCATCCCATATGGTTTTTGTTCCATTCGGTGCAGTTACAGTCACCTGATATTCCAGTGCCTGTGCACCTTCATACCCATCTGCTTCGCTCTCTTCCTCATCAACAGTCTCCACATCTACTTCCGGAACCAGCAGGACTTTGCCATCCTTATGTACCTGACGGATATACACGCTGTCCAGTCTGGCAGTTTCAATTCCCAGAAGTGTTACAGGACGGAAGATACCTCCATCCGGCAGACATGCACCCCAGTCCCAGCCGCACATATAGTGAGCTTTACGCAGATGCATAAATCCCTCAATTGTGTCTTCATTTCCCCTGTTTTTATATTTCTTAAATGCCTCTGCCATGAACTTCAACGGAGAGCGAATGATAACGCGTAAGGTATTTTTGCCGTTTTCAAGCAGCTCTCCTACCGGGAATTCCCAGATTCTGTGCATGTTATCAACTTTTCCAAGACAACATCCATTCAGATAGATGTCCGCAATCGTATCAATCCCGTCAAATCTCAGGATCACTTCCTGACAATCTTTAAACTGCGCTTCTTCATAATTAAATACCGTTCTGTATTCATAATCCTCCTCCATCAGTGCTTTCGCCTGATATTCATTATCCCCAAAGAACGGATCCGGCATCTTTCCGGTCTTAAGAAGTGCCGCATAAATATCCCCCGGAATCTGTGCCGGAATCCAGTCCAGTTGTCTGATATTGCACAACTGCCAGTTTTCATGAAGCTGTAATTTTATCATTTGTCTTATCCCTCTTTGATTATTTTTTACATATGTTTGCATTCAACTATATATATATAGTATCATACTGCCCTTTTCTAAATCAACTCTGCAAAAGAAATCATTACTGTTCACTCCGTTCACAGTAACCCGTTTACAGTAACAGGAAATCTTTTGCTTGACATTCCCGGAAATTCTATGCACAATAAAGGGAACAGAAACTATGATGTATGGAGTATATAGAAATGAAAGAAAAGTTATATACCATTCCACTTAATGATGCGGTAAATGCCAGTGACGAGTGTCCTTTCTGTTTTATTGAGCGGGAACTGGAGCAGAACTCGCTGGATTTTGTACTGGGTAACAGTTCTTCTTATATGGAAAGTGACATCCGGGATCAGACGGATAAGGCGGGATTTTGCAGGGTACATATGAAGAAAATGTTTGATTATGGGAATACTCTTGGGAATGCATTGATTCTTCAGACTCATTATCATAAACTTCGGGAAGAGATGAGAAAGCAGTTTGATTCTTTTTCACCCGGAAAATCCTCGGTCCTCGCGCGTTTCCGCCGTTCAGATTCCAGCGCAGATAAGAATCCGATTGCTGCATGGACTGCTTTTAAGGATTGCAGCTGTTTTATCTGTCAGAATATTGAGGATACATTTAAACGGTATGTGGAAACTTTTTTCTGGCTGTATCGGCAGGATAATGAATTTAAAAATAAAATTCTGCGCAGTAAAGGCTTCTGTCTGCATCACTTCGGGATTCTGTGCAACGGTGCAGATAAATATCTGAATGATAAAGAAAAGGCTGAGTTTTATCCTGCCATGTTCAGGCTGATGGATGAAAACTTCCAGCGTATGGAAGAAGATCTGGTATGGCTGTCAGATAAGTTTGATTACAGAAATAAGGATGCTGACTGGAAAAACTCCAAAGATGCGCTCCAGCGTGGAATGCAGAAACTTCGCAGCGGATACCCGGCAGATCCGGTGCATAAGGCAAAATAAAAAATTCTCTCTTAACATTTATGAACCAATATACTTCATGATCATTTGTTAAGAGAGAATTTTTTATTACATTACAACTCCATCAATTTCTATATCAGCATCCACATCCTGAGTATAGTCGATATCTTCATATCGGAATCCAAACATATGATAGAAATCTTCCCAGTAACCATCAATATCGCAATATTCCTTTACAGTGTCTGTAGTAACAGCTTTCCAGCATTTTTTTACTTCTTCCTGAATTTCCGGCGTCAGTTCGTAATCATCCATACGAATGAAACCATTCTCATCTGTCTGGAAGCCTGTTGGTGTGTAGAGTTTCTGTGTAAATAGTCTGGCAATCTGCTGAATACAGTTTTCATGATTTCCGGCTTTCTTCATTACTTTATAGAGGATTGCAAAATACAGCGGCACAACCGGAATTGCTGCACTTGCCTGAGTTACAAGGCCTTTATTTACTGATATTACCGCACAGACATCCGGGTGTGCCTGGTTGATCTCAGACATTGTTTTCTGTAAATGCTGTTTGGCAGTTCCAATGGTTCCATGATAGTAGATTGGATAAGTCAGTTCCGGTCCGATGTAGGAATATGCTACAGTTACTGCATTCTCAGTCAGTACATCTGCTGCTTTCAGCGCATCAATCCAGTCTGCCCAGTCTTCGCCGCCCATAACTTTGACTGTGCTTAAAACCTCTTCTTCAGTAGCCGGTTCTACTGTTTTCTCTGTAATCTCATTGTTTCGCAAATCAAGACTCTTTTCTGTGAAAGCCTCACCTGTAGTCTTCAGGCAGGAGGACCAGATTTTTCCTTCAGAATCTGTACGTCTTGGCGCTGCCAGACTGTAAACTACCAGATCCACCTTTCCCAGATCTTTTTTGATCAGCTCAATTGCTTTATCTTTTATTTCTTTTGAAAAAGCATCTCCGTTGACAGTCTTGGCATAGGCACCTTTTTCTGCTGCCAGGCGATGAAATTCCGCAGTGTTGTACCATCCCGGTGTCGCTGTTCTTCTGCCATTTGCCTGACGTTCAAACATAATCCCAAGGGTGTCCGCACCACAGTTTTCCAGTGCGCAGATTCGTGATGCGAGGCCGTAGCCTGTAGAACATCCGATGATCAGTGCTTTTTTTGTTCCGTTTACCATTCCCTGTTTACAGGCGTAATCTGCCTGATTGCGCACACTCTCTGCACATCCCTGCGGATGTGCGGTTGTGCAGATATATTCTCTTACTTTTGGCTCGATGATCATAACTTTTCTCCCTGAATTTATTTCTTTGCCTGATATTTTTTAGTCAAACGGATAAAATCATCCGCTTCGTTACTTGTTCATAATCGAATAACTGCTCCGCAGTATATACGCTTGAATTGTATGTATTGCAAATATTTTGAATCTCAAAATATTATAGCAAAGAAAAAGCAGAACGTAAAGTAAAAATCTCAGATTCTTCCCTATGTTCTACTTTTTTTACATTCTGGCTCTGATTTCATCCATAAACTTTGTGAAATATGCTCCGCCAGAACATTACATTTCTTTTTCTCACTATTTCGCAGTAGTACTTCCAAATCCTCCGTTACGGATTTCTGTAGCATCATCATCTACTGTGATTCCATACTCTACAAAGATTCCCTGCATAAATCCTGTATCTGCCGGGATTGTAAGAGTTTTGTTTTCATTGGAATCATTTGTGATTTTTGAGAAAATATGCCCTTCGTTATCTGAATAGAAATAATCACTGTCAATGATACCAACTGTATTGTTCAGCTGAAGGCGGTATTTAAATCCCAGTCCGCTTCTCGGATAACATTTCAGCACCCATTCCGGCTGCATTTCTACCCGGATTCCTGTCGGGATCTTTACTGTTTCGCCTGGCTTCAGAATAAATTCTGCCGGTGCGAAAAAGTCATAGCCGGCACTTCCTGCTGTCGCTCTCTTCGGCAAACGGATAGCTTCATATACTTTCTCTGCTTCTTCCTGAGACTGTGCGAAGGTATCGATCCAGTCTGCTGTGAAGCGTTCTTTGCTTACTTTATGAAATTTCGCGATTCGTTTCATCTGTTTTTCCTCCTGTCTGGTCATGCAAAGCTGACACTCCTGCTTCGCAGTACACTCATAGCTAAATATTTTGTAATCATCACTGACTGATTCAGTAAAAAAGCAGTTCAGGTACACCTGACGCATACTTGAACTGCCTGTATATTTCTTATTTATGCAATACGACTTTTCCTTCATGAAGAGTTTTGGGAACATCGATCACTCTCTGATTGCTGGAACCTTTCCATTTAAGGGAAAGTTCTTTCTTGTCCACCTCAAATTCACCGTCTACGCAGACATCCAGATAACGCACAATCTCTTCTTTGCAGATCTCCTCCCAGAGGAAACCTGTATAAAGCCAGATTGTTTTGCCAGGATATCTCCTTCTGATCTCCTTCGCAAAGGCTGTTACCTCAGTGATATTTGCCGGGTGCAGTGGATCTCCACCTGAAAAGGTAATTCCGCTCACATAATCCTTATCCAGTTCCGCAAAAATCTCCTTGCGTTCTGCCTCACCGAAAGGCAGTCCGCCGTTTGGATCCCAGGTGACAGGATTCTGGCACTCCGGACAGCAGTGATTGCATCCTGCCACCCAGAGCACTACACGAAGTCCGTCGCCATTAAGCATATCGTCCTTGGTAATATTGTGATATCTCATAATTTTTTACGCTTCTTCCGGTACATCCTTCATGCTGAAACTGATTCTTCCCATCTTGTCTTTGCCAAGGCAGATAACCTTAACTTTATCACCAAGTGTGAGAACATCCTCAACACGATTGATTCTTTCTTTACAGATCTTGGAAATGTGTACCATTCCCTCTTTACCCGGTGCAAATTCAACGAATGCACCAAACTCTTTGATGCTGACAACTTTACCTGTAAAGATCTGTCCTGCTTCAAAATCAGTTGCAATGATCTTAACCATGTTAGCTGCCTCATCCATGCTCTTCTGATCAACTCCACAAATAGATACCGCACCTTCGTCTGTGATATCGATCTTAACACCTGTACGCTCGATGATCGTATTGATAGTCTTTCCTCTCTGACCTACAACATCACCGATCTTCTGAGGATCGATCTGGATCTGGATGATCTTCGGAGCATATTCGCCTACAGCTGTACGGGGAGCTGCGATGCATTTCTCCATAACTTCTGTCAGGATATATTCTCTAGCTTCTTTTGTACGTCTGATTGCTTCTTCTACGATCGGTCTTGTCAGTCCATGGATCTTGATATCCATCTGGATTGCTGTGATACCGTCATGAGTTCCGGCTACCTTGAAGTCCATATCTCCGAAGAAGTCTTCAAGTCCCTGGATATCTGTCAGAACGATGTAATCATCATCTGTATCGCCTGTTACCAGACCACAGGAAATACCTGCTACCGGTTTTTTGATCGGTACACCGGCTGCCATCAGAGACATTGTGGATGCACAGATACTTGCCTGAGAAGTAGAACCATTGGATTCAAATGTCTCAGATACAGTACGGATCGCATATGGGAATTCCTCTTCGCTTGGAAGTACAGGAACTAATGCTCTTTCAGCAAGTGCACCATGTCCGATCTCACGACGTCCCGGTCCTCTGGATGGTTTTGTCTCACCTACAGAATAGGACGGGAAATTGTAGTGATGCATATATCTCTTTGAAGTTTCAAATTCGTCAAGTCCGTCAAGCTTCTGTGCTTCTGCAAGAGGAGCCAAAGTTGTGATGGTACAGATCTGTGTCTGTCCACGTGTGAACATAGCAGAACCATGTACTCTCGGGATAATATCTGTCTCTGCTGCCAGAGGACGGATCTGAGTAATGGCACGACCATCAGGACGTTTGTGGTCTTTTAAGATCATCTTGCGGACAGTCTTCTTCTGGTACTGATATACAGCCTCGCCCAGAACTGCAAGCCACTCTTCCTTGTCGGCAAAAGCTTCTTTCAGTTTCTCTGTTACCTGACGGATATTTTCTTCTCTTGTCTGTTTATCGTCAGAGAATACGGCAACTTCCATTTCTGCCGGAGGTACGACCTCTTTGATTGCTGCGAAAAGTTCTTCCGGAACTGCACATGATTCGTAGCTGTGTTTCGGTTTTCCGCATTCTTCTACGATCTTATCGATAAATTTAATGATCTCCTGGTTTACTTCATGAGCTTTATAGATAGCTTCGATCATCTTGTCTTCCGGAACTTCTTTTGCGCCGGCTTCGATCATGATTACTTTCTCTCTTGTGGAAGCTACTGTAAGCTGAAGGTCAGATACATCTTTCTGTGCCATGGTAGGGTTGATGATATATTCACCATTGATCAGACCAACCTGTGTGGTAGCACACGGACCATCAAACGGAATATCGGAAATGCAGGTTGCAATAGAGGAACCAAGCATAGCCGGAATCTCCGGATTACATTCCGGATCAACAGACATAACCATGTTTACCAGTGTTACATCATTTCTGTAATCCTTTGGAAACAGAGGACGCATAGGTCTGTCAATAACACGGGATGTAAGAATAGCATGTTCGCTTGCTTTACCTTCTCTCTTATTAAAACCTCCCGGGATCTTTCCTACTGCATACATTTTCTCTTCGTATTCAACACTCAGCGGGAAGAAATCAATTCCCTCTCTTGGCTCTTTGGATGCTGTTGCTGTGGATAATACAGTAGTATCACCATAGTGCATTAATGCTGCACCGTTTGCCTGTTTTGCAACGCGGTTAATATCTACTGTTAAGGTTCTTCCGGCTAATTCCATGGAATAACTTTTGTACATACGTTCATTCTCCTTTTTTCATAATTCTGTTGTCATTTTCTGTTACCGTTCACTGCATGTCCGGTAACTACTTTATTCTTTTCAAATTTGTCTGTTCCGTCTGCTGACAATTTTATCCATCAACGTTCAGACTTTTTATGAAATTGTCACATTAAAACAGGAGTCCGAAACAACTGAAAAAACTACTTTTCAGGCAAATATATCTGCCTGTTTTGTTACTTTCATATACAAAATAATCTTTTCAGTAGTCTCGGAAATAACTCCTGTCATGTTTCGCAGCTTCTGAATATGCAGATGCAGTCGAAACAACAAGCCACCGCAATCCTGAAAAACACCATATTTTACAGAACTGCCATATACATAAAAAGGGAGGCGGATGGAAATCCGCCCCCTTCCGCATACTAAAAGGCTATTATTTTCTTAAGCCTAATTTTTCAATCAGTGCACGGTATCTTTCGATGTCTGTTTTCTTCAGGTAAGCTAACAGTCCACGTCTCTGACCTACCATTTTCAGAAGACCACGTCTGGAGTGATGATCTTTATGGTTGCTCTGTAAATGCTCTGTAAGTTCCTGGATTCTTGCTGTAAGAACTGCTACCTGTACTTCCGGTGATCCTGTATCGCCTTCAGTTCTTGCATATTCTTTCATGATCGCTGCTTTCTTTTCTTTTGAAATCATTGTGATTTCCTCCTGTATTCTATAATTATTATTGATTGACCGCCACACATTAAGAGATGGTCGGAGCGTCCGGTCCCTGAACATGGGCTAAATTCACCTTGGTTAGTATAGCACATTGATTCTGGCGTGTAAACCTCTTTTTTACAAAGTTTCAAAATATTCCTGTCCCTTCACAGCATCCCTCTCCAGCTGTGCCTTCAGTGCCTCCAGCGAAGAAAACTTCTGTTCAGGTCTGAGGAATTTTTTGAAATCTACCTTGCAGTATTCCCCATACAGATCTTCATTGCAGTCAAACAGATATGTTTCCACACCAATAAACTTCTCGCCGCCAACAGTAGGCTTATGACCTACATTGGTAATTCCCTGATAACTTCTGTCTCTGAAATGGGATACTGTGATATAAACCCCGTTTGGAGGCATCAGTTTCTCTACCGGAGGGATCAGGTTGGTGGTCGGGAGCAGATATTTATGTCCCATTCCACGTCCATGTTCAACGATTCCTTCCACTGAGAAATCTGTTCCCATAAGGAAACGGAATTTTTCCATATTTCCTCTGTTCAGTTCTTCCCTGACAAAGGTACTACTAATCTTACGGCGTCCGTCCATTTCTTTTGGCAGGACTTCCGTATGAAATCCATATTTCTTTCCGAACTCTTTGAGCATGGCAGGAGTTCCTTTCCGCTCATAGCCAAAACGGAAATCCTCTCCAACTGCCACATAGGAAACCTGCAGATCTCCTATCAGTATTTCTTTTATAAAATTCTCTGCTTTCATGTGCCGTATTTTCTCTGTGAGCGGACATTCCAACAGTATATCCACTCCCATTTCTTCCAATATACGACATCTCTCTTCCTTTGTGAGGATTGTTCTTGAGGCAGTTCCAAGCGCAAGTACAACCGCCTGTGCACCTTCCTGTTTCTGCTCAATAATTTTCTCAACCAGTTTCTGATGTCCGCGGTGTATGCCGTCAAACTTCCCAAGTGTTACCGCACTGTGTGAAATTCTGGGAAAATCATTCTCAATCCTTAAATATTCCATCATGTCTCCTAAAACATTTTTACAGGGAAATACCTGTTTCTTTTCTCGTCCCACTGGTAAACTCCGGCAAAACTGCCTTCACTGCTGCACATACGGATCCATCCTTTTTTCTCCTGTGCATCGACCAGTGCCTGTACAAGAGGATTTCCATTAGCCAGAAGTCTGTCCCCTTCTTTTGTACAGCATACCCTTGAATACTCTGCAAGAATCTCCTCAATACCGAGGATTTTACTCTCTATGGTTCCTTCCTGCACTGCCTCTTCTGTCTGCGCCAGGGTAATGGCATCATCCAGTGTAAATCTGCCCACCTTTGTCCGCAAAAGACTTTCCATGGCAGCTCCACAGCCCAGCTTTTCCCCTATATCATGGCACAGAGTACGGATATAGGTTCCCTTGCTGCAGGTCACACGAAAACGCACCAGCGGAAAACTGATATCCAGAATTTCTATCTCATAAAAATGTACAGGTCTTGGTTTACGCTCCACAGTCTTGCCCTCTCTGGCAAGTTCATAGAGTTTCTTTCCATTGACCTTCAGTGCTGAATACATTGGCGGCACCTGCATATAGTCTCCCACAAAAGAACTGACCACTGTGCAAAGCTCTTCTTCTGTAACGGAAAGCTCTGTAGTCTGTGAGAGAACAGTTCCGCTCATATCCTGGGTATCCGTAACAACACCTAGACGCATCACTGCCTCATAAGTTTTCTCTTTATCTGTGATCATATCCACCAGACGAGTTGCTTTTCCCAGAGCCACCGGGAGCACTCCTTCTGCATCCGGATCAAGAGTTCCGGTATGTCCGATTTTCTTCATATGAAGGATTCCCCGAAGCTTTGCCACCACATCATGGGAAGTGAATCCTTTTTCCTTACGGATTACAATTACTCCATCCATCAGACTTCCTGCTCCTGAAACTGTTTACAGATCTGTTCTGTCACATTGTTGATCACATCATACACAGAACCCTGAAGATCACATCCTGCTGCTCTCATATGACCGCCGCCACCAAAATATACTGCAATCTTGCTTACATCCACATTTCCATTGGAACGCAGGGAGACTTTGAAAGACTGAGTTTCCACTTCATAGATAAACATGGCAACTTCCACTCCCGCTGTAAGGCGAAGCTGACTGACGATACCGTCCAGATCCTTGCCATCCACACCATAGAACTCCATGTCTCTTTTTTTAAGATATCCGATAATACATTTTCCATCCAGAAGCAGGATACTCTCTGCAAGAACACGCCCCATTACCTGATTCTGCACATAAGTTTTCTGATAGAAAGATTCGTCAATGATCTTACTGAAATTGAATCCTGTCTTCATCAGTTCCCCGGCAATACGCATGGTCTCCGGTGAAGTTGAAGAGTACTGAAATACCCCTGTGTCATGAACCATTCCCGTATAGATCGGCACTGCAATGGTACGGACCACTTTCTCAGGATCAAAAAGCCCATAGAGAACTTCACAGGCAGAGCTTACCTCTCCCCTGATATGATTCACCTGTGCAAATCCGGAGTTACTGATATGATGATCAATACATGCTGTTCTTTTTGCAGTGTCAAAATATGGACCTGCAATGGCAAGTCTGTCTTTTGCACTTACATCACAGGTAACAAAAAGGTCATACTCTTTGTCACCGTCCAGCTCTGTTTTAATCTCATCCATACAGTCAATATGTCCGAAAACAGGTTTGGGATTATCCAGGTACACATCTGCCTGAATTTCTGGATAATAGGTTTTTACATATAAATATAACGCCATACAGGAACCAACGCAGTCACCATCCGGACGGATATGTCCGCCGATTCCCATTGTTTTCACACCTTCCAGTATTTCCGCAATATTTTCCATGTTCTCATCCTCTTTTAATTCTCATCCTGCTCCTCATCCTGTCTGTGGGAGTTGCTGTCTTTCTTGGTAACATCATCAATAAGCTTTGACATATTTACACCATACTCAATAGATTCGTCCAGGATAAAACGGATCTCCGGTGTATTTCTCAGGTTTAAATTACGCGCCAGCTGGCGTCTGATGTAGCCTTCTGCACTGTTCAGACCTTTGATCGTCGCTTCCTTTGCTTCTTTTTCACCCAGCACACTGATATATGCTCTGCAGGTTTTCAGATCAGGAGCCACTTCTACAGCCATGACAGAAGTCATCGGATGAATACGCGGGTCCTTGATCTCGTTGCGGATAATGGTGCTGAGTTCCTTCTGGACTTCCCCATTGATCCGGGTATTCTTAATACTGTTTTTTCTCATTTTAAGTTTTACTCCTATATATCCAGCAATTCTGTTAAATACTGTGAGCAATCCGGATCATCAACTATCCCGGTCACATTATTCTCTGAATTACCACAATCAAGTCAAGGTGCGCACCACACTGTACCTGACACTATGAACCGCGCACCTTACCTTTATAAACCATTACTATCTCGGTACTTCTACCATGATATAAGCTTCTACTTTATCTTCCTCTTTCACATCGTTAAATCCGTCAAATACAAGGCCACATTCGTATCCTGCCTTAACTTCCTTAACATCGTCTTTGAATCTCTTCAGGGATGCAAGCTCACCTTCAAATACCTGCTCGCCTTCTCTGGAAATACGAACCTTGCAATTTCTCTGGAAAATACCATCCAGAATGTAGCTTCCTGCAATCGTACCAACGCCGGATGCTTTGAACAGCTGACGCACTTCCGCATGACCGATAACTTTCTCCTCAAATATAGGATCAAGCATACCCTTCATGGCAGCTTCTACATCTTCGATTGCCTGATAAATAACTCTATACAGACGAAGATCTACACCTTCCTGCTCAGCAAGCTGTTTTGCGGTTGCATCCGGACGGACATTAAAGCCGATAATGATCGCATTTGATGTAGCCGCAAGACTTACGTCAGACTCATTGATCGCACCAACACCGCCATGGATCACCTTTACAACCACTTCTTCGTTGGAAAGTTTGGTCAGACTCTGTTTTACAGCTTCCACAGATCCCTGTACATCTGCTTTGACAATGAGCGGAAGTTCCTTCAGATCGCTTGCCTGAATCTGATCAAAGAGATTATCCAGAGATAATTTGCCCTTAGTCTCCTCAAGAAGACGGTTCTTGTTCTCAGATACAAATGCACCTGCAAAGTTCTTGGCTTCCTTATCACTGTCAAATGCAAGAAGAATTTCACCTGCATTCGGCACATCACCAAGTCCCAGGATTTCTACAGGAGTAGAAGGACCTGCTTCTTTGATTCTGCGTCCCTTATCATCCATCATGGCACGAACCTTACCATTGCATGCTCCTGCTGCAATAAAGTCTCCTACATGAAGAGTACCTTTCTGGACAAGAATCGTGGCGACCGGACCTTTACCTTTATCAAGCTGAGCCTCGATCACAAGACCTCTTGCAGAACGGTTCGGGTTTGCCTTTAATTCACATACCTCGGCTGTAAGAAGGATCATCTCAAGAAGAGTATCAATTCCCTCTCCTGTATGTGCGGATACAGGAACAAAAATCGTGCTTCCGCCCCAGTCTTCCGGGATCAGTTCATATTCAGAAAGTTCCTGTTTTACACGCTCAACATTAGCACTTGGCTTATCAATTTTTGTTGATCGCAACTATGATTTCAACGCCTGCTGCCTTCGCATGGCTGATAGCCTCTACTGTCTGAGGATCACACCATCATCACTGTACGACCAGAACTGCGATATCTGTGGAGTTTGCACCACGCATACGCATAGCTGTGAAAGCTTCATGTCCAGGTGTATCCAGGAATGTGATCTTCTGTCCGCCAACCTCTACTACAGAAGCACCGATGTGCTGTGTGATTACCGCCGGCTTCTCCACGTGTTACATTTGTCTTACGGATTGCATCCAGAAGAGATGTTTTACCATGGTCAACGTGCCCCATAACACAGACTACAGGTGGTCTTGAAACCATATCTTTTTCGTCTTCTTCATCCTCTTTGAGGAGTTCTTCGATAACGTCTACCTTCTCTTCCGGTTCTGCGATGATATCATATTCCAGAGCAATCTCCTGAGCTTTCTCAAAATCGATCTCATGGTTTACGGTAACCATCATACCCTGCATAAAGAGCTTCTTCACAATTACTGACGGCTGCATTTTCATAGCTTCTGCCAGTTCGCGGATCGTCATCTTCTCTGGAAGTGTGATTTCCTTAACCTCAGGTTTCTTCTCTTCCTGTTTTGGCTGCGGAGCCGGTTTCTGCAGAGCTTTCGGGATTCTGGAATTCTTATTGAATCCACCCTGATTTGGTCTGCGTCCGCCACTCTGTGTCTTATCAAAATCTTTTTTCTTGTTTTTGTTCTCTCTGTCTCTTTCTCTCTTGCTGTCTTTGGAAGTCTTTGTCAGTTCCGGTGCAAATGCCATATCGTCATTCTTTCTTGTATTCTGGCGCTGTCCCTGACGTCCCTGACTGCCGCCGAAGCGTCCGTCACGTCCTTCACTTCTGTTTCCGTCCGGACGACCCTGGCCATTGCCCTGCGGTCTTCCTCCCTGACGGTTTCCATCTCCCTGTGGTCTTCCCTGTCCGAAACGTCCTCCCTGACGATTTCCATCGCCCTGGAATCTTCCGCCCGGACGGCCCTGACCATCGCCCTGGGATCTTCCCTGGCCGAAACGTCCTCCCTGGCGGTTATCTCCCTGGGATCTTCCCTCGCCCTGAGGTCTTCCCTGACGGTTTCCTTCGCCCTGGTTTCTTCCCTGGCCAAAACGTCCTCCCTGGCGGTTATCTCCCTGGGATCTTCCTTCACCCTGAGGTCTTCCCTGACGGTTCTGTCCGTCCGGTCTTCTGTTGCCTGTACCTGGGCGGTCATTATTATTTCTTCTTGGTCTGTCACCGTCTGTTCTTGAACTGTCGGAATTTCTTCCTTCTGCATTTCTTGGTGAACCTGTTCTCTCGCCTTCAGCTTTCACAGGTTTCTTTCTTGTTTTTCCTCCGTCGCTTGCATTCTGTGCATGAAAAACGCGGATAATATTTTTTTTCTTTTTAGGTGTTTCAGTTTTATCTCCTTCTGATTTTGCTGTTACAACCTTTTCTTCTGTCTTGGGAGTCTCCAATTTCGCAATATGCTCCTTTCCCCTGTTATTATTGTCTTTTCTGAATCTATTCTTTACTTCCGAAACCGCAGGCTCATCCACCATACTCATATGGCTTCTCACATCAACGCCTTTTGATTTCAGAAACTCGATTACTTCTCTGTTCTGTCGTCCAAGCTCTCTGGCCAGCTCATGTACTCTTAATTTTGACAATCGCTATACCTCCTTCATGATTGCTTTCGCAAAGTTCTCATCCTGGACAGCCAGACAGGCGCGGTACTCCTTTCCCATTGCTCTGCCTAAGCTCTCTTTATCTGAGAAGAAGAAAATCGGAACTTCATAAAAACTGCACATATTCCTGAATTTCTTCTTTGTATTCTCGGAGGCATCCTCAGCAACGATCACAAGCAGTCCTTTTCCGGTCTTTACAGATTTCTCTGTGGAAAATTCTCCGCTTACGGTCTTGCCTGCTTTGGTAGCCAGCCCTATCAGCGACAGTACTCTGTTATTTTTCAATATCTTCCAGCTCCTTCTTAAGTCGTTCGTATACCTCATCCGGAACCGCAGTTTTCAGTGAACGCTCAAGTCCATGATTTTTAATCGCTTTATCCAGACATTCTCTGGAAAGACACAGATATGCGCCTCTGCCGTTTTTCTTACCGGTAGTATCAAGCACGATCTCATCTTCTGTAGTCTTAAGAACTCTGAGCATCTCTTTCTTGCTTTTCATTTCCCTGCAGCCGGTACACTGGCGCATGGGAATCTTATTCTTCGTCTTCATTCTCTCCTGCTTCCTGAGCCTGTGGCTCTTCTTCTACAGGAACTTCCTCTGAAACTTCTTCTGCTTCGGTTTCTTCTGTCAGGGAATCTTCTGCTGAAGTTTCCTCTGCTGATGCCTCAGCTGCATCTTCTGCAGTCTCGTCATCATCATAATCATAGAAATCACCGGCTTCTTTTGCCTGAGTCTCACTCTTGATGTCAATCTTAAATCCTGTAAGTCTTGCAGCAAGACGTGCATTCTGACCTTCTTTACCGATTGCAAGGGACAGCTGATAATCAGGAACAACTACCAGAGCTGTCTTCTCATCAGGATCTGCCATAACTGCGATAACCTTTGCAGGGCTCAATGCATTCTCGATCAGGATCGCAGGATTCTCATCCCAGTTGATGATATCGATCTTCTCACCGCGAAGTTCCTCAACTACTGCATTGACACGTGCGCCGTTCATACCTACGCATGCACCAACTGCATCTACATCCGGATCGTTGCTCCATACAGCGATCTTTGTACGGGAACCGGCCTCACGTGCGATGCTCTTGATCTCAACAGTTCCGTCTTTTACTTCTGCAACTTCTGACTCAAAGAGACGTTTCACAAGTCCCGGATGAGTTCTGGATACCAGAATACGAGGTCCCTTCGGGGTATCCTTGACTTCAAGAATATACACCTTTATTCTCTCTGTCGGCTGGAAGGTTTCCCCTTTCACCTGTTCATTCTCACTTAATACTGCATCTGCCTTACCAAGATTGATGCTTACATTCTTGCCCATCACACGCTGTACAATACCGGTTACTACTTCTTTTTCTTTTCCATAGTATTCATCATACAGCACTTTACGTTCTTCCTCACGGATTTTCTGCAGGATAACGTTCTTTGCATTCTGTGTCGCAATACGTCCGAATTCTTTAGACTGAATCGGAACCTGTATCATGCCTCCGATCTCAGCTCTTGATGTGATCTTCAAAGCATCTGCCAGAGAAATCTCCATTGCAGGATCCTCTACGTATTCTACGATACTTCTGTCTGCATACACTGAAAAATCGCAGGTTTCCGGATTAATAGTTACATGTACATTGTCAGCTTTTCCAAAATGGTTCTTGCAGGCCTGGATCAGAGACTGCTCAATTGCCTCAAGCAGAGTATCTTTGCTGATACTCTTCTCCTTTTCAAGGATATCCAGTGCCTCCTTTAACTCTCTGCTCATTTTTTTCTTATCCTCCCGAATTAACTAAAACTCTATTGCGAGGCGTATCAGGGCTGTGTCTTTCTTATCAAAAACACGCTCGGTTCCATCCTCATCGATTGTCACACTGTTACTATCATATGCGGTCAAAATCCCGCAGAACTCTTTTTGCTTCTCGATTGGCCGATAGGTACGGATTTCCACCAGTTTTCCCATGTTTCTCTCAAAGTCTTTGTCTTTCTTCAGCGGTCTGTCCAGTCCCGGTGAACTGATCTCCATGATATAACTGTCTTCGATAAAATCATTCTCATCCAGTTTGTCACTGAAAGCTCTGCTGACTGTCTCACAGTCATTTACTGTAATTCCGCCTGGTTTGTCAATGTATCCTCTCAGATACCAGTTTCCTGCTTCCTTTACATATTCTACATCAACCAGTTCAAAGCCGTTAAGTTCTACGATCGGTGCCAGAAGTTCCTCTGCGCGCTTTTCATACTCTTCCCGTCTGCTCATTTTCCCACCTGCCTTTCCATGCAACAAATAAGAGTGGGCTCACGCCCACTCCTTTGTCAACAAGTTCTAATTTAGATGTATTGTAACACCAATTCCCGGCAATTGCAAGGCTTTTCCTGCAAAAACCTTGATTTTAGCGGATTTGTTGGTTTTATATACGTGGTTTTGTTCCTTTACTGTCCCGTTTGGACAATTTTATCCTGTTGAGAACATAGGGTTTATCATGGTAAGTAATGGTATATTCCTGGCGGCTTTCCAGAAGATATGCATGATCCAGCTTATCTCCTTCTGCCAGTTTCATTCCACGCACCCCGATAGATGTTTTCTTCATAGCAGAAATATCCTGTTTCTGAAATCTTAAGAAATATCCGCCTTCACTCTGGAATACCACCTGTTCCATTTCATCCGCAGAACCCACAAAGATCAGAGAATCCTCTTCAGAAAGTTTCGTAGACACGATCGTTCTCTTCGCCACATCAAACTCTGCACCGCTTACCAGCTTGCACATGGATGCAGCAGTGACAAACAGAAGTGTATTTTCTTTTACAGATGCCAGTGGTGCTACATAGAGCATACGTTCCTGTGCACTGTCATAATTGCTCAGATTATCTGCCGGTGTCCCCTTATCCCTGAAACGAACCAGCGGAATATCTGCCACCTTGATACTGTGCATCTTTCCATTATCTGTAAAGATACAGATCTTATCTGTATTCATACAGTTAAACACATATTTGTTCTCTGCATTGGCAGCTTCTTTATTTCTCTCATATGCAGACTTATCAATGGTCCGCATATATCCGAAGCGGTCCATAAGGAATGTGACTTCCATTTCTTCCATCTTCTTTTCCTCATAGACAACTTCTTCTGCATTCTCGATCACTGTGCGGCGTTTCGTACCGTATTCTTTCTTAATCTGATCCAGTTCTTTCATGATCACTTCTGCCATGGAATCATAATTATTCAGGATATCTTCATAAATGGCAATGTTCTTCATTGTTTCTGCATAGTCTGCCTGAAGTGCCTCGATCTCCAGACCGATCAGTTTGTACAGACGCATATCCAGGATCGCAGCTGCCTGTTTTTCTGAGAAATGCAGCTTCTGCGCAGCTTTCTCGCTTGATTTGCTCTTGAACCTGATTCCTTCTGTCACACCGTCAACCAGGCATTTCTTTACCTGTTCTCTGTTCTTGCTTCCTCGCAGGATCTCGATGATCAGGTCGATCACATCACATGCCTTGATCAGACCTTCCTGGATTTCTTTCTTCTCCTGCTCTTTATTCAGAAGTGTAGTGTACTTTCTGGTCGTGACATCGAATACGAAATCTACGTGATGCTCGATCACCTGCTTCAAACTCAGAGTCTCCGGTCTGCCATCCGCAACTGCCAGCATATTCACGCCAAAAGTATCTTCCAGCTTTGTCTTCTTATAGAGCATATTTGTAAGATTCTCTACATCTGCGTCACGCTTCAGGTCAAGAACAATACGGATTCCCTCTTTGGAAGACTGGTTGGAGATATCCACGATATCTGTTGTCTTCTTGTTTTCCACAAGAGACGCAATATCATTCAGGAATTTTCCGATATTTGCACCGATCATTGTGTAAGGAATCTCTGTGATCACAAGCTGCTGTCTGCCGCCTTTGAGCTTCACTGTCTCCACTTTACCTCTGACACGGAGCTTCCCTGTTCCTGTCTCATAAATCCTGAGCAGGTCATCTTTATTTACTACCAGACCACCTGTCGGAAAGTCCGGTCCCTTGAGATAGCGCATCAGCCCTTTGACACTGATATCGTTATTCTTCATATATGCCTTCACCGCATCTACCACTTCACCCAGATTGTGAGGTGGAATACTGGTTGCCATACCGACCGCAATACCGTCTGCTCCGTTTACCAGCAGATTCGGGATTCTGACAGGAAGTACCACCGGTTCCTTCTCTGTCTCGTCAAAGTTCGGCATAAAATCTACTACATTCTTATCCAGATCTTCGAGGAAGACATCCTGTGTCAGTTTCTCCAGTCTGGCTTCTGTATATCGCATGGCCGCTGCACCGTCGCCCTCGATGGAACCGAAGTTTCCATGTCCGTCGACCAGTGTTTTGCCTTTCTTAAAATCCTGAGCCATTACCACAAGTGCTTCGTAGATCGAACTGTCACCATGGGGGTGATATTTACCCATGGTATCCCCTACGATACGGGCACATTTTCTGTATGGTCTGTCATAACGGATACCCAGTTCATACATATCATATAGGGTTCTTCTCTGTACAGGCTTCAATCCGTCACGCACATCCGGCAGGGCTCTGGAGATAATAACACTCATGGCATAATCTATATAGGATTTCTGCATGACCTCCGCATAGTCGGTGGGAATCACATTCTCCTGTTTTGTTTCCATTTAATTTCTTTCCTCCATTTCAGACACATATCCATGTATCTGTCTTAATTTCCACATAACACTCCGGCGAAATCAGATGTCCAGCTCTGCATCCTGTGCATGCTCATAAATAAATTTCTTTCTCGGCGGGACATCGCTTCCCATCAGAATCTCTGTCACGCTTGATGCAAGTCTCGCATCTTCAATCTCCACCCGCTTCATCATTCTAGTTTCCGGATTCAGAGTCGTCTCCCAGAGCTGCTCCGCATCCATCTCGCCCAGACCTTTATATCTCTGAAGAGTAAAGCTTCCCGGCTTATGGGCACGTCTGTATCTCTCCAGTGCCTTATCATCGTACAGGTATTCCTCCTGCCCCTTCTTAGGCATGACTTTATATAATGGCGGCATGGCAATATACACATGTCCCTCAGTAATCAGATCCGGCATGAAACGATAGAATAAAGTAAGGAGCAGTGTGGAAATATGCGCCCCATCCACATCGGCATCAGCCATGATCACAATCTTGTCGTAACGAAGCTTCGTAATATCAAAGTCATTTCCGTATCCTTCGGAGAATCCACATCCGAATGCATTGATCATGGTCTTGATCTCCGCATTGGCAAGCACTTTGTCAATGGTTGCTTTCTCCACATTCAGGATCTTACCTCTGATAGGAAGGATTGCCTGATAATTACGGTTGCGGGCAGTCTTTGCGGAACCTCCCGCAGAATCTCCCTCTACGATAAAGATCTCGCACTGGGAAGGATCCTTCTTCTCGCAGTTTGCCAGCTTTCCGTTAGAGTCAAAGGAATATTTCTGCTTTGTCAGAAGATTCGTCTTCGCCCTCTCCTCTGTTTTACGAATCTTTGCTGCTTTCTCTGCGCAGGAAAGGATGGTCTTAAGAGTCTCCAGATTTCTGTCAAAATAGAGTACCATCTGCTCTCCTACAACCTTTCCGGTTGCGCGTGATGCATCCTGATTATCCAGCTTTGTCTTGGTCTGTCCCTCGAAACGAGGTTCCGGATGCTTGATGGAAACAACTGCTGTCATTCCGTTACGGATATCTGCACCTGTGAAATTCGGATCCTTGTCTTTAAGAACGCCAATCTCTCTCGCATAAGTATTCATGACTGTAGTAAATGTAGTCTTAAATCCGGTCAGATGAGTACCGCCCTCTGCATTGTAAATGTTATTACAGAAGCCCAGTACATTCTCACGAAATTCATTGGTAAACTGAAATGCCACCTCTACCTGAATGCCGTCTGCTTCCCCTTTCAGGTAAACCGGATCATGCAGGACTTCCGCACTGTGGTTCAGATCCTTGATAAATCCAATGATACCGTCCGGCTCATGATAGGTAATATCCTCGACCTCTGCGCCTCTTTTATCCTCAAAACGAATAGTCAGTTCCGGATTCAGATATGCAGTCTCATGAAGTCTGCTCTTTACTTCTGTTGCTGAGAATCTGGTCTTTTCAAAAATCTCCGGATCCGGCAGGAAATTGATACTGGTTCCGGTCTGTCTGGTCTTACCCAGCTTCGGCAGCAACCCTTCCTCAAGTTCAATGGTCGGGATTCCCCGTTCATAGTGATCATGATGCACATATCCGTCACGACTGATCTTAATGTCTAGATATGTAGACAGGGCATTCACAACCGAAGAGCCTACTCCATGAAGTCCTCCGCTGGTCTTATAGGCAGAATTATCAAATTTACCGCCTGCATGAAGAGTTGTAAATACAAGTCTCTCTGCCGATACTCCTTTCTCATGCATATCTACCGGGATTCCTCGTCCGTTGTCTGTTACTGTACAGGAACCATCCTTCTCCAGAATCACATGGATCAGACTGCAGTATCCTGCCAGATGTTCATCTACTGCGTTATCTACAATCTCATAAATGAGATGATTTAATCCTTTTCGTGAAACACTTCCGATGTACATTCCCGGACGCTTACGAACCGCCTCCAGACCTTCCAGGACAGAGATGCTCCCTGCATCATAGGTGTTTTTCTTTGCCATGTCTGTTACATTTCCTTTCTTTCTATCAACCGGATTGCTTACTGTAAATCCGGGAATGATTTTTTGCATTGCAAACACTTGTTCGTATTATAACCCAGTTTTTATTCTTTTTCAAGTGCGAACTTTCCCTTGTCAACGGAATAAAACACAAAAATAATCAGAACCGAAATTCTGATCCTTCTCTGACTGTAAGCCTGTTCTGTTATAATTTGAGTGCATTTATCTTATCATTGGTTTTTTCAGCTGTCAACTGTTTCGTTTGCCTACAAGGCTGTTTGGCATTATCTTTACAGTAGAAATATCTGTAAGAAACAGAAGCTATTTCTTTGTCTTGATTTTCTTAATTGCGGAGTATGGACTGCAAACTCTGGATTTAAGGAAGAACAGGAAAATAATCGTCCAAAATGGACTTGATAAATAGCCATAGATGCTGTATAGTAAAAAATGTAAACGATAATCTATACTTTCTTATAAATGATTTTTCAGGCAATATCTGCCACTGATTCCAAAGATAAAAATACATAATTTTAAAGAAATTAAGTGTTCAATAAAACTCGTCAAAATGTTATAATATAAGTACAAAAAGGAGTGTTATATGAATAATACGATTTTTGATGATGTATTTCGTACAACGATCGAGAAGATGCCATATCTGGCAGTACCGCTGATCAATGATGTATTCCACACATCATATCCGGAAGATGTGAAAATCACACAGCTTCGCAATGAACATCAGCAGGAGGATGGAGAGATCATTACAGATTCCTGTTTGCTGATTGGAATGGAATTAACAGTTAAATATAAATTATAAAATCATATAAATATATGTTGAGTTTTATAAGATATTAGAGTAGAATATTATTGAAAGGAGTTGATACTTTGAGTAAATATTATTCTATACATGAATTTTCAAAAATTATAGGCGTATCTGCCCAGACATTACGAAATTGGGATGCCAATGGAAAACTTCATCCGCATCATACTACAGTAAGTGGCTATAGATATTATTCTGATGAGCAACTCAACCAGGTAATAAATGTAAAGCCTAAAAACCGCATTATAATTGGATATTGTCGTGTTTCCAGTCATAAACAAAAAGATGATCTGGAACGACAGATCGATAATGTTAAAACATATCTTCTGGCAAAAGGACAGCCGTTTGAGATAATAAGTGATATCGGTTCCGGAATTAATTATAAGAAAAAAGGGCTCCAGGAATTGATCAGGCGAATATCTCAAAATCAGGTTGAAAAGGTTGTTGTTTTGTATAAAGATCGGTTACTGCGATTTGGTTTTGAGTTGATAGAATATATCGCTTCACTTTATAATTGTGAGATTGAGATTATTGATAATACTGAAAAGTCCGAACAGCAGGAACTTGTTGAAGATCTGGTTCAGATAATCACTGTATTCAGTTGCAAATTACAAGGAAAACGAGCAAACAAAGCTAAGAAACTTATCCGGGAATTGATACAGGAGGAAGCAGATGGTAAAAGCCATAAAAGTAATGTTGATACCAAATAACGTGCAGAAAACTAAGCTGTTTCAGTACGCCGGTGCTTCAAGATTTGCCTATAACTGGGCTTTGGCAAGGGAAATAGAAAACTATGAAAAAGGCGGAAAATTCCTTTCAGATGCAGAACTCAGAAAAGAATTTACAAAGCTCAGACATTCTGATGAATATACATGGTTATTGAATATTTCAAATAATGTAACCAAACAGGCGATCAAAGATGCCTGTACTGCTTATAAGAACTTTTTCAGGGGTTTGCAGAAATTCCCGAGATTCAAGTCAAAAAAGAGGTCAATGCCGAAGTTCTATCAGGACAACGTTAAGATACGATTCAGTAATACCCATGTTAAATTTGAAGGCTTTTCCTCCAGCAGGAAAGCCAACAAACAAAAAATGAATTGGGTAAGACTTGCAGAACATGGACGAATTCCGACAAATGCTAAATATATGAATCCGCGAATATCCTTTGACGGATTGAACTGGTGGATCAGTGTATGTGTAGAATTTCCTGACTGTAGGGAAATACTTAATGATGACGGAGTCGGTATAGACCTGGGAATCAAAGATCTGGCGATCTGTTCTGATGGAACTAAGTATAAGAACATCAATAAGAGTCAGAAAATAAAGAAATTAGAAAAACAGAAACGCAGATTACAGCGTAGTATCTCTCGTTCTTACGAGAAAAATAAAAAAGGAGAAAGTTACTGTAAAACAAATAATGTAATCAAAAAGGAAAAACTTTTATTAAAACGAAATCACAGATTAACAAATATCCGTAAAAACTATTTGAATCAGACCATATCTGAGATCATAAATCGAAAACCAAGATTTATATGTATTGAAGATCTGAATGTCAGCGGAATGATGAAAAACAGACATTTATCCAAAGCAGTCCAGGAACAGGGATTTTTTTGGTTTAGAAAACAGCTCGAATACAAATGCAGCGATAAAGGGATCCAGCTTATTGTGGCTGATCGGTTTTATCCATCATCAAAGCTTTGCAGCTGTTGTGGGAATATCAAAAAAGATCTGAAGTTATCTGACAGAGTTTATAGATGTGAGTGTGGGAATATGATTGACAGAGATTTCCAGGCATCTATAAATCTCAAGACTTATGGAGAAAAATTTGCAAGTTGACACTGAAACGTTAATGCAAATATGTACGGATACGTTAGTCCGGAATTTACGCCTATGGAGAGTACAAGAACTTGTGAGTAGATAGATATTTATATCATCAAAAGCATACTCGTTGAAGTAGGAATGAAACATAGAAGTTTATAACTTTTTATAAGTTTTCAGTAACGGAAAATGTACCATATCGAGTGTCAGAGTACAGATGACATGACAATGGTAATAAGGATGATTGAATATGATTTTGCAATTGGCATAGAACATGCTGAAAAGCAGTGGCGCAGATACCGGATAGAATTTCCAAAATCCTGCGTACTGTTTCTGAGAAGTTCTGGAAACACGCCGGATTATCTGGAGGCAGATGTAGTTTTTCCGGATGGAAATACATATTTATATTCCATACCTGCTATAAAAATGGCTGATTATACAAAAGACAGCATCTTTGAGAAAAACCTGTTAATGCTGTTGCCATTTTATATTATGAGATACGAGAAAAAAGGACATGATTTTAATAACAATCCGGAATTATTCCAGATGCTTTTAAACGAATATGAAGATATCAGGGTAAATTTGGAAAAGGAACTGACGGAGACAGGTAAATCGGAACTGTATACAGATTTGACAAAGTTAATTGTAAAGATTGCGGATTATATTTTCCGTAGGGAGGAAGATGTCCGGAAAGGAATAGGTGATATTATGGGCGGAAAAGTTCTGGAACTGGAATCTGAAAGACTTAAAGCTGAGGGACGTACAGAAGGAGAAGCAATTGGACAGGCAAGGGGTGAAACTCGACTTGGAAGCCTGATTACTCGATTACTTCAGGATCAGAGAACTGAAGAAATCCCGATTGTATCAACAGACGCCAAAAGACGTGAGCAGTTATATAAAGAATACAATCTCTAAGAAAAATGGCAGGAGAAAAGGCAGATACCTTTCCTCCTGTTGTCGTCATATATGTTTTATTTTTGATTTTTATTGGCAAATTACAAGTTGATTTTTCAGACAGATTTCATTCAGAATCCTGTAAGAAACAGAAGCTATTTCTTTGTCTTGAATTTCTTCATTGATGAGTATGGACTGTAAACTCTGGATTTGTCTTTGGAGGTTTGGTTCCATGCCCGTATGGTCACATACCAGGTACCTTTCTTTACGTTTGTAAAGGTTACAGTAGTGGTGTTTCCGGTACGTTTCAGATGTTTTTTTACAGGATATTTCTCACCTGCGGAGGTTTTGTATTTGTTTCCCAGCAGGATTTCATAACCTGTGGCATTTTTGCATTTTGTGTAAGTAACAGTCACAGTGTTTCCTTTTACAGTAATATTCCTGATCTTTGGCTGCTGCGGTGTGACAACAGTGATCTTGATCTTCTTAACCTTTGTCCAGGAACCATAGACCTTATTGCCCTGTGCATCCAGAACCCAGCTTCGGGCTGCCACATACCAGGTACCTTTTGCCAGATATCTGAAAGATGCCTGTGGCTTGCCGGTTGAGGAAACTGTTTTGCTGAACTTTCCGGTTTTGAGCATATCTGATTTCTTGCCGATCACGAAGTCATAACCCTGAGCACCCGCACATCCTTTGGAAAGTTTGACAGTAAGCTTGTTTCTGTCAATGGAATGGCTGGAAATCTTTGCGTCAGCAGGTCGCAGGTATGCACCGTTTTCATCTGTGATACTTCCGTCTGTGTGAATGACTCTGCCATTGAGAGATTCTGTACCAAATGCTATGAAATAATCCTGTCCCTTGGAAAGGGTAAAGTCAGCATATGGAATACTGCGCTCAAATGCACCGCCTACAGTTACAGTCTGGATGCACTGCAGAACCCCATTCTCAACATCATACCAGAACAGATTTGCCATAAGTCCTGCACAGGAAGCATCTGCCTTTACGGAAAGCACAGCCGGGAAATCGAAAGCTCCGCTTCTTCCAAGATGGAAACCGAAATCATTCTGGTTTGTGGAGATCAGGCTGTATAATGCTGCCGGGATATATTCTGCTGTGCTTGTAACAGAAAGATCGGTATCTGCAGGTGTTTCTATTGTAATAGAAGTACCGTTGATCTTCCAGATGAAACCATTCTCCATATCAAGGTTCAGGGAAATATCTTTGCCTTTTATCCCGGATAAAACAGAAGCAGGAAGTGTCCTGGAACCATTCAGGATAATGGAAATGGTATCTTTTTCTTTGGAAGCCTTGATCAGATCGTTGACAGCATCCCAGCCTTTCTTCTGGAAACTTCCCTCAATATAAGGTTCCCCGTCACCAAGTTTTCCGAGAGTTTTTGTATCCTGATGTTTGCACCGCTTACAGGTGTAAGTTATGATTCCGTCGGTTTCGGCAGTTGGCTCTGTAGTGATAATGCCGTTATCATAGTCATGGCCGTATGCGGAAATCGTATAACCATAGGAAAGTGTTTCATTACAGTCTGTGCAGTAGGTATCTCCACTGTATCCGCTGGAAGTGCAGGATGGAGAGGAGTAGTAACGTTCTGCGGTATGTGGGTGTGTACATGCTTTTCTGGTGATTTTAAATTCAACAGATTTATTTACATAATTGTCAGCATCTGTACCAACGTAAACTGCGGTGGCACAGATAGGTATCCCTACTTCTAATGCTTTTGATTTATCAGTATCTTTCCATATCCATTGTGCAGGAAGAATATTGGTGATATCGCCGACTTTTTTACAGGACCATGAAACGGGTATTGTGGTTTGGGTCGTATATCCGGGTGCTTCAGAAGCAGGATTAATAGTAAAAGTCCAAGAAGCTAAATCAGATAGATTAGTAGCAGCATGATAATTTTGACTTTCATCTATATCAATTTTAACGATATAGGTACCTGCATCTTTAGGAGCGCCTGGAAGTTTAGCATCTCCCTGAAAATACTTCACAGTAATAGCTCCCATATCGGTAATTCCACTTTTAGTGCTGATGGTAGCTTCTTTAGGATTTCCATCATATGTAAGATTAGATGGTGGTGTGAAAGTAAATTGCTTAATATCAGGATTTGCTTTAGTACGCGTAAAAGTTCCATTATCAAAGGAATATGCTATTATATTATTTCCAACTTTTACGGTATGATTCTCACCAGTTAGCCATGCATATAAATTTGTATTCGTAGGGACAACGGCTGTATGATTAGATGGTTCCCAGACATTACCATCTATAAGTATTGGTTCATTGTTTGCATTAGGAATAGTGCAGAGATATACTTCTGAGCTGTTTTGGTCGTATTTACCAGAGCTATCCAAATTCTTGTGAGGCGTGCAATCAATTTGAGCATTTACAGATCCCCCGCTAATGGTAATGTCACTGCCGGTTTCCCCTTGACCCCCGCCAATTCCAGCACCTCTAGTAGAAGTAGCAGTTACGGTTCCACCGCTAATGGTAATGTCACTGCCGGTTTCCCCTTGACCCCCGCCAATTCCGGCACCGTAAGTAGAAGTAGCAGTTACGGTTCCACCGCTAATGGTAATGTCACTGCCGGTTTCCCCTTGACCCCCGCCAATTCGGCACCGTAAGTAGAAGTAGCAGTTACGGTTCCACCGCTAATGGTAATGTTACTGCCGGTACCCCCTTGACCCCCGCCAATTCCGGCACCGTAAGTAGAAGTAGCAGTTACGGTTCCACCGCTAATGGTAATGTTACTGCTGGAACCACTGCTATACCCGCCAATTCCGGCACCAAACTTACTTTGGGCAATTAATTCTCCGGTAGTGTTTGAAGAGTTATCTATTATAAGCTGAGCTCCGTTAGCTTTTTGTAAACCAGCAGAGCTTTGAGCACTTGTTATAAGGTTATTTGTGCCTGTTAAATAGATAGTAACTGTAGCTTTAACATTATTATTTATTTGCAGTGCCGAACCAGCAGGTCTTTTGATATTTACGTTATCAAGATAAATGTTGATGTTGTCTTGCTCTGAAGTATTCGTTCCATCAACCACAATTCTATTTGACGTTTCCGGACTTTTCTTGCATGTGAATGTGTAATTTCCTGCCGAACTTATAGTATAAATTCCACCCGAAACATTAGCTAAATCAATTCCTACATTTTCCGCAGCAGCCATTGCCTCATCAGGGGTATCATTAAATTCAGGAACCTCTTCTGAACTAAATACAGACAGTTCCTCATCTGTCTCTCCTGCTGTTTCCTGCTCCTCATTGGTAAAAATCTCCGGAGTTTCTTCCTCAGACACTACATCCGGATTTCCGGAAGTAAATTCCTCCGCAAATATGGTCTGGATGGGCATATTTGTAGAACACAGTGCAAGTGCCAGCATCCCGGCTAATAATTTTTTCCTCATACTTTTCACCTTTTCCTTTCTTTATACATGATCTTCTGCGTCTTGACTCTTTTGTCCTCTTTTTCTGAATTTGATACATAATGCGGTAATCACGACTGCCACCGTAAAGGAAATGACAGCCACCAACACATAACCGCCTGCACCTTCATGCAGCAGAATTGTGCCGTACATTCCCGTGGCGTTTATTGGTTGGCTTTGCATAATCTCCATTGCCCCCACAAGGGACAGGAACAGCAGGGTACACAGAACGGACAGACGGCAGACTGTGCGCCGCTCCTGGCGGCGGTGGTATTCATGCATTCGCTTTTTTACCAATTCGATACGCTTTTCTGTATCGTACATACCTTCCAACCTCCTTCCACAAAAACAGTCTTAAAAGTCTTTCACTTATATAGGTACAAAAAAAGCGAAAAACTCTCACCTGAAAATCAAATTTTTTCAAAAAAATTTGAGAGCTGCTGAAACAGCTCCCAAAAGAGAAAAATCAGGTTATATTATTGTATCAAACTGCGGAAGATCAGTTTTCCCGCTGCCAGGATCAGTACAGGCAGCAGATAAGCAATATACTGTGCTGCACTGCCATAGGCGATCAGAAGATTATAAATTGCGTGAAAGGTGATTGCTGCTCCCAGCAGACCGCAGGTTCCGGCAATCTTCAGCCATGTTCTCTGCCACACATATGCAAGTCCACCGCCGACAATGGCCCCACAGATCACATGCATGGCTCCTGTCCCAATACCCCGGAAGAAAATAAAAGAAAAATGACCGGCTCCGTTTTGGATCAGATAGCAGATGTTTTCAAATGTGGCAAAGGAAAGGGCTGTGATCACGGCAGCATTTTTGATCTGCTCCGCTTTCGGCTCAAATACCAGCAGATAAAAGAGCAATGGCAGAAGTTTCATCACTTCCTCCACCACCGGGGCAATCTCTGTGGTAGCTGCAAAGGTGTCCGCTTTATAAAGTGCAGCGAAAAAGGTGTTGATGTATGCGGAAAGTAGACAGACACCCATCCCGGCAAAGCAGAACAGAAAGAATTTTCTCTGCCGCTTTCCCATACACAGAGCAGCAATCAGCAGGGGCGAGGCCATGCAGAGAAATACGTTTTCAATATATGTCATGTCTGCACCGCCTTTCCTGTGGCCGGCAGCAGTGCAAACAGGCAGCCTGTAAGCAGAAGATCAAGCCAGCAATAGGGAGCGGAAATGGAATAACCCGGCCACAGACAGCCGGAGATCCAAAGAGCATACTCCACCGCCACATAGCACAGCACCCCAATGTGAAAATACCGCATCTTACACGCTGTTCCTGTCTGTATCTGCGCATAAGCAAGACCTCGGATAGAATGATAAGAAACAACGATCATCATGCCACACCAGAGCAGATTGGAAAGAATATCTCCAAAGGTGCAGTAAAACGCACAAAGCGGAATGCCGATCAGAGGAGCTATCAGAGATTTCCGTGTCGAAAAGTCTCTTTCCTCCGCAGAGGAAAGGGTGTATTGCAGAAGATAAAGGAAAATCACGCTGGCTACCCAGCCAAACTCTGACACATAAAAGACCTGCGGTGTTTCAGAAAACAGAAGCAGATACAGCGTCCAGTAAAGAGAGCCAAGGGCAAAGCAGCCGTAAAAGCAGGTCAGCAGGAAATATGTCTGTTTTCGACCTTTCAGATACCGAATACCACTCATACAAAAACCCAACAGGGTAACAGCGAATTGAAAAAGATTACTGATCAGCTCCATCCCCATTGTCCTCCTTTTGTTTCTCCGTCTGCTCCTCTTTGTTCAGCTGATGGATGCGAAAACACAGAATAGTCACGCACGCGCCGAGGATAAAAGCCAGCAGTCCGATCACCATATATCCCAATGCGGTGCTGCCGCCCAAAATTGTTGCCGCAGTTTCAAAGCCTGAAGAAGTACCGGGTTCGACCCGCCCGATAATACCGGGCATGGCAAAGGAAATCCCAACGATCACTGCAAAGCATGCCGCTATACAGACAGCAGAGATAATCCGTCTGCGCCGCAGTCTCTGCTGTTGTTCTTTTTTTGCAATACGCCGTTTTACCTCAGCAATCCGTTCCTCATCTTTCAGCATTTGTAATACCCTCCCGTTTCAATAATCCGCGTAAACGCTCTTTCCCCCGGTACACCATATTTGTGATCTGCTTTACACTTTTCCCCATAACCTCAGCTGCCTGTTGATAGCTCATGCCCTCAAAATAGGTCAGATAAAGAGCCTCCCTATAATCTGGATTTAACTCGTCCATGCAGAGATGCAGGATCTGGTTTCGCTCTTTTGTGCGGACGACTTCCTCTACCAGCGTTTGTGCCTCCGGTTCTCTGGTCAGGTTGTCAAGACTGAAGATAATCCGCCGTCTGCTTTTGTGGCGTAATGCCATGTGACGCGCTGCTTTATAGAGGTAAGCCTTAAAACATCCATCCCGGATGCGGGGCTTTTTCATAAACAGCCAGGAAAAGGTTTCCATCATTAAGTCCTCCGCTTCGTGGACGTCATGCAGATAACCATCAATGTATAAGGTCAGCGGATCACCGTATTTTTTTATCAACAGTTCAAGTCCTGTCTCATCACCGCACAGATATTGCCCATAAAGTTCTTCATCCGTGGCCATATCGTTCTTCCTTTCCAAGTATTACTCCTCTATTGTCAGATGAAAGCTCCAGGTTCGTGAATCATTTTTGTCTGCGAAGACATACAACATGTCAGGAGAAATCCCTGACGAAAAAAATAACCAGAGCCTAAGCTCTGGTTAAATTCTCACTATTTTGTAGCAGCCAGTACGGGAATCGAACCCGTGTTTTCGCCGTGAGAGGGCGACGTCTTAACCCCTTGACCAACTGGCCATTTGTTTATCTGTCGTTCGCTCTTCGCTGTCGACTCGTTTAATATACACCATCTTTTTCTAAAATGCAAGTACTTTTTTAAAAAATTTCAATTTTTTATTTTTCTCGAATTTTTCGTTCAAAATGCCCTGTATTTACGTTGCTTTTGCCACAAAAAGGGAGGGATTTTTTGTTCCAGAAAAGAAATGCCATGGCAGCTCCACCGCTTTCCATGGCATTTCCCAGTTATTTATTTCTGTTTCTGACTGTTTCTTATTCCTCTATATCCTCCGCAGGCTCTGCCGGAATGAATACGCGGGATTTCTTTTCTTCGTGTTTATGAAGTGCTGCTTTCTCAGTTGCCTCAATACAGAATTCCATCTGAGAGTTAATCTGTGCTTTGCCTCGTTTATCCGGCTTCACATAAGTTCCATCCGGCTGCAGGATATGAGCTTTTACATTATCCTTAAACTCCAGATCAAGTACGTGTTCCAGCTCTTTCTTAATCTTCTCATCTTCCACAGGGAAAACAATCTCTACCCTGCGGTCAAGGTTACGCGGCATCCAGTCCGCACTTCCCATATAGATTTCCGGGTTTCCGCCGTTTTCAAAATAGAAAATACGGCTATGCTCCAGAAATTCCCCTACAATAGAACGGACATGAATATTTTCACTGATTCCCGGCACTCCTACTTTCAGACAGCAGATCCCCCTTACCAGAAGCTCCACCTGAACTCCGCAGGAAGATGCATAATACAATCCTGCAATAATCTTCGGATCACAGAGGGAATTCATCTTTGCGCGGATCAACGCCGGAAGTCCTTTCTTCGCATTCTCTGCCTCACGTTCAATCAGGCTTAAGAACCTGTCCTTCATCCAGATTGGTGCTACGATCAGCTTATTCCAGCTTTTCGGTTCAGAATATCCGGAGAGCATGTTAAATACTGCTGTTGCATCTTCACCAAAACGTTCATCGCAGGTAAAGATACCGCAGTCTGTATAGAGTTTGGCAGTGGAATCATTGTAGTTTCCGGTTGCCAGATGCACATAACGGCGGATTCCTGTCTCTTCTCTGCGCACAACCAGTGTGATCTTGCTGTGTGTCTTAAGGCCTACCAGACCATAAATTACATGACATCCTGCCTTCTCCAGCTTCTTCGCCCATACAATATTATTTTCTTCATCAAAACGTGCTTTCAGCTCTACCAGTACGGAAACCTGTTTACCGTTTTCTGCTGCCTGCGCAAGGGCAGCAATGATCGGTGAATTGCCGCTGACACGATACAGAGTCTGTTTAATAGCCAGAACATCCGGATCTTTTGCTGCCTGACGTACGAAATTTACAACAGGATCGAAGCTCATATAAGGATGATGCAGGAATACATCGCCCTCACGTATCACCTGGAAAATATCCTTCTCATTCTGAAATTCCGGTACAGGTGCCGGCTGATATCTCGGTGTCTTGTAAGCATCAAAGCCATCCGCACCATATACTTTCATAAGCATGGTAAGATCCAGAGGTCCGTTTATCTCAAAAATATCTGCCTCTTTGATATCAAATTCCGTCTTCAGAATCTTCAGCAGGCGTTCATCCATCTTATCCTCTACTTCCAGACGGATAACCTCACCCCACTGACGTTTCTTTAACTGGCGCTGGATCTCCACCAGCAGATCCTCTGCCTCATCTTCATCGATGGTAAGATCCGCATTACGCATAATACGGTAAGGATGGGCACATATCACATCATAACTCAGGAAAAGTTTGTCAATATTTCTTTCAATAATCTCTTCCAGCAGGATCACTGTGGTATCTCCATCCTTCTTTGACGGAATCTGCACCACCCTTGGAAGCACAGACGGAACCTGCACTGTAGCAAACAGAAGTTCTCCTGCTTTATCCTTTTTGTTGAGTTTATCACTCTTCTCCTTCTTGGAGATCAGGGCACCGATATTTAATGTCTTGTTTCTGATCAGCGGAAACGGTCTGGAAGAATCCATCGCCATCGGTGTAAGTACAGGATATACATTATCCTCAAAGTATCTGTCTACAAATGCACTCTGTGCTTCTGTAAGATTCTCATGGGCTGCCACCAGGTGCATTCCTGCTTTCTCAAGCGCAGGGATCAGAGAACGGTTCAGGGTATTATACTGTACATGAACCAGTTCATGGGTACGGACACTGATTTCTTTTAACTGTTCCTTGGCTGTCATTCCTGCAATGTCTGTTTTATGATATCCTGCATGTACCTGATCCTTAAGAGACGCCACACGCACCATAAAGAATTCATCCAGATTGGATGCGGTAATGCTTAAGAACTTCAGTCTGTCAAACAAAGGAAGATTTTTATCTCTTGCTTCACTCAGAACACGCTCATCAAATTTGAGCCAGCTCAGCTCGCGATTCACGAAATATTCTTTCTTTTCAAATTTTTCAAAGTCCATAAGTTCATCCTCCTTTACGCTCTGCCCTTGCGTCTGAGAACCAGACGAATGCCAAATACTTCTTCAAAAAATGCCTCTTTATCTTTCAGCAGTCCCAGTTCCAGGGAAATGTCCTGTGCAGAATCCACGATCATCTGCAGTTCTCTGTCTTTGAGCACTGCTTTGATTCCTTTTACTTTCTGATAATGACTTCTGTCCATGGCATTTGCCAGGCGAAGGATTGCAGTCATCTTTGCCACCTTGATATAGCTCTCTCTGTCAATAGCGATTCCCATACTGTAAAGTTCATCATAATAAACAAACGCAGAATTATTGAATCTGACCGCACATGCGATCATCTGGCGTTCCAGAAAGGACAGCCCAATGATATCTGTAGACATAATGATCTGATAGGAACACTCGGAAACCCTTTCCATACTGATATATTTGCCACAGTCATGAAGCAGTGCCGCGATCTGCAATAACAGACGTTCTCTTGCTCCCATACCATGAACTTTCTTCATACTGTCAAAAATATTCAGGCAAAGATTCATAGTTCCCTGGATATGACTCTTACTGCTGGAATAGCGTTTTGCAATGTTCTTTGATGTAACCAGAATGTCATTCTCAAAATTGTGGACACTTTTGAGAAATTTTTTCTTCTCTGCAAAATCATAGGCAATTCCATCCAGCAGGGAAACACCTGGTGCCCAGAGAGACTCTGCATTGAAAATATCAATAAAATTTCTGCACACTACCATGGTCGGCACAACAAGGGATGCATATTCCGGATCAATCTCCATCTCCTGTGCCAGCAGGTCAACAGATTTTCCAACTGTATCCTCATAGCGTTTCATAAATTCTTCCCTTGTAATGATCCTGTCTTCCATTTCCTCCTGGAAGATCATATCTGTAATAAAATCTCCCATCAGAATCACATTCCTGATATCCTTATCCTTCAGATACAGACGCTGAAAGCTCATCAGATCATTTCGGATAAATTCCTCAACCAGCTTGTCATAATGAATGGTTGTTTTCTCCAGTTCCTGCAGACGCTGGCGGATTCTTAAACTTCCCATTTTAAGTCCCTGGGTAGTGACCAGAGCATCCTTGTCAAAGAGGGAAACCTGAAGGCTTCCGCCGCCCACATCCAGGATTGCGGTGCCTTTCTGGATCATCTTTTTGAATCCCTTTTCTATAGCAGCAATTGATTTGTACCCAAGGAAATGCTGTTCTGCACTGCTTAGGATTTCAATTTTCATTCCTGTACGCTGATAGATCTGTTCAATGATCAGCAGCGGATTCACAAGTTCCCTGAATGCACTGGTGCCGCAGGCACGATACTCTTCCACCCCAAAGTCCTGCATCAGCCTCTTAAAGTCGTTCAGCACCTCACATAAAACATTCAGCATTTCTGAATCGATCTTTCCGTCAGAATAGACACCCTTTCCGATTTCCAGACTGTATCTGACATCATTCAGTTCACGAAAACCAATTCTTTTTGACATCTCAAAGATCTTCATGCTGACTTCATAAGATCCGATATCAATGGCTGCAAATGTCATGACTGCCATATGCGTTCCCCCTTTACCATTCATCTATTTGCTTTTTTATTCCTTCTCCACACCCAGCAGATGGTCGATAAACTGCTGTGCAGTTCGTCCTGTAAGTCCTCCATGGGAAAGCTCCCACTTATTTGCTTCCAGAAGCAGTTCGTCCTCCGGCATGGTAATTCCGTTTCTCTCTGCGAGAGCTTTCACAATTGTCTGGAATTCTTTTTTGCTCGGTGCACCATAATAAATACGGACACCAAAACGATAAACCAGTGAAAGCTTCTCCTGCACTGTATCGGAGGAATGCAGATCGTCATCATCCATGATCTCCAGCTTGTCACTGGATTTCTCTCTTACCAGATGTCTTCTGTTACTTGTTGCATAGATCAGGATATTGTCCGGCTTCTTCTCCAGACCACCCTCGATCACTGCCTTCAGATATTTATATTCGATTTCAAATTCCTCGAATGACAGATCATCCATATAGATAATGAATTTATAGTTTCTGTTCTTGATCTGGGCGATCACATCATTCAGATCCTGAAACTGATGCTTATACACCTCGATAATACGAAGTCCCTCATCATAATAACGGTTCAGAATTCCCTTGATACTTGAGGATTTACCTGTACCCGCATCACCAAAAAGCAGACAGTTGTTTGCCTTTCTGCCTCTTACAAAAGCTTCTGTATTCTCGATCAGTTTCTGCTTCGGGATTTCATATCCGACCAGGTCTTCCAGTTTCACATGAGCGATCCTTGTGATCGGCAGGATCTCCACATTATCATTCTCATCATGGCCTACACGAAAAGCCTTATGTAATCCCAGCTTACCCACACCAAAATCCTTATAAAACTGTACCATATCCTTCATGAATTCCTCTGTGGACTCCGCTGCTGCCAGCGTTTTGCTCAGATCACAGATACGGTCTCTGATACGGGAATTAAACATCTTGCTGTTACTTCCGGTGTTGGTATAATCACCGAGAACCTTACAGCAGGAAATTCCAAATGCCTCATCCAGTACAGTCAGGTCAAAATCATACAGTTCTTTAAACACACCGAAATCATTCAGTGCCAGTTCATTAATACTTCCGTTGACAGCCCCTCTGATCTCACAGGCTGTACTGAATGCATTTTCATTATTTACCAGAAGAAATGTCAGATAACAGTGCCATAAATTTCCGGAAAAACCATAAGAGCCGGCAGTTTCCACCAGTCCGTTGGCACACTCAAAGAACAGCCCTTCCTTTTCTTTCAGATCAGGTGCGTTCTGTTCCCAGGCATTCATCAGTTCTGCCATTTTATCAAGGATTTCTCCATGTTCAAAGTTACGGTATAAGATGCATTCATTTAATCTAGCCATTTTTATTACTTCCTTCTTACCTTGTTGTTTTATCTTATTGTTCTGTTGATTGCTGTCTTTACCATCGTCCGCTTCATTCCCATTATGGAAATTATTTTCAATAATTTCCCAAAATTCTCATTCTGTCTGCTTCCGCTTCGATTCCCCTCAGGGCATTCTTCACTGCACTGTCCTTTAAATTCCCCTCAAAATCAACAAAAAACGGTACTGCCAATTCTTCCCTGTGATCGGGCGGGATTCTATCTTCGTCATATTCAGTCCATTATAAATAATGTGAGACAGCATATTATAAAGAGTTCCACTCTCATGATGCAGTTCAAAGAAAATGCTGATCTTATGTGCATCCTTCACATAGATTGGTTTCTTACTCACGATCACAAAACGTGTGGCATTCTGTCCGTTATAGCAGATATTCTCAGCCAGGATCTTCAGTCCGTAAAGCTCTCCTGCCTGTCTGCTGGCAATAGCTGCCTGCGTCTTGTCATTGTCTTCTTTTATCTTCTTGGCAGAACCGGCAGTATTTTCCATCTCTTTCTTCTTCCAGTCCGGATGAGATTCCAGATATTTTCCACACTGGGAAAGCGCCTGAGGATGAGAACATACCTGTCTGATATCCTCCAGTTCAGCATCCGACAGTCCCAGAAGCACATGCTCCGGACGGATGATCTGTTCCCCTACAATGCTAAGTTCATACTCTGTGAGAAGATCATAAATATCCGCCACAATACCGGCAGTTGTATTCTCAATGGGAAGTACCGCATAGTCTGCTCTTCCCTCCACAACTGCTTCCATTGCATCGCGCCAGGTTTTTACATGAAAACTCTCAATATCGTCCTGGAAATATTCCCTCATTGCAGCATAACTGTATGCACCTTCCACACCCTGAAAGACAACTCTTACATCTTTCAACGGAAGTGCATCTACCATTTCCAGTTTCTCATCATCCTCGATTCCATGCTCTGTGAGAAGCTGATACTGTCTCTTACGGCTGATCGCCATGATCTGCTGAAAAAGCTCCTGCGCACCAAGCTGATTAAATTCTCCATGTGCCTTACCTCTCAGGACCTCCAGCTTCTGTCTCTCTCTTTCCGGATCCAGAACCTTCTTTCCTGTTCGTATCTTATATTCTGCAACATCCTCACACACCTTCATTCTCTGTTCAAAAAGACGTATGATATCGCTGTCGATCTTATCTATTTCATTTCTGCATTCCTGTAAATCTATCATTTATGTTGTACCTTTTTACTTTCACAAATTCTCTACAATATCAGTCATCTCTCCGATAAAGGAAAGAGAGCCAAAGGCAATGATTACATCCTGTTCCCCGGCAAGTGAAAAAGCCTCCTCCACTGCATCTTTAATCGTATCCATTGCCTGTACATTGGGATTATATTCACTGACAGTCTTCGCCAGCTCTCCGGCAGGCAGTGCCCTTATATTATCCGGAGTCTGGATCGTAAGTATCCGGTCTGCAAAGTGCGCAGTTTTCTGAATCACACTTCTGTAATCCTTATCTGCAAACACTCCCATAATATAGATGATCCGTTTTCCCTTAAAATAATGTTCTATTGAAGCTGCCATCATATCCGCAGCAGCAGGATTATGAGCCCCGTCTACCACAAACAGCGGTTTTTTACAGATAACTGTAAACCGTCCGTTCCAGTTTACTGTGCGAAGCCCTTCTTTTTTCTGCTCCGCAGCAGTGGGAAAGCCCAGCTCATCCAATACTTTTAAAGCATTCAACGCAACTACTGCATTTTCCTTCTGATAAACACCTGCCAGCGGAATCTCATACTCTTCACCCATGTACCGGATTGTCTGTCCAAGGCAGCTTTCCTTTAGCACCTCTGCCTCAGAAGCATCTGCTATGGTACATTTTGCACCGTGTTCTCTGCTGATTCTCTCAATCACCTGCATTGCTTCCGGCTTCTGCCCGGCAGTCACCACCTTGCAGCCGTCTTTGATGATCCCGGCTTTCTTCTCTGCAATCTGTGCCAGAGTATTTCCAAGAAAAGACATATGATCCATGCTGATCGATACCAGCACTGCCAGCAGCGTATTCTTAATAATATTTGTGGCGTCCAGATTTCCGCCCATTCCCACTTCCAGCAAAACAAGATCACAATTCTCTTTTTTAAAGAACAGAAATGCCACCGCAGTCTCTATTTCAAATGCAGTGGGATGGGGATAACCATCCTTTGTCATAGCAGCAATAACATCAGACACCTGTGTAATATAAGCAGCAAAGTCCTCTCTGCTGATCCTGTTTCCCGAAACTTCCATCCTGCCTCTGTAGGAATATAGGGTAGGCGAAACATATCTTCCAATGCGATATCCCGCACCGGATAAAACAGAATACAAAAAAGCAATGACAGAACCCTTGCCATTGGTACCGGCTATATGCACATATTTCAGATTATCCTGTGGATTTCCAAGACGTTTCATCAGCTCACGCATATGATCCAGTCCCAGGACACTGGGAATTTCCCGGGTGATTTTGTCTATGTACTCCCGGCTTTCCTGATAATTCATAATAAACTCCTCTTATTTCCATGAGATCCCCTCCGCACGTTCCTTTTGCGCATAAGACACCTCATTGCTATAGTGTAATAACGTGTTCTCATTATATCCTACGTGTATGTTTTTTTCAAGGCAGGCAATACTAGAATCATAGAAATTTATACAGGAGCGTTACCTATGAAAAAAGCTTTTATTCTCTGCGGTCTGACGGGCTGGTGCATGGAAATCCTCTGGACCGGACTGCATTCCATCCTTTCAGGAGAACTTACCATGACAGGAAAAACTTCCCTTTTAATGTTTCCCATTTACGGATGCGGCGCCATCATCCGCCCGCTCTCCGGTAAACTTTCTGCTGTCCCGCTTTTTGTCCGCGGCTGCATTTATACTGTCGGATTTTTCTTCGTGGAATTTATCAGCGGTGCTCTTTTGCGCTGTTTTCATATGTGTCCCTGGGACTACAGCAACACTCCTCTGAATTACCGGGGACTGATAAGACCGGACTACGCTCCCCTCTGGTTCGGAGCCGGACTTTTTTTTGAGAAAATACTTGGAAAACTCTCTTGAAAAAAGCACCTGATTATTATATGATGTTATGAAGGATTAAATAAAAATTCCTGAACCAGTAAAATATGGAGGTATGAAATGAGACACTTAATGAGTCCGCTGGATCTGTCTGTTGATGAGTTAAATACTCTTCTTGACTTGGCCAGCGATATTGAGAAACACCCTGATAAATACGCACATGTCTGCGATGATAAAAGACTGGCAACTTTATTCTATGAGCCAAGCACCCGTACCCGTCTCAGCTTTGAAGCTGCTATGATGAACCTTGGCGGTAAAGTTCTTGGTTTTTCATCAGCTGATTCCAGTTCCGCTTCAAAGGGTGAAAGTGTTGCCGATACAATCCGCGTTGTATCCTGTTACGCTGACATCTGTGCTATGCGCCACCCGAAAGAAGGTGCTCCGTTAGTAGCTTCTATGGCTTCTTCTATTCCTGTTATCAACGCCGGCGACGGTGGTCATCAACATCCTACCCAGACATTAACCGACTTACTTACCATCCGTTCCCTGAAAGGACGTCTGGACAATCTGACCATTGGTCTGTGCGGCGACCTGAAATTCGGACGTACAGTTCACTCCCTGATCGAAGCACTTGTACGTTACACAAATGTAAAATTCATTCTGATCTCACCGGAAGAGCTTCGCATCCCAAGCTATATCCGCGAGGATGTTCTGAAAAAGAACAATATCGAATTCCAGGAAGTAGAGAGACTGGAAGATGCTTTACCTGATCTTGATATCCTCTACATGACACGTGTACAGAAAGAACGTTTCTTCAACGAAGAAGACTATGTCCGCATGAAGGATTTCTACATTCTGGACAAACAGAAAATGGAACTTGCCAAAAAAGACATGTACATTCTCCATCCGCTTCCACGTGTAAATGAAATCTCAACAGAGGTGGATGCAGACCCGAGAGCAGCTTATTTCAAACAGGCACAGTACGGTGTATATGTACGTATGGCCCTGATTCTCACATTACTGGAGGTAAAATTACCATGTTAAATGTTGGAGCACTTCGCGAAGGTTATGTATTAGACCATATCAAAGCAGGCAAGGCCATGACTATCTATCATGATCTGAAGCTTGATAAACTTGACTGCACCGTTGCCATCATCAAAAACGCACGCAGCAACAAAATGGGTAAGAAAGATATCATCAAGGTTGAATGCCCGGTTGAGAATCTCGATCTTGACATTCTCGGCTTTATCGATCATAACATTACTGTAAACGTAATCAAGGACGAGAAGATCGTTGCCAAAAAAGAACTGAAACTTCCGAATCAGGTTGTCAACGTGATCAAATGCAAGAATCCACGCTGCATCACTTCCATTGAACAGGGACTCGACCAGATCTTTGTTCTTGCAGATAAAGAGAAAGAAGTTTACAGATGTAAATACTGCGAAGAGAAATACACAGGTAAACGCAATAAATAATAAAACAAATATCTAAAAAAAAACAGAACGGAAGAAAACTTCCTGTCTGTTTTTTTTGTACGCAATCAGACCGATAAGCCGGGTTATGTCATTGGGTAATCATCTGTCTAGGCCTTACGTTGCCATAAGGCTCAAGCGACCCACCTGAAAGCACGACGGGCAGCCGTATCGCTTTCTATTCGGTCTTGCTTCGAATGGAGTTTACATGTGCCCGGCCTGTTACCAGGACGGCGGTAGTCTCTTACACTGCCTTTCCACCCTTACCTCAGCAAGTGAGGCGGTTTATTTCTGTTGCACTGGTCTGGGAGTCACCTCCACCGGACGTTATCCGGCATCCTGCCCTGCGAAGCCCGGACTTTCCTCGTCTGAACCCTTTCGTCTGTTCAGCCGCGATTACCTGGCCTGGTTGCGCAAGTGCTATTCTAGCACGTTTTTTTGCACTTGTAAAGAAATTTCATTCTACTATTTTACACATTAAAGCAGCTTCCACCGATAAATTCTCTTAAAATCGAATTATTCGGCACTGCCTCGCTTGGCACCGGAACAAAATATTCAAAGAACTTCAGCAGCCTCTTCGCCTCTGTATACTCCGGTTCGTCCTTGGCAATCCCAAACAAAAGCGGTTCCGCATATACTTTCAGGCATGCCAGTTCATAGATCAGCGCAGAATTAAACATTACATCTGCATCCTCCTGGAACGGAAAGATATTCTGTTCTTCACCTCTGCGCACAGACGGCCATCTTGCAATTGTCTCTTTCGCGGAAGTCCCTCTGGTGCGGGCATCTCTTACAATTCTGCGGATCAGACGGCCATCCGTAGTAGGAATCCTGTTATGTTCATCAATATTCAGCTGAGTCAGAGCGCTGAGATAAATCTTAAATTTGCTCTCCTTTGGCAGCGCATAGCTGAGCCTGTCATTCAATCCATGAATTCCCTCGATCACCAGAATATCGTCTTTATCCAGCTGCAGAAAATCACCTTTATATTCTCTGGTTCCTGTTTTGAAATTGAAAACCGGCATCTCTACCCTTTTTCCTTCCAAAAGCTCAAGCATATCTTTATTAAACTGCTCCACATCAATCGCTTCCAGACACTCAAAGTTCTTTTCCCCAAACTCATCTACAGGAGTCAGGTGCCTGTCAATGAAATAATTATCCACTGCGATCGGATGCGGTTTCATTCCATGGGCAGCCAGCTGAATAGACAGCCTGTGTGAAAACGTAGTCTTTCCGGAAGAAGACGGACCTGCGATCATAACAAACTTCTTGTTTCCGGCTGCGGCAATCTCAGATGCGATTTCCGAAATCTTTGCCTCCTGCATAGCTTCCTGGATCAGCAAAATATCCTGGATACCGCCTCTGGTAACCTTTTCATTCAGATCACCAACTGTCGCAATATCCAGTTTATCTCCCCATTCCTGAGATTCCTTCTGCACACGAAAAATCTTCTCCCTCGGTTTAAATTCAGGTATCCGGTCCGGTTCATTCTGAGTCGGAAGCTGCAGTACGAAACCACCCTCATACAAAAACAGATCAAACGTCTTAATATATCCCGTATGGTTCGCCATAAAACCGTAGAAATAATCCTCAAAACTTCCAATACTGTAAAGATTCACCGCAGAGCTTCTGCGGTAATTAAACAGCTTCTCTTTGTCATACATATGATGCTTATGAAAAAGTGTAACTGCCTCACTGGTGCTTACGCTTCGCTTTACAATGGGAAGATTCTCGTCCACGATCCTGTGCATCTGCGCCTTTACCTTATCAATAAATTCCTGATCCAGCGCCATAGGTCCTTTCATTGTAAAATAATAGCCGCTGCCTACAGAATAATGGATCACTACACTGTCTATATTTTCCTGCCCTGCCACATCATAAATTGCTTTCAGAAGAATCAGACTTGCACTTCTGCAATAAGTTTTGTGTCCGATCGGATCTTTGGATGTCACAAATTCAATCTCACAGTCTGCCTTGAGATGCTTATGCAGTTCTCTCAGCCTGCCATTTACGATCACCAGCATTACAGGTGCATCCGTACTTCCTTCGTATTCCTTTACAATCTCACTGTAAGGAATCTTCTCAGGATATTGTTTTGTTATTCCCTGTATCGTAACGTTATACATTTTCTGTCCCATAAATCCTGCCTCCATTTCTGCTATACCGACAAGTAAATACAGTTATCAGCTCCGCTGCCAACAGGCAGATCAGCCAATTTTCATTTATAATTTCATTATTATATGGTAAGAACCCGTATCACAGAATCGTGTACGGGCTCTTTACCTCTGCACAGGAGATTTTCAGTTCCGGAAATGCCTGTGTCAGTTCTTTTTTCATTGCATCCATAAAAATATATTCTGTTCCGTAGTGTCCGGCATCGATCAGCGCCAGTCCCTGCGCAACCGTATCAATTCCTGTATGGTGGTCGATATCACCGGTCACATACACATCCGCACCGGCCTTAATGACATCCTTGATCATGCTCTTGCCTGATCCTGTACATACAGCAGCACATTTTACCATGCTGTCCAGATTCCCATAAACCTTTACATCATTTAACTTCAGAGACTCTTTGACAAGCTGTGCATACTCTCTCAGTGTCATTTCCCGTGGAAGTTTCCCGACTCTGCCAAAACCCTGTACTTCTCCCTCTCTCTCTTCAGTTACGGAAAGGACTGTGGTATCATGCATCTTCGTATAGTCTGCACTCAGATCCGCCATACCCAGCACATCATAATTGGTATGCATCGCATAATAAACAATTCCTTTCTGTATAAGCGTAAGGATCTTTCTTCCTGTAAAGCTGTGATTATTGATCTTCTTAATTCCGGAAAAGATCATGGGATGATGGGTAATGATCATATCTGCCCCATCCTCTATGGCCTCAGCCAGTGTTTCCTCTGTCAGATCCAGAGCCAGAAACACATGGCTGATCTCATTTGTATCATCTCCTGCGAGAAGTCCTACGTTATCCCAGTCCTCTGCTGCATCTGACGGGTACTTCTTCTCCAGCCAGGAGGTCAGTTCATATGCCTTCATATTCCTCTAAAGCAGCAATAACTGCCTGCTTTTCCTCCTCTATCTCGCCCGCACGCTTCTCTGCATTGGGCGCATTCTTTAATCTGCCAAGAATCTCATTGCGGATGCGAAGCTCTCTTTCCAGATACTCCCGCAGAACAGGATGCTTTCTTTCCAGAAGCATTCCTCCAAACCACTCATCTAAAGTATAAGGAGTATCTTCTGAAATATGCATCTTTTCTCCATGAATTACCTTCATCATAGGATAAAACTTGCCATCCTCCAGAACCATCTCCTCCTCTGTGATCTGCCAGCCGATTTTTCTGACAAATCTGCGAAAATGGGGGATATCTGACTGAGGCTGCAGGATCATTTCCCGAAAACTCTCCCTGACCTCTGCCCTGTCAGTAAGAATCCTCTCCATGAGAGGGCCGCCCATTCCTGCGATCACAAGAGTGTCGCCCTCTCCCGGTTTCAAAGCCTCAAGTCCGTCTGAAAGCCGGGTTTCTATGTATGCGTCCAGTCCATACTGAGAAATATGTTCCTGCGCTCTGGACAACGGGCCTTTTCTTACATCCATGGCAATCGCACCCGGAATTTTTCCATCCAGATAAAGCGAAACCGGCAGGTATCCATGATCGCATCCCACATCCACAAGTCTGTTTCCCCTGGTCACCAGGCCTGCTATTGCAGACAAACGTAATGAAAGCTGCATAACAGGCTCCTTAGTCCAGATAATCCTTCAGTTTACGGCTGCGGCTCGGATGACGAAGCTTGCGGAGCGCCTTTGCCTCAATCTGACGGATACGTTCTCTTGTTACATTAAATTCCTTACCAACTTCCTCCAGAGTTCTGGCACGTCCATCGTCCAGGCCAAAACGCAGGCGCAATACTTTCTGCTCTCTGTCTGTCAGTGTGCTCAGAACCTCTACCAGCTGCTCTTTCAGCAAAGTAAATGCTGCTGCATCTGCAGGTACAGGTACATTGTCATCCTGGATAAAGTCTCCAAGGTGGCTGTCCTCTTCCTCACCGATAGGTGTCTCCAGAGATACAGGCTCCTGGGAGATCTTAAGGATCTCACGTACACGCTCTACAGACATATCCATCTCTTTTGCAATTTCTTCCGGCGTAGGTTCACGTCCAAGCTCCTGCAGTAACTGACGGGAAACGCGGATCAGTTTGTTAATAGTCTCAACCATATGCACCGGAATACGGATGGTACGTGCCTGGTCTGCGATTGCTCTGGTGATTGCCTGACGGATCCACCATGTAGCATAGGTACTGAATTTATAACCCTTGCGGTAATCAAATTTCTCAACCGCTTTGATCAGACCTAAGTTACCTTCCTGGATCAGGTCAAGGAAAAGCATTCCACGTCCCACATATCTCTTTGCAATGCTGACAACAAGACGAAGGTTTGCTTCTGCCAGACGTTTCTTGGCAGCCTCATCCCCATTCTCCATTCTCTTTGCAAGTTCGATTTCCTCTTCTGCTGAAAGAAGCGGAACCTTACCAATTTCCTTCAGATACATACGTACCGGATCCTCGATGCTTACACCTTCAGGAACAGAAAGATCGATCTTGTCAAGTTCAATCTCTTCTTCATCCAGCTTATCAATGTCTGCATCGTCATCATCCAGGATCATATCATCTGCATTACTGTCTGTAATCCTAAGCACATCCACTCCACTGGCTTCCAGAAAGTCAAATACTTTCTCCATCTGTTCAACTCCCAGTGGCTGATCCTTAAAGAAGTCATTGATTTCCTGGTATTCCAGTACATTCTTTTTCTTCTTGGCAAGCTCCAGAAGTTCTACCAGTTTTTCACTGAATTTACCCATATTCATTTCCATATGTGCTCTATACCTCCATATAGTGTTTATATTTTATCCTTATTCGAAAGAAATATGCAGCTGCTGCCGCTTTCTTCCAAGCTCTTCCAGTTCTTTCTTTGCTTTTACAAGTTCCTGCAGTCCCTGTATATCTGTGGGATCCCAGGTTCTGTTTCTCTCTTTCAGACTCTCATCCTTAATCCTGATCACAGCATCCGAGAAAGCCCGGTTCTGTTCCTCCGGAGTCTCCAGATGGATCGTTGCATTAAAAAGGGATGAAACCTCTCTCTGCTCTTCACTGTCAATGAAAGCATTCATCAGCCTTGCAGGATTCACATCGCCATCCCTGTGCTGCTGGTAAAGCATCTCTGCCACCTGCCTGTACAGAGGAACCACGAAATCTGAAGGCTGGATATATTTTTCCACTGTGTCAAATATGCCCGGATAAGTTACCAGCCAGGTAAGCATCAGCTTCTGTGCTTTCTCTGCTGCACTCTCCTTCTTCTTTTGCTGACCTGCTCCCACAGGTTTAGGCTGAATTCTCTGCTCTGCCGGAGTTCCCTTCATTGCAAGAGCTCCGACTCTCTTTTTCAAATTCTCCACACTGATTCCACTGCTTCTGTAATCCTTTACGATTGCTTCTATATAAAGATTTCTCTCCAGTTCATCGGAAAGCTCCAGAAGCATCTGCGCACACCGCTCAAAGAAACGGTTCTGTCCCTGGGGTTCCTCCATTGGAAATTCCCGCTCTGCCATATGTACGCGGAACATAAAGCTGTCCATAGCCTGCTCCAGACGTTTCTCAAACTCTTCCGCTCCAAGTGCCTTGATAAATTCATCCGGATCTTTATGCGGCTTAAGATTTACCACCCTCGAAGAAACACCTGCTTCCCTCAGGATCGGAATGGCACGAAGGGCAGCCCTCACGCCTGCATCATCACTGTCATACAGAAGCAATACCTCCTGAGTGTAACGCTTCAGCAGACTTGCATGTCCGGAAGTAAGTGCCGTTCCCAGCGATGCAACCGCATTGGTAAACCCTGCCTGATGCATGGATATCACATCCATATATCCTTCACACAGGATCAGATAATTTTTTTCTCGTGGTTCTTGCAACATTCAGCCCGTACAGATTCCGGCTTTTATCAAAGATTGTAGTCTCCGGCGAGTTCAGGTACTTCGGCTTTCCGTCACCCATCACTCTGCCTCCAAATCCGATCACGCGGTTATTCACATCCATGATCGGGAAAATAACCCTGTTCCAGAACTTGTCATACATTCCCCTGCGTTCATCCACATTGAACAGGCCGGAATCCCGCAGCAGTTCGTCACTGTAATTCTTTGACTTCAGATATTTGTACAGATCGTCACTGTACTTATCCGAATATCCCAGGCCAAACTTCCTGATCGTCTCCTCACTGAGTCCTCTGCCTGTCAGATATTCATGTGCCTGTCTGCCACTCTCACGACGCAGCTGATAATAGAAATATCCTGCTGCAAGCTTATTGATCTCCAGAAGGGCAGCCCGACGTTCTGCTTTCTTCTTTGCTTCTCCGGAATATTCAATCTTCGGAAGCTGCACCCCTGCCCTGTCTGCCAGATGCTTCAGTGCCTCCCCAAAGGTATAATTCTCATATTCCATCACAAAATTAAATACATTCCCGCCTGCTCCGCATCCGAAGCAGTAATACATCTGCTTCGCCGGTGTTACCGAAAAAGAGGGAGTTTTCTCATTATGAAACGGACAAAGTCCAAAATAGGTACTTCCTCTTTTGTTCAGCTTCACATACTGGGATACAACATCTACAATATCATTCTTCATCCTGACTTCTTCAATGATATCGTCTGAATAACGCATGCTTCGTCCTCCTTCTTGATCGATTAATAGACTTCCCATGCTTTTGGTATGTAAATCTCCCGGAATTTCCTTATAGAATACTGGTCTGTCATTCCTGAGAGATAGTCACATACTGCCTGTTCCTTCTTCTCTCCACGCACGATCAGCTCCCTGTATTCTGTTGACATTGCTTCCGGGTGTTCGACATAATATTCATATAACTCCGTCAGCATCTTCACTACCTTTTCCTCTTCCTTATGGGCTGCCGGATTCTCATATACATTCTGAAACATGAGAGCCCGCAGATCCATCATTGCCTCGTAGATCTCTGCTGACATCTTTATGGTATCTTGCTCAAGACTGTTCTCTATCACATCATGAACAAATGTATTGAGCCGCTCTCTGGTTGTATAACCGAGCAGCATCCGAAGCGTGACCGGAATATCATCCTCAGAAATAATCCCCGCCCGCTGTGCATCATCCATATCATGATGAATATAGGCGATCTTGTCTGAAAGTCTTACTACCTGTCCTTCGAGAGTAGACGGATTCCCACTGGTTCTGTGATTCAGGATACCATCCCGGACCTCCCATGTGAGATTCAACCCTTCGCCGTTCTTCTCCAGTACCTGTGCAACCCTGACGCTCTGTTTATAGTGGGCAAAGCCATCCGGATTCACTGCATCAAGAGCCCTCTCGCCTGCATGTCCAAAAGGTGTATGCCCCAGGTCATGCCCAAGTGCGATCGCTTCTACAAGATCTTCATTCAGTCTCAGTGCCTTCGCTATTGTTCTGGCAATCTGTGATACCTCAAGAGTATGTGTCAGTCTGGTCCTGTAATGGTCACCCTGGGGTGCCACAAAAACCTGTGTCTTATCCTTCATCCTGCGAAAAGCTTTACTATGAAGGATCCTGTCCCTGTCTCTCTGATAGACAGTCCGTACATCGCATTCTTCCTCCTGCCGCTCTCTGCCTCTGGAACAAAGACTCAAAGCAGCATAAGGACTGAGCATCTTTTGTTCACGCTGTTCCATGCTTTCTCTGATATTCATAAGCGATACCTCCACAAGCTGACAAAATACCTCTTATTAATTATATTCTACATAAAATTTCAAATTCCTCTTTTTTTCAAAAAAAAATTGAAATTTTTTTATATTTTTTTCAAAAAGGTGTTGACATTAGCTTTTACATTTGATATAGTATCACTTGTCGCAAGGGAGAGCAAAAGAATCCCAGAGAAATGCGATATGCGGAAGTGTCGGAACTGGCAGACGAGCAAGAC